>Ga0187872_10003925_pt1 | contig 11542 bp, 13 predicted proteins | sample June2016WEW_16_4_FD_132973 | JGI IMG/M metagenome (GOLD analysis project Ga0187872, IMG submission 132973) | Peatland microbial communities from SPRUCE experiment site at the Marcell Experimental Forest, Minnesota, USA - June2016WEW_16_40 | ecosystem: Environmental > Terrestrial > Soil >...
GCCGGGCGCAGCGTCAAGTTATCGGGGGGTCGCGGATCGGGAACGGGCCTAGGTTCGCTTTATGCCGATCGGTGCCTGATGCCTGATCCCTAAAGCCGACACCTGAACTGGCAGGAGTGGAGGAAGAAACACTTCCCCGCGTCGTCAAAGGCTTACGTTGCCAACCGGGCCCGAACGCCCTTTTTGAACCCAAAAGACAATTTCCAAAACTGCCAACTTGCACTTCGCGGGCAAGGCGCAAGGTTCCAGATGATCCGCCTGATCCTGAAAATGGAAGCCCCGCGTCGGCTGGCACCGAGCGCGGGGCGGATCATCTCAAGAAGTCAGCTAAGTCGTCGCCCAGAAAGACTACACTCCGGCCCGACAAATCGCAAGCTTCAAAACGCGCGAACCTAGCCGTTTACAGTGGGCAAACGTGGCTTGGCACGATCGAGGTTAGGCAGGACGGCAGCGACTTTGCTGCCTTCAACACCACCGATCGCTTTCTCGGATCGTTCGGAACTCTAAAGGCTGCCGCCGATGCCGTCGACGCAGCGGCAAACGGGGGCGGCCTATGACCGCCGCTCTGCGTGTCAGCGACGAGCTCATCGCTTGGGTGGAGCGCTCGCGCTCGCGCGCCGGCGTCGACGACCTGGCCGTCGCGTTCGAGACCGGCGAGATCGAGACCAAGCGAGCCGGGCTTGGGGTTCTGCGGCCCTTCCGGGGCCTCGCGCGGCGCCTGCCACAACGATCACCCGACCGGCAAAAGTCATACGAGCGGCGCCACCGCCTCGCGTGGTCGGGGCCATTACCGGGCTATCTGGCGGCACGGTTCACGATCGCCGACATGGCCGTCCTGAGGATTATCGCCGACACATACATCGCCAAGTCCTATTGCGACGCATCACTCGACGAGATCGCCGCCCGTGCCGGCGTCTGCCGCAAGACGGCGCAGCGAGCATTGCGGCGAGCGCAAGACGAAAAGCTGATCGAGATCAAGGAGCGGCCGGTCCGAGGCCGCAAGAACCTGACGAACCTGGTTCGCATTGTCTCGCGTGAATGGCTGTCCTGGCTGGAAAAGAGGCCGCGCCCGATAGGGGGACAAATCTGTCCCACCACGGATACAAGAAAGCAAGATAGGGCGAAAAATAAGACGACTGGAGCAAATGAGAGGCCGCAAGGGGTAAGCGAGGAAGGCTTCGATGGCTTGCACCGGACCGTTTTCGGATGGCCAGCGACGAGCAAGAGGGCGTGTCATGACCGGCTATCGTAGCAAGACTGCATGTGTCGTTGACAACGGCTTGTTTGTTAACCTTGCGGTCACGCTGGCGGAAAGCTTCGGCCAGGTGTTTTATTGGTCGCCGTGGGAGAACGCGTTTCCGGTTTCGAACACCAGGCTGATCGGCCAGAACGTGCCGGGCGTAACGCGGATCAACTCGATCTGGGAAGTGATCGACAGCGTCGACCTGTTTGTCTTTCCCGATGTGAATTACGGGTCGCTGCAGGTGCAGCTTGTGGCGATGGGCAAACGGGTCTGGGGCTCCAGGCTCGGCGAAGAACTGGAGCTCGATCGCGTCGCTTCGAAACGCTACTGCGAGGAAGCCGGCATCGACATCGGCCCTTACCAAGTGGTGACCGGGCTCGCCGCATTGCGCGAGTATTTGCGCGAGAACGACAACCAGTTCGTCAAGGTGTCGCGGACACGGGGCGATTGCGAGACGTTTCGCGCGCCGAACTACAAGCTGATCGAGCCGCGGCTTGACGAGCTCGAATGGGTGCTCGGCGCCAAGAAGAACATCATGGAGTTCGTCGTCGAGGCGGCGATCGAGGACGCGGTCGAAACCGGTTACGACGGTTTCTCGATCGACGGCAAGTTTGCCAAGCAATCGATGTTAGGCATCGAGATCAAGGACTGCGGCTATGTGGGCGAGTGCCTGCCCTACCGCGAGCTGCCAACCGCTCTAATCGACATCAACGACAAGCTGAGCCCGGCGCTGCGCGACTTCGAGTATCGGGGCTTCTTCCACACCGAAGTGCGGGTCACCGAGGACAAAGCCTATCTGGTCGATCCGTGCGCGCGGTTAGGCTCGCCGCCCGGTGAACTGATGATGCTGCTGATAACCAATCTGGCGGACATCATTTGGGAAGGCGCCGAGGGCACAGTGGTCGAGCCGGAGTTCGCGGCGCGCTTCGGCGCGCAAGTGTTCCTGACCTCTGAGTGGGCCGGACGGAACTGGTTGGCGGTCGATTTCCCGCACTCGGTCCGCGATTTCGTCAAGTTGCGGACCTTCACCATCATCGACGATCGCTACTACGTCGTGCCGCAGCCGTTCGGTAGCGGCACCGACAGCGGCATGGGGACGGCGATCGGCGCCTTGGTAGCCGTCGCCGACACGCTCGCTGGTGTGATCGCGAAGGTGCGCTCCTATGCCGACCAGGTCAGCGGCTACAAGGTGACCGCGCATCTCGATGCGCTTGATGAGGCCGAAGCCAAGTACGAAAAGGTCAAACAGATGTTCCCGGCTGCCGCTCAATCGGCTGCGCTCTTTGCCAGCGCGCCGGGTCCCGTCCGGAGGCCCGGCTATCGGGTCGCGCGCGATCGCTCGGCATCGGTCCGTGCTAAAATTTTAAAATGACCGTTCCGCTTCCAGATGAGGTGTCTGGCCCGACCCTGGCGCGCCTGCTGGGTGTGAGTGACCGCGAGGTGCGAGAGCTTGCGAAGGCCGGCATCGCCGTCCGAGCCGGCCGTGGTCGCTATCGCCTGCACGAGAGCGTGCGGCACGCGTTCGAGCACATCCGGCGGACGGCATCACAGCGCGGCGGGGAGGCGTCCCTCGCGACGTTGCGCGACGAGCGCATCCGCATCGCCAAGGAACAGGCCAACGCGCTGGCGCTCAAGAACGCGGCGGCGCGGGGTGAAATGCGTGACGCCAACGACGTGAGGCGTGAGTGGTCCGACATCCTGCGCGCCGTGCGAGCCGGCATGTTGGCGGTGCCGAGCCGGGCCGGCGCGCGGTTGCCACATCTGACGCCGCACGACATCGCCGAGATCGACGCCGAGGTGCGCGCGGTGCTAACTGAGGTCGGCAAGGAAGATCGGGCCTGAATGGACACCGAACAACAGCGGCGGCGCGCCCTCGAACTATGCGACATGGCAAACAAGTTGATGTCGCGGGAGTTTCCAAATTGGCAGACCGGGACGCCGGGGCCGGGAGGGAGGCCGCTGCGCATCTTGGCCTTTGAGCGTGGCGATCTGCGGATCGAGCAAAAGACGCCATTGGGCCAAGGGCGCGTCCCGCCAGAAGTTCAAGAGCAGCCCGGCAACCTTCCTGACGGTGTCAACATCATTTGGCGAAAGAGGAAGGTGCTAAGTGTCGAGTGGTCACGCACGATCGAAGGCCGGGTGCTTTGCTACGAGCCGGGCACATGGGAGAGCGAGCTAGAACTATGGCTCGCGCCGGGTCATGGGCGCGCTCACTGACGATCGCGCCTACGCGCTGCGCTCGCTGGTCCCGCCGCCGCGGCTCAAGTTGAGCGAGTGGATCGAGCGCGAGATCGTACTGCCCGAGGGCGTCAGTGCGCTGCCCGGCCATGTCCGGCTCTGGCCCTACCAGCGGGAGATCGCTGACGCCATTTCGGACCCGATGATCGAGCGCGTGACGCTGGTGAAGGGCGTGCGGCTCGGCTTCACCACGCTCCTGACTGGCGCGATCGGCGCCTATGTGGCGAACGAGCCTGCGGCAGTTCTGTGTTTGCTGCCGACCGACGCCGACACCCGCGACTATGTCGTGAGCGAGCTAGAGCCGATCTTTGCCGCCACGCCGGTGCTGCGCGGCGCATTGGCGACCGATACGGACGAAGGCGGCCGGAACACGCTTACCTCGAAGCGTTTCGCCGGCGGGTCGCTGCGCGTCATTGCCGCCCGCGCGCCTCGCAACTTGCGCCGCGTCACCGCGCGAATATTGCTGATCGACGAAGCGGACGCGATGGAGGTGACCGCCGAGGGCAACCCGGTGCGCCTCGCAGAACGGCGGACCATGTCCTACAGCAATAGAAAAATTGTGGTCGGCAGCACGCCGCTCGCTGAGGACACCTCGCACGTCTTGCGCGCCTACGGCGAGAGCGATGGGCGTATTTTCGAGGTGGCGTGCCCGGCGTGCGGCGGGCTGACCGAGATCACCTGGGGGCACATCGAGTGGCAGCCCGATCATCCTGAGAGCGCCGGGTTTCGTTGTCCACATTGCAGGGAGCTGATCGAGGAAAGGCACAAGGCCACAATGGTCGAAGCTGGAGCGTGGCGGGCGACGCGGCCGGACGTGCGCGGTCATGCCGGCTTTAGGCTCAATGCGCTGGTGTCGCTGTTGACCAATGCTTCCTGGGCGAAGCTTGCCGCAGAGTTTCTCGCCGCGAAGGAGGACCCGGCCGAGCTGCAGGTGTTTACCAACACCGTCTTGGCGCAGGGCTGGAACGCGCCTGGCGCCGAACTTGATGAGACTGCGCTACAGTCGCGCGCCGAGGACTTCGGGCTGAACAGCATCCCGCCCGAGGTCCTGGTCATCACGGCGGGCTCGGACCTACAGGAGGACCGCATCGAGACCAGCATAATCGGCTGGACCCGTGCCGGCGAGGCGCTGGTCCTCGGTCACACGATCATCTGGGGCGCGCCGGCATCCGACGAGACCACGTGGCTCGAACTCGACGAGTTGCTGCGTACCAAGTGGCGCCATCCGCATGGCGGGGCACTGCGGGTCGACGCCGCGATCGTCGACAGCAGCGCGTTCACCGACGCCGCCTATGCGTTTTGCTTCCCGCGTATGGGGCGTCGCATCTGGGCCGGCAAGGGCATGGCGGGATCGCGGGCGGCGTTGCAGATGGCGAAGGTCAAGGCGAAGTCGGCGGCGCATGGGGGTCGGCTGTTTCTGGTCGGCGTCGACACGCTGAAGCAAACCATTTTCCAGCGGCTCCAGCATGGGCGCTCGATCAGGTTCTCCAAGTCGTTGGAGCCGGTGTACTACGAGCAATTGGCCGCCGAGCGGCGCGTGGTGCGGTATGTGCGTGGTAGGCCGGTTCGCCGGTTCGAGCGCAAATCGTCCCGCGCCCGCGCCGAGGCATTGGACTGCTTAGTCTATGCGCTCGCCGCCCGCTCCGGGCTGCAAATACCGCTCGATCAGCGCGAGTTCGACCTGCGCAGCCCGGAACTGGACCTGCGCAGCCCGGAACTGGCCAGCGCGGTGCCGACAGTCTACCGCTCAAAGTTCATGAACGGGCGGGGGTAGCTATCGTTATTGACTGTCAAGCCGACAGGGAGTACTGTCACCATGACCGCCGCTAATGGAGGGCCAGATCATGATGATGCAGCCGCCTCGCCGTGGTGCTTTTCGGCCGCAACGCTTCAAAGGTGACTTCGACCGAACCAAGCTTCTCGAACTGTGCGACATCACCGTTGAAGCCTTCGACTCCTTGCGGCGTCGCGGCCAGCTTCCCTTGATGCCGACGTTCGACAACTTGGTGCTCTCTCAGCCGGGTGTGCCGACACCGGACAACATGCCGGAGTATGACGCGCGTGGCTGGTCGCCGTTCATGGCGCTGGCGCTCATCATCGCTAACGATCTCGTCGAGAGCTACGAGGTCTCGCGCGATCTCGCCGCCCACATAGCCCGGCGTGTTTACTTGGTCGGTCAGCGATGGCCCGAGATCCGCGAGGGCAGCCGCGCGCTCGCCCAGTCCAAGTCCCCGCTTGATATCGAACTTCCGAGGCACATCGTGCTCGCCCGCGTGACCGGCATTCCCGGCGTCAAGCCGACGATCGCCGAGGGCAAACTCGATCCGACCATCATGATCGGCACGATGGAGGAGATCGCCGCGAAGCATCCGAAGGCAAGCGGCATGATCGCGGTCTCGATCACTGCCGCCGTCGCGAAGATGCGTAAGCGCGCGGCGCGCGCCAAGGTCGATCTGTCGCCCTTTTTCGACAACCTGGGCTGAGGACCCCAAAATGACCGACATCACCGAGACACATGACATTTTCTTTTCGGTCGATGGCAATTTGGTGAAGCCGACCGCGATGATGCAGACGCTGCTTGATGTGGCGGCGCGGCATGATCCTGCGGTCGCCGAAAGTTTCGCCGCGCGGTTTCCGTTCCGGGACGAAGCCGACTTTTGGAACATCGATGACGTTGCCCGCGCGCTCGGCTTGGATGTGCGCGAACTGAACCGCGAGTTCAAAGCCGAGGCCCATAAACGTTTCGGGGAGCCGCTGAACTGATGCTTGCGAAACTCACCCGCGCCATCAATGCCGCGCACCGCTCATGGCACGATGACGGCGGCGGCTGGCTTCCGTGGCAGGGAGGCTGGGGCGGCAACGGCGGCTTCGATGCCGCCGGGCGCGGTGACAGATGGCCGCGATCGTCGCTGATCTTCTCCCCAGTCAGTCAGCAACTCGGCGCACGGCTACCGATCGCGCGGCGTGCCGGCTGGCTGGTGCAGAACAGCCCGAGTGCCGCATCCTTCGTGCATACATGGGTCACGAGCTTGGTCAGCACCGGCCCGATCGCGCGCTCGCAACATCCCGATGAGGCTACCAGAAAGGTTTTGGAGAAAGCGTGGGGTCGTTTTTGCGACCGTTGCGACGCCGAGGGACCTGGCGATCTGACCGCCTTCCTTACCAAGTCGGTGCGCAACCTGGTCACCACCGGCGAGAGCTTCGTCCAGATGCCGATCGTCGATCGGAGCCTTAGGGTGAAGTTGCTCAATAGCGAGCAGATCGACACAAACTGGACGCGGCAATTAGCTGATGGCGTCGCCATCTTCAACGGCGTCGAGGTCGACCGCAACGGCAAACGGCTGGCCTATTGGGTGCTGCCGTATCAATGGGACCTGCCTTGGGTGCCGCAGACATATCCACCCAACCGGATCAGCGCGGACGACGTGCTGCATCTGTTTGATCCGCAGTCGCCTGGTGCCGTGCGCGGCTTATCCTGGTTGACGCCGATCGCAACGCGTTTGCTCGAGCTGGACCGCTTAGAGGATGCTCTACTCGCGCGAGCTAATACTTCGGCGCTGTTCTGCGGCTTCGTCCGCGATGTCGACAATACCGCCGGCTTCCAGACGCAGCAGCGGACGCGCGATGGCCGGCCCGAGCTATCGATGGAGCCCGGCACACTGCGGGTGCTGCCGCCTGGAACGGACGTGGTGTTTCCCAGCAACATGCCGGACGTGGCCGGCACCGGCGACTTTTTGAAGCACATCCTACGCACCATCGCTGCCGGCGGCGGCGTGCCAGCGTCGCTGCTCACCGGCGACTTGTCCGATGTCAACTACAGCTCGGCGCGCATGGGACTGGAGCAGTTCAAGCGCGCCGTGTCGCGCATCCAAAGCACGATGTTGGTTGCGCAATTGTTGCAACCGGTGTGGGAACGTTTCGTATTGGTCGAGATTTTGTCGGGCCGGCTTGAGGCCCGCGACTATGAGAACGAGCCGGGGCTTTACAACGACGTGGACTTCCGGTGGCCGGCCTGGCCGTCGCTCGATCCGTCGATCGACGCCGCAGCCGACGAAAGCAGTCTGCGCAACAAGTTGAAGTCCCGCGCCGAGATCATCGCACAACGCGGCCGTGACATCGCGGACGTGGACGCGGAGATCGCTGCCGATCCGCTGCGGCCGGCCGCGAACACCGAGGACAACGAAGATCGCCCGCCGGCGCTGCGCGGGGGCGGAAAGAAACGAGGCTTACAACATGCTTGATGTCATTACCCACACCCGCGAGGCTGCATCGCGTCCCGCGTCGTGGAACGAGACGAGCGGCACGATCGAGGCGGTCATCGCCTCGAGCACGCCGGTCGTGCGCCGCGACGAGAGCGGCGAGTATCTCGAGGTGCTCGATGTCAATGGCGCCGATCTGTCGGCGCTGCGCGGCGCCAACGTGCTCGATGGCCATCAGCAAGACGTCTCCAACATCATCGGCGTCGTCGAGGATGTCCGCGTCGAGGGCACAGAGATCGTCGCCCGGCTGCGCATGTCAACCCGGCCCGAACTGGCGGGGATCGTACGCGATATCCGCGAGGGCGTCATCCGCAACCTCTCCATCGGCTACAGCGTGCATGAGTGGCAGCGCAAAACCGAGACCGCCAGCGGCAGGCGCACGCACACCGCGAAGCGATGGACACCGCGGGAAGTATCCTTCGTCGCCGTGCCGGCGGACCGTAACGCACACACAAGGAGCGCGACCATGAACGAGCGCGTCACGATTAACCGGCAGATCAGGGAGCTCGCGAGCCGGGCGGGCGTGCAAGACACCGTCGCCGACGGCCTTATTGATCGACAGGCGTCGATCGAAGAAGCCCGCGCGGCGATCCTCGACGACATCCTCGTCCGAGGTAACGTCGCCATTCGGCCGGCGCACCGCAGCACCGATGACCCGACGCTATTCCGCGACGCCGTCTCCGACGCGATCTGCTTCCGCATCGATCCGAACCGGAAACCGAAGAACGAGGCGGCGCGGCAATACATGGGCCTGAGTGTGCCGGAGATCGGCCGGCTGTGCCTGCAACGCGATGGCTTCAATACCACCGGGCTCGGCGCCGACGCGCTCATCACCAGGGCGCTCAACAGCACCTCGGACTTCCCGGCGCTCATGGCCGACGCGCTTAACAAGACCCTGCGCGTCGCCTACGAGGCCGCGCCCAGCGGGCTCAAGAAGGTTGCCCGCGAAACATCCGTCGCCGACTTCCGCGCCAAGCACCGGATCATGCTCGATAGCACCGGCTTCACGCTGGAGACCACAAACGAGGACGGTGAGTTCAAGCGCGGCACCATGATCGACAGCGAGGCAACCTACGCGGTCTCAACTTACGGCAAGATATTCGGCATCACCCGGCAGGCGATGGTGAACGACGATCTCGGCGCCTTCAGCGATATCGCCCGCCGGCTCGGTATCGCCGCCGGCCAGTTCGAGGCAACCTTCCTCGCCAACTTCCTAGCGCAAAACAGCGGCGCCGGCCCGACCATGAATGACAGCAAGCCGCTGTTCGATGCCACGCACGGCAATTATGTCGCCGCAGGTTCCGGCGCGATACCGAGCGTCACCACGCTCACCACCGCGCGGCTGGCGATGCGGCATCAGACCGGCACCGGCGGTGGGCTCATCGCGGTTACGCCGCGCTATCTGGTCGTGCCGGCGGAGTTGGAAACCCTGGCCGAGCAGTTGGTTGCCGAGATCAGGCCGATCCAGGTTGGCGATGTAAACCCGTTCTCGACACTCACCGCGATCGTCGTCGAGCCGCGGTTGACCGCATATGGGTGGTACATGGTCGCCGATCCCGGCGAGATCGACGGCTTGGAGTATTGCTACCTGGCCGGTCAGCCCGGCCCTCAAGTCGAAGCGCGGCTCGGCTTCGATGTCGACGGCCTCGAAACGCGGGTCCGCCTCGACTACGGCGGCGGCTTCGTCGACTGGCGTGGCTGGTACTTCAACGCGGGGCACTAAGCGTGATCCCCCTCGCAACCATGCAGGCCCAGCTTGACGCGCTCAGGTCCGCGTACAGCAGCGGCGCCGTCACCGTTAGCTACGACGGCAAAAACGTCACCTATCGCAGCTTGGACGAGATGCGCGCGGCTATTGCCGCGCTCGAAAACCAGATCAACGGCGGGCGCGGGCTCGGCAAGTCGATCGTCATCCGCAGCAATAAGGGATGGTAATACGCGATCGCGTCGGGTTTCGGAATGGACCTTCGTCACCGACGACAGATAAGAGGAGACACAAAACATGAAGAACTTCATCCAGCCCGGCAACACCATCACACTCACCGCGCCGGCGGATGTGTTGTCTGGCGAGCCGGTCAAGGTTGGCGTCTTCTTTGGGATCGCCGCCTATGACGCTTTGGAAGGCCAGCCGGTCGAAACGCAACTGACTGGGGTGTTCGAGCTGCCCAAGCAAAGCGGCGTCGCCATCGACCAGGGCGATACGGCTTACTGGGACCCCAGCTACGCGGCTGTCACCAATGCCTCGACCACCAACACCATCGTGATCGGCGGCGCCGTTGAGAGTGTCATTACCAGCGCGCCGACGGTGCGCGTCCGGCTCAAGGGCACGGCGGCGCTCGACGAAGTCGACTGACACTGGGGAGCCCTGTTTTGGGTAAAGGTGCTTACACGTTCAAACAAGCCGACGTGACGCGGGCTTTGAAGGCCGCGAAAAAGGCCGGCGTCGACGTGGCGGTCGAGATCGACCTGGAGCGCAAGCGCTTGAGGATCACGCCGGTTAAGGCGAACGGCAACGCGGTTGATAGGAACGAGTGGGACGAGGTCTCCAGCAATGGCGCGGATCAAACTGAAATACGTTAATGCCGTTCGCAAAAGCGGGCGGACGTTCTTCTATTTCCGGCGCGCCGGATACAAGCGGCTGCCGCTGCCGGGGCTTCCTGGATCGACGGAGTTCATGGCGGCATATCAAGCGGCGCTCGACAAGGCGCCGGAACGGAAGATCGAGATCGGCGCAAGCCGGTCCGTGCCGGGCACAGTTAACGCTGTGATCGCCGCGTTCTATACGAGCTACCGTTTCATTAAGAACGAACCGATCACCCAGCGGACCGACCGCAACATCCTCGAGGCATTTCGCGCCAAGCATGGCGACAAGCGGATCGCGCGCCTGGAGCAGCGGCATATCGAGGCAATGATCGCGGAGAAGGCGGGCAAGCCCTCAGCACAACGCAACCTGTTGCGGGTGCTGCGGGTACTGCTCGCGTTTGCGGTGGGCGAGAAGCTGCGCCGCGACAACCCGGCGCTCGGCATCGAACTCGACCCGATCAAGACCAGCGGCTTTCACAGTTGGACCGAGGCAGAGCTGAAACAGTTCGAGCAACATCATCCCGTTGGAAGCAAGGCGCGTCTCGCCCTGGCGTTGCTGCTCTACACGGCAACACGCCGCAAGGATGTCGTAGCGCTCGGTCCGCCAAACATGCGCGCGGGGCGGCTGTTCTTCACGTACTCCAAGAACGGCACCGAAATGAACATCCCGGCCGCCGCGCCGTTGGCCGAGATCATCGCCGCCACGCCGATGATCGGCGTCAAGACCTTCCTTGTGACCGAGTACGGCAAGCCGTTCACGGCGGCGGGCTTCGGCGGCTGGTTCCGCAAGCGCTGCGATGAAGCTGGCCTCCCGCAATGTTCGGCGCACGGACTACGCAAGGCGTTCCTGCGACGCATGGCCGAAGCTGGTTGCTCGGAGGACTACATCGCCAGCATCAGTGGCCATCACGACATGCGCGAGATCAGGACCTATGTGCAGGCCGCCAACAAGGCGGGCATGGCGACCGAGGGCATGGCAAAGACGCTGGCGCGGTTCGCTGAGACCGGAAAGGGAACACCATGACTGCCAACTCCAAGGAGCAAAACTGCCAACTTTCCGCTAACTCATTGAGCGCCAAGCGGGAAATTTTTGGATTGGCAGGAGTGGAGGGACTCGAACCCCCAACCCCCGGTTTTGGAGACCGGTGCTCTAGCCATTGAGCTACACTCCTACGGCGCCGTCTCATGCCCTTCGGGACGATCCGACGCAAGACCCAAC
>Ga0187872_10003930_pt1 | contig 11532 bp, 11 predicted proteins | sample June2016WEW_16_4_FD_132973 | JGI IMG/M metagenome (GOLD analysis project Ga0187872, IMG submission 132973) | Peatland microbial communities from SPRUCE experiment site at the Marcell Experimental Forest, Minnesota, USA - June2016WEW_16_40 | ecosystem: Environmental > Terrestrial > Soil >...
GAACGCAAGCAGGGACACTGCGAGTATTTCGCTTCCGCCATGGCGGTTATGCTGCGCACGCTGGGAATCCCCTCGCGCGTGGTCAACGGGTTTCGCAGCGACGAGTTCAACGACCTCACCGGCAATTACGTAGTGCGCGCCAAAGACGCCCATTCCTGGGTCGAGGCGTACTTCCCCGGCTACGGCTGGCAGACCTTCGATCCGACTCCTGCCGGTGGCACTGGATCTCCTGAGGGCTGGGGCCGCGTCGCCCTCTACATCGATGCGATGGCATCCTTCTGGCGCGATTGGGTGGTCAGCTACGACAGTTCTCACCAGTACGTGCTGGGCCAGACCGCAGTGGGCCGCAGCCGTGCCCTGTGGGAAGGCGCCCGCAACTGGGCACGCGACCACTATGAGTCGATGTTGAAGTGGGCGCGGCGCAGTCAGAATCGCGTGGAGCATTCTCCCGGACGATGGGCCATCTTCGGGGCAACTATCACACTTGGCCTCGTGCTTTTGGCGAACCTGGGGCGCATCGCGCGCCTGCTGCACGAAAAATGGTTGCAGGCGCGTCCTGATCGATCTCCAGAACAAGCCGCGGCTATGTGGTACCAGCGAATGGCTCGCGCGCTAGCCCGGCGCGGCGTTGAAAAACCAGCGGCGCAGACAGCGCAGGAGTTCGTGAAGAAGATTGAAGACAGCCGCCTTCGCGAACCCGTCGCGCGCTTTACCAAGGTCTACGAGTCCGCGCGCTTTGGAAATTCCATCGAGGATGCGCAGCGTTTGCACGAACTGTTCGAAGAGGTCGAGTCCGCCACGCGCAGTCGCTAAGACTTTCTGTCGCGAATCAACAATCCCGCTAGAAACGCCAGAACGCGCCTCCGCCAAAAAAATAGTTGTGCTGACGCGATCTTCCCGTGGGGGCCAGTGGAAAATCCGGCTCCCCGGACCAGAAGTCGCGCACTTCTCCGCGGATGCTGAGTCTACTCCAGACTTTCACATCTACACCAAATCCTCCCTCGACAACGCCTGAGGTCGTGGACTTGCCAGGGTTGGCGCCGCCATAGATCAGGGTCGAGCCTTGACCAATGTGGCCAAAGCCCGCTCCCAGGCTAATCCACGGGGAAACGGCTGTAGTCGGAAACAGATTCACCCGGGCCGCAGGGGTTACAAACAGCTCGCTGTACTGAGGAGGCACAAGCGACAATGAGTACGTGCCGTCATTGATATCTTCATCGTGGTTGTACATAAGCAAACCTTCGCCGGAAAGCGAAAACACTGGAGTCACAAGGAACCGGCGGGCGTATTCCACCTCAAAACTGAGACCGTTGCCGGATTGGATGATGGCGGGATTGAAGGCACTCGCAACCTTGATGCCTTGATCGCTGATGAAGGTGCGGCCAAGAATGCCACCCACTTCGTTCTTCTCATCCTGGGCGACCGCCGACACGCCCATCGTGGTTACTACGAACAAGACCCCAATCCAAAGACGTTTGCCCAACATTTTCTCTCCCGCCAAGCGGTTCAATAAAATATTACGACTGGTAAATCAGGCTAGCATGACACCGACTTTTCTTAGCCCCATCGGTTCCATATTTTTGGGGCGGTTAATCGCCACCGAAAAGCGCTGGGTTAGCTGAGGCTCCGCCGCGAGATGCTAAAATAGAAAGATTGCATGCCTGTGAAGGACCTCACCGTCAGCGGTTCCCCTGATCTCAAGCCTGATCGCAAGGAAGAGAAATCTCCGGAGAATCCGCAGGCCGAACGCCCACAGAAGGTGGGCTTCGTCAGCCTGGGCTGCCCCAAAAACCTGGTGGATAGCGAGGTCATGATGGGCCTGCTGGCGCGGGCGGGGGCGGAACTGACCCGTCGCGCGGAAGACGCCGACGTGATCGTAGTCAACACCTGCTCGTTTATCGAAAGTGCACAGCAGGAGTCCGTCAACACGATCCTCGAAATGGCTGCGCACAAAGTTAGCGGCAAGGCGAAGAAACTTGTGGTAGCGGGATGCCTGGTCGAGCGCTTCCGCGACCAGATTCGCCAGGACATTCCCGAGGTCGACGCGGTTGTGGGAACCGGCGAACTGGACAAGATTCTCTCCGCAGCAGGTCTGGCATCCGCGCCGCAGCCGAGTAACGGTCGAAGTGATTCCCCGTTCGTAGTCTTGCCGTCGCGCCCCGAAGCTGATGCGCGGGCAGCACAAGGCCGCTTCTCTCGCGAGTCGTGGGATGGCGCGATCGGCGACCTGCCAAACTATCTTTACGACGACGCGACACCGCGCATTCTGGCCACGCCGCGGCACATGGCGTACATCAAGATTGCAGAAGGCTGCGACCATCCCTGCACGTTCTGCATTATTCCCCAGTTGCGCGGGCAATTTCGCTCGCGGCGCTTTGAATCGGTGATCGCCGAGGCCGAACGCCTGGCACAGAGCGGCGTCCGCGAGATTACTCTAATCGGCCAGGACACCACCTGCTACGGCGAAGACTTCGGGCTGAAGGATGGTCTGGCTCTATTGCTCGAGAAACTCGCCGGCATCGGAGATCTGCGCTGGGTACGTTTTCTCTACGCCTATCCCAACAAGATCACCGGCAAGCTTTTGGACACGATCGCTCAGCACGAAAAAGTCTGTTCCTACATGGATGTCCCTCTGCAGCACGCCTCGGCCTCCGTGCTCAAGCGTATGAAGCGCGGAGGCGGAGCCGATGTCTTCCTGCGTTCGATCGCCAAAATGCGCCGGACCGTGCCTGACCTGACCCTGCGCACCTCGTTCATCGTCGGCTTCCCCGGAGAGACCGAGAAAGAGTTCGAAGAACTCTGCGACTTCGTCCGCGAGGCGCAGTTCGACTGGATGGGCGCCTTCGCCTACTCCGATCAAGATGGTGCCGGAGCGTACGCTCTGGAGAAGAAACTGTCACCGCGCGAGATCGAGCGAAGACGCAAGCATCTGATGGGAATCCAGCGCCAAATCAGCAAAAAGAAAAAGAAGGCGCTGATAGGCCGGGAGTTCGACCTGTTGCTCGAAGGCGAATCAGAAGAAACGGAGTTGCTGCTCGAAGGCCGCACTCCCATGCACGCTCCCGAGATCGACGGAAAAGTCTTCGTCAACGACTTCCCCGAGGAAGTAGGACCACAGCCCGGCCAGTTCTATCGCTGCCAAATCACCGAAGCTCACGATTACGATCTGGTGGCAAAAATTCTGTAGCGATCTTCTGTCTACAATACGAATCGTATGCCGCGCAAGCGTATCGTCAAACTCCGCTGTCCCATCTGCAAAAAGTCTGTCAAAAGTACCGACCCAGACTTTCCTTTCTGCAGCGACCGCTGCCGCCTCATCGATCTGGGCAAGTGGGCCAGCGGTCAATATGTGATTTCGTCTCCGGTAACCGACGCCGAGGAAGCAATCAGAGATCGCAACCCAGAAGACCCAGAGGACCAATCGTGAAGCCCGAATCCGAGCCTGCAGCCGCGAGCGTCCCGTCCCCCGACCTTAGAGCCGGCGTCCTGCCGGCTGTCGCGGGGCCGTCCCGCCCGCGTGCCCCGCTCTGGGCAACGGTGGTCGCGACCTTCTTCGGCATCGGCCGCCTGCGCCCCGGTCCGGGCACCTGGGGATCCGCTGCCACGGTCGTACTTTGGGCCGCAGTCGCCCATCTGATAGCGCCTCCGCTGCGGACCCCATTGGCCATTGGTCTGGCAATACTGGCCGCCGTCGTCGGAATCCCCGCCGCCACCCGTGTAGCCCGCTCGTCAGCCACCAAAGATCCGCAGTTCGTCGTGATCGACGAGGTCGCCGGACAACTGATCTCCCTGATCGCCGTCCCCCTAGCGTGGCAAACTTTTCTCGCGGGTTTTATACTTTTTAGAGGCTTCGATATCATTAAGCCACCTCCAGTGCGTCAACTGGAGCGACTTCCAGAGGGCACCGGAATCGTCCTCGATGATGTTGCGGCTGGAACTTTCGCATTCGTTGGGATACATCTCTTGCTGCATTTTGGGCTACTAAGTTAATACGGAGTTGCGTATACCGAGCACTGTGAAAAAGTTCATTGCGTCGGTCTCCGCCACCTAGTCGGTACGCTTCATGGGATTTTCCAACCGCATCCTCGGCAAGAAAACCGTCAACGGCGGACCTCGCATTGACACGGTGGCGCCCTCGCTGGCGCTTGCCGGAGGCGAACTCCGAATCACCGGCTCAGGGCTGCGGCCGCAACAGGAACTTCACCGCCCAAAAGTGAAATTTGGCGAATTCGAAGGATCGATCGTCGTGAGTTCCGATGGCTTTCTGGTCGCGCGTGTTCCAGAAGGCGCCACTTCCGGTCCGGTCGTGGTGGCAACCAACGGCCACGTCAGCAACTCCCATACCGTAAAAGTGGCCGTCCCCATCGCCGAAAATCTTCACCCCGTCACCAGCCCCGCACTCGACCCCGAGGGTAGCATCTACGCCACAGTCTCCGGTTCCCGCGGCCAGAAAGTTCCGGTCGCAATCTTCAAGATCGACACCAACTACACCGTCAAACCTTTCGTCTCTGAAATGATGAATGCCACCGCCATTGCCTTCGATCGCCAGGGACAGATGTATGTTTCGTCGCGCTACGACGGCGCCGTCTATCGCGTTGTCCCCAACGGAACCATGACCACGTATGCGGAAGGCATGGGCGTGGCCACAGGCATCGCGTTCGATCGAGAACAGAGTCTCTACGTCGGCGACCGCAACGGCACCATCTTCAAGATCGCGCGCGACCAGCAGGTCTTTGTCTTTGCCACGCTCGAGGTCAGCGTTTCGGCCTATCACCTGGCGTTCAGTCCGCAAGGCGACCTGTTCGTGACCGGGCCCACCGACCGCGTCTACAAAATCGACCCCAACGGAACGGTGAGCACGTTCTATAAGGGTCTGGGAAGACCACAGGGACTAGCCTTCGACGTGAATGGCAATCTCTACGTCGCGGCCTCGCTCTCCGGCACGCGCGGGATCGTGAAGATCGCGCCCGACGGTCTCGCCAATCTCGAAGTCGCCGGCCAAGGCTTGGTGGGCCTGGCATTTGCACCGGGACGCTCCGTCATTCTCGCCACTACGAACAGCGTGTATCATCTTTCCTGGGACATTCAGGGCTCACCGCTTCCGCCAGAATAATTTGGTCTGTAATTCCGTACCTCTCCTCGTCATTCCGAACATTCCCTTTTGTCATTCCGAACATTCCCTTTTGTCATTCCGAACATCTCCTCCTTGTCGTTCCGAACACCTCTTTGTGCGGTTCGCCAACACCACCCGTCCTTTTTCGTTCCGCTGCGCTTTTCATTTAAACTTCTAGCGAGTGAATGCTGAAATCATTGCGGTGGGTTCCGAGATGCTCACGCCCTACCGCATAGAAACCAACTCGCTCTACCTCACCGAGCAGCTCAACCTGCTGGGCGTCGACGTCATTTTCAAAAGCATTGTGGGCGACGATCTGCGGCGCCTGGTAGCGGCGGTGCAGCACGGCCTATTCCGCTCCGACATTCTGATCTTCAGCGGCGGCCTGGGCCCCACAGAAGACGATCTGACGCGAGAGGCAGTGTCCGAGGCTCTAGGCCTGAGTTTGCGACGCGATCCGGAAATCCTCACGCGCCTGGAGCGTCGCTTTGCCGAGCGCGGCTGGAAGATGGCATCCAACAACGCCAAGCAGGCCGACGTTCTCGACGGCGCCACCATGCTTCCGAATCCGAATGGCACTGCACCCGGACAGTGGCTGAGCGGCCAGTTCGACGGCCGCGAACACATCATCGTCCTGCTGCCCGGCCCTCCCCACGAACTAAAAGCCCTGTTCGAGAGCGAAGTACGCGACCGCCTCCGCGCCAAAGTTCCTCCAGCGTCTCTGGCCATCCGGACTCTGAAAATCGCCATGCTCGGCGAATCGACGGTCGATGCGCGTGTCGCGCCCATCTACAAGCGTTACGCCGACGTCGAGACTACCATCCTGGCCGGCGCCGGAGAAATCGAACTACACTTCAAAACGCGCGCCGCCACGCTCGATGCCGCGCAGCGCCGCGTTGATGAAGTCGCAGGGGTGGTCGAAGACGAACTGGATGACGCGGTCTTCTCGCGCAACGGCGAATCGCTGGAACAGATTGTCGGCTACTGGCTCCAGATGCGCAATGCCACCGTGGCAGTCGCGGAATCCTGTACGGGAGGTCTGCTGGCGGAGCGCCTAACGTCAATCAGCGGCAGCTCACGATATTTTCTGGGCGGCGCCGTCGTGTACTCCAACGCGCTAAAGACCGAACTCGCCGGCGTCCCCACGGAAATGATTGACCGTCACGGAGCGGTCAGCCGCGAGGTAGCCGCCGCCTTGGCCGAAGGCATCCGTTACCGCTGCGAGTCGACGTTGGGCGTAGGCATCACCGGCGTGGCCGGCCCGAACGGAGGCACTCCGGAAAAACCGGTGGGATTGGTCTTTCACGCGGTAGCCAGCGACCGCGGAACCGAAGTGGTCCACCGCAATTTTCCCGGCGACCGCAAGCGTATCCGCCGCTTCGCATCCACCATGGCCCTGGATATGCTGAGAAAGAAATTGATGTAAAAAAAGCTTCTAGCTTCTAGCAGTTGATTTATGCGCATCTTCATCGCTCTCGACATCGACAACGCCATCCGCGAGCGCATTGCCCGCTTCGTGGAGGGCGTTAATGGGTTCGCACCCGACGCGCGTTGGGCCAAGCCGGAATCACTACACGTGACTTTGAAGTTCATCGGCGAGCAACCCGAACTCGCGGTCGAGCAGATCAAACAGGCCTTGTCCGTCATCCGAGCGGGCGCGGCGGAAATTCAGTTCCGCGGATGCGGCTTCTTCCCCACAGCTAACTCGGCGCGCGTCTTCTGGATTGGCATCGAGTCCGGCCCGCAACTGGCCGCATTGGCAGCGACAATTGACGAAAAACTTTCATCGCTAGGAATCCCGAAAGAAGACCGCGCCTTCAGTCCGCACTTGACGTTGGCCCGGGGCGCAGGCCGTTCAGGGTCACCACGGCGAAGCAAAGCAGACAGACCGAATCGCACCTTTCAGCACCTGCAGGAAAAACTGGCCGCCCTCCCCACCCTGGAGTTTGGTACCATGACGGCCCGCGAGCTCTTTTTGTACCAAAGCCAGCTATCCCCAAAAGGATCGCAGTACACAAAGCTGGCGCGATTTGATTTAGAGTAGCGCCGTCATCTTGCCGACTGTCGCGAGGGCGTCCTCCCCCTCGCCGCCGACGCCGACGATTAAAAGCATGCCAAAATTCCTCCTCATCGCCGCCGCGAGCTACCTGCTAGGCTCAATCCCCTTCGGCTACCTTCTGGTGCGCATCTTTCGCGGCGAAGACGTGCGCCGTACCGGCAGCGGAAACATCGGAGCGACCAATGTAGCCCGCAAATCGCCCGTTCTCGGCCTGTTGACCCTTCTGCTGGACGCCTTGAAAGGATCGACTGCGGTGGCGACTGGCGTCATCCTGAGTCCACCGCTTCTTGAGCGCATCTCGCTCTCCCACATTCCGTGGAGCGCGATCCTGCCAGCCTCATCGCCGGACTTCGCCCTGGGCGCTGCCTTAGCCGCGTTATTCGCCCTTGTGGGCCACATCTTTCCAATCTGGCTCAACTTTCGCGGAGGCAAAGGTGTGGCCACAGGGCTGGGCGCGTTCGTCATGATTGCCCCCAAAGCTGTTCTGCTTTCCGCCGTCATTTTCCTGGTCCTCGTTCTCGTCTTCCGTTACGTTTCTCTAGGATCGATCGCCGCAGTCGCGGCCTTCCCTAACCTTGCGTTGCTTCTGCACGAATATGGCAACACTCCGCTGGCTCTCGCGCTGATGTCGTTGGCGTCGGTGCTCATCGTGGTCAAGCATTACGCCAACATCCGCCGTTTGCTGGCGGGCAAAGAAAATCGATTCGGATCGAGGCACACATGAGCGAGATCGCCATTATTGGCGCAGGAGCGTGGGGCACCGGCATCGCCATCGTGCTTGGGCGCAAGGGGACGCACCGCGTACGCCTGTGGGCGCATGAAGCCGACGTCTGCGAATCGATTATGCAGAAGCGCGTCAACGAGAAATTTCTTCCTGGCCGGCACATCCCCGACTCCGTCACCGCCAGCAACGATCTGGCCGCAATTCTTCATGGGGTGAAGATCGTCGTCAGCGTCATGCCTTCCCAACATTGCCGCGCCCTATTCGAGCGCATGCACCCGCTCGTTTCGCCGCAAACGTTAATCGTCAGCGCAACCAAGGGACTGGAAGAAGGCTCCTTGCAACGCATGACCGAGGTGATTGCGCAAGTGCTGAAGCGCGATGACGGATCTGCTCCCGCCGTGGGAGCCCTCAGCGGCCCTTCGTTCGCTCAGGAGGTTGCACGCGGCGACCCCACGGCAATCACGATTGCCTCGCAGGATGCGGCGCTCCTGCGCACCGTGCAGCAGGAATTCAGCGATTCGAGTTTCCGCATTTATACCAACACTGATGTCATCGGCGTGGAACTGTGCGGCGCATTGAAGAACATTGTCGCCATCGCCGCCGGGATCTGCGACGGTCTTGGCTTCGGTCACAACTCGGTCGCAGCCCTGATCACGCGCGGCCTAGCGGAGATGACCCGCCTAGTCGTCGCTTGCGGAGGCCGCGCCGAAACTATGGCCGGCCTGGCCGGCCTCGGCGACCTCGTACTTACTTGCACCGGTGGCTTGTCACGCAATCGCGGCGTCGGCGTCGAACTCGGCCGCGGACGCAAGCTCCCCGACATTATCGCCGGCATGCACGGCATGGTCGCCGAAGGAGTCTTCACCACCACCGCCGCTGTTGGCCTCGCGCATGCCCGCGGCGTGGAAATGCCCATCACCGAACAGATGCACTCCATTCTGCACCACGGGAAATCTCCGCGCGAAGCCATTCAGGAACTGATGTCCCGCAGCGGCAAGAGCGAGGGCGGCGGCTAGCTCTCAGTTCTTGGCTTGTGACGGTTCTCCGACCTTCCGTCAGAAATGGACGCATCTCAACCGTGTTACTCTTTACAATCCCTCTTCGCTCCTTGGAGTCTTCCATGCGCCTGAGCAAGTATTCTGTCGCAATCATGTTGCTGATCTCGCCCCTGACCACTGCTTTCGGACAAACCAAAACCATAGCCGAGCGCCTGGGCTACCCGCCCAAGTCCAAACTTCTCATCCTCCACGCCGATGATCTCGCGGTCGCCCACTCCGAAGACACTGCCAGCTTCGACGCTCTCGACAAACATGCCGTCACGTCCGCCAGCATTATGGTCCCCTGTCCCTGGCTGAGCGAGGTTGCCGCTTACGCCAAAGACCATCCCGATGCCGACCTGGGTTTGCACTTCACCCTCACCAGCGAATGGAAAAGCTATCGCTGGGGCCCTATCGAATCCAAGGACAGAGTCCCGAGCCTCCTCGATCCCTCCGGATACCTGTGGCCGGACACGGATCATCACGATCTCAAACCCGAAGAGGTGGAACGCGAGATTCGCGCGCAGATCGAACGCGCCTTGGCCATGGGAATTCATCCCACCCACCTCGACAGCCACATGGGCGTACTTTTCTCGCGGCCCGAGCTTTTTGCCGTCTACGTGAAAGTCGCTCGCGAGTACAAGCTGCCTTTCCTGGCAGTCCGATCCCCCGAGGCGCCCAAAGAACTTCTGTCGATGCTTTCCGACAAGGACCTCATTCTGGATTCGGTAGTGATGGCCGATCCGAAGGTCCCTATCGGAGATTGGAAGGCTTTCTACTCAAAGGCCATCAAAAATCTGAAATCGGGTATCACCGAAATCATCGTTCACCTAGGTCACGACGACGCGGAAATGCAAGCCGTCATGGTGGACCATCCCGATTACGGCGCGGCGTGGCGCCAGCGTGACTATGACGTGGTAACCAGTGCCGAATTCCAGAAAGCGCTGCGAGACAATCACGTCATCCTTATTCACTGGAAGGACTTGAAAAAGCTCCTGAATTAAGACAGGGCGGGCTACTTTTCCTTGCCAAACCCGCGCCCGGTACCGCTTTCGCAGGGTACTTCAGTAATGCCAAACATTTCGCTTTTCGTCCAGCTGGCAAGGTTCCCCATTAGAATTTTAAGGATACCTGTGAAAGCCGCCGCCACTTCGTCTTCGGCGTCTGCGATGAGTGAAGGGAGAGACTTGTCCGCCAGCGCTCCGAACCACGCACGCATCCCGATTCTGTATGTAATCCTGGGTGTGCTCCTGGTCATCAGCATCGTCCCGATGTATTTCTACTCGTCGCAGGTCGAGGCCATCAACCGGGACCGTCTGAAGACCAACGAGATGCTGCTGCAGAATACGGTGACGCGCTCCCTGGCCGACGATCTTTCGCAGCACGAACGTTCCCTGCACATGATGTTGGCCAACTTGTCGTCCGCAATTCAGGTAGCCAGCGGCGGCGACATTGGCGAGACCAATATTCAGTCCCCGGAACTCAGGGCCCTGCTGGAAAACTTCGTATCCTCGTCCGATGAGATCGCCTACGCGACTCTGCTGAACTCCGACGCCAAAGGCATTTCGGCCGGACGCATCGCTCCCGACGCCTTTCTCAACCGCGAATTGGAACGAGCCTTTGCCGCCGCCCGGGACGGCCGCGCCTATAACGGCCAGGCCCTTGTCGTCGGCGAAGGAAAGTCCGCCCGGACTGTGTTCCTCGTCAGTTATCCGGTGAACTATGGACAGCGTTTTCTGGGAATGATTGCCACCGTCGTCGACCTTCAATTCCTGATCCGCCGCTTGCAGGAGGTCGCCGGCGGGGGCCTCACTCCCTACGTTGTCGATGCCCAGGGCCGTCTGGTAGCCGCGGCCACGCCCGAGTTTGCAACCGGCCAGGACATGAAGAACCTGGACATCGTGCGCAACTTCGTCGATGGCGGCAACAAAGCGCAGTTGGCCGCGACTCGGGAATTCACAGTCAACACCGCGTCGGAAAAAGTGGAAATGCTCGGCACCTACAGCCCGGTCATGTCTCTGGACTGGGCGGTCGTCGTGCAAAAGCCGCGCAAGGAGGCCTATCGCGGGGTTATCGAGATGCAGCGAACCGCTCGCCTGCTGGCTCTTCTGGCAGTTCTGTTGAGTATCGGAGTCAGCATTTTCGCTGCGCGCCGCATTACCAATCCCCTGCAAGTGCTCACTCAGTCGAGCCGGGCTTTGGCGCGGGGCGATTTCTCCCAGCGTGTCAATCTCTTGAGCAGCACCGAAATTGGCGAACTCGCCCACACTTTCAACACCATGTCAGATGAACTCGAACGTTTCGTCGCAGACCTGAAGCGCGCCGCCGAAGAGAATCGCGAGTTGTTCATGGGCTCCATCCAGATGCTGGCCGGAGCCGTCGACGAAAAGGATCCTTACACCCGCGGCCACTCCGACCGCGTCACGCGCTACTCCCTGCTCGTCGCCAAGGAAATGAACTTGTCGGATGCCTTCATGGAGACGCTGCGCATCTCTGCCCAACTGCACGACGTGGGCAAGATCGGCATTGAAGATCACATCCTCAAAAAGCCCGGCGCCCTCACCGAAGAAGAGTTCGAAGTCATGAAGACACACACCAC
>Ga0187872_10003933_pt1 | contig 11523 bp, 12 predicted proteins | sample June2016WEW_16_4_FD_132973 | JGI IMG/M metagenome (GOLD analysis project Ga0187872, IMG submission 132973) | Peatland microbial communities from SPRUCE experiment site at the Marcell Experimental Forest, Minnesota, USA - June2016WEW_16_40 | ecosystem: Environmental > Terrestrial > Soil >...
ACGATCTCGCGAAGGCTGGGCGGGTCGGCGAACTGAGTGGCGCGGATGGTCTGGAACTCCGGCGCGTCGGCGCGGCGGAAGGGATGGCGTCCGCTGACCAGCTCGTAGAGGATCAGCCCGAGGGCGAAGACATCGGACTGCACGCTGGTGCGGCCGGTGACGAACTGCTCCGGCGCCATGTATGCGATGGTGCCCCCGCGCGCCGTGTAGGTCGCCCCAATCAACGGCGGATTGCGCAGGCCCGAGCTGGTGGGATCGAAGTCGGCCTCGTCCGGATTGAGCCTTCGGGCGAGGCCGAAGTCGAGGATCTTGATGAGGCCGCCGTCGGTGAGCATGACGTTGGCCGGCTTCAGGTCGCGATGGAAGATGCCGAGCTGGTGCGCGGCGGAGAGGCCGTCGGCGATCTGGATTCCGGCGGAGAGCGCGAGTTGCAGGCTGGCCGGGCCCTCGGCGATCACCTTGTCCAGCGACTTGCCGGGGATGTACTGCATGACGATGTAGGCCTCGTCCTCGCCGCCGGACTCCGACGGGGCCTCGCCGACGTCGTAGATGGCGGCGACGTTGGGGTGGTCGATGGCCGAGGCCAGCCGCGCCTCTCTCAGTTGCGTGGCGCGTACCTGCTCCAGCGAGAGCGCGCCGCGCTTCAGCAGCTTGAGCACAACGGGGCGCTGCAGCAGCGTGTCGGTGGCCAGATAGACGACGCCCGATCCGCCCGCGCCGATCTTGCGCTGGATCTCGTAGTGCCCGATTGTGCGGCGCTTCATGCTTTGATTATCGCAAGGTTGCAGCGGTCGCCGCGGGCGATCTTATCAACAGAGATGACGCTACTTCTTTTTGCCCTGGGCCGCGACGGCCTGCATCGCCGCTTCGATCTTCGCCGGATCGCCCAGATAGTAGTGCTTGACCGGCTTGAGGGATTCGTCCAGCTCGTAGACCAGCGGGACGCCGGTGGGAATGTTCAAACTGACGATCTCGCCTTCGGAGATGCCGTCGAGATACTTCACCAGCGCGCGCAGGCTGTTGCCATGCGCCGCAACGACGACCCGGTTGCCCGATTTCACCATGGGCGCGATGGTCTGGTGCCAGAGCGGAAGAAAGCGCGCGACGGTGTCTTTGAGGCACTCGGTCAAGGGAAGTTCGGCCTCGCTGAGCCCAGCGTAACGCCGGTCGTGGCCCGGCCAACGCGGATCGGACCTGTCCAGCGGCGGCGGCGGGATGTCGTAGCTCCGGCGCCAGATTTTCACCTGGTCCTCGCCGAACTTGTCGGCTGTCTCGGACTTGTTCAGCCCTTGCAACGCGCCATAGTGGCGTTCGTTGAGGCGCCAACTGCGGTGCACGGGAATCCACATCAGGTCCATCTCGTCGAGGATGGTCCACAGCGTTCGGATGGCGCGCTTGAGCAGCGAGGTGTAGGCGACATCGAAGGTGTATCCCTGCTGCTTCAAGATGCGTCCGCCTTCGAGCGCCTCGGCCCGGCCCTTTTCCGAAAGGTCCACATCGGTCCATCCGGTAAACCGGTTCTCTCTGTTCCACTCGCTTTCGCCGTGACGCACCAAGACCAGCTTGAACATCGTTCCTCCCTCGCGGCACGGCTCCACGCCATGCCTGCCGCCATTATAGAAGGGGACGATCGAAACACGGGACCGCGCGAAAGTCCGGTCGGAAGCGCCGGTTGCACAAGCGCACGGTGGATGGCCTGCGGTCCATCGCGGGCTTCGACAGCGTCCTCTTCCAGCGGAGCGTGCGCGGCGGCGCGCGGGCCGGGCCACGCGCGGGGAATATGATTGCAGGCGTGAGTTCGCAGTCACAGTACAGGCTGGGCGACATTCTGGCCAACGCGATTACGCATGGCGTTGGAGCGGCGTTCGCGCTGGTTGGGGCGGTGGTGCTGATCGTACGGGCGGCGCATGGGGACGCCTGGCTCGTGGTGAGTTGCAGCATCTACGCGGCGACGCTGGTGCTGGTGTACGTGTGCTCCACGCTGTATCACTCGCTGGTGCGGACGCGGGCGCGGCATGTCTTCCATGTGCTCGACCACTCGGCGATCTACCTGCTGATCGCGGGGACGTATACGCCGTTCATGCTGGTGTCCATGCGCGGGCGGCTGGGCTGGACGCTGCTGGGCGTGGTGTGGGGGCTGGCGGTGGCGGGAGTGGTCTTCAAGAGCCTCGCACTGGGGCGGTTTCCCGCGGCGTCGGCGACGGTGTATGTGCTGATGGGATGGTGCGCCGTCTTCGGCATACGGCCGCTGCTGGCAGCAATCACCTGGCCCGGAATGATGTGGCTGGGCGCGGGAGGCATCGCGTACACGCTGGGAATTGTCTTCTTCGCCAACGACCGCCTGCGCTACTTCCATGCGCTGTGGCATTTGTTTGTGCTGGCGGGCAGCGTCACCCACTACTTCGCGGTGCTGCTGTATGTAGTGCCGGGAAAGCGGTGAGTGGGGGCGCGTTCCACTGGCGGATGCGATTCGCAGCTTTCAGTGCCCATGGGTTAGTGGCTGGGTCTGGCGGCGGTGGGATCGGCGGGTGCGGCGGGTGCGGCGGGCGCCTTGTGGCGCTTGCCGAAGAAGAACATGATGGCGCCGAAGGCGAACATCAGCCCGCCCCAGACCAGATTGATGTTGATGCCCAGCGACTTCTGGTAGAGCGCGGCGTCGCCCTGCGTAAACAAGCCGAAGACGCCCATGATGCCGCCGATCAGCAGAAAGACGAGGCCGAGAGGGATGCGGATGTCGAGACCCATGAGAACTCCAGTTCTTAGGCGAAGATGATGTTGAGGACGACGGCGAGGGCGAGGACGGCGAGCGCCCAGACGGTCGGCCTCTGGTACCAGGCCTTGTCGGCTTCCACGGGCTTGGGAGTGAGCGAGTAGACCAGGCCGGCCAGCTCCGGTTCGGGGCGCGGGGCCGACAGCCGCGAGACCACGACGGTGACGACCAGGTTGATGGTGAAGGCGAAGATGGCGGTCCAGAAGTTCTGCGCCATCTCGCTGGGGTAGCGGTGGAGGACGTGGATCCATCCGCCGTGAATGCCGGCCGCGTCGCCCAGCGGAAGCGTCAGTCCGTGGTGGACGATCGCGCCCGTCGTACCCGCCAGCAGTCCGGTGAATGCGCCGTGGCCGGTGGTACGCTTGGAGAACATGCCCAGCAGGAAGGTGGCAAACAGCGGCGCGTTAACCAGCGCGAAGACCAGTTGCAGCGCGTCCATGATGTTGTTGAAGCTGGTGACGGCGTAGGCCGCAGCGATCGACAGCACTACGCCCCCGATGGTCGCCATGCGGCCCATCCACAGGTAGTGCGCGTCTGAACCCTTCTTGTTGATATAGGCCTGGTAGATGTCGTAGGTCCAGACCGTGTTGAATGCGGTGACGTTGCCCGCCATTCCGGACATGAAGCTGGCCAGCAGCGCGGTCAACCCCAGTCCCAGAACGCCGGTGGGGAAGAAGGTCAGCAGCATCACCGGGACCGTCTTGTCGTAGTCGTACACCGGTTGGCCGTTGGAGTCGACCACGTCCTTGCCGGTGATGGCGTCGGTCTTGACCGGGACGATGCCGTGGGGATGCGCCTGGTTGAGCGCCAGCGGCCTGCTCTGGGCGCTGACTGTGGCGTAGGCCGCGGTCCCGGTGGTTGCGCCGCTCACGTGGCTGGTGATGGAGACGGCGATGAGCCCGGGCAGGATCACCAGGAACGGCAGAAACATCTTGGGCACGGCGGCAATCAGCGGCACCTTGCGCGCGGAGTCCTCGGAGTCGGCGGCCATGGCCCGCTGGATCACCAGGAAGTTGGTGCACCAGTAGCCGAAGGAGAGGACGAAGCCAAGGCCCATGACCAAACTGAACCAGTCCGCGCCCAGAGCGTTGGTGTTGGCGTGGGCCATGCCCTGCCAGGAGTGGGTCATGTTGGCGGGCAGGGTGTGCTTGATTCCCTGCCATCCGCCCACGTTGCGCAGGCCGATCCACACCAGCGGAAGCAGCCCGGCGACGATGAGGAAGAACTGGAGGACCTCGTTGTAGATGGCGCTGGTGAGGCCGCCCAGGAAGATGTAGCCGAGCACGATCAGCGCCGACAGGATGATGGAGACGTGGAAGATGTATGCGTCGGGCAGGATGTTGTGGAAGAGGCCCAGCTCCTGGATCAGCAGCGCCATGGCGTACATGGAGATGCCGGAGGAGAAGATGGTCATGAAGGCAAACGAGAAGGCGTTGACGGCGCGCGTCTTCTCGTCGAAGCGCATGCGCAGGAACTCCGGCACGGAGCGCGCCTTGGAGCCGTAGTAGAAGGGCATCATGAAGATGCCGACGAAGCACATCGCCGGGATGGCGCCGATCCAGTAGAAGTGGCTGGTCAGGATGCCGTACTTGGCGCCCGACGCGCCCATCCCGATCACCTCCTGCGCGCCCAGGTTGGTGGAGATGAAGGCCAGTCCGCAGACCCAGGCGGGGATGGAGCGCCCGGCAAGGAAGAAGTCGCTGGAGGTCTTCATGTAGCGCTTGAGGGCGAATCCGATGCCCAGCACAAAGGCGAAGTAGACCAGCATGATGAGCCAGTCGATGTAGGTGAGGTTGGTTGGGTTCACGTTGGTCTGTCCTTGGACGGCGAGTTCGATGCGCGCGGTTGTGGGGGTTTCAAGTTCCCGAAAACTGTAAATGTTTGCATCGGGTGAGTCCAGCGCCGAATCGGGCCCCACGACAGAAGCCCGCAGCGGTGGCCGTTAAACTTGCCGGCAAAAAAATGTTGCGCGCGGCATCCGCGAGCGGCAATCTGCGCATCGTATGGTTGGTACGCGGAGGCAGGTTGCGCGGGCCGTGCCGGAGGCGGGCTGCCCGCACAGCACACCGCGCAGACTTCAGTGCAGGCGGCGGTGGTATGGATGTGATGGAGAACGGACAGCAATTGACCTCGCGGAGCGCAATTCCACAGAACGCAACCGCCGTCCTGTTGATCGACGACAACGCGATCCAGGCGACGACCCGCCAGGCGATCCTGAAGCGGGCCGGGTACTTCGTCATCGCGGCGCTCGATACGGCGCGCGTACTGGAGCAGTTCCGGCACGACGATTTCCCCACCCCGATCGGCGCGGTCATCACCGACCACGTGATGCCCGGGATGAACGGCGCGGAGTTTGTGCGCGAGCTGCGCAGGATGCATCCCGAGCTGCCGGTGATGGTGATCAGCGGCATGGAGGACGCGGAGGTCGAGTACGCGGGGATGAATGTGCGCTTCCTGGTGAAGCCCCTGATGCCCGATCTGCTGCTGTCGAACCTGCGTGAACTGCTGGAGCAGGAGCCGGAGATCGTGGCCTAAGCGATGCCGTTTCAGTGCATAGTCCCGCGATACTTAGAGATGTGATGCGCGTCACACCTCGAACTGCATCCCTGGCCTGATATCTGAGACAATGAATGGGCGATGAGCCTTCACCCCATGCCGGAGTTCGGAAGCTTCTGCCTGCTGCTGGCGCTCATTCTCACCCTCTATAACTTTGTGGTGGGAGGCTTTGCGCTGTGGGGCGCGACGCCGGGTGGAGTGCGCGCGACCGGCATCCCCAAGGAGCGCTGGAACCGCCTGGGCGAGACGGCCCGCCGCGCCGGAATCGCCAGCTTTGTTGCGCTGTGCTGCGCGGCCTTTGCCCTGGTGTGGGCGGCGCTGACCAACGACTTTTCCGTGGAGTACATCCGCGCGCACAGCAACATTGCGCTGAATCCGGCGTACAAGTTTGCCGCGATGTGGAGCGGGCAGGAGGGTTCGCTGCTGCTGTGGGCGTGGCTTCTGGGCGCGTACGGATTCGTCGTCCGCATGAGGTACCGCATCGACGTTCGGCTGAGCGCCTTTGCGTCGGTGATTCTGGCGGCCATTCAGGTCTTCTTTGTTTTGCTTCTGGTGGTCGCCGCGCCTCCGTTCTCCATCGCACCCGGACCGGTGGCGGCCGATGGCGCGGGGCTGAATGTGCTGCTGCAATATCCCGAGATGGTGATCCATCCGCCGATGCTGTACCTGGGCTACGTGGGGTTCGCGGTGCCGTTTGCGTTTGCGCTGGGCGCTCTGATGATGCGCTATCCGGGCGAGAAGTGGATCCACATCACGCGGCGCTGGACGATGGTGACGTGGCTGTTTCTGACCTGCGGAATCCTTCTCGGCGCGCACTGGGCCTACTCCGTGCTGGGATGGGGCGGGTACTGGGGATGGGACCCGGTGGAGAACGCGTCGCTGATGCCGTGGCTTACCGGCACGGCCTTCCTGCACTCGGTGATGATGCAGGAGAAGCGCGGCATGATGAAGAGCTGGAACGTATGGCTGATCTTCAGCACTTTCCTGCTGGCCATTCTGGGGACGCTGCTGACGCGCTCGGGAATCATCAGTTCGGTCCACGCCTTCGCCGAGTCGTCCATCGGAACGTGGTTTTACACCTTCATCGTCATCGCCTTCCTGGTCTGCCTGCTCACCTTCATCCTGCGCCGCGACCATCTGAAGTCGGAGAACAAGCTGGAATCGCTGGTGAGCCGCGAGTCGAGCTTTCTGTTCAACAACATGATTCTGCTGGCGGCCTGCTTGACGGTGCTGTTTGGGACGCTGTTTCCTCTGCTCTCGGAGGCTGTGACCGGCTCCAAGGTCACGACCGGCGCGGCCTACTACAACCGCGTGGAGATTCCCATCGGGCTGTTTCTTCTCTTTCTGACCGGGCTTGGCCCGCTGCTGGCGTGGCGTTCGACGACGCTGCGCTCGATCCGGCGCAACTTCGTGCTGCCGTCGATTGCCATGGCCGCGACGGCGGTTGGGCTGACGATCGCGGGGTTGCGTCCTTGGAACGATGGCGACGACATGGAGTCCACCTTCTTCTCGCTGATCGCGTTTACGCTGGCGGCGGGCGTGATTACCGCGATTGTGGAGGAGTTCACGCGCGGGGCCAGGGTGGTGCGCACGCAGACGGGCAAGAACCTGCTGGCGTCGGCCGTGCTGCTGACGAGGCGCAATACGCGGCGCTACGGCGGGTACATCATCCACTTCGGCATTGTGGTGCTGTTCATCGGCATCGCGGGCGGCGCGTTCGACCAGAGTCGCGAGATGACGATGAGCTACGGCGATACGCTTGCGATTGGGCCGTACCGGCTGGTCAACGTGGGCAATACGCAGGAATCCACGCCCAACTACGACACTAGCTTCGCGCGACTCGATGTGTACAAGAACGGCAAGTATGTGAAACAGCTCTCCCCTGAGAAGCGCACCTACTTCGTCGGTACCGACCACGAACAGGCATCGACCATTGTGGCCCTGCACTCCACAGCCGAGGCCGATCTCTACACCGTCTACGAGGGGCCCGATCCGGATTCGAACATGCCTGAGATCAAGGTCTTTCTCAATCCGCTGATCAAGTGGATATGGATTGGCGTGGCGATTGTGGTGCTGGGGACATTCATCGCTCTGATCCCGAATCTTGTCCGCTCGCCCGTTCGGCTGCTCCAGGAGGACTCCGTTCCGGCCGGCGCAGAGCCGCTGGCCGAGGCGAGAGTGATTGCCGAGGCGCCCCATGCGTAGCCCTACTCCATTCCGGCGCGCGGATTTTGCATGCAGCCCAATCTTCTGGGCGCGGACGGTGCAGCTTGCGCTGCTGTGCGCGGTCGCTTTCGTCATGCTGGGCGCGGGGCAGTCGCGCTTCGACCGCCTGGGCCACGAGCTGATGTGCAGTTGCGGATGCGGGCAGATCCTGCTGGAGTGCAACCACGTGGGCTGCCCGGATTCGGCGCGCATGATCGGCGAGCTGAAGACGCAGATGGCCGCCGGGGGCAACGACACTGCGGTGCTCAACTGGTTTGTGGCGAAGTACGGGGCGACGATCCTTGCCGCGCCCATCCGCGGCGGCTTCGACAACGTGGCGTGGATCGTTCCCGTCGCAATCTTTTTCCTGGCCACGCTGGGCACCTTCGGGATTGTGTGGGCGTGGAAGCGGCGGGCGCTGCAGATGGCCGGCGCGGCGGCAGAAACCGGCGGCAACCTTTCCGCGGCCGGCGAATCCAATCCACAGGACGCGGCACAGGATGCAGCATTGCGTGAACGCATCCGCCGCGAGACGGAGTACTGAATGGGACTCATCGCCGCCATTACCGCACTGATCGTTAGCTGCTTCGCCTATATCTTCTGGCCGGAGCGGAACCCCTTCGTGCAGGCCGACAAGACGCGCGTCGACTATCTGCGCGAGCGCAAGGAGGCAATCTACGAGAACCTTCGCGACTTGCACTTCGAGTACCTGGCGGGCAAGTATCCCGAGGCCGACTACAACCAGCAGCGGAGGGCGCTGGTGGACGAGGCCTCGCACGCCATCACCGAGATGGAAGCGCTGATGGCGCGCGGCATGAAGAGCACCCGCGCCAGGGCGTAGATTGCAATGTATACACGTTACGTATATACTTTCTGCAAGTGGTTCTAGCGAGGAACCGGAAGATGACGATAGCCAAAGTCTTCAAATCGGGAAACAGCCAGGCGATCCGCCTTCCCAAGGAGTTTCGCCTGAATGTAAGCCAGGTCGAACTGGTCCGGCGAGGGGAAGACATTGTCATTCGTCAGCCCAAGAAGCCGACTCTGATGGACGCATATGATGCATTCGCCGGAATAGCGGATGATTTTTTCAAAGACGGCAGAAACGATCCGCCGCCTGAGCCGGTCAAGGGCTGGTGAATATGCTGTATCTGCTCGACACGGATACCTGTGCCTTCATCGCAAGGCAGAAACACCCAAAAGTAACAAGCCGCTTTCGAAGCCATCGTGCCGGCGATCTTGCCATGTCTGTTGTGACCTATGGAGAGCTTCGCGTGGGAGCCGAAAAGAGCGACCGGTATCCTGAATCCCTCAAGGCGCTCGAGCTTTTCATTCAAGCAGTGCCAGTTCTTGCCATAGACCCCGAGGTAGCGAGGTTATACTCCAAGGTCCGGCTCGATCTGGAGCAGCGTGGCCAAATCATTGGCGCAAACGACCTTTGGATTGCCTCGCACTGCCTTCAACTCGGGCTGACGCTTGTCACCAATAATGAACGCGAATTCAGCCGCATCCCCAATCTTACGATTGAGAACTGGACCCGCTGACCCTTGACGACTTCGATGAGAACAATTCGCACTTCGACCGGAATGCTGCGCACTCTTTCGTCTGCTGTCTGCCTGATGCTGTTTGCGGCGACGGCCCTTGCCGCGCCGCTGACCGGCGTGGTGACGGACCGCACCACGGGGAAGCCCTCGGCGGGCGATACCATCGCCGTCATCAACACGGCGCAGAGCATGGATGAAATCGCCAAGGCAACCAGCGACGCGCAGGGGCGCTTCCAGGTGAACGCGCCGGACGGCGGGCAGATTCTGCTGCACGTCACTCATCGCGGGGCGGAGTACTTCAAGAGCGTTCCGCCGGGCGTGAGCAGCGTGGAGATCGACGTGTACGACTCGGCGGCGAAGATCGACGGCATCAGCGGCGAGGCCACGGTGCTGCGCGCGGAGACCGATGCCGGGGGCAAGACGCTGAACCTGGCGGAGAACTTTTTTGTGCAGAACGCCTCCGCTCCGCCGCGCACCCAGTACGGAGGCAATACGCTGGATTTCTACCTTCCCAAGGGCGCGGTGATTGTGCAGACGCTGGCCAGCTCGCCCGGCGGCCTGCCCACCAACACCGAGGTGAAGACGCTGGACGCGGCCAATGGGCACTATGCGTTCACTTTTCCCGTACGCCCGGGCGAGACGCGCTTTCAGGTGGCGTACAGCCTGCCGTACAACGGCAGGCAGGCGTTCTCGCTGAAGCTCACGGTGCCCACCGGCGACTTCGCCGTGATGCTGCCGAAGACGATGCAGTTCCAGGGTTCGGCGCAGTTCCAGCCGCTCAACCAGGACACGAATGCGCAGAGCTACGATGCGCATGGTCCGGACTTCGCGCAGCCGGTCGAGTTCAGCATCAGCGGCTCGGGCCAGTTGCCGCAGGCGCAGGAGGACGCGCAGGGTGCGGGCGACCAATCCGGCAACGGCCAGGCCTCCAACGGATCGCGTCCCGGCGGCGGGCTGGGCGCGCCAATCGACCCGAATGCAACCCACGATCCGTGGGCGCAATACAAGTGGTGGATCCTGAGCTTTCTGGGAGTGGCCCTGGTGCTCGGCGCGGGCGTGATGCTGAAGGCTGGTGCGCCCAATGCTGCCGTCGCAGTTGCCGGAGCGGCCCCGCCGCTTCCGTCTGCGGAGGGTTCTGCCGCAGTCGCAACACAGAGCGGGGTCTATGCCGCTGGCGTGGCTGCCGCGCCTGCTGCGGGGACAAGCGCGCTGTTGCACGCGCTCAGGGACGAGCTGTTTGTGTTGGAGACGGACCGGCTGGCGGGCCGGTTGAGCGAGGCCGAGTACGCCGAGCACAAGGCGGCGTTCGACGTGGTGCTGCGGCGCGCGCTGGCTCGCAGCGAAGCCTCGCTTGGCGCGTCTAATGAATGAAGCGGCAGGCGCGGCTGCATGAGGCCGACGAACGCGGCCAGAGGAGACTATGAATACTTTTAAATCGACGCTGATGCTGGTCTTGCTGATGCTGGTCCTGGTCCTGATCGGAGAACGTATCGGCGGAGAGAGTGGAATGCTGATCGCGTTCGCGATCTCGGTCGCCATGAACTTCACGGCGTACTTCTTCAGCGACAAGATCGCGCTGAAGATGTACCGCGCGCAGCCGGTGACGCGCGAGCAGTTGCCGCGCGCCTACGAGGTGGTGGAGCGGCTGGCCGCAAAGGATGGCCTGCCGATGCCGAAGATCTACGTGATTCCGAGTGAATCGCCCAACGCGTTTGCCACCGGCCGGAACCCGCAGCACGCGTCGGTTGCGGTGACGCACGGAATCCTCGGGCTGCTGACGGACGAGGAACTGGAGGGCGTGCTGGCGCACGAGCTGGGCCATGTAAAGAACCGCGACATTCTGACCAGCTCGATTGCCGCAACCCTGGCCGGGGCGATCACGCTGATCGCGCGCATGGGTTACTGGGCGTCGCTGTTTGGCGGCTACGGAGGGCGCGGCGGACGGAGCCGCAATGGCGGGCTGGGCGCGCTGTTGATGCTGATTGTGGCGCCGATTGCGGCCAGCCTGATCCAGCTTGCCATCTCGCGTTCGCGCGAGTACGAGGCGGACGCGACGGGCGCGCATACCACCGGCAATCCCTATGCGCTGGCCCGCGCGCTCGAGAAGCTGGAGGACTACTCCAAGCGCGTGCCGCTGCAGGCGTCGGCCTCCACCGCGCACCTGTTCATCATCGCGCCGCTCATCGGAGGCGGGGTTGGGCGCCTGTTCTCGACCCATCCGCCCACCAGGGAACGGATCCGGCGGCTGATCGGGCGGGATTTGGTCTAGTGGCGATGGCGGCAGAGGGCGGTTCGCCGATACGGGTAGAATCGTAGAGAGATGAAAACTGGAATCATCGGCCTGCCGCAGGTGGGCAAGACTTCGCTGTTCAAGATCCTGACCAAGGCGAAGACGGAGGGCTTCGGCCACTCGAGGGAGGCGCACATCGGCATCGCTCGCGTGCCCGACGC
>Ga0187872_10003935_pt1 | contig 11516 bp, 8 predicted proteins | sample June2016WEW_16_4_FD_132973 | JGI IMG/M metagenome (GOLD analysis project Ga0187872, IMG submission 132973) | Peatland microbial communities from SPRUCE experiment site at the Marcell Experimental Forest, Minnesota, USA - June2016WEW_16_40 | ecosystem: Environmental > Terrestrial > Soil >...
AAACAAGCCTGAGTTGAAGTATACGGTGGAGCTCTATGATCAGCTGCCCTTCGGCGCTGTGCAGGTGCAGCTGCAAAACCGAGGCAAGAGTACTGTGCAGGTCCAGTCCATACGGGTGCTGGACGCGACCGGCATGCCGGTGGTTGATCTTGGCGCGCCGGAAAGTGCCGAGCGGGTACTCTCCGACAGCTTCAGCGAAGACAGGCCTCCGCTGCAGATTTTCGATCTGGGAAAGGCTCGCGAGTACAAGGGCGAGGATTCGTATTCTGACCAGTTGACCGCAGTGCATTTCGCCGTCGGCAGCCAGTTGATCTATAACCGCACCAGCCAAAACAGCCTCTTCCTGGCTGCGCTTACATCGGACCGCTGGCTCACGCTCTATCACCTTGCGACCGAGGGAGGAGCGACCGGGCAAGCGCGCACGACCTCCTACGCGGTGGATTGCACCGGCACTACTGAGGTCATGAAAAAGGAGTCGATCCGCCAGAGCCCTGCCGATCAGCAGATCGAACTGAGCCTTTCTCTACAGCCCGGCGATACGATTTCGTCCGAAAAGGTGATGTTCGCCGTCGGCAAGGACTACCACTCGCAGCTTGAGGCGTACGGAAGCGCGATTCGCGTGTTGCGCCATGCGCGAGTCTCGAAGCCTGCTCCGTGGGGCTGGTGGAGTTGGACGGCCTACTACTACGGTCTTACCGGCGGTGCTGCGCTAACCAACGCCGAGTGGCTTGCGCAGAACCTGAAGGGCTACGGCTATGACCTCTTCCACATCGATGAGGGTTACGCCTATGCCGACAGCGAATTCACGACCCCCAATGCAGCTTTGTATCCCAATGGAATTCGCAGCCTGGGATACAAGGCGACGTCCGTGGGATTGCGCTTCGGCATGTGGGTGGGAGCGTTCCGCGTCTCGAAGCGGTCCTATGTTTACGAGAAGCATCCGGAGTGGCTGGTGCACAATGCGAAGGGCCAACCGATCCAGATTGGCTTTGTGCAGGACGGTCGCGATCCGCTCTATGTGCTCGATACCACCCATCCTGGCGCCCAGGATTACCTGCGCCAAACCTATCGCACGCTGTCGCGCGAGTGGAACGCACGCTATTTCAAGATGGACTTCATGGACGATACGGCCATCGAGGGCTATCACTACCGTCCGAATACCTCAGCCATTGAAGCACTGCAGATCGGACTGAAGGTGATTCGCGACGCAGTTGGCCCTGATGTCCTGCTCGACAAAGACGGTTGCCCGATGCTGGCTGCGGTGGGCTACACGGACCTGGGTAGGACATCCACCGACACCGGCCATTCTTATAAGGGCACCAAAGAAGATGCGGTGGGAATTGCGGCCCGCTATTACATGAATGGCAATTTCTACGGCGCTGATCCTGATGCGTTCTCTGTTTCGGAGCAATTGATCACCGATCAGTCGTGGCATACGCAGAAATCTCCTCTGACGCTGGACGAAGCGGAGATGTCGATTGCGCTGGCGGCAATTGCCGGCGGGATGTTCGAAATCGGAGACGACCTTCCCACCCTTGGGGCGCAACCGGAGCGGCTCAAATTGGTACAGAACCAGGATCTGCTCAACATGGTGCGATTGGGCCGTGCGGCAAAGCCGGTCGACCTCATGACCTACCGGGATGAAGACGAGCAGCCCAGCATCTTCTTCCTGCGCGAAGATGACCGGCAATCAATGCTGGTGATTTTCAACTGGACGGAATCGCCGCACAGCCACAAGTTGACACTGGCGGACTTGGGTTTCGCGGCGAAAGGCGAGGCCACTGCCAGCGATGTGCTGCATCCCGAGCGGATGCTGAACACCGAGAATGGCGTGTTGAGCATTGACGACCAGGCTCCCTGTTCGGTTCGCGTGATCAAGTTGGTGAACAATGCGGTTCCGGCCAAGGCTCCGACGGTCGAAGTGAAGAGCGGCGGGAACACGGATATCGGACAAGGCGCAGAATTCCACGCAGTCCTCGATCCGACGGGAGTCCCGGCAGTCGGGTATCACTGGGACTTTGGTGACGGCGTCAGGGCAGAAGGGATCTCGGTTCAACATGCTTACACCCGCAAGGGCAATTTCGAGGTTCTGTTGAAAGTGGATGGCGTGGATGAAGTGGTAGCTATTCGCAAGGTAACCGTAACCGTAGGGGGAACGCTGACAACCACCTTCGAAGTTCAAAATAGCCGCCGCTATGAAGAACCGTAACCTGCGGATGTCCGTGGCCGATCTCGAACTATCGCTAGTGCTTCAGAACACCCGCAACGGAAATGGCCGCGACTGAGGTCAGGCTCGGAGGAAGTTGAGCCAAAGGACCGCAGATTTTTCCTTGACAAACATTTAAGACTCGGCGTAGCGATTGGTGAAACGTTAAACCTGTTCGAGACCGCTTACGGCTGTCCGTACATACTCGGAGGAACACCTATGAGAAAGGAACCCAAACCCGGGATGACAAGAATAACTACGCTCCTTTTAATCGGTTTCATGACCATCGCACCGCTACGGCGGGCACACGCTGGCCATGTAACCGGGACCATTGTTGCCCCAGCGTCCATCACGGACCAGGTGGGTACGCATTCAGGATCTGTAGGTGCCCTAGCTGTCAAGGACCAGACGGGCACCCAGAACGATCCGACCAAATACGTCCAATTCGGAACGCCGCCTGGGTCACTCTACCAGGGCTATCTCACGTTCACGCTGCCGACTTCGGTTACACCGTCCCAGATCACCACTCTCACGTTCATCGCCAATGTCTTTGGGCCGTCCGCCGGCGTTGACGCATTTACGTGGAGCATTTTCAACTGGACAACAAACAGCTATGAGATTCTAGGCAATCAGAACGACTGCGGCGGCACGGGCGGCTTGCATCCTTGCAGCAACACCCCCAGCACCACGACCGATTCCGATAGCTTCGCCAAGTGGAAGTGGATTCAATACATGGCGCTCGGCCGTCCACTGACGCAATATGTGAACTCCGCGGGTCGGATCCAGGTTCAGCTCGTTTCGCAGAACAATACGGGTTATCTCAACGTGGACTACGCGATCATGGACGTGTTCACGAACGATGGAGTACCCGGAACTCTGTGGATTCCGCCGCAAAATTACCGCTGGCAGTATCAGATTCAGGTCAATTCAACCGATGCAGCCAATTATTCCTCGACGGACGGAATCAACGTGAACATTTGCGTGACCTCATTCTTAGGGGGAGCGTGCGTGACACCCAATGTCATTGACATGGATTTCAATGTCGATAACATCATCACCAATCCCAGTAGTGGATCGGAGTTCATCATTTCCGACCTCTACACCCCGGCGGTACGCGCCCTGGCCGCGCTGCACAACCGCGGAGCTCACGCCATCGCTTATGGCACGGTGGGCGATGCAGAGGTGTGGCGCGCGGACTACCAGCAAATGGTCGATTTCGATAACGCTTGCAGTGGCTGCTTTATTGGGTCCGTCTTCAGCCACACCTTTAGCAACGAAATGTATGTGAACATCAACAACGACAAGGGCCAAGCCGACTTCATGAGAAAAATCTATCGGGGGCGGATGGACCGTGCCGCAGCTGCCGGCTTTGAATCCTTCGAGCCCGATGTGATGGTCGGTGCAGGCAACAAAACGGGCTTCACCATCAGTTGCGCCACACAGTTGGCCTACAATCTGAATGTGGCCGCGGATGCTCATGTAGACAATATGTCCGTGGCAGCCAAGGACCTCGGGTATGCTTGCTCCGACGCGACCTATGAACTAAATAACCAGCAGGTCGTAAATGCATTCGATTACGTGATTGACGAGCAGTGTTGGCAGTATGGTTTCTGCCAGGACTACAACAACGGTACCTACAACTTCTACGGAGCGGGCAAAGCCATCTTCAACGTGGAATATCCGCTCAGTACCAGTAAGTTCTGTCCCCAGGCGAATGCCGACAACTTCAACTCCATAAAGAAAGCTAAAGACCAGAGCGTGTTCGATCTGCCCTACACACCGTGCCGGTAAACCGCACCCGTGTTTAGCCTCGGCCGTTTCATTTTTTTCTCAACGGGCGGCCGAGGCGCTTATACGATCAACAGGGCTCGCTCCGTCACAAATCGCTGCCTAATGTCAACGCCGTCTAACTGAGACCAGTAGGATAAACCCACCTCGTCCGTGTCATTGGCTGCGCGCCCACCACTCAGCAACTAGTCCGCCTCGCTACCCAAGGTCGATCGTGTTGGTGTGCTGACGCCGAGTCCCGAAACATCAGCTCCAATCCACACCGCCCTCCCGACGGTGAGTTGTCGAGCAAAAGCGCAGCCAGCACATCCAAGATGCAACCTATGCCTTTGCCCATTTCACACTTTCCCTCTCGCGAACCTTTCATTGTTCCACTTGAGTTTGTCGGGGGCAAGAAGCAAGAGGGGACAATGTCTGGGGAAAAAGTGGTGGGACAGCAGTTTTGGATCATTTATCTGCTGAGTGAACTTGATGCCACGGAGATCCTGGCTCGGTCACCAGAAAATCTAAAGCGTGGGCGGTACCAAGGGCTTAGCCCCAATTGGATCGAACTCGAAAAGCGGCATCAGCTATGATGTAGCCGTTCTTCTCGGTTAGTTTGTGAAGAACATGCGAGTGTCTTCCGTGCGGGCTGCAATGGAGCCTTGTTACGAAATCTGACAGAGTCTTTCGGGGTGAACCTGTGCTGAACGAAGAGCGACGCCGACACATCCTTGAGATCCTGAAACGGGACGGCCGGGTCTTGGTCGTGGACCTGGCAAAACAGTTCCACACTTCCCAGGTCACCATCCGAAAGGACCTGGACATTCTCCAGGAGCACGGCCGTATTCACCGCAGCCACGGCGGTGCGCTGCCGGCGCAGGAAAGTGCCCTGGAAGACCCGACCTTGCGGGAGAAGGAGAAGCTGCATCGCAAGGAGAAGTTGCAGATTGCCACTGCGGCCGTACGTATGGTGACGGAAGGGCAAGTCGTTGTCCTTGATTCCGGCACTACAACCACTGCCATCGCCCGTGCCCTGCGGAACTTTCAGAGCCTGACGATCATCACCAACGCGGTGAACATCGCCGCCGAACTCTCTGGGTCGGCGCTGGAAGTGATTCTGACGGGGGCACTCTGAGGAAGAACTCATTCTCTCTGGTAGGGCCCATCGCGGAAGAGACCCTGCACCGCTTGAATGCAGACATTCTTTTCTTGGGAGTGGATGGTTTCGATGTCCACTATGGCTTGAGCACGCCGAACTTGCTTGAGGCTAAAGTCAACCGGGCCATGATGGACGTTGCCAGGGTTGCGGTCGCGGTGTGTGACTCCAGCAAGTTTGGGCGGCGCAGCTTATCTTCGATTGCGCCACTTTCAGCAGTGCACCACTTGATCACCGACCGAGGGATTCCTAAGCCAGACCTGGCGGCCTTGAAGAAGGCGGGAATTCAAGTAACGCTCGTCTAGTTCTCGCCGAGAATTCTATCTGTTTTTGTCAGCCTCAGCTCCACGGAATTGTCCGGCGGGCCTTCTCCCCCAACAGGCGCCGCAGGTTACCGCCAGCAATTACACAGTCGCGGTCGATCTGGGAAATACGACCCATGGTAGCTATGGCTATTTCATTTATCCCTTCTACGTGCATCCCAACAGCGGAAAAGGGCAGAGCTGCGGTTTTCGAGTGCAGGTGCTACCCTACGGCACGTTTGTCGACAAAGTGGCGGATGTCAGTTTCCATGTCGGCGAGGGTGCGCAGTTAGAAGACGGCGTGATCCGGATTCCTTTGTACAACTTCATTTACTCGAAACCGATCTTACAGGTCCACGCGGAGCAAAATTGTCGCCGGTCAACCTGAGTGGTGGTACGACGTTGGACGTCACCCTGAACAACACGCTGTCCGACTTACCCATCGGCTTGTATCCGGACGTAACAGTCTCTCCGGGACAGCAGTCTTACTGGCAGGGGAACCCGCAAGCCGTGGTGCACTTGCCCCGCAGCGGATCGAGGGTGCTGGATGCGGGACTGACCGTGCACAGCGCCGTTGTGCTGAACCTGCGTCCCAATCCGTGGCACGCGCTTGGAGCATCCATTTTCCCGCTCTGGAGTCTGATTTTGTCCGTGTTGGTAGGAGCGATTGCCGGGAGCCTACTGGCGCAGTTGGGCAAGAAGACAAGTGCCGACGGCATGAAATGGTATAAGGCCTTTGCGGTCGCCTTGCTTGCCTCGGGGATTGCCGAAGTATTCGGAATCATCCTGGTCTACGGCGGCAGTGAATTTCGGCTGTTTGGATTTGAGCTGGATCCCTATCAGTTGTTGCCCGTCGCTGCGGTTGGTGCACTGGTTGGGTTGGTTGGGTTCAGAAATGCGGATGATTTCCTCAGGTTTTTCCAAGAATCATGACAGCTTCCGTCAAAGAGATCGCGCTCTTCTCAATTGCTGCGCTGGTGCTGGGATGCGCAGGGAACGGGCAGGCACAGATGGCGTCGCAGATGCCAATTGGCAGAGCCCAAGGACCGGTTGCCATCAGCGCTTTACCGTCGGGGACGCTGGTCGTTCTAGGTGGACGGGGCAGGCTATCATTGATCGATTCGAACAGCGGAAGAGTGACGCTGCTCAAAGACACTCTCGGATACTTTTCTCCGGCAGACATGGCTGCGGCTCGCCTAGGCAATACAGATTCGATATTTATCGCGCTCTATAACACCGTGCAGCGGCAGGGGGTGCTGGCAAAATACTCTCGGGAAGGAAGTCAAGTACAAACCTGGCACGCTCGAGCGGCGGGGGTTGCTATTGATCAGGTTCATCAGACCGTCTACATTGGCGACGCTGTTACTGGGGAGATCTCCTCGTTGTCTGTGGATGGGAATTCAACCAGCCCTTCCTTTCTTGTAGAGGTTTCGGGAGTCACGCGGCTCGGCCCGCTGGCGGCGGACGCGGCGGGGCAGCGGCTGTTTGCGGCCGATGTCGGAGGGGGAACGATCTATGTCGTGGATCTGCACAGCCGGAAGTCGCGTCTGTTGGCATCCGGCATGGGAGAGCCAGCCGCGCTCAGTTACGAAGCAGACCAGTGCTGATTGGAGGCGAGTGGCTTGATTCAGTCTCCGGGAAGACGTTTGAAACTTACAATCCCGCTACTGGCGCACCGATTCTCTTGGGCTTGATAAGAAACGTGGTCGCGGTCTTACTGGGTCCTGCAGTTGCTATCGTAGTTGCCATCATTCACCTCTTCGAAAAAAGGATTTTACCCATTGGCTGCTCAGGGCAGCACAGGCTTGATACCGGTAAGTTCGCAAAAATCGATAAGCGCCGGATACAAATCGCGGCCATATCCCAGGCACGCGTATTCATTGGTCCAGCTCTCGAGCATCTTCTCGATATCGCAGTGGGCAGTGACGAACCCGTGCGGCCAGAATGGAATGCCGCACTCACTGAGGCGCTGCTGAATTTCTTCCTTGGTCGGTTCGAAGATACTGGCGCGAGTAATGACCATCTGGAATTCGCCATTTACGCGGCCGACGCGCGCCAGTACACCTTCGCCTGCTTTGCAAATTAATCTGACAGACAGGCCGCCCGCTTCGCCTTCCGTGGGAATACCGTGTTCGGAGAAACCCGCGGGCCCTAACTTGCTCGCGAGAGACGGCGGGCAGGCTCCATCTCCAATGATCTTGATTTCCTTCTTCTTCTTGTCGATGTGCTGCAGGTCGCCGTAGTACACGGGTTCTTTACTTAGCTTGGTGAGCAGCCAGACCGTAAGCGCTGTATTGAAGTCACCGAGAGTAGAGGTTCCATAGCCGTCCTCCAACATCATGCTTTGAGCGAAGCAAGTGGCGGAGTAGTCGTCGCCCAAGCCAGGGAACGACTGGATGGTATAGAAATCGAATTTCTCTTTCTCGACGACCTTCTTGAGCGCAAGATAAAGGCGGATCGAACGCTCGTTGACGATATTTTTCTCGGGTGCAGACCCGAAAAGCCTTTCCAGCCGAGGCTGAAGATCGGAGATTTCCTTGGCAGAAACTTTTTCGGCGGCGTGGATGAGTTCGCTGGTATCGCGCGAATCGATGTCCACTCCGAACATTCGCATCCACTGGGAAGGATCGGCGACTCCGCAGGTTTGACCCATGCCGCGACCACCGAAGGTTCCCATGGTCGAATAGTTCAGGGAATTCTTCAGGTGAGCGGCCCGTGCGTAGCTGACAATCTTGAGAATTGTTTCCGATTCGCCGGCTTCACCATAGACAAACTTGTGGGGAATTCCGATTTCCAGCAAACCGCCGTGCATGACGAGTCCACCCACGGGCCGCCAGCCCTGCGAGCCCGGATGCGTCCAGAGAAGCACGGCTTTGCCGCCGGCAGCGTAATCGCGGATGGCTCCGACCAAATGCGAGGCCCAGACCCACGTGCCCGAGAAAAGGACAATCATGTCGATCTGCTCGTCAGACTTCATCTTTTTAATGGCGGCGCGGGCTTCGGCTTTTGTTGCCACTACGATGTTGTGTTCCACCACTCTTAGGCCCGCTTGTGCGAGAGCTTCCTTCGAACGCTTGACAACCGCGTCATCAATGAAGGGAATCCCCATAGGGTCCTTGAGGCCATCCTTGTGAACGCCGTAGACGATGAATCCGACCGTGGTTTGCATCAACGCTCCTTCTTGTGGATAAGAAAATCCGGGCGTGCGGTCATCGCTGCACGAAGCGCCCGGTATTGATTTATTTGATCCCCATAGCCAGCGGCAATTGCCGGGTTCGGGACAAGCACAGCAGCTTCCTGAACAACCTGGGCGACCGCCTGGCCCACATCAATGTATTCCCCAGCGGCAACGCCAGCCAGGATTGCCGTGCCCAGGCACACCGCTTCCGCCGACTTCATCACGTGCAAGCGTCGACCGGTAAGGGCTGCGCGCAACTCCAGTCCGAGAGCGGAACGCGAACCTCCGCCGGTCACGTAGATGTCCCCGAAATCTCCCGCAGCTTCTGCCAGCACTTCGGTTATGAGGGATAACTCGCAGGCCAATCCTTCCAGGATGCCCTTATAGAGCTGACTGCGAGTGGTCGCCGGATTGAGTCCGGCGATGACTCCTCGGGCGTGCGGGTTGAACTCCGGATTGCAGGTGCCAATCAGGTGCGGAGTGATGCACAAACCGGTGGGACCCTCGGGGGCGTGGGCCTCCAGGAAAGAATAATGATCGCCTTCGCGACTGTCGGCAACGGTTTCCGCACGGCCGTGCCCCCTTCCATTGCTGTACAGCAAATCGTGAAACCACTTCACCATGATGCCGGAGGGAAAGTAAGCGAGCGTCACGAACTTTTGAGGCACAACGTGACAGTAAGAATTTAACGAGGCGTCCAATGCCGCATCGCTAAGGGATGGCTCGTCGGACCCAGCGACGATGCACTCGTAGGTTCCAATGGAATCGGAGACGCGGCCCTTGCCGATCACTCCCACTCCCAGCGCGCCACAAGGTTGGTCGTGACCTCCGAGTACGACCAGCGTGCCCGGAGAAAGGCCGAGATCGCTTGCTACCTCAGAATTCAGTTTTCCCGCGATTGTGCCTGCGGAGACTGGCACGGGCAACTGCTCCTTGCGCAATCCAGCAGCCGTCAGAATTTCCTCGGACCAGCAGCGCTTCCGGATGTCAAAGGCCAGGAAGCGTGATGCCAAGGAATAGTCTACGTAGGGAGGGAGCCCCATTTTCTGCAGGATGTACCCGATCAAAGTTACAAAGCACGCAGTCGAGGCGAAGATATCCGGCCGATGCTTGCGTAACCAAATGATCTTGGGAATGGAATACATGGGGTGCGTGACCAACCCAGTGATCTGGAACAAACGCTTGCGGCCGATCGCTTCCTGGCACCAGCCCGCTTCGCTGGTCGCGCGCGTGTCCTGGTTAAGAATTGCGGGGGCCAGAGGCCGGCCACCTGAATCGATGGCTACGAAAGTCTCGCCGTGAGAGCTGAGGCAGAGTGCCTGCACGGGATCCGCTATGCCTTTTGTGGATGCCCGGCAAGAGGCGCATACTGCAAGCCAAAATCTCTCGGGGTCCATTTCCGCAAATGACGGACGAGGAAACTCAGGAATGTAGCCGGCAGAGTGTTGGGCGAGAATTTCCCCGCGGGCCGTGAACAGCACGGCTTTGCACGCACTTGACCCGATATCGATGGCCAGAAGACTCATTACGCGTAGATGACTTCTTCGGTCCCTCGGCCCGCAGACACAGCTGGAAATTGGGCAACCGATTCGCTTCCGGGATGGCCGATCTCCGAAGACAATCGAAAAAACAACTACAAAAACTCTCCAACCGGAGCCGTCAGCTGCCGTGCGCGAGGTCCTGATTCAATGACACGCGCGACTCCTGCTTTGATCGAGACCTCCTTCACGCCGGAGAATGCTTCAGGAACTTCAAACAACATGATCAGGAAGCGGACGGTCAGGCGCGATTTTGCCGGAAGCCAGCGATAGGTCCGTTCTCCGAAGAGCGAACCCTGGTCCACCGTCTCACGGCGCGGAATCGCGAAAGGCGTTGTGCTGAACTCGATCCCCCGGCAAAATGTTCGCCCCTTCCAAGGCGGCTTAGTCTGATGATTTCTCTCTTCCCAGTTGCCGACCCAGGGGAAGTCCGCTCTCCGGAACGCATACACTACCAGGAACCGCTGCGACGGATTGCAGGCGCTGATGAAAGCGATCTCCAGCTTTGGATCCAGCAGTTGGGCAGTGTAGTGTTCGAACCGTTGATCCGCAGTAGTTCGCAAGTCTGCCGTTCCGCCCTGTTTCGTAGGAGCATTGGGCCAATCAAACTCAGCCTCAGGCTGCAGGAAGATGCGTTCGCTGTAGCCAGCAGGGCAGACCTTCGCCCGAGTGGCCGGCATGTCGAAGACCGTCGTCCCACATTGCAAGAATGGCGGACCGAAAGTTACATGCTCGTTCCAGGAGATTGGCCGGTCATAGACACTTAGATTCCTCGCCTGCTCTTCGCAGTAAATGATCGGATTTGTGCGATCCACTGAAATCTTCCTGCTGAAATCGATCTGTGCCTGGCGAAGCGTTCGGCCGTAATGCAGCGTTGGGCGGGGTGAGTCGGATTTTTTCAGCAGGTTCCATTTCAATGATGGCGCTTCGCCGTGAGTCGCAAGCCCGGCCGCCGTCTCCTCTTTGGACGGTGGCCCAAAATGATCGAAGCTCAAACTATGCCCGGCGATGCCGGCAAGCAACTTCCCGTCCGGCGGGGGCCCGTAAACGCGCCGGTGCTTGCCGGGTGTGTAGCGATCAGGATCAATCGTAGTCCATTGCGGTCGCCATAGAGGATTCACTCCCGGGACGCTCTTCAGGCTTAACTCGCAAATATGCCCGCCACCTTGGAGGACAGAAACCTGCCCCCATTCTCCGCTGATGAGGAAACCAGCACGGCCGTCCAAAACATTGGCGTCGCGCCGTATCGCTGTCGTCCGACTGGTGCGGGGCATCTCCCTTTATCTCCTCGCCTGTACGACTTCGGTTCCGTCAAGAATGGCACGAGCTTGCTGGAGGAAAGAACTCATGTCGGCGGCTTGGAAGA
>Ga0187872_10003944_pt1 | contig 11502 bp, 7 predicted proteins | sample June2016WEW_16_4_FD_132973 | JGI IMG/M metagenome (GOLD analysis project Ga0187872, IMG submission 132973) | Peatland microbial communities from SPRUCE experiment site at the Marcell Experimental Forest, Minnesota, USA - June2016WEW_16_40 | ecosystem: Environmental > Terrestrial > Soil >...
CGTCCGCGGTTCCAATGAGGCCGGAAGTACTGTGCATGAAGTTGAACGGGCTGTAAGGGAGGCCAATGTTGTCGAGTATGTTGTCCACCTCCGCCGATGGAACTTGCTGGCGAATCGAGGTCTCAATCAGATCGCAGATTTGAGCCGTTTCCTCGATGCGCGTTCCACTTTGCGCGCGAACATGCAGAATGAACTGCCCGTTATCGCTATCGGGGAAAAAATTCTGGCCAAGCCGCGGTACAAGCAGAAATGCAGAGAAGCAAACCAGCAGGAAAGCCGGAATGAATATCGCCCTACGGTGGACCGCGGTGGTGAGCAGTAGCTGATAAGACAAGCGCAGCCGTTCAAAGCCTCCCTGAAAAGCATCCTGACTTCTCGAAAAGAGATTTCGGCGACCGGAGTAGTGGTCGCCGGATTTCAGGAGATACAGCGCCATGGTTGGGACGATGGTGCGGGAGAAGAAGTATGACGCCAGCATGGCAAACATGACGGCTTCCGCCAGCGGCACAAAAAGAAATTTCGACACGCCCGCCAGCAAAAACATCGGCAAGAACACAATGCAAATGCAGAGCGTCGAAACCAAGGCGGGGACTGCAATCTGCGAGGAGCCATCCAGAATTGCCTGTTTAGTCTGCTTCCCCTCGGCAATATAGCGCTCGATGTTCTCGATCGCCACGGTGCCATCGTCCACCAGAATGCCGACCGCGAGCGCGAATCCGCCCAGGGTCATGATGTTGATCGTCTGCCCAAGAGCGCTCAGGATAATCAGCGACGTCAGGATGGACAATGGAATGGAAACTGCGATGATCAGCGTGCTACGCCAACTGCCGAGAAAAAGCAGGATCATCAGAGCAGTCAGACAGGCTGCGATCACAGCTTCACGGATGACGCCGCTGATGGCAGCTTTCACGAAAATCGACTGATCCGCGAGCGGCTGGATCTTGAGCTCGGGCGGCAGCGTTTGGACAATGCGCGGCAGTAGATCGCGAACTCTCTTCACGACACTGATCGTGGACGCGTTGCCCGCTTTCAAAATGCTCATCAGGACTCCGCGGCGTCCGTCTTGTCGCACGATGTTGGTCTGAGGGGCAAAGCCGTTGCGAACATTGGCAACGTCGCGCAGATACACTGTGGAGTTGCCGACCTGCTTGACGGGCAAATCATTCAATTCCGCAACGGTGCGCGGACTCGAGTTCACACGAACGTCGTACTCGAAGCCATCAATCTTTGCCGTGCCTCCAGGCAATACTAGGTTCTGGTTGGTCACTGCATCGAGCACATCCTGCGGGGAAAGTCCTTTTGCCTGAAGCAGATTAGGATTCAAGTCGATCATTACCTGGCGCTGCTTTCCGCCATACGGAAACGGAATAACCGCACCGGGAATCGTGACCAGCTGTGGCCGTATGAAGTTTTGCCCCAGGTCGTTCAATTGCTGTTCCGAGAGGTCTTGACCGCTGAGCCCCAGCTGCAAGATGGGAACACTGGAAGCGCTGTAATTGATGATCAGCGGAGGCAACGCGCCTGGGGGCAAAAACCGAAGGATCGTTTGGGAGACCGCTGTGACCTGGGCGTTAGCCGTGTCGAGACTCGTACCGGGCTGCAGAAAGATTTTGACGATCGCCTGACCGTTCACGGTCGTGGATTCGATGTGCTCGATGTTGTCTACGGTCGACGTCACAATGCGTTCGTAAACGCTAGTTACGCGGCCTTCCATCTCTTCCGGATTCAGACCTGTGTACTGCCACGCAACAGCAATCACGGGAATGTTGACGTTGGGAAAAATGTCCGTCGGCGTGCGCAGGATCACGACTGGACTGAAGATGAGGATCAACAAAGCTAAAACAATGAAGGTATAGGGGCGATCTAGTGCAACCCTAACGATCCACATGGAAATTCTCCTGGTAGGCCGGATCCTTGCGTATTCTTCGGGCAAGCTCGGCCAGGATATGTTTTGTGAATGCGCCTTGGGAGCGAAACGTGACGCCTGCCCTCATTAACTCAAGCACGAGATTTTCTCCTTCTTGGTTGATTGCAGTCAGGCGATTCAGTTCAATCACTAGTTCCCGAGCATTGAGTTCCGATCTGGCTTTCTCACACGCAATCCTTAGCTCACTGGCCGACGAATTGATTAGTTGGCCTTCCACGACTAGTCGGAGCTGAGTGCAGTCGTCCGCAACGGCTATGCTTAACACCTGTGTACCCATCTTGCTTCTCTTCCTATTTGAGCTTTATTTCCCAGATATGCTCGGCCTCACGTAGGTCTGAAGTGCACGACACTGCCGACCGGCCTCCCGCCCCATCAATCGCCTGAGTTTTGCGCGGGCGCGCGCCAACCGCGCTTTCACTGTTCCATTGGGCACGCCTAAAATGCGCGCTGCTTCGTTAATGGTCAGACCATCCAAAGCACGCAACTCGAATGTCTTGCGTAACGGAGGCGAGAGTTGCGTCACAAACCCTTTCACGCGCGCATGCAATTCGGATTCTCGATACTCGTCCTCGGGACTTGGCCGCCCGTCCGTCAATGAGTCTGACGGTGTGTGTTCCTGTTCCTCGCCGATGGGTTCGTCCAGTGAGACGTGGATCTGGCGTTGGCGCTTCCGCAATTGCATGCGCGCAGAGTTGGACGCAATAGTGGTTAACCAGGTGGACATCTGGGCCTCACCCCTGAACTGGTCGATGTGCTTGTAAGCGGACAGGAGCGCGTCTTGAACCGCATCCTCCGCATCTGCTTCATTATTCAGAAAGCGATAAGCATTCCTGAAGAACGACGCTCGGCAGCGCCGGAGAGCCTTGTTCATTTCTTCGTCCGCGTTGTCGCTTCGTCTCTGACTCGGGAGCGGCTCCCTTGGGTGCAAGTAGACCGGTACATCTAACTCAGAGCCTTTCGTCCAAAATTCAGGCATGGTGCATCTTCTCCTCTCTTGTTAGAAAACTACTGCTGTGACCTGAAGCCCGCGAACCTCTTCTGAGGAGAGCTCAGGCGGCTCACGCGATTGGATTTTCCTCGAACAGACGCGCCTCCATCGCCGAGTCGAGGTAAGAGCGACCGCGGAAATGGACGAATCGTACCGTTGTCAGTTGCCATCGTGCTGCTATCTCGTACAGCGATAGTTGCGGTCATAGATTCCTTCCTGCCGTGATGTTGGAAGTTGCAAAAAGCACATACTGCGCCGCAATCCGTCCGCTGATGGCGTCCATCTGACCAAGTGCAAATAGCCGTTAAGTGGCTTCTCTTTCACGTCTGATCCACTCTCGGATATACCGCGGGCAGTTGTTGAGTCTTACCCCGTTCGATTCGTAGCTGGCCAGGAGTTTTACAGCTTCGCCGTCCACCAACTGGACGTCCTTCAGATCGAGAGTCAATGTGCCGCTTTCTTGTTTCAGCAAGGTCCTAAGAGTGTTCACGTCGTCCCCTGTAATTCGCCCACTGATGAGCAAAACCACACCATCCTTTCCGATTACTTCGCGGTGGATTTTGCAAGTCACTGTGAACGCCTCAGCAGCGCCGCGTCTGAGGTTGCTTTACCAGAAAGCAAACCTCTTGCCACTTGTAACTTTGTGAAAACAGGAGGGCGAGGAAGGTCGATTGCGGACGCGGACCTTTACGAATTATGCGAATTATGCGAATTTCACGAATTTCGCAAATCGTGACCGCGACGGAAATGCGTTCACTGAAATTTGAATTGGAGTTTGTTGATTTTCAGAGCCTTGATACGGGCCTCGAGAGTCGATGGTAGAATTCCGAGCTTCGCTGCCGCTCCTGACGGTCCAGAAACCCGGCCCCTAGTCGCGGCCAGTGCCGCCTCGATAATTTCCCGCTCACTGAGGGGTTCGACCCGACCCTTGGCGACTGGTGAAGCTTTCACGGGAGGTGCAGGAGAAACGGACTTTTTGGAAAGCCACAATTCGTCCACCGAAAAAACGTCACCTGAGCTGAGAATCACAGACCTCTCAATCACGTTCTGCAACTCGCGGATGTTGCCTGGCCAGTCGTAGGACTGCAACATATCCAGCGTCTTTTTGTCGATCGAGCGGATATGCTTGCCTGCCTTGACGCCGTATCGTTGCACGAAATACTCGACCAGGAGCAGGAGATCGCCCTTTCGTTCTCGGAGAGGCGGCACCTCAATAGGGAATACATTTAGTCGATAAAAGAGGTCCTGGCGGAAGGTCCCATTGGCTACCCCCGCTTCCAGGTCACGATTCGTCGCTGTGATAACGCGACGTGTGACATGGATAGGTTGTCGTCCACCGACGCGTTGCAATTCCCGTTCCTGCAGCACCCGCAGTAACGCAACTTGGGTATCGGTCAGAAGTTCGCCCACTTCGTCGAGAAAAATCGTTCCTTCGTCGGCGAGTTCAAAACGGCCAAGTCGCCTTTGTGTGGCTCCAGTGAAGGCCCCCTTCTCATGGCCGAATAACTCCGAAGGGATCAAGTCACGGGGGATTGCAGCGCAGTTGACGCTCACGAAGGCTCGCTCGGCTCTCGCGGACTTTCTGTGGATTGCGCGGGCGACGAGTTCCTTGCCCGTACCTGTCTCCCCTGTGATTAAAACCGTGGAGTCAGTGGGAGCCACTTTGGCGATGCGGGAAAGAACAACCTTCAACGGATTCGAGGTGCCAACAATTTCATCGAACATCGAGGTCCGCTCGACCTCGTCCCGCAGAGCCAGGTTTTCCCGATAGAGTTGATCCTTAAGCGTTCTGATCTCTGCTTCAGCCCGCTTCTGTTCACTCAAATCGAGCGCAAAGGCGACTCCGTCGTTCCCTCTTGAGTCAATCAGCGCACCGCCCGTCAGAACAGGGACGCGAGTGCCATCCTTGCGGAAGAACTCCTTCTCGTACGGTTGAACCTTCCCAGTCGCCTTTAAATCCACGATCGCGCGCTCGTCTTGTTGGCGCCATTCGGCCGGTGTCAAGTGGGTCCAGTTCACACCATCCGCGACGAAATCTTCACGGCCGTACTGCAGCATGCCGAGAAAGGCGTCATTGGCTTCCAGAATTTGTCCGTCGAGATTCCAGATGAGAACACCAACAATGTTGGAATCAACCAACCGCCTAACGCGCGCTTCGCGCTCCTGGAGATCGCCATAGAGACGCGTGTTCTCCATGGACATTGCCGCCCCCGACGCAAGCAACTTAAGGACAGCCATTCGGGCAGCCGTAAAGGCCTGAGGAGTTAGTTTGTTTTCAAGGTAAAGGACCCCGAGCAATCTCGTTTGCTTGAGTAGCGGTACGCAGAGCACTGACCGTGGGCGGTGTTCGCGAATATAACCATCCGCTGAAAACGAGTTCTGACTGGACGCATCGTGCAGGAGAACGCTTTCTTTTGTCCGAAGGACGTAGTCAAACACAGACTTCGGTAGATCTGCGGCCGTGACTCGTGCCTGTTTCAGGACCACGTTCACGTTGTCACTGCTGGTTATGGCCTCTGCTTCAATTTGATATTTATCGCCTCGCGCGAGAATCAAGAGACCTCGTTCGGCGCCCGCGTGTTCGATTGCCGAACTCATGAGCGTGTTGATTAACTTCTCGAAAACGATCTCGCCTGACACTGCTTCCGAAACTCTGATTACTGTAGCCAAATCGAGTTGCTCGACGGGTGTCACTATCGTCGCCGTGGAATCCGGGATCGAATTGTCCACTCTCAGGTGCGGATAAAGGTCATCGAGTTGGCGAACCTTTCCGTCGGCTCCCCAGCGCAGGTAGCAGGCCCGCGCGTTCCGCAAATAGGTCGCCGCGATCTTCTCGTAACCGCGCTCTGCGTAGAAACGCCCGGCAATCTCGCTGGCAATCGCCTGGTTGTGCACGAATCCGTATTTGTGAGCCGCGTGGATGGCCTCGTCGTACAGCTCCTGAGCGTCCAGCACCCGGCCCTCGATGCGGGCGATCTCGGCGCCGACCAAGGCAGCGCGGTCTTCGAAGGTTTCGGGGTTGACCTGCCCCCACACTTGGAGCTGCCGGTGGTGGTCCAGCACAGAATCGAAATGCCTTGGTCTCTGCTCCGGTGTGGCGTGATCCCAGACCGCCGCATGCGCCAGCGCGCCATAGAGTCGATACTCCGCGGACTCGAACATTGCCGCCGACGTCCAAAGCAGCGATTCCGCGTGCAGCGAGGCGTCGACCGCCGACGCAAGGTCTCCGGCGAAAAAGTGCGCCTGCAGCTTTCGCGTCCAGTAATTGAACTCAGCGAACACCAGATTGGGGCTGTCGGCCAAGCGACGTTCGGAATCGAGTTCGCTGTATCCCTCATGATCCAGGCACCCGAACGTCGCAGTCAGCCCGCGCAAGGTGAGGATCAAACCGAGTTGTGCTCCGCAGCGCTCGATGACCAGGCCGAAATGCACCCGCCTGGCAGATGCCAGGCCGTTCTCGCATTCCTTTTGCACTTCCGCGAGTGGATCCCCGGCGGCGAGACAAACCGTGACGGTTAGCAGCTCGCACTCGGCCGTCAGATACTCGATCGAGAAGATGAGCCGGTAATTACGTTCCCAGGTCTCTTCTGCAAGAAGGGCTCTGCCGGCCCGGAGATACTTAAGCGCCGAGTCGTATGCTGTCGAGAGTTTCGCGCGCCGGCCTGCGATCAGATTCAGTTCTGCGACGCGCTCGCGATCCTCGACAGAGGTGATGAGATGGGAGCCCCGGTTGAGTTGATTGACGATCTCAAATATCGCCTCCTCACGTTTTTCAGCGGACGTGTGCTCGGCGAGGAGCATCCCGATGCGCAGGTGAGCCTCAGCACGCAGATCCTTCGGGATCAGCGAGTACGCGGCTTCCTGCACGCGGTCGTGCACGAAGCCGTAGGACAGGAAGCCGTAGGAATTGTCCGCACGGGAGATGAGGCCTGATCGCACAGCTTCCCAGAGATGGTCGTGCATGTCCTCGACCGAGCCCTGATACGCCATCCGCAGCATCTCGAACTCCGCACTGTTGCCCATGCAGGCGAACTGCTGGAGTATTTTCTGGGTTTCTGGCGGAAGGCGCTTCAACTTCTCGACCATCAGCTCTACAACGTTGTCCGTGAAGCCTTTGGCATGAATGCGGAGTAGGTCCCAAACCCAACGCCGCGCGTGGTAATCGAATGTCAGGAGGCGATCGTCCGCCAGAGTAGAAATGAACTGGATTGCGAAGAACGGGTTGCCCGTGGTCTTTTCGTGAATCAAGTCTGCCAGTGGGGCGGCGCGCTCGAGTTGGCAGTGAAGGGAGTCCACAAGCAGTTTTCCTAGATCGTCGCGACTGAGTGGTGTGAGGACGATGTCCCGCACTGCCGCTCCGGCCTGACGGATCGCTTCTAGCCTACGTACCAGCGGGTGGGTGGCATTGACCTCGTTGTCCCGATACGCACCAATGAGCAGTAAGTGCTGCAGATCGTTGCGGGTCAATAGCTCTTCGAGGAGGTCGAGTGTGGCGACATCCAGCCATTGCATGTCATCGAGGAAGAGCGCGAGTGGATGTTCAGGTAGCGCGAATACGCCGATGAACCGTCTAAATACCATCTGAAAACGTCTCTGCGCTTCCTGCGGCGGCAATTCGGGCACTGGCGGCTGCTCGCCGATGACATGACGCAATTCCGGGACGAGATTGACGATGAGCAGTCCGTTTGGATCCAGCGCCTCACGAAGTGCGTCCTGCCATTTGCGCAGGTCTTCCTCGTTCTGGCTGAGGAGCCGCCGGATAAGGCTCTGAAACGCCTGGGCCAGCGTGGCATACGGAATGTCGCGCTTGTACTGGTCGAACTTGCCTGACGCAAACAAGCCGCGTGGCGGCACGAGATGTTTGTGGAGCTCATTGACGACTGCGGATTTGCCGATGCCGGAGTATCCGGAGACCAGTACCAGTTCCGGTCGGCCATCGCCAACAATGCGGTCGAAGGCGGTGAGCAGAGTGTCAACCTCGCGGTCCCTCCCGTACAGCTTCTCGGGGATCATGAGGCGATCCGGAGTGTCATCAGCGCCAGGAATGAAGTCATCGATGCATCCCTGGGACTCCCATTGGGACAGGCAGCGCCGAAGATCGCTCTCAACTCCCGCCGCTGTCTGATACCTCTCCTCCGCCGTCTTGGAGAGCAACTTCATCGTGATCGCGGAGAGCGAGGCCGGCACGGTTCCCAGTCGCTCGCTCGGTGTGGCTGGTTGTCTCGCGATGTGACAGTGCACCCATTCCATCGGATCGGAGGCGGTGAACGGAAGACTCCCGGTCAGCATTTCGTAAAACGTCACTCCAAGCGAGTAAAGGTCGCTCCGGGAATCGATCGAACGGTTCATTCGTCCCGTCTGCTCGGGTGCCATGTAGGCGAGCGTTCCCGCGATGAGCTCGGGAGGTTCGGGCGACTGGCGCTCGCGCGGAAGTTGGGACGCAATCCCGAATCCGGTGAGCCACGCGTTGCCGGTGTCGTCGACGAGGACATTCGCAGGCTTGATATCCTTATGTATGAGGCCCTGCTGATGGACTTGACCGAGTGTTCTTGTCAACCCAATGGCGGTGCTAAGGAAGCGAGTCAGGTCGAGCGGTTGCCCCTGGTCACGTTCAAGAATCCGATCCAGCGGCTGACCGCCAGGGTCCTTGAGTACGAGGATCGTCCGCCCTTCGTGACGAGTAATGGCCAGAGGCTTGGCCGCCCACACGGGATCGAGTTCGGCTGCAAAGGAGTATTCGTGCTCAAGCCGCCTGATACTCTGAGGCGACGGCTGTTCAGAGAGTGCGATCGCCAGGACTGGCGAGGTTCCGTCGTGCTTTCGGCCGCGGTAAAGGATAAAGTCCGCGCTTTCCCGCAGGGGCACCAGCACGTACCCCGAGGGCCCCGGGATGGGTGACATTATTGTCGCCACGGCAGCACGACCTCGGAATCTTCATTTAGACCGGACGCTAGGAGAATGTTAACAGGAACGAAATATCGATGGCCGCGCCGGCCGTAGAGTTGGTTCAATTCTTCTAACGAACTGAAAAGGGTCTCTTCATCAACAGGATTCTCCCGCCGCGGCACTCCTGCTCACCAGGCACGTGCGTCGGCTTCCGGCGTAGTCGGAATCACCTTATTGACAAACGGGGCAAACGAAGCTATATCCTTCGCTAATTAGTCTCTCGCGTAAGGAGGTTGAAAATGGCGACCAGCGTGACAGTACAAAAGGATGGCTTAGCAACAAGCAAGATGATTTTGGATGGCGACTTCGACAACATCGACTTCCGAGGAGAAGTCGTCGACGGGCACCTCGTCACAAAAGGAATTCTCGCAGACCAAGCGGCAATGGATTCTATCCCTGTAGGAATATACGTTCTAGAAAAGGATGCCACCGTCGTCAAGTGCAACAAAACTGCAATCGCGGGTTGGGGACGCACGCCGTCTCTGGGAACCTCGGAAAAGTATTGCGGGTCCCACATTCTTCGTTACCCCTCAGGAGAAGTGATGCCGCACGAACTTGCACCACCTTCCGTGGTGATCAAGAACGGCGCCACCGTTCGGAACGCCGATGTGATTTGCGAGCAGCCCAGCGGTGATCGTATTCTGGCGCTCGTTAATGTCTTTCCAATTCGTGACAACGAGGACGAAGTGATCGGAGCTGTCAACATTTTCCGTCACAATACCAGCAAGACTGTTCCTGGCTTACTCGCCTAGTCTGCAAGTAGTTCTAACTCCAAGATCTGTGAGGGGAGCCCTGAGGTTCCCCCTTCGCCGTTTCGGGCTGGACCAGCATCTTGATAGGTCGCTTCTCGGAGTGTGGGGTACCAGAAACCCAATATCCGGTAATCTGTTTCTCGAGCGTATCTAAATTCCTGAGAGATACAGGCTTGGGCGTCGCCCCAGTCGCTGCTGACCTGTACTATGTTTCCGTAGACGTGGAATCCTTGTGTTGTCTGATGAAGTCGCGCCTGCGGGTGGAATAGTCTAACGATTGGGTTCGAGCAGCCGTACTTGAGACCGACTCATATCTCCAGCGTCCCGACGTTCAGCGCGAATATCGTTGCTCTTTGAACGGGTCGCCGTAAATGTGATAACCGTTCGCTTCCCAGAAGCCCGGCAATTCGCGATCCAACAACTCGATCCCGCGCACCCACTTCACGCTCTTCCACGCATAGAGGTGTGGCACCACGAGGCGCAGCGGGTAGCCGTGCTCAGCAGTAAGGGGTTCGCCGTCATGTCGCAGGGCGAAAATCGTCGTCGGGCGCAGAAAATCCGAGATTGGCAGGTTTGCCGTGAAGTTCTCGGCATGGACCATCACATGCCGCGCCTCCGGCCGCAACTTCACTCGCTTCATCAATTCTGTGGCGAGCAATCCTCCCCAATGGTTGTCGAACCGGCTCCAGCGCGTGACGCAGTGCATGTCCGCAAATACTTCGCTCTGCGGCAGATTGGAGAACTCTTCCCACGGAAGCCGCAGCAGCTCTTCCACCAGGCCGAACACGCGAAAATCCCACGTCCTGGGATCAAAGTGCGGCACCGAGCCCGCATGCAGCACCGGCCACTTGAGCGTCAGCGACTGTCCTGGGGGCAGCCGTCCCGCGGCACGCATCTCATGCTCCCGTTCGCGTCGCTCGTTCGTTAGCTCAGATAGCGCCACCGTAAAAGTATAGCGCGGCCTAGTTGGCGCATCGGGTAATTTTCGGGGCATGAAACGCGATCATCCCGGACACCCTTCATAGGTTCCCTTCGTTCAAAACACCGTTGAGCCGGAGACGATCATAATATTTGCTCCGGTGCTCTCAGAGCGAAGGGCACGTGGCCATCGCCAAATTGTCTCCGCCCTAAGGGCAGAGGTCGATTCGTTTTTGCTCACATTTGGAAGATAAATGGACTGTTGTTGGACTTACAGACCTAGAGCTGCGTACGTACGCGAAAGCGAGCCGCCTGCAACTCGATGGCTCATCGAGCCTTGTGGCAGATTCAACAAAACCCCTCACGGCGGCACTCGGCCTTCACACGGCAGAGGCCACTCGGGAATGACCGTCGTGCGGTGGTGGGGCCGTCAAGAACGGGACATTGAAAAGAATGGCGGGGCGAACGACGGGACTCGAACCCGCGGCCTCCACCGTGCGAGGCGAGCGTTCTAACCGTTTCCTGCAGGTGATTAGCGGCTGCAAATGGTTCACAAGGTATACCCGACTGACCAGCACATTCGCGAATTCTTCGGGCATTAGATTCACTCACTTTGCGGCGGCTGCGGACGAACCCTTTTGAACCACTGGGTGAAGAGCTGATTTCCGTAGCCGCGGCAAGGAGAACTTCAGGTTTGCGCGTGATCCAGGCGCAATCCATAAACGGGCGCCAAATGTCGATTAGTAAACCCTTGCCGACTTCGCGAGACAAATCCGGACTCGATGCGTGACTCGGCGATTTGTTGCCCATTGAGGCTGCATCCAATTACCTCCGCTTGCCTACAACACGCTTGTACTTGACCTATGCACGGCATTTGAGCTGATGGAGAAATGCTGAGGCGGCAAACACCTTGGGGACCCTGGAAATCCTGTTGTAAAACAGAGAAGCCGCGAAGTAGACGCTTCGCGAGC
>Ga0187872_10003945_pt1 | contig 11500 bp, 9 predicted proteins | sample June2016WEW_16_4_FD_132973 | JGI IMG/M metagenome (GOLD analysis project Ga0187872, IMG submission 132973) | Peatland microbial communities from SPRUCE experiment site at the Marcell Experimental Forest, Minnesota, USA - June2016WEW_16_40 | ecosystem: Environmental > Terrestrial > Soil >...
CTAGCAAGTCGTGGTGATTCCTACACATAGCGATAATACCCCGTGTTTATAAGGGTTTCAAGCACATTCTCGACTTAGGGTCGGTTGCCTCCGGCGACCTCTAGCGACCTCCATTGACCATGAAAACGGTATCACTGGTATCACTTTCTGATGGCAGAGAACACATCTCTCTCCGCCTCATTCGTTTACATTGTAGAATTCTCGAACCGGGGATTACGTGTATTTGTTCATCGACCGCGCCGCATAAGACCTTCCGCACGATAGCAGTCCGGAGCCCTCGACCGTGTTAGCCTTCGGCCCGCAACGTCACAGGAGAGCCATGAAGCAGACAAAAGGAATCGAATTGCCGCGTCATTCTTGGTCAACGTGTCGCACGCATCGGCCGATGTGGTGCGAGCGGCACCCGTCGACTTCGACATTCTCACCGTTTCTGAACTCGCCGAACTGTTCAAATGCAAGGCATCGTCGATATATAACCTGACCCGCATTCGCACTCGGGAGCGATATGACAATCCGATTCCGGTCTTGCGCTTGCCGATGGGTCTGCGCCTCCGTCGGTCCTCGGTGCTAGCCTGGTTGGCGTCGCAAGAGACGAAGAGTGCAGCGTGACCTGCAGTATAAACAGCATGAAACACCTCTAGGCTTGCCCGTTGACAACAACGGAATTGAGGGCACCGCATATCGGCTAGCGCCGGAAAACGAGTGGATTCAGTTCACTTATCGCAAGATCTCCTGGCTTCAAACCCGGCAGCCACCTTTCAAGATCCCGCTGCCGGTTGAAGTTGTCGGGCTCCGTCACTCTGGCCCCATCGGCGTACCAGATTACCGTCATCACTTCGCGCGTGCGATCTGTGGCATTGGCGGGCGCACCATGCAGCGTCCAGCCATAGTGGAATGTGGCATCACCCGCCTCCATCGTGACGCCATGGATGATTTTGTATCCGCGACTTTGGATGTACTTTTCGAACCTCTGTTCTGAGTCGTCGCTGATCGGCATGTCACCCAGGTAGCCATCGAGATGGGATCCCGAGGCAAACCGCATGGTGCCCATTGCCGGGGATACATCCACCAGCGGCATCCACATTGTTATGGTGTTGCAGGTGTCCAGCGGCCAGTAGTGCTGGTCTTGATGCCACGGTGTGATTCCACCGCCCGGCTCCTTGAGCAAAGCCTGATCATGATAGATGCGGACACCCTCTATACCGAGCAGATCGGCTGCGATTTTGGCAAATCGTTCCGCCAGGACAAATCGTCGCACCCCTTCGTCTTTCGGCCACAAATTCATTCCTTTCAGAAATGCTTTGCCATATGTGTCGCGCTGCCCGAGGGGAGTCCGCTCCGCCCCGAACTGCTCGCGAGCTGCGAGGATGACAGTCCGGTAGGCCGCCACTTCATCCGAAGAGGCGACGCGCCGCAGGAGGATGTGGCCCTTGCGTTGGAACTCAGCTACCTGCTCGGATGAGACATCATAACTAGCGGCAAGATCCGGCAGTATCCTGACGCTCATTTCCTTATCTCCTTTTTATCGAGTACTCCTGCTCCGGACGCAGCCTCCACTAGGTAGATCTCTGGACGCACTTGGGTCAGCCCGTGATAGATGTTCAGCACGGAAGAGCGGAAGGCGTCGGTACGTGCGGTATCCACCAGGGCGACCATGCAACCTCCAAATCCCGCTCCCGCTTGCCGCGCACCGATCACTCCCGGCGCGGCTAGTAAGGCATCCATCATGGCCACCATCGCCGGCGAGCAGATCTCGTAAAGGTCTTTTGCGCCCGCAAACGACTCCGCGCAAAGTTGGGCTACGGCCGACCGATCGCCTGCTGTAAGAGCTTGGGCCAGCAACTGAGCCCGCGCGCTCTCGGCGACGATGAATTCGCATCGCCTTGCGACCCGCTCCGGAAGTAAGTGCCGTCTTGCCGCCAGCATCTCCGGCGTCACATCTCGCAGAGCGCTCACGCCCAACATCGTGGCGCCCTGTTCGCACTCAGCCCGTCGCTGTGCATATTCGCCACTCGACAGCCTGCGTTGGCTCATCGTGTTGCACACGACGACGCGAATCCCGTCGGCAATCCACACTGCGCACGTCGAAAGGTCTCGACAGTCCAGAAGCAACGCACACCCCTCGCGGCCCAAGCACGACGAATACTGATCTAGAATTCCGCATTTCACACCGACGAACTCGTTCTCGGCCTTCTGACACAGCAACGCCTTCCGTTCACGTGTCAGGCTCCAGCCGCCTAATCGTTCGAACACCGTGGCCAGCGCACACTCCAACGCCGCTGACGAACTCAACCCAGTCTCCACTGGGACGGTGCTGTGGATCACCGCGTCGCAGCCCGTAAGCGAGAACCCCTCGTTTTTCAGGGTCGCGGCGACGCCCCGCACATAGTTGCACCACCTGGGTTCGGAGATCGAATCAATCTGATCCACTCGGAACTCGTCGTCTGCGTCAAGGTTCATCGAATGCAGGTGCACGATCCCGTCGTTCCTGGGCCGCGCGGCGATCCACGTGTCTCTGCTGATTGGCAGCGTCAGCACGAAGCCTAGGTTGTAGTCCGTGTGACTGCCCATCAGATCCACGCGGCCCGGTGCGCGCGCCCACAGTTCGGGCTCCCCTGCGAATCTCTCGCGGAAACGAGTCGCCACGCCCTCGGCGCGCACTTGCGAATCCACCGCCCAGTCAGCAACTTGTTTGATCGAAAGCATCGAGCATCGCCTCCACGTTCCGGGCTGGAATGTCGGATTGCATCCGATGCGAAGCTCCGAGCAGCAGCCCCGTCCTTTCGGGCGCTAGCGCACGCGCGCACGCAATGGTCGAGGCACGCACTTCCTCCGGTGTACCGCCGGGCAGCACTCCCTGCGTCGAAACTCCACCGTAGAAACTCAGCCTCGCCCCATACTCTTTCTGGAGCCAGGCATGGTCCAGCACTTCCGGCTGAACTGGATTCAGCGTCGTCAAGCCGATCTCGACGAGATCCGGCAGAATTGCGCGGATGTCGCCGTCGGAGTGCAGAATCACCGGAAGCCCGGCGTCCACAAACACCGCAAACAACTTCGCGAGTCGCGGTTTGATTAGCCTTCGCCACAGCCGTGGGGAGAACAGCATGGCGCGCTGCGCCCCGTAATCATCACCGAAATACCCGCCGGCGACACCGGCCGCGACGAATCTCCTAGAGAGGCTCACCTGAATCTCCACGATCCGGTCCAGAATATCCTCGACCCACTCGCTGCGTTCCACCATATCCATTAGCAGGGCATCAAATCCGCGTAGCGACCAAGCCCGCTCAAAGAGGCACATTCCGAGATTTGGCACGATGAAGTATTTCGCGCCGTCGCGGAGAATGGTACGCTCGGCTGTCCTGAGGATCGCTGCATCATTCGGATCGGGCCATGCATAGTGATCCAGGTCGAGAGAGTCTTTTAGAGGAGAGAAAGCATGCCAGTAACCCTCTGTGCGGGTATCCCATCCCGCACCCCACCAGTCGAATTCGATGGACCCATTGGCATTCGTGCGGCGAGAGTGATCTATGTCCAGTCGCAGTAGATGATTCCCTAGACGCTCTGGCAGTTCTGTCTCGGCGATCCCGAAATGCTCAGACAGTAATCGCCCCATTGCCCGTGTGTAGTTGGATTGTGTGGGGAGCCGGTCAACCGGCTCACGCCTAAGAGCGCGAAGCACGCGTTCCTTCCTGGATAATCTATCTGGCGTGCTGCCGCGTTCAGAGGCCATAGCTGGATCCGTCAAGTTCGGTCCCATGCTGATCCATCGCTTCTTCGACCAGTTTCGTTTCATCGGCGGCGATTGAATTGAGTTCTCTCTCGATTCGATCCAGCCACCGCACTTCCCAGACCTGCAGCAGTAGCCCTTTGTGGCGAATGCCAGCCCACAGGATTCCGACTAGAGGGTGACGTTGGCTCAGTGGCCATAGCGCTCCGCCATGAAATTCCGGGCCAACGCAACGACGCCGCTGGCGCTCTCGCAGTATCCGTCAGCCCCGATCGCGTCAGAGTACTGACGCGTAACAGGCGCGCCACCGATCATGACCTTAACGCGATCGCGAATGCCGGCCGCGCGCATTGCTTCAACCGTGAGCTTCATGGATGGCATAGTGACGGTCAACAGGGCGGATAGAGCGACGATATCTGCGTTCGTGGCTTCTACGGCCTCGATGAACCGCTCGGGTTTGACGTCTGTGCCGAGATCGGTCACTTCGAAGCCGCCACCCTGGAGCATCGAGGCGACGAGGTTCTTCCCGATATCGTGCAAATCCCCGGCGACCGTGCCGATCACCACACGCCCCGTCGGCCGCGCTCCGCTCGCCGCCAGGAGCGGGCGCAACAGATCGACTGCGGCGCGCATTGCCCGTCCGGAGAGAAGCAACTCCGGGATGAAGTATTCTTGCGATTCGAAGAGCCTTCCGACCTCGTCCATTGCCGGAATCATTGCCGTCGTGACCAGTTCCATGGGATGGGCGTTGGCTGCCAACGCTGCGCGCGTCGCTGCGACGGACGCCTTGTCATCACCGTTCAGGATTGCTTCATACAATGGCTTCGAATGGTCCATAGGACTTACCAGAAAATAAGATTCAAACAGACGAAAATTGCGGCGACCAGCGCCGCCGCGAAGATGGGCTGACGATAAAATGGAACGTCTTCTTCGGATGGCAGCGACGCAAAGCCATATACGAGTCCGTGCAGTTCTGAAGCCGGTTTGGGCGTGGTGACAAGGCTGACCAGGATTGTTACGAGAACGCACACCAGCCAGGACCAAATGAACCGGTATAGGTTCTCAGCCATCGGCTTCGCGGCCGAAGAGAAAGCGAGAATCGCCAGCGCCCGAGGATGTAACTTCACCAACAGCCAAAGCAGGACAGACGATACGGTTCCGCAGAACAGTCCCCAGAACCCTCCGGCGGGGCTGGCGCGCCTCCACAGCATCCCTAGAATCACTGTGCCAAACAGGGGAATAATGAAGAAGCCAAACAATGCCTGGACGTAATCCATGATACTGGCGAATTGCATGACTAAATACGCAGCGCCAATGCTCGCCCCGAGTCCGATGACGGTACACCAGCGTCCTATGCTAAGGCACTTCCGGTCATCGGCTATTCGGTTGAACACCGGGCGATAAATGTCGTAGGTCCATACCGTGGCGAATGCGCTGATGTTTCCCGCCATTCCGGACATGAAGCCGGCGATGAGAGCCGTCACGCCGATACCCAGAAAGCCCGGGCCGAGATACCGTGCCATCATGAGCGGCATCACCTCGTTAAAGCTGTGGCCGCCAGTTGCGAGGGCCTCCTTCTCACCCGTCAACTTCATCGGAAGCACAGCCAGCCCCAGCAAGCCGGGCAGGATGACGATCGCCGGTAGCAGCATCTTGAATACGGCGCCAATCGTGGTGGCGATTCTGGCCGACCTCAAATCCCGCGCCGCCATAACCCGCTGAACAACCAGGAAGTCGGTGGTCCAATAGCCGAACGCGCCGATCAAGCCCAGGCCGAACACAATCCCAGTCCAGTGGACGCCCATCGGGTTGTCTGCCGCAGAGCCCATGTTCCGCCACATGTGCGTGTAGTCCTGGGAGGGAACGCGATGGGCGATGCGAGTCAACATGCCGCTCCAGCCACCAGTTTCGATGAGGCCTAGAATGGGGATGGAAATGGTTCCGGCCCAAATCAAGACGAATTGAACGACTTCGTTAACAATGGCTGAGAGCAAGCCTCCGAGTGCGACGTAGATCCCTACGGTCGCGGTGGAAACCAGAATGCTGAAATTGATGTTCCAACCAAGAATGACCTTCATCACCACGGCCATGGAGTACATGTTGATCCCGCTCATCAGTACAGTCATGACCGCGAAATCTAAAGCGGAAAGTAGCCGCGCTCCCTCACCGTAGCGAAGCTTCAGATATCCGGGTACGGAGTGAGCCTTGGATACGTAATAAAAAGGGATCATAACGATGCCGAGGAATAGCATCGCCGGAACCGCTCCTATCCAGTACCAATGTGCGGCCAGCATGCCGTACTGATAAGCTGAGGCTGCCCAACCCAGCAGTTCAAGTGTCCCCAAATTGGCCGCGACGAAACTGAGGCCGGCTACCCAGGAGCCCACGCCTTTGCCTGCAAAGAAGAAATCTTTGCTTGCCCGAACCCGACGCTTCAAGTACAAACCAATCCCTAATACCAGCGCGAAGTACAGGCAGATGACAACGAAGTCGGCTGGAGCTAAGGTCAGCAGCCGCGATGGCTTGCTTGTTTGAGAGACAGGAGCAGCAGCGCTGACGGCGAAAAGACGGGCGACCTTCACCGCGATTCCCTGGCTCAGGGTTTGGCCGAGGTTCAAGGCAGCACTCCGGCAGTTGGGAAAACCTTTTCCAAGGGAAATACTATATCTTATGATAATGTTAGTTACAATGGGAAAACGATTGCCAATACGTACCTGTCATGATGAGACGAGGAAGACAGATGGGAATTCGGGAGGTGGCGAGAAAGGCGGGCGTCTCCGCAGCAACCGTATCGCGTACCTTCAACCGTGTGCGATCGGTCAATCCCGACATTGCCGCCAGGGTCTGGAGCGCCATTGATGAGGTCGGCTACGTTCCCAACACGCAGGCTCGCGCATTGGTTTCAGGCCGCAGTCGGATTCTCGGCTTGATCGTCTCCGACATCACAAACCCGTTCTTTCCTGAGTTGATCCAAGGCTTCGAACAGGTCGCTGTTCGATCGGGCTTCGAGGTTCTGCTTGGATCCACCAACTACGATCCCGCCAGAATGGCCTCCACGGTTCGCCGCATGATCGAACGCGAGGTCGAAGGCGTGGCAGTGATGACATCTGAAATGGAAAGCTCTCTGATTGGGCAACTCAGGGACCGACGCATGCCCCTCGCGTTCGTTGACGTTGGCCCGTCGGCGCCCCACATCAGCAACATCTGTGTGAACTATCAGGTGGGCGTGCGTCAGGCGGTCCAACACCTGCGTCGCCTCGGGCACCACCGCTTAGCCTTCATTAGCGGCCCTCTCACTTTGAAATCCGCCCGTCTCCGGCGCGACGCGTTTCTGCGATGCTTCACCGAAGCGCAACTGGACACTGATCGGCCGGTGATTCTGGAGGGCGATCACACCCTGGATGGTGGGTTTATTGCGGTGCAGGAACTGCTCAGCACTCCTGACAGACCAACGGCGGTAATGTGCTCGAACGATCTGACAGCCATCGGGGTTTTGCGCGGTATCGATGCCGAAGGATTACGCACTCCGCGTGATATGTCCGTTATCGGCTTCGACGATATTTACATGGCGCAGTTCATGCTCCCCTCCCTCACCACGGTTCGTCTCTCACGCTTAGACTTGGCCCACCAAGCCTTTGAAGCGTTGATTGCCGATATCGAGAGGTCCGCAGCATCGGAAGGTGCAACCTACTGGCTGGATACCCGTCTGATAGTTCGCGGGTCCACTTCGCGTGTCGAAACCGCAGATTCCACGCATGTGGGCGTCGGCAGAACCTCCTGATCTATATCTATTCGAATAGGCCGCTCGCAGTTTTGGATTCGATCGAAGAAAGACTCGCTCAAGGTCACGCTGGACGGCCCTGATATCGGCCTCAGACCACGTCAAAGTTGTAGACAGCCGCGGTTCGCAGCCCAAACTAACTTCAGAGAATCCCCGTCGGCAGCAAGGAGCACAGAGGATCCGAAGATAGAAGCGCCACGAAACCTCCCACGAGGAATACGCTCCCAAAAAGCAGTGAAATCAATGCCGTCCGGCAATTTGCACGTAATTAAAGGGAGAACATCAGCCTAGATTGTACCTCAGGGGCATTGTATACTAGATACACTTTTGCGCGAGGTTGGTCCAATGAACAAAGTATTCAGCCGTACGCTCCGTTTGAAACGTATGGACGTGCGAACCATTAAGGAGCAGGTTGTAAAGCTCCTTCGTGACGCTATCCTGTCTGGGAAGATCAGTACAGGTGAGCGTCTTAACGAAAGTGTGCTGGCTCGGGATTTGGGGCTAAGTCGCATCCCCGTTCGGGAAGCGCTGCAAAAACTACAGGAGCAAGGTCTCGTCGTGGATGCCCCTCGTCGCGGCAAATTTGTGGTGAATCTAAGTGAGGAAGAGATCCAGAAGATTAACAGCTTGCGTCTAATTTTGGAAGGAGAAGCACTTCGCCTTTGCCGGGCCAGGATGTCCCCCGAAGGGCTGAGTGATCTTGCGAAGATTGTGGACAAGATGGACCACTCACGCGATGTATTGGAGATTGAGGCTTCTGCCTTGGACATTCAGTTTCACCGCACCCTATGGCAGCACAGCGGGAACGAATATCTCGCCAAGATGCTAGAAAGTATCACCATCCCTCTTTTTGCGCACCGAGTGCTGTGGAGACTTAACAAGGAGATGCTCGGCTGGGCTTCAAACCTGCCCAATCCCCACCGTCTGCTGCTTGAATTTGTTGAAGGGAAAATCAACAAGCCCGCAGAAGAAGTGATGCTCGAGCATCTGAGTTATCGTTACGAGCATCCAGAACGTTTTTCCAGCCTTGCTCTGTCGGAAAAGGATTCCCGTGCGACCGACCCCCGTTAAGAACACTTTTCAACTTATAGCCGCGTTGTATGCCAGTGGGCCGTAACTTTCAGTTCACCGTCAAGCAGTTGCTAATCTGTCAGTGCGTTCAACTGTCCAAGAGCATGACCCTTTCGGATAAAGGCTTAGACGCAGGATGTCCCTGCGGAATCAGAGGGCGAGTCCGTAGTTGAAGCAAGCGTTACTTCGATGGGATAGTTCTGAAGACCTCGGGATTGGCAACATTCTCGGGAATCCGATTTTCTAGTACGTCCGCCATGCCACGGCTGACCATCGCAAAAGTGGCCTGCGCGGCCTTGGCAGTTAGCCCCATTATGTGCGGAGTGCATAACACGTTAGGACGTTGGAAGATGGGATGAGACAGGTCAGGTGGCTCCTCCGGAAACACATCCAGTCCCACCGCGGAGAGCTGACCGGACTCCAACGCCTCGTCCAGCACGTCCAGGCTTTCCAGCAGCCCTCCGCGAGCGAGGTTTACCAACACTGCGCCGCGTTTGACCTGGCTCAATCGTTGCCTGTTGATCATTCCGCGGGTCTGCTGGTTGAGGGGAGCATTCAAGGAAATGAAATCCGATTCTTTCAAGAGTACGTCGAAGTCGACTAGCTCTGCGCCGGCTTGTTCCGCTATGTCTTTTGCGATCAATGGATCATAGCCGAGTATCCGCATATGAAAAGCTTTGGCGAGACAAGCGACCTCACACCCAATTCGGCCCAGTCCAATGATGCCAAGGGACGCCCCTTCGAGGTCGCTTATGGCAAGGGTCTCCCTGACACTCCACTCCCCCCTCCGGGTCTTGCGGTCGAGGTCTTGCAAACGTTTCGCCAGCGCCAGAATCATGCTGAGCGTCCCTTCCGCCACTGCTCGGGTGCCGGCGCCGGGAGCGTAAACCACTGGAATTCCGCGAGTTGTGGCCGCTTCGAGGTCGACGGTGTCGTAGCCTGCTCCAGTTCGCCCGATGACGCGGAGATCAGCCCCCGACGCGATCAAGCGCGCCGAAATCTGGGTCATGCCACGTGCAATCACGCCCACGGTACCTCTCATCATCCCAATCAAGCTTTCTTCATCAGTTTGAAGGGCGATTTCGATCCGTCCAAATGGGCCAAGGAGTTCTTCCACGATTGGTAAGATCATTCCTGTAACAATTATACGGTGGTTATTACGCATCGCCTTATTTCTACTAACAGAGTGTATACAGTATTCTTCAATTGATGGCAAGGCCAAAATTTCGGACAGCCATAATCCCCCAATGGGGGCTTTCTCGGGCGTTGGACGTTTCCGAAAGCATCCCCCAAATTGGCACAAAATCAGTGGTTGACAGTGCAGCTCCAAATTATATACAGTAGACACTCGCAAGTGTATACAGTAGCCAACACAAAAGAGTGTAGTTTTGCAACTCGGCGGTGCTTCAACCGAACGCCGCGCGTCAAAAGGGAGGACGTATGACCCCATATGAGAAGTCGTCTTTGGAATCACGGTCTGTTCTGGCGGACGCCGACGGTCGGGCCACGAGGAATTGGACTATCGGAAAGAGGTGCGCGATCATTGCGATTCTGGCGCTCCTGTCTTTGACTCCGATGTTGCAAGGACAAACGACAGACGCCATTGTGCTGGGGACCGTCACCGACTCAAGCCATGCGGTGGTGCGCGGTGCTAGTGTTACGGCCACCAATCTGGCTACCGGCATTAGCCGTGTCGCTCAAACGGATGATTTCGGTAATTATCAAATATCCGCCCTTCGGCCGGGCCCCTACAGTATTCTGATTGAGAGCAAAGGATTCAAGAGTTACCTGCGCCCCAATCTTCTCCTCGATGCGCGAGTCATAGTGCGAGCAGACGCAGAACTGGTGGTTGGCCAGGCTCAGGAGCGAGTTGAGGTCACCGCAGGTGCACCGACGATCACGACAGAAACTGGGACCATTACCGAAGGGATGGGGACGCAGCTCTTGGATATGCCAGTGAACCTTCGGGCCGGTGACACGTCGCCACTCATGCTCGTTACGACGATTCCGGGGGTGCAAATCGATCTTTCAAACGGTATCTCAGTCGCCGGCAGCCATCCTGCTCAGGATGAGATCTCGGTCGATGGGTTTTCAGCAAAAAACGTCAGCAACACCCGCAGCGGGGCGAACACCGAAATGTTCCCATCCACTGAGACAATATCGGAGGTTAGAATATCGGAGCTAGGCATTGCAGAGTACGCAGGGGTTGGCGACGTCTCGTTTGTGACGCATGGAGGCACGAATCAATATCATGGGTCATTGTTCGAGTATTTTGGGAACGACGACCTAAATGCGACCCCGCTGTTCGCTTCCTCCAAGCCGCGAGAGCGAGCAAATGATTTCGGTGGGTCGATTGGCGGCCCGGTTCGGTTCCCGTTCTATAACGGCAAGGACAAAACGTTCTTCTATTTCACGTGGGAGAGGAATCACCAGCAGAACAGTACCCCGATCACCCAGGGTGTACCGACGGCGGCCATGAGAACTGGGGATTTTTCCAGCCTGTGCAATAGTTACGACGTAAACGACATTTGTAATAGTCCAACCGGCCTCACCCTGCAAAACCCCTTCACTGGGCAGCCCTATCCGGGAAATCAGTTGCCGTCTGTGAATGCCGTGGCTACGAACGTTTTGAACGCGTATTACCCGCAGCCGAATGTCAACACGAGCAGTCTCTCTGCCAACTATGTAGTCGTTGCCCCTTCACCGGTGACCACTAATCTGGTTGACGTCCGAATCGATCAGAAGCTTACGGAAAAACAGATGGTGTGGGGAAGATTCAGTTGGAAGAATATCACCAGCACAAGCCCCCTAGGGCTGTTGCAGGGAGATTCAGATTTTACCACGCATCCCAGAACCCTGGGTTTGACCTACACTTACTTGATTCGGCCGAACCTGCTCAATGAATTTCGTTTCGGCTTCAA
>Ga0187872_10003961_pt1 | contig 11462 bp, 5 predicted proteins | sample June2016WEW_16_4_FD_132973 | JGI IMG/M metagenome (GOLD analysis project Ga0187872, IMG submission 132973) | Peatland microbial communities from SPRUCE experiment site at the Marcell Experimental Forest, Minnesota, USA - June2016WEW_16_40 | ecosystem: Environmental > Terrestrial > Soil >...
CGGCAGGCTTGACCCTGAGCACCAGCACCGGTGTTATCAGCGGAACCCCCACGGCCGTCACCGCCACGGCCAGCTACGCGGTAACGGCTTCCAACACGGGCGGCAGCACCACGGCGACCCTGACCATCACGGTAAATCCCACTGCCCTGAGCGCTAACAATATCAACCTGATCTTTGTGGTGAGCGAGGATTTGGCTTATCAAGCTTCCGGGGACGTCAATCCACTCACGGCCAACCTCACCAGTCAGGGTTTACAGCGGTCGCTCCTGATGGCCCCGTTCCTGCAACAGAACGTCTTGGGTGGTGAGAATGTAACCGGCATTTACGCACTCGAACCGATGACCCATTTGCAAACCACCACCACAGGCTATTACCCCGATATGGTAGCACTTGAGACCATCCAGCAGTTCGCTCTTCTCAACCACATCACTCTCTCCAGTGACGCTGTGGGCGGGACCTTCTATACCGGCAACAACTACCCGATCAATGCATCGTACGCGTTGGGATCCGTACCCATCGGAGTTGCTACGCCGTCGCTACCCTGCCCGGAGTGCCAGGGTCTCGACTTCGATGACCAGAATGGCGACAACGAAACCCTGGTAACCGGTATCGTCACGGCAAACGTCCCGGGCTTTTACGTCTTCTCGGCGCCTTGGGAGACCACCAGCAACCTGTTGGCAAATATCAATGAGCTTGAAAGCTATAACCTGACTCTGCCGGCGAGCCATCAGGGTCCCAACAATATTTATGCGATCTCGATTGCGCCGTCTGGAAGCGCCGACCTGGTCACCTATAACAGCAGCTTGAACCCGCCCTCCACCTACCCTGTGCTGCCCCCGCCCGCGTTGGTCAGCACTCCATGCATGCCGCCGACGCCGTCCAGCATCACCGTGACCGGCGGTATCGGTGGCGCCGTAATTCCTGCGGGAGCCAACACCAACGAAACCCTTTACATTGTTCGGCATGCAGAGGCGCATCCGCAGGGCTACTGGTCCGACAACAACTACGTTGGTGCAGGGCAATGGCGCGCGCTGGATCTTCCGAACGCGCTTCGCGGAAAGATTAGCCCTAACCAGGTTTGGTCGGGGGATGTCTCTCAATTTAGCCAAGGCACGGTCACCACCTCGGGCGATAACCAGTGGTCGGGTGTTGCGCCCGCTTTGACTGTCGAACCATACGCAATCGCCAATAACCTGCCCTATAATCTGGTAACGGGCTTCGAGTTGTCCGATCCGAACGCGGCCCAGCTAACCAGTAATTTTTTCTTCATCGGCGGCTTATTCTCCAATCAGAAAGTGCTGCTAGGGTGGTCGTACGTTCAAATCGCTCAGACAGTGACTGCACTGTTCTCAAGCTATTTCCCGCATGGGGGCGGCCCAACCGCGCCCGCTTGGTCGCCCACTGACTACGATACCGTCTGGACGGTGACGCTTGACGCCAATAGCAACTTGACAGTTGACTACTCGCAGTGTGAAGGAATCAACTCCGCCACACTGCCGGCTACGGCACCTCAGTTTTAGTAACGGTGCAAAGGCAGATCATGAGCGGATTTCGACGATGCCTTCTTCAGGAGTGGAGATGCGCGTGCAATCATCAGTATGCGCAGCTCAAGTTCGGTCTACTTTTCTTAATCTGTGCCGAATGTTCTCTTTCGAAAGCCCCGATAGCTCGACCATCAAACAATATAAGGAGTCAATCTATGAACATGCACAACAGGAATTCCAGACCTTTCAGTTTGATCATTCTTTCTCTTTCTCTGACGGCGTTATTCCTTCTTTTCTGTGGGTGCGGTGGCGGCAGCAGCCCCAGTCCTGTCGTTCAGCCGCCCTCCGGACTCAGCTACACTACGGCCACGGCGGACTACACCGTGGGGACGCCGATCACGCCGAACAGCCCCACCAGCAGCGGCGGAGCGGTGACCGCGTACAGTGTGAGCCCGGCCCTTCCGGCGGGCCTGAGCCTGAACACCAGCACGGGTGTCATCACGGGAACCCCCACCGCCGTGACCGCCACGGCCAGCTACACAGTAACGGCTTCCAACTCGGCCGGCAGCACCACCGCGTCCCTGAGCATCACGGTGAATGTCGCGGCCCCGGCGGGCCTGGCCTACACTACCGGTACGGCGGTCTACACCGTGGGGACGCCGATCACGCCGAACAGCCCCACCAGCAGCGGCGGAGCGGTGACCGCGTACAGTGTGAGCCCGGACCTTCCGGCGGGCCTGAGCCTGGACGACGACACGGGGATTATTACCGGAACCCCCACGGCCGTGACCGCCAAGGCCAGCTACACGGTAACGGCTTCCAACTTGACCGGCAGCACCACGGCGACCCTGACCATCACGGTGAATGCCGCGGCCGCGGGCGTCCAGTTCATCCCCAATATGAACCAATGGATTACGCCGCTGGCGCCCCAGGGCTCCCAGTTCCAACCGCTGGTCACCCCTTGGTTAGTAAACGGTAATCCCTGGTGGGCGGGGCAAGCGGTCTCGAGCGTGGTGAGTACGGATGGGAAGACTCTGTTTGTTCTGACCAGCGGGTACAACCGCATTTTCTACGCCAACTCCGTCTCAGCCATGGCCTTCGTGGCCGAGCCGCCCGTAGTAGGGCTCGCACCCGGCGCGTCCATAGCGGACAACGGGCTCCCAGCAGCAAACTCGCCGTCGAGTGAGTACGTGTTCATCTACGACATTTCGACGGACACGCCGGTCCAGAAGCAAATAGTGATGATCCCCAATGCCTACAACGGGATTGCCGTCGATCCATCCGGCGGGGCTTTTTACGTATCCAGCGGCATGGGTGACTACCCCTTTGGCAGCAACGGTAAGCCCAACCCCAGTAGCCCCCAATTTGACAATGTCCACGCCTTTACTCTGAGCGCCGACGGAACAACTTGGGCGCAGCAGCAAGAGCTTCTCTTGAACCACACCACGGGGGGCGTTGGCCTTCCCGTACCTAAAAGCGAACCATCACTCCAGATAAATAGCGTGGTTTACGCGCAGCCTTGCGCCGCTGGCGTGGCTATTTCCCAAGATGGCCAGACCATGGTGGTGGCGAATTATTACAACGACTCGATAACGGTGTTCACCGGAGGCTTGGGCAACTGGACGCCGCTGAGCACCCTTACGGCCGAGGAACCCGGGGGACTGTCTAACCCGGGGGAACTCGACCTGCGCCCCGGCAGGGCCGCTAGCTCGCCGCAGCCGGGCACGCCGGGCGGCGAATATCCGTTTTGGGTGGTTGTGGCGACGACGACTAACGCATCGACCCAGACAACGACCAATTGGGCGTATGTCTCAAGCCTTCGCGACCGCGAGATCGACGTAGTGAATCTGAGCGGGACACCGGCGGTAATAAAACGGATCCCAGTGAAAGGCCAACCGAACAAGATGACGCTTAACACGGCCCAGACGCGCCTGTATGTCGCCGAAGACGAGTCGGATACGGTTGACGTCATCGACACGAACCCGAACGACAGCACCACGTGGAACACCGTCCTCGAAACCATCCCTGTCATCGCTCCCCCGTCACTAGTGTCTACCACCTTTCCCACGCTGGCGAAATATACGGGCGCGAACACTAACAGCGTGACGCTCACGCCGGATGGGACGCAACTCTACGTGACCAATGGCAATCTGAACAGTATCGCCGTCGTGGCGCTGACTGGAACGGATAAGAACGACCAGGTCGTGGGTCTCATTCCCACCGGCTGGTACCCGAACTCCGTGAGCTTCAGCCCCGATGGCAGTTGGGTGTACGTGGTCAATGGGAAGTCGCCGACGGGCCCCAATCCCAATTGGTGCTATGTCTATGGCCCGCCGCTGTTCCCAAGTTGCGAGACCACGAACGAGTATAATCCCCAGTTGACCAAAGCCGGCTTACAGAGCTTCCCCACCGCCACCCTCGCGGCGCAGCTCCCGGCGCTGACGGCGCAGGTGCTCGCGAACAACCGGTTCTCCAGTACCGAGAGCGCCAGCGACGCCGCGGTCATGGCGGCCGTGCGTCAGGGCATCCAGCACGTTATCTTCATCATCAAGGAGAACCGGACTTACGACCAGGTTCTGGGCGACCTGCTGGTCGGCAATGGCGATACTCATTTGGTTCAGTGGGGAGATACGATCACGCCGAATCTGCATAACCTGGCGACAACCTTCGTCACGCTCGATAACATCATGGCCACCGCCGAAGTCAGCAATGACGGCTGGCCGTGGACCACTGGGGCTCGCGCCCCCGACGTGGTCGAACGCCAATACCCGGTGTCCTACGCGGGACGCGGCCTCAGCTTGGATAGCGAGGGTTTGAATCGCAGTGTGAACGTTGCGATTCCGTCCCTCGCCCAGCGCCAGGCCGCCGAACCCCTTACACCGGACGATCCGGATCTGTTACCGGGCCAGACCGACGTGGATGCGCCGGATGGACCGAACAATGAAGTGAATACCGGCTATTTGTGGGACTCCGCGCTGCGGATGGGTCTCACGGTTCGCAACTATGGCTTCTTCATTGACACGACCTGCTATAACGAGCCCACGTGCGCCATTCCCCTGGCGCACGACCCGGCCTCAACCCGCACGATCGTGGCCTCCCCCTCGAATGTTTCCCTCTTCCCGTACACCGATCGGTTCTTCCGCGGTTTCGACAACAACTTTCCGGATTATTACCGTTACACGGAGTGGGAGCGGGATTTCAATGCCAGCTACGCCAACGGTGGACTCCCTTCGTTGAGCCTCGTTCGCTTCATGCACGATCACACCGGAAACTTCGGTACCGCGATTGACCTCGTGGATACTCCGGAGACGCAGGAAGCCGATAACGACTATGCGGTCGGCTTGCTGGTTCAGAAGATCGCCAACAGCATCTACAAGAACAACACCCTGATCTTCGTCATTGAAGACGACGCCCAGGATGGCGCCGACCACGTCGATTCGCACCGCACCGTCGCGTTCGTGGCGGGCGCCTACGTGAAGCAAGGAGCGCTGGTCTCCACACCGTACAACACCCTCGACTTCCTGCGCACGATTGAAGAGGTTCTGGGCCTCCCGCAATTGAACCTGAACGACGCGCTCGCTAGGCCCATGGCCGACATCTTCAACACCACCCCGAGCGCGTGGAGCTTTACCGCCAAGCCCTCGGCATATCTCTACAACACAAGTCTGCCGCTGCCTCCCAAGGCGGCCAGCCTGATCGTGCCCAAGTCGACGCACGGCGCGCAATACTGGGCGCGGGTCACCAAGGGAATGGACTTCTCGGACGCAGATCGCGTCGATCCCGCGGTCTACAACCGCATTCTCTGGAAAGGGATGATGGGCGACCGGCCTTATCCCGCCGGGCCGACCGGACTGGACCTACGCAAGAACCGCGAGAAGCTCCTCGCGAGTTACCGGCGGTCTCTGAAGCAAGAAGCGGCGCAGAAACCGAAGACGGCCACGAACTGAGCGCGACAAGGCGGGCGGGCGCGGACGGGGTTGCCCCTCACAAAGCAGAATCCCCGGGCGAGCCCAGCCGAGCGCGCCCGCCTTGTCCCGGGGCCTGTCATACTACACTCGCCCTCATGTCTCGGTGAGTCTCACAGCGAGATGAGGGCGAGTCCGCTTTCGGGATCGACTTTCTTTTGTATGTGGGGCGGGCGATTCTTCGAGCAGGAGACTGGTCTTATTCGTCACGGTGCGCCTGCTGAAGCGGCCCAGATTTCCGCCCACTCGCAATGGTGGTGGTGTCCCAGTTCGCCTGTAGGGCCGCCTTGGGGCGGCCTGGCCGGTCCCGCCTTGCGGGACCGGCCCTGCGTCGCATATTAGGACACTGGCAGTCTTGAGATGCAAATCATCTAAGCGCCAAACTACTGGCGCGGAGGCAACATTGAGGGATTTTTTGCTGAGGACACCCGTCCGGCTGGGATCGAGACGCGACCAGACCAAGTTGATTGCGGTGAAATCTTCTTAGCGCTCGCAATCGTCCCCGTTAGTAGCGCTCCCCCTTGGGCCGGCAAGGAGCGGTGCAGCACTCCGTCTGAGGACTGTAAGCAAATGGAGCCTATATCGGCCCCCTCGCTGTTCTGTCCCTGTTTGATCTCATTGAGAGGAATGGTGTAAGTTCCGGATGCAGTGATGATATAGGATTCGTCGGCGGGTGTGGTGCAGGCCTTGTCGCCCCAAAGGTTCACCGCCACACCCGGAGTGAGCCGGAGCTTTACGATTACGCTATCATTTTGGAGCTCGAGTAGACCCGCCTCCGCCACTTGCAGGATCAGTGTGGTGGTAACGGTCCTGGTCCGCTGGGCGTAAAGCGGAGCAGCAACCCTCAGCAAGCCCACCAGCAGCAGCCCGACGAGTGTCCAGTTCGCGCCTTGTTCACGAGCGAAACTACGGAGCAGCCAAGCCGCCATGCCCGCCTTACTCCAGTCGCTGGATCGTATGCGTTGCATGGCCCTTCACCTCTCCACAAGGCCGCAAAATGGTCAAGTGGAATGGCCCGGCACCCCACCCTTTCTTCAGGCTGTCATGGCCAAACACGTTCGCTGGAGCTAGCGGCTGCCGCTGCGACCGCCACGCCCAGCATCGGCACCGCACCCACCGCAGCCCATTTTCTCCGGCGCGGCTTCAAATCCAACTGAAATACAATCGGCGCGCCGGGTCGAAACTTAAGGCTGGCGCCTGCCGGCCAGCGGGAGAAGCCAACTGGGTGCTCAGGCCCGGTCCGCTGCTTCCGAAAAAAGGAGGCTTCTTGGCATCTCCAGTACCGATGCTCGAGATGCCGAGAAGCTTCTCCTTTGGGATTAAGGGGGGAGTATCCCTCATTGCGAAGACTTCTGCAAGACCCCATTACTACTTCGTAATCACCCTCAAGACTCCCTCTCATCAGGGGCCGTCCGCCGAGTCATTTCCACCCAAACGCTTGGCCACAGTTGGTGAATCTCTTTGCGGTGCGCAAAGGTCGTCCGCCGGAGGGGTCTGTCTCACACCAGCTTCTGGAATTGGGAATCTGGGATTTAACTCGCGGTGGTAGGCAAGGCTGTGTGGGGATAGGGCGGAGTGTCTATAGTGTAAGTTCCTGACCTGGTGATGACATCAAAAAGTCCTGAAGCCCTCAAGGCTGTCTTCAGGGATTCAAGGCGAGACACTTTTGATCGTGGCTCTAGCGGCTACCGCCCCCACCGCGGGACCCACCACTGGACACGCCGCGGCCTGCGCCGCCACCCGCGCCCATATGGATCTGTTCCTTCAAGATCTCGTGGACAGGTTTCTCCTGCGGAGGCTTAAGCTTCAGCTCAAATCTGATCTCTGCCGCTGGCGGGTTAGCGCTCGAGGCCAACACCCGCACGCGGGCTGGCGAAGCGAGCAGATATCCATCGGGCAGCGTCTGCTCATCGAACACGACTTCGTATTCTCCCTCACGCAGGTTGTAGAAGGCGAAGCTGCCGTCCTGGTAGGGTGTGGTGTAACGGTTGGTGCCCGCCAGCCGGATCACCGCGTCCTCCAGCAGCGTGCCCGCCGGCGCCACAATTCTCCCGGTCAAATAGGTCAGGCGGACCACGGTGAAGTCGGCTCGCGCGATGGCGCGCGGCTCGACGCTCACGCGCGCCATGGTGGCCGGGCCCGGCTCGTAATCGGTAGGGAGTTGCTCCATGTCAAGTCCCACCTCGTAAGGGCCTTCAGGAACGGCGGAAAACTGATAGCGACCTGAGGCATCGGTGACGGCGGTACGGAAGTGAGCGAGGCTTACGGGAACGCCTGCCGCTGGGCGGCTCCCTTTTGAGGACTGCTCCATCACCAGACCCTGGACGCTTCCCACCAGCGGCGCGTGTGCCGCCGCGTACTGCTCGATGTCGCCCCCTCCCGGCAATTCTTTCCCCCAGTGGAAGTGCTTCGCCACGCGGGCGTAAACGCTCCACTGATTGAAGGCTGCAAGCTGGGTGTTCAGGCCCAGGTCGCTGTTGGGGAAAAGAAAGATGTTCTCCGCGTTCAGCGCCGTATTCAATTGATTGCGGAAGGCCTCAAATTGCAGGTTCCAGCCCCGGATGAGCGGCGTGCTCAGCCCCGCCACAGTGCTGTTGTAGGCATTGGTGCTAAAGATGCTCCGGTTCACCAGGTCGTTGCCCTTTTCGAAGTAGCCATAAGCCGAAACGCGCTTGATGTTGGCCTGGATCGAGCCGCGGAAGAAGAGCGTGTTACGGCTTTCCGTCGACTGCGAGTTTTGCATGCGGACGGCTCCGCCCAGCACCAGCCGCTTCCAGGTGAAAGTGTCTTCAACCTCCGTGAAGCGCTGCGCCATGGGCGAGAGGTTGGTGTTGAGCTTCATGTCGATCAAGGAGAACCGCAGGCTGTGACGCCGGAGGGGGCGGCTGAGGTTGAAGCTCAACTGGCGGTTGTTCGAGGCAATCTCAGCCGGCTGCGAAGGATCGTGCTCGGTCAAGCGCATAGTGGAAAGCGAGGCGTTGGCGCCGAACTTCCAGGGCAGGATAAAGGACGCTCCCGCCGTATACCCGGAGCTGTGGTAAGTGGGGAGGTCGGGGTTGCCCTCCAGGTTGTTCGAGTAGGCACTGGCGGAGCCGTAGAAATCCACCCGCTTGACTGGCCGGTAATGCCCTTCCACATCGGGCCCCTTCCGGTCGCCCACGAAGGTCCCCAGCAGCGGCAGGTAAGTGGTGCTCTGGCGAACGTAATTGGCCTTGAGGCTGAACTTGTCGTCCTCCCACGAGGGGCCCACCAGCAGCGACAACGGTTGTTGCCTCACCGGCACTGGCGCAGAGGAAGACTGTTCCCCGGCAGAGGTGAAGCTCGAAGCCGTCCCGTAGCCAGCTTCCGTATAGAACTTGAGGTGCTTGGTGAAGCTGTATAAGGACTGGAAGGTAAGGCTGTTCGAGTTCCGGTACTCGTGGCCGGGGAGGAAAAGGGTGGAGTCGTTGGTCAGCGCGTCGGGGTTGGTGGAGAGGTTAAGGTAACGCACGCCGAACTCCCAACGCTCCCCTACCTTCTGCTGCATGGAGGCCCCCAGCACCCGCTGCGGCAGTGTAATGCGGAAGGGAATCCGGGGTCCGCCGAGGAGCGTCTCCTCGCCCACGAAGAACTGGTAGCTGCGGCTTGTGCGCCGCATGGCGATTCGGAGGCCGCGCGCCGCGATCTCGGGCGTGTAGATATTGAGGAAAGGGTTCTCGACAAGGTTCGATGAAAAATGGAAGTCGCCGCCCATGAAGTCCCAATGCCAGCCCCAAATCGGCACCCTTTCGAGTCCCGCGTAGAGGTTGCCGGTGTGCAAACCGTTGCCGCCGTAGCCCTCGACGTTGGCGGTAAAAAGGCCAACACCCGGAATGAATTCACTGGTGTTCACGGCCGGACCTGTGGTTTCGGTCAGCGGCTGCCCGCTTCCAGCCAGATAGTAGCCTTGGAAGGCCACGTCGGCCTGCCCAGCGGTCTGAGCCCAAAGCGCGGGCGCAAGCAGCAACAGGGCGGCAAGCGCCATGGCGACCCGAATCGAATTGTCCTTCAGCCAATGCACCAAGGCTCCCTTTGGAGCGCGACAGGCGCCCGCTCACCTCTAGTCCCTCTCCTCTGTTCGGGGGACGGTAGGGCGGGGTTGAAGTCCCGCCGTTCCGCGCGAGTGAGGCCCACTGCGGTCCCTAGGCACTATTGCTGTGGATGTTGCGGCACGGGCCCCGGCTGGACTTCTGGCGCCTCCGGGGTAGGCTCCACCGACACGTCCAGGGAGCCTTCCTGGATTTCGCCCGTGCCGATATCGATCCGCACCCGCAACTTGTAATGCCCCGCCTCAAGATGCGTCTTGAGCGGGAAGAGGAAGCACTGGTCGCGCTGGCGCAAGACGGGGAGGGACGGGAAATCAGCCGTCTCCACCGCCTTGCCGTCCGCGTCCAGAACCTCGAGCTTGCCCGTGGGCCGGAAATACATTAGCCCGCTGTTCTCGAGTATCGCCACCGCTTGCCAGCCCGCTGGCTCGGACTCCTTCCCCGCTGGCAGCGGCTCGAGCTTGATTTCCTTCAGCCTGCCGTGAATGGGGGGAGAGCCGACGGTGACGTAGACAGCGGCGACAGCACGCACAGCCATGCGCATTCCCATGCCCGTCGCCTGCTCGGCGGTGGGAAGGGTAGTAAAGCCAGCGGCGCAGTTGTAGCTGCCTTCGGGCAGGTCCGCGGGGAGCCGTAGCGTGTAGCGGACCAGCAGGAATCCGCCCTTTTCTAGCTCGATCTCCATGGGGTTGAGGCTCAGCCATTTCTTGCAGGAGTAGGCAGCCTCCTGGGGCAGATCGCGCTCAAACTGCGGTGTGTCCCTGGCGTCGATATTGAAATCGAGCATCTCAGCACGGACTCGCACCTTCTCCCCCGATTCGGTACTCAGTTTGAGCGAGCCGGAGTACTGCTGCCCCGGCGCCATGCGCAACTCGACCCGCATGGGCGCCAGCCCTAGGCCTACCTGCGCCCAGACAGGCGCCGCTCCCCCGAGGGCTAACAGCCCAAGGAGAGTAATTACGGTTCGGTATATAGGTATTGAACGCCGATTGTACATGATGTACCTACCTGATAGCTCCAACTGTCCTGGAAGGTATAAGTCACGGAAAACTGCGCGAGAGTGTGATTCCCGCTGCCGGTAACCACCGTCGTACCATTCCCCGTGCTGCTTAAAGCAGCCGCAGCCGCGCAGGTGACGCCGGTTGCGCTTGAGCAAGCCACCGTCACTGAGCTAGCCGGAGGGTTGTTGCAGCCCGTAAAGGAGCTCGCGGTCGCTTGGGCATAGACGGTGAAGTGCGCGGGATTGTTCGTCACCGTGAATTGAACCTTGGTACTGCCGCTGTCACTCACGCTACCGCCCGGGTTAGTAGAGGTGGGAAAGGTGATGGAGGTCGGTGTCACCGAACCGTTGCTGACAGTGAGGGGAGTCGAGGCCTGCGCACTCTGCACTGATCGGCTAACCGGGGTGGGTCGGCGTGGTGCGGCGGCTTTTTGAGCCCACGCCGACCCTGCGGCAAATACGAGCGCTCCAGCAATGGTGAACATGATGAATTTGCGCATCCCGGCCTCCTTTCTGTAGTTGGGGCGGGCTATGCCCGTCCTCGGGAGCGCGAAGCGCTCCCCTACCCACGGCGTCATCAGCTACGCAGCGCTGATGGTGAACGTCGCGGTTGCGGTGTACGTCCCGGTCTTATACTTCGGGTCGTTAGTCAGGCTCCAGGCGACGGAGCCAGCGTCCCCACTCACTGCCACCGAGTGCGCATCAGCGCCGAAGGTCGCCACGCTCGTTTGGGCGCTGGTAGACGCAGTTAGGGCCGTGCTGCATGCCGTACCTGACGCGGTGGTGCAAGTATAGGTGAGGGCGTCCCCCGAGCTAGGTGGCGTACCGACGCTAGGACCGCCGGTGCCCGAGAAGTCCGTGGTGACCTCGAGCTGAATGGAGCCAGTTCCCGAGGTTTGGCTCGTCCGAATCTTGTAGGTGAAGTTGGTTGCGCCGGTGTATGGATTGA
>Ga0187872_10003964_pt1 | contig 11448 bp, 9 predicted proteins | sample June2016WEW_16_4_FD_132973 | JGI IMG/M metagenome (GOLD analysis project Ga0187872, IMG submission 132973) | Peatland microbial communities from SPRUCE experiment site at the Marcell Experimental Forest, Minnesota, USA - June2016WEW_16_40 | ecosystem: Environmental > Terrestrial > Soil >...
AATCTACAACACCGTGCGCCCTCATCAGTCGCTCGGTTATCTCACCCCGCGCGAGTTCCTCGTGCGGTGGAACTCTCAAAACAAAAGAAAGCCGAGTGTCACTAATCATGTGGACGAGTACAAGCCGTTGTGTTCGAGTGCGGCGGAAGCGTACGATGCGCGCGGCAGGAGGCGGACAATGGGATTTCATCTCCACACGCGGGAGATCGACCGCGTCGTCATGGTGGAGGCAGTCGGGAGACTCACATTGACCGACGGCCAGACCAAGCTCCGCGACCTCATTCACGTCTCCACCGGCGAGGGAACGAAAAAATTCATACTCAATCTCGCGCGAGTCGAATTTATCGACAGTTACGGCGTCGGTGAGTTGGTGCGGTCCTATTCCGTCGTCCGGCAGATGGGAGGCGAGATGAAGTTGGCCGGTGTAAACCGGAAAGTTTTGGAAGTCCTCGAGATCTCCCGGCTGAACAGGCTTTTCGAAATCCACCCGGAGGAGGGCGCTGCCCTTCAAGCATTCGGGCAACGTGCTTGATATGCGCGCTGTCTCGCGGTTTCACGGGGGAATGGTGATGACGAATCGGCTCCGTTCGATTTGCATGCGCGTCGCTCTTCCGGCAATTCTCATCGCAGGCGCCATCGCGACGGTCCACCCGAAAAATTTGGCTGAGCCGGCTGCCCAGGCCGCGTCCGCGCCGCCCACGGTCGAAGAGGCCCGCCAGTTCACCGACGCCGCCGAAAAGCGCCTCCTCGACCTCTGGATCAAGGACCAGCGCGCCGAATGGGTGTACGAAACCTACATCACCGACGACACCCAGCAGATGGCCGCCGATGCGGATCAGGCCGTCGCCGACGCCACCTCCGAGCTGGCCACGCAATCGCGCCGCTTCGATGGACTGAAACTCCCCGAAGACGTCGCGCGCAAAATCAAGCTCCTCAAGCATTCGGTCGATATTCCCGCTCCCCGCGATCCGGCCCTCTCCGCCGAACTCGCCCAGATCAATACGTCGCTCAACGGCGACTACGGCAAGGGCAAATGGTGCCCCGACGGCCCTTCCGGGAAATGCCTCACGCTCGACGACCTCGAAAAGATCATGGACAACAGCCGCGATCCCAAGGAGCTCCTGCGCGCCTGGGAAGGCTGGCACGCCATCGCGCCGCCGATGAGAAAGCGCTACACGCGCATGGTCGCGCTCGCCAATCAGGGCGCCAGAGAGATGGGCTTCGACGATGTCGGCGCGATGTGGCGCTCGAATTACGACATGCCGCCCGACGCTTTCGCCGCCGAGATGGACCGCTTGTGGCAGCAGGTCCGCCCGCTCTACGTCTCGCTCCACGCTTACGTTCGCTGGAAGCTCGCCGAGAAATACGGCCCCTCCGTCGTCCGCGAAGATGCGCCGATCCCCGCGCACCTCCTGGGCAACATGTGGGCGCAGGAGTGGACGGACATCTATCCGGTCGTCGCGCCGGCGAATGCCGATCCCGGCTACGACCTCACGGAAATCATCAAGTCGCGCAACATGTCTCCGCTCGACATGGTCCATTACGGCGAGCGCTTCTTCACATCGCTCGGTTTCCCGGCGCTGCCGCCGACGTTCTGGGAGCGCTCGATGTTCACCCGACCCCGCGACCGCGACGTCGTCTGCCACTCCAGCGCCTGGGACATCGATTTCGTCGATGATCTCCGCATCAAGATGTGCATCGAGCAGAACGCCGAGGATTTCTCGACCATCCATCACGAGCTTGGCCACAATTTCTATCAGCGCGCCTACGACAAGCAGCCGCCTCTCTTCCGCAATAGCGCCAATGACGGCTTCCATGAAGCCATCGGCGACACGATCGCCCTTTCAGTCACGCCCGAATACCTCAAGCAGATCGGCCTGCTCGATTCCGTCCCGCCTCCTTCGGCGGACATCGGACTGCTCCTGAATCGCGCCCTCGAAAAGGTCGCGTTCCTTCCGTTCGGCCTGATGATCGACAAATGGCGCTGGGGAGTCTTTTCCGGAAAGATTTCGCCGTCCGAATACAACAAGGCCTGGTGGGATCTTCGCCGCGAATATCAGGGCGTCGCGCCTCCCGTCGAGCGCAGCGAAGCCGATTTCGATCCCGGCGCGAAGTATCACATCGCGGCCAACGTCCCCTATGCTCGCTACTTCCTTTCGTTCGTGCTCCAGTTCCAGTTTCATCGCGCCCTTTGCCGCGAGGCCGGCTACAAAGGGCCGCTCAATCGCTGCTCCATCTACGGCAATAAGGCCGCCGGCGCGAAGCTCGCGAAGATGCTCGAAATGGGCGAGAGCCGTCCGTGGCCCGAAGCTCTCGAGACGATGACCGGCGAAAAAGATATCGACGCCACGGCGATCCTCGATTATTTCGCGCCGCTCAAGCAGTGGCTCGACGAACAGAACAAGGGCCACAACGTCGGTTGGTGAGCATCCGACGAGGATGGTCATGCTGAGGCTGGCGCATTTGCCGGCCGAAGCAATGTGACTGAGGGATGTCTCGTTTCTGCGTGCGTGAGCGAAACGCCCCGGCTCAATGTGCGAGTGGATTCGGTCGAATCTGGAAATGCACCACTTTCGGATAAGTGCCTTTCCCCGTCTCGCTGTGGAATGGTGTGCGGGTACCCCAGGTCGTCCAGACGCCCTTCCCCTTCCAGCCGGCTCTTAGGTCGTCGAAACGGCCGTCCATCCCTTTCGCAAAGAATCCCAGCGGATAGGGTACGCGCAGGATCACGAATTTTCCGTTCACCAAAGCGAGCAGCGAATCCGACGAATTGCCCGTGATCATTGGCGTGTTCTTTCCCAGCCCTAGCGTGTCGAACTGATCCACCCAGACGTAGTAGTGGGAGTCGGCGCTGCCGGAGTCGGTCACGTTCTTGAATTTGGGTCCGGGCGTCTGATAAAGCATCCACCCTTCCGGGCACTGCCGCCCGCTCGCTTTCGGCCCGTTGAGCGGACCTTTGCATTTCCGCCGGTCGAAGCTCGCGAGATGCCCGCTGGCCAGCGCGATCCAGACGACGCCGTTGCGGTCGATGTCCATGCCGCGTGGCGAATAGCCCCAAACCGGTGCCTTCGGGTCATTCCACGGCACTTCGTAGTACTCCGCCAAAGCGGTTTCCGGGGGATTCGGTCCCGGATTCAGTCGCACGATCCCGCCCGGGAAGCCCAGCACCGTACCCCACACCATTCCATCGGTCCCGACGGCGAGACCGTAGAACGCCGCGTTCAGACGCGTGTCCTTCGTCGGGTCCGCTACTGCGTTCAGAGCGGATGCTGCTCCCAAACTCTCGCCGCCTGGTGTGGTTGCCACGTTCTGCTCGCCTTCCGCATAAGCGTCGCGCTTACCGTTGCCGTTGGTGTCGAGCACAAGAGCCGTCCAGCCTTGCGATTTCGCCGCGTCGTGGGTCTCGTCCCACATCTTGGTATTCAGCCACCCCACGACGCCACCGCCGCCTCCGCTGCTGGTCCACAATGTGTTGTTGGCATCCTGCGCGAATTGCAAGTGGTGCGTGCCGAAGCAGGTGTCGATCATGAAGATTTGCTTCGTCGCAGGATCGTACATTTCCAATTGACGGCCGGAACGCTCGAGCGGAGTGAGCTTGGCCGAAGCAAGGTCCGACCCCGCTTTGCAGAACGCGGGGTCGTCGCTCGCGCGGATTCGCGCGGTGAACCACAGGCGTCCGCGCTCGTCGTACATTGGGTTGTGAACCGTGGTGTGGCTGTCCCAGATCGCTTCGTCGCCCCAGACCGGAGAAGGCTTGAGCGATTTCGGCTGACCGGGTGTGTCCGGGTCGCGATATTGAGTTTTTAGCTGGTTGATGGTGTTGCGCACCGGATCGAGGACCGGGAGATAGTCGCGGCTCTCCTCGGGCGATCCGTAGATCAGGCCGTTGGCATTCACGTGCGGATCGCGCTTGTCCGTGGAGATTTCGTCGTGAAGATACGCCTTCGGATCGGCCCAGTCCCATTGCGTGATCACCACGTCGCGCTCGACGCCCTGCGGCCGTGGAGGCGCCTCCGCGGGCAATTCGCCTTTCGCGATCCGGGTAGTCCAATCGCCAAAAAGCTCCGCGGCTCGCTGCGTTCCTAGTTGTCCCAGCCCGCCCGTCATGATCGCACCGGCCTGTCCGGACTGCACGCGGCGTATCCAGGCCTGCGCCGGATCGAGATCGCTGAACATCGACGGAATCGTGCGCGTGTATTGGTTGCCGAGCTGGTGGCACGATTCGCAACTGTCAGTCTTGATCAGGTGGATCCACTCGCCCTGGGTCTTCACACCCGGTGAAATGCCGTTCCCGCTGGCGCCGCTGCCGGGGAACTCATTTTTCTCGGGCACTTCCAGCAGGGCGTACCAGTAGTTCGCGGGATAGTATTGCGCGGCGGCTTTCGCGTCCGGCGCCACTTCCGGTTTCAGGTCGACCACTTTGCCAGGCTCCGTCTGCACCTTGGGCGAATCCACCAGTCCGTAGCCCCGCGCCCACACCGTGTATCGCGCCTTGGGCAAGTCGGGGATCAGGTAGCGGCCGCGATCGTCGGTGACTACCTCCTTGATGTAGCGCGTGGGCAGGTCTGTCGTCTCCGCAATCACCCACACTCCGGCTTCTGGTCCCTTGCTGCTGGAGACCACGCCGCCGATATCGTTCGCACCCACTTTCACCGGCGCGCCCTGCTGCGCTTGGAGACCGGTCAAGTTCGCACTGGCCAGATATCCGGCGATGCCGATGGCCAGTGCGCCGAAACTGAGAACTCTGGCAGTCCGCATGGCGTACCTCCTCACGCGTCTTGCACGGCGTTATTCCGCAGGCGGTTGCGCGCGATCTCGAACTTCCGTCGCGAATCGCTCGACCGCCCTTATACACCCGAGGCCCTTTCGAGTGAACCCAAATCCCTATTCGTCGCGCAATCGTCCATAACCGGAAACTGATCTGATGGCTCTCCCTGTTTCGCTTTTCCATCCTTCCACCGCCTTGTTAAGATACTCGGTTGCGCAGAAAGGATTTTTCGCTCTTGAGAATTCGGTCCGCTGTTCTGACGTTCGCAATCATTTTCGGCCTCGCGATCACCGGTTGTAGCAAGAAAGAAAACAAAGAGCCTTCGGCGCCGCCCGAACCCACCGCTGTCGTTGACCCGGCCACGGCGGGCGCCATCACCGGCACGGTCACGCTCGAAGGCACGCCGCCCGAATTCCGCCCGATCGACATGAGCGCCGAGCCTGCCTGCGTCCAGGCCAACCCGACCCCCGTCGCGCCGCCTGTCGTCGTCCTGGGCGCTCACGACGCCCTCGCAAACGTCGTTGTTTACGTGAAATCCGGCCTCGGCAGCTATCGCTACGACGCGCCAGCCGAGCCTGCCGTCCTCGACCAGAAGGGCTGCATGTACGTTCCCCGCGTCCTCGCCTTCCGCACGCATCAGCCCCTCGATATCAAGAACACCGACCCGGTCACGCACAACGTCCATCCCATGCCGCGCGACAACAAACCCTGGAACCGCTCGCTGCCTCAAGGCGCGGAGCCCTTCGTCACGAATTTCCCGCATCAGGAACTTGCGATTCCCGTCGCCTGCAATATCCACCCGTGGATGCGCGCCTTCCTGTTCGTCTTCGCGCATCCCTACTTCGGCGTCACCACCAAATCCGGCGCTTTCGACCTTAAAAACCTCCCGCCCGGTACCTACACGATCGAAGCCTGGCACGAGCGCTTCGGCACCCTCGACCAGACCGTCACCCTCGGCCCCAAGGAATCGAAGTCCATCTCCTTCAAGTTCGACTCCGCGTCCCGCTGATGGTTTTTCTTCGTAGGGGCACGGCATGCCGTGCCCGGCGCTCGACCTTGGCTCACCCTCACCCATCAAGCAAGCTGTCACATGTCTTCTCCTTTCCCGCTTCGCCCGATGGAAGTCGGTCTTCTACGCTCGCGCCTCTTGACAACTCACCCCGTCGAGGAGTCTATTGCGCTAGTTCCCCGCGAATGTTCAGGAGGACCAACATGGCCGAAGCGACACAGCGGAAGCGGCCGGCGGATGGCAGCGCCTACGGCAGGCTGCCGCAGCATCCCGATTACGAACTTACGCAGGTGGGGCCCGGCACGCCGTGCGGGGAACTCATGCGGCGCTACTGGCAGCCCGTTGCGGTCTCCGCGGATGTCGCGGACCGCCCGCAGTACGTCCGTATTCTCGGCGAGGATCTCATCCTCTTCCGCGACAAGAAAGGCCGCCCCGGCCTGCTCTATCCGCGCTGCATGCATCGCGGCACCACGCTCTTCTACGGTAAGGTCTCCGACGAGGGCATCGCCTGCTGCTACCACGGCTGGCTCTTCGATGTCGAAGGCCGCTGTCTCCGCCAGCCGTGCGAACCCGACGGCGGCAAGAATCTCGACGTCGCCCGCCAGCCCTGGTATCCGCTCGAAGAGCGCTACGGCGTCGTGTTCGCCTACATGGGTCCTCCGGAGAAAAAGCCGGTCCTGCCGCGCTACGACATCCTCGAAGGGGTCGGCCTCGACGAAGAGTTGCGCGCCGACATGGGCGCGTTCGGCGCCACCGGCGACAACAGCCTTCCCGTCGCACCATATAGTTGGTTGCACATGAATGACAACGTGATGGACCCCTTTCACGTCCAAGTCCTGCACTCGACGTTCAGCACCGTGCAGTTCGTGCCGCAATTCGCGCTGATGCCCAAGGTCGATTTCTTCACCACGGAAAACGGCGTCTGCTATTCCGCCAAGCGCAAGCTCGACGACGGCCGCGAGTACGACCGGATATCGTCGTTCATCATGCCGAACATCATGTGCGTCCCCAACCCCATTGACATCGACCAGGTGAAGGCGAACCGGATCACGTGGTCGCTGCCCGTCGACGATTCGCACTTCACCATGGTCACGGTGTCGCGGATGCCGAAGTCGGCGCCGCCGCTCGGCGGAATCAAGTTCCGGGGTAAACTCTGGGGCGAAATGACGGAACGCGAGCGGCAGGATACGCCCGGCGACTACGAAGCGCAGGTGGGCCAGGGCCCGATCTCGTTGCATTCGGAGGAGCATCTCGCCACCAGCGACCGCGGCATCATCATGCAGCGCCGCATGCTTAAGGCGCAGATCCGAGTCGTGGCAGACGGAGGCGACCCGATCGGTGTTACATTTGATCCGGGCAAAGCGCTCGTGAAGCTCCGCTCGGGCAATTTCTACAACGCGCCGCAGCGCGCCTAGCCGCCTGCCGCCGTCGGGTTGTCGGCAAGAGAACAAAACCAATCGGGAGGAAAGTGGATGATGCGTCGAAATCGTATGAGGGGCGGCTCGCTGCTCCTGAGAATCGCGGCGGCAGCCGCCGCAGTGGCATTTCTCGCGGGAATCGCTCCGCGCGCGGGCGCCCAAGCCACGAGCCCGGACGAGGCGCTAAAGCTTCAGAAGCAGTTTCAGGACGCGTGTGTGGCCGGCGACCTCGTGTCCGTCGCGCCTTTGATGGCCGACACCGCCATCTTCATTCACGGAAACGGCGCGGCGCAGTCCAAAACGGAATTTCTGGCCGCGATCAAGAACGGGCAATTGTCCCTCTCCGCTTACGACCTGAAGGACCCCAAGGTCATTCCGTTCGACGGTGGAGCTATCGTCTCGGGACTTGTCGATATCACGTTCAAGCCGCGGCCGAATGCCACCACGCCACCCCTCACCCTGCACATGCGTGGCTCGTCCGTGTGGTTGCACACGCGCGCGGGATGGCGGCTAATTCTCGATCAGGATACGACGCTCGCAGGGCCGCCACCCGCGCCTCCGGCCCACTAGCCGCGCGCGGATCGAGCGACAACTCATGGTCCAGGTGATCAGCCTCGAAAGCGTGCCGTTGGTGGAGCGGGCGCACGTCCGCGAAGGCACGCTGCGCTCCCGCAGGCTCCTGACGGGAGAGCCGGGCACGCCGGGCAATTTCTCGCTCCAGCTCTCGTCCACGCCGACCTACTATTCGCCGCGGCATCGCCACAATTTCGATCAGGTACGCTTCCAGATCGAGGGCGATTTCGACTTCGGCGCCGACGGCGTGATGAAGCCCGGCTCCGTTGCGTATTTTCCCGAAGGCACTTACTACGGGCCGCAGTCGGGACCGACGCCCAGCACGACGCTCGTCCTGCAATTCGGCGGCGCGAGCGGCAGCGGCTACATTTCCGCCGAGGAGTACGAGCGGGCAGCGGCCGAGTTGGCGAAGCACGGCACATTCGCGAAGGGCGTTTACACGCGCGTCGAGCCCGACGGCGGCCCCGATGGTAAAAAGATCAACAAAGACGCCTACGAAGCCGTCTGGGAGCAGGTGAACGACCGCCCTCTGGTCTATCCGCACGAGCGCTATCTGCGTCCCGTGTTCATGGACCCTGACAGTTTCGAGTGGATGCCGGTTGAGGGCGAGCCCGGCGTGAGCTGCAAACATCTGGGCGAATTTTCCGAGCGCCGCACGCGCGTGGCGCTGTACCGCATCGACGCGGGCGCGTCGCTGGCGCTCGAAGATCTCTCGATCTATTTTGTCACCAGCGGTTCCGGGACGATTGACGCGCGACCTTTCGGGCCCCGCGCCACAATTTATCTCGACGTCGGCGACCGCGCCACGGCCATGGCCTCCGCTGCGGGTGCCGTTGAGTTGCTTCACGTCGGCCTCCCCGATTTCTCCTAGAAATTCGCTTCACGTCGAGGCAATAAATCGTTTACGAGTGGTGACAATTTTGGCCGTTTTTTGCGCCCTAAACGGGCCTTATTTTGCCAATTCCGGCGCGCTCCGTTTTTCGCCTCAAGCTCCACAGGCTTTTGTCACCCATGCCCCGTTTTGCGTGCATTACCCTGATGGTGTCAGGAGGGTGAAAGATGGAATTCAACGAAGACGAGAAGGCCGAGCGGGCGCTGAGGGTCTACAGGGATCTGGTGAAGACGACGGAGGACGTGATGGCCCTCCAGGGCAGGCAGCTCGATTCGCTCGGGCTGACGATGAGCCAGTACCGGGTGCTGGAGATGCTGCTGCGTCGCGGCCCGATGGGGCAGGGAACGCTGGGCGCGGAAGCCTTGGCTGCCGGCAGCAACACGACCATCGTGATCCACAATCTGGAGAGGCGTGGCTTGGTGGTTCGGCGGCCGGATCAGAACGATACCAGGAAAAAGGTGGTGCACCTTACACCGGAAGGGAAGAAGCTGGTGACGAGAGTCTTTCCGATGCAGGCGAAATTGGTCCAGGCGCAAATGGCCGCGCTAGATAGTCGAGAGCAAGAGCGTTTGGCTCGCCTGTGCCGAAAGCTGTGCGGCGGCGATCCGGAAAGGTTTGTGGAACTGACGGCGGGGGATGAAGAGTAGGCGCGCGAGGGCGAGCAGGTTCTCTTCGTTTGCCTTTGCAGTCACGTTGTCATCCCGAACCCGGCCGGTTTTTGGACGGTGGTGAGGGATCTGCTTTTGCTCTGTCGTTGGCATTCTCCGGGGCCACGCGCTTGGCTCTCTGTTCCTGTTCGTTCCCAGACCACCGAGCGGCGAGGTCCTCCCAGGTCGGATTGTGGCGCTTGATCAGCCAGAGCTTCCTTTCGCGCCTCCAGGCCTTGATCTCCTTTTCGCGGGCGATCGCCGCTCGAACGTCGCGAAAGACTTCATAGTGAACCAAGCGAAAGATTTTGTACCGCGTCGTAAAGCCCGGCACGCGACCTTCGCGGTGTTCAACGAGACGCCGCCCCAGGCTGTTGGTCACGCCCGTATAGAGGTTGCGCGAGCGGCTCGCGAGAATGTAGACGTAGTAGGTTCTGCTCATTTGGCTTTTGCAGTTGTGCTGGCAAGCGCAAATAAAACACAAAAGCGAGAACCTGAAAAGCAGATCCCTCACCCCCATCCGCAAACAGCGCGGCTGGGTTCGGGATGACAACGTGCGGGGTGTGGCGCGAAGCGGAGTAGGTTGGTGCGGGGGGTGCTCGGCCTGTGCGTCGCAGAGCGAGCGAAAAGCCTCACCCCGAAAAAGCTGGGGTGAGCTACATTGCGAGAGGGGGGTCTATGACCATCGCGGTTGCCGTGCCGGATCTGTGGTCCGGGCGGCGAGTGAGCTACGGGCGCGGCGCGGCTCGCCAAAATCAGGCGGCGGCGAAGGTTTCTGGAACCTTTTGGACCGCCAACGCCAAATACCATCAGCGGACAGCCCAAGGGGGCCATGGCTTTCGTCCCCGTGGGCGCTCTCGCATGAACCCGGCATTCGAACGATACGTCGGCATCGACTATTCCGGCGCCCAGACGCCCACGTCGAGTCTGAAGGGCGTGCGCGTTTACGCGGCCGACTGCTTGACCGGCCCGCACGAAGTGAAGCCGCCGCGCAGCCCGCGCAAACACTGGACGCGCAGAGGCGTTGCCGAGTGGCTGACCGAGAGACTCTCCGAGGGCCCGCGGACGCTGGCCGGCATCGACCACGGCTTTTCGTTTCCGCTGCGGTACTTCGAGCAGCGCGAATTGCCGCTCGACTGGCCGTCCTTCCTTGATGATTTCCAGCGCCACTGGCCAACCGACGAGGACATCTACGTTGATTTCGTGCGCGAAGGCATCGCCGGAAACGCCGCTGCTCGCTCAGGCAATTCACGGTGGCGGCGGGTGACCGAAGTGCGGGCGCGCAAAGCCAAGTCGGTGTTCCATTTCGACGTGCAGGGGTCGGTGGCGAAGTCCACGCACGCGGGAATCCCGTGGCTGCGCTACATCCGGCGGAAGGCCAAGGACCGCGTGCATTTCTGGCCGTTCGACGGTTGGAACGTGCCGCCCGATCGCTCCGTGGTCGCGGAGATCTATCCTGCGCTTTGGATCCGGACTTTCCCGAGCTTGGGACGAACGCCCGACCAGCAAGCCGCCTATGCGGCAGCCGAATGGCTGCGCCGGGCGGACTGTGACGGCAGTCTGGAGAAGTTCCTCCGCCCAAAGCTTGAACCGCATGAGCGCAAGGCGGCCGAGATTGAGGGTTGGATTCTCGGAGTTTTGTAACGCCCGAACGCGCGTGATCCTGCTCCGCAATTCCACCAGATGCCTGTCTCGCTATTTCCATGAACACGCGTGTCTTGGGAGAATGTACGGAAGTGAACAGATTTGGAAAAGCACCTGTGCGATTGTGTGAGCGGTGTAGCCCTTCCATCCGCGCAACCCGCAGCGGCATCAAAGCAAGACCGGGCAAGCGAAGGATGATCAGGCAAGGTAATGAAAATGCGTACTCTCCGCTCACTTCGATTTTTTCTGCTCACGCTTGTAATATTGGCCATACCAGCAACGTCCTTCGCGCAGTTCGGCGTCTCGATCAGAATCGCCCCGCCGCAACTGGTGGTGTACGCACAGCCGGTTTGTCCTCAGGAAGGTTATCTCTGGATGCCCGGTTACTGGGCCTATGGTGACGAGGGCTACTACTGGGTGCCCGGCACTTGGGTCGAGCCACCCGCCGTCGGCTTGCTATGGACTCCGGGTTATTGGGGTTGGAGCGATGGCGCGTA
>Ga0187872_10003967_pt1 | contig 11442 bp, 7 predicted proteins | sample June2016WEW_16_4_FD_132973 | JGI IMG/M metagenome (GOLD analysis project Ga0187872, IMG submission 132973) | Peatland microbial communities from SPRUCE experiment site at the Marcell Experimental Forest, Minnesota, USA - June2016WEW_16_40 | ecosystem: Environmental > Terrestrial > Soil >...
ATTTTCATAAATGGGTTTGTGCTTCGATAAGCGTTGGAGTTAAGGAAGAGGGCTCACGATCAGATTGCTCACCGACATGGTGTACACCCCTCCCACCCGATCCGTCCACATCTCCAGGCTCACGCCGCCCGCCTGCCTCTCATCCACGCACGGCCAAGTCCACAGAGCGTTGCCAGAACAACGAGCGCACCGCATGACGGCTCGGGCACGCCGCTGATCACCACGTTGTCCAGCGACCACGGGGGATAAAATGAGCCACTACTAACGCTGAAAACGTCAACTCGGTACACGTTTTGGAACTGCGAGGAGAGGTAGAGCGTCTCGAAGTCCGGGAGGTTATTGGCGCGCCTGTCCAGGAAACTGTCAACGGTGAAGTAGTTCGTTACCATACCACTCATCACGTAGTAGCCAATGACTTCGAGACTGGCACCAGGGAAGCTAGTGTTAGCGCCCGCCGCGTCGAAGGAAACGAAGTTGAATAAGGTTGGGGACGTGAAGGTAAAGGCCAGATCGGAGCCCCCCGGGACTTGCAGGTAGGCCGTCCCGTCTTGCGGATCTCCGCTCACACCAGCGCCTGTTAACACGAGGTTTCCAGCATTATAGGGGTTCCAGAAGGTCACCCCCGATTCGATGTATCCCGACACGGGGATGGTGGCGCCGGGCGGCGTACCATTAAACGTGACAGTCACAGTGCCTTGGCCAAAGCACACCCCTCCCAACCAAAGAAAGGCAAGGGCAGTGACGCTCCATTGTGCGCGCCGATCGCAAGTGTGACTGGCGGCTGGATTTCCGCGGATTCTATTGATGCTCATAGTAATTGCTTTCGTTGCGGCTCTACTGGAGGTCTTAAGGAGTCACAATTAGGTTGCTTACTGACATAGAGTACGGCGTCGAAAACGTCCACATGTCGAGGCTGACCCCGCCGCTTGAGTAGAGTGACGGTGGATGTGACTGGTCCGTATCGGTGTCCGTCAAGTTGGTCACAGACTGCGAGTCGTAAAAGACTTGTATCTGCGCGCCCTGAAACGCGAGTTTGAGCGTGTGCCACACATTGGTCACCGGCCCGGCCAGACTCACTTCTGCCATAGGCGCTTGTGCGCTACCGTTATAGCCCCAGTCTGTCCAGTCCCAGAATTTGACCAACTTCAACACCTTGTCTCCACCATAGGAGCCTTCCGGGTAAATCCAGGCGGTATAGTGCGCTCCGCTCGCGGGATTCAGGCGCCCGCCCAAGCCGCCTCCAAAGGCCCCGGCTGGAAATTGGACCATAGCCTCCACCGAGTAGTCTGCCCAAGTGTTGCTAACATAACAGTAGCCGTAGTTTTCCTCCGAGCTGCTCCCCTGCATTATTCCGCTGCCGAGTGCCCACTGGCCGTCCACGCCCTGGCCTTGATACACCTGCCAAGGTGCCAGCGAACTGGCCACGCACCTCGTGAAGTCGTCGCTGAACAGCGCGTTTGCCATGGTGACGGAAACCGTCACCGTGGCGGTCCCGAAGTTATTCTGGCCGTCGGTGGCCTCGTAGGTGAAGCAGTCGGTTCCCCAGAAATTGGTCGCCGGCGTATAAGTGAACCCGCCATCGCCGTTGATGTCCCACTCCAGTGTGCCGTGGGAAGGCACACTGTTTGTGATCGCCCTCAGTCCCGGCCAAGTCCCGGACCAGTCGTTGGTCAGGACTCCGGCATTTGTGCTCACGGTGAGCGCTTGGCCTTCGGTTGCCGTGTAGAAATCGTTCCGGGCGACCGGACCGGGGAAGTACTCGACCTGAACATTGGTCACTGTGGCTCCCACCAGAACCTTCACCATCTGGCCAACAGTCCGATAATTGTTGGTTGTGACAACACCGTTCGTCCGCAGCAACGACACGGCGACTGAGCCAGACCCCTGCGCAAGGACCTCGACGGCGGTGTTGGTGTCCTGTGCGCCGTTGATCGTGATGGTTGCTAAAGAATGGGTTCCGTTGGTGGTGCCATAACTGGCGGTGACCTGCGCAGCGGACCGGTTGAGCCACCATTGATAGATGTCCCTCGCGTTCGCAGACCACATCCGGGGATAGCTGTTCGTGTCGGTGCAGTATGAAATGTAGTCGGGCACCAATTCGCCGGCGTCGCCTGGATAATCAGGGGACGCAGCCAGTGTGTGGGAGTAGAAGTTTATCAGGAAGCCGTTGGTATAGTAAAACTGCACTCCGTCGTACAGGGTCTGAGGCGTATGCACGCCCGGCGGATGCCACGGCTCGAGCGACTGCGCGACCATGCCGCCGACAAACCAGTCGCTGACCGGCTCGCTCAGGAAGGCATACCGCTTCCCATCGGTCTGGGTCGAAAGGGTGAACGCGGGGAAGGGCGTCAGCTTTTGATCGCCGGTGATCTTGATACTCAGTTGCTCCTCGATCTGGTAGGAGCCTTCGCGCGTGGCGTTGAAGTAAGGGGCCACCCACAGACGAGGACTGGCAACCTGATTGGTCAGCCAGGCCTCGATTTGGGCAAAGGACGTCGCCACTGAGTTCGAGGCGTCATAATAGCCGCCCGGCAGGTCCAGGGCCTCGTCCGGTCCCCAGTGGAAATATTCATAAGTGTCTGGTCCCAAATTCATATCGCAGCAAGAATTCGTATCTCCGGTGCCTCTGGGATTCTCCAACCCACCATTGTGGGAGCTGATGGTCGCGCCGTAACTGCTGACCGACTGCTGCAAGCCGGTGACAATCGAGGCGTAATTAACCTGGTCGGTGATGGCTCCGGTGCAGAAGTAGTAATCTCCTTTGGCCCCATTGTTGGTTTCGTATTGGGCGGAAGCACTGACATCCTGTATCTCAACCACGTAATTCTCAAGGTCATGCCGAACCATGAAGGCAGCGTCGTATTGGTAGGGCCACGGACTGAGCCTGACCACTGGCAGTTGGGCCGACTCGAAGGCCCATTCGATCGCGCGCTTGAAAATCATGTAGGCGTACATGCCGGGCGCAAAACCACCATGCCCGATTAGAGGCTGGAGCGCGGCGTCGTAGATAAAGTACCCGTTGCCATACTGGTTTGCGGCCAGGTAGGGGGATGAGTCTCCCGAGGCCAGCACTTGCACGCCAGAATTGGTCGGGACCTGTACCTGCCAAATCAGGTGCGGCCCGTCAAAGCCGTTGCTCTTGCAGTAGATGGAATGGGTCAGGCAAGTGCCCCAGGAGATTTCATCGGCGAAGGTGGGCATCCGCCAGACGACCCCATTGGTTGGAATGTCGTTCACGAGGACGTGGTCAGCCGCCTTGTAGAGATCGTAGTTGTCCACCCAGTTGTTCGTCGAGGGGTTGCTGCAACTGAGGCCCATCTGGCTGGCCAGGGCGAAGTCGCTGCGAAACCCGCCGTTGGTGTAGCGCGTGAAAGAGGAGGAGCCGGCCAGCACAAAGCCCCCCGCCGCCACGTAATTCGTCAGCGGCGCAATCTCCTCATCCCGAATCGCCTCGGCGGCCAGACTGATGAGAATGGGATATTTAGGCGAGCCGTTGGCGTTGGTCAGCACCCCGCTGGCGATGTCCCCGTCCCCCACCACCACAAAGGGCGTGCCGTCCGAGCGCAACGCCTCCTTCACCGATTCCGGCATCACGAAGTAGTTCCAGTTCGTGCCCGACAGCCCGTTCGTCTTTGTCCACCCGGAATCGTGTATCGCCACCGCCATGCCAGCGGGCCGGGGCGGGTAAATCTTCATCGTCGCGCTGGCAGAAGTGGGGTTCACCAGATACCCGTTCGTCAGCACCAGCGTCAGCGTCACCGATTCGTCCAACCCCGCGAGGCTGTCAAACAAGGGGGTGATGTCGATTGGAGCAGAGAGCTGGCCGCTTGGAATCGTGACGGTGCCGCCGAGGCTGGTGTAGTCCACCCCGTTGCTGGCCGAGCCGCTGACCTGATACGTCACCGGCAGGTTGGAGGTGGCGTTCGTGCTGAGCGAAACAACGAATTTGCCGATCTGCCCCGTACCGCCTAACGTGGACGGCGCCACCGCCAGATTCCAATCCGGGTCCAGGCCGATGGAAGCCACCGTGTCGGCGCCCACCCCGCGGAAAAACATCTGCGAGGGATAATAGGTGGGGACGTTGTTAAACCCCACCTCGTGGGTCGTTCCGGTGTCCTGGACGATTTGCCCCAGTGCCCAGGGAGCGCCGTTCACCTGGGACCGGCTTTCGAGCTGGTAGTAAGTGCCGTTGTGCGTGTTGGTCAGGACCAAGCCCGCCTGCTGGTTGCTCAGAGGGCTGATGAGGAGAGTCAGGTTGGTGCCAATACTCGAAGACCCGTCCATGGGCGTATTTGTCCCGCTGCCCCCGCCGCTTCCGTTAAAACCTCCCGGCCCCGGAGGCAGGCTCTCCGCGTTCTGGGTGCTGGACTGCCCGCCGGGCGACAAGGCCCGATCGTCGTACGCAAAGGCGTTATTCGTACTGCCCGGGACGGTTCCGAGATAGTACACCGGCACATCACCGGGTGGAAAAGGTAGAGGCGGTCCGTTTGGGGCCAGCCGCATCGAGAAATATTCTCCCCGTGGCCACGGCGGCGACACTTGCTCGCCGATTTGCCACTGTGCCCTTGCGCCGAGGACAAAGCCGGCGACGAACAGAAGGATCACGCTGACTTTCAGACCGCCTCGGACCCTCGTCTTCATTAGTTCCTCAGTTCATTACGATTCAAGTTGTTGATCTAGCTCCCTGCCCCCCTACCCTTCGTCTTATATTTAGCCTTTCCTCCCCGAGATTACAACCCCTTTTTCAGCGTTTGGCGCAAATACAGTTCCCGTCTTTGGAGCATATTGGCACGGATAAAACCTGCGAGCGCCACAGGCGCAAAGTCCGAGTGCCGGAGCGCGAGAGCAGGTACCACCACCGAAGGCGGCTGGGCCGGAGTGCGCCGCGCTACCGGCGGAAAGGGCTTGCGCGGGGGCGGGATTGCGGATTAGATGGGGCGCTGGCTTGGCGGGACGACGGGGGAAATGGCCCGTCGTGACCGCGCGGGCGAGGGCCGGCGGCGATTAAGATTAAGATTGGAATTAAGACCAGGCTGCATACGCAAGGCGAGCGGCGAACGATTCGAGGAACGAATATGGCTAAACAACGCAACGGCAAGTTGTCCGGCAAAATCCGCGGCGAGGTGTACGTCAACGACCCGCATGGGCAGGTGGTACGGGGCCGGCCCAGCCGCTGCTGGCATTCCACACCTCGCCGAGGGCAGGCCAAGCAGATTCTGGCCGCAGTCGCCAGCCAGTGGCACACGCTCACGAGGATACAGTTTGCGGCCTGGACGGCGGCCGGCCAGAAGGTAAAGATGAAGGGCTACCGGCTGTTCTGCAAAATCAACTGCGCGTTGCTGGCGGCCGGGCTGCCCATGGTGATGGACCCGCCCAAGCGCGAGAAGATCCAGCCCAATCCGGTTGGGGACTTGGAGATTCTGAACCGGGGCGGGGCGATTACGATGCGAGTGAGGGTTCCCCAGGCGCCCGCGGAGTACACATTTTTGCTGGGCGCGCCGCCGTGCAGCCGGGGCTACTCCGTCCCGAGGCGCCAGCCCTCGATTATTGGCCGGCTGCCCGCAGCGGTGGGGGGCTGGAGCGACTTCACCGCGCTCTATGTGCAGGCCTACGGCGTGCCGCCGGTCGGTCTGCAGGTCTTTATCCAGACCCGCCAGCTTATCAACGGTTGGGAGGACGATTTGAAGCAGACCTGCGCCGACGTGCCGCCGCCGGAGTAATCGCCGCCCGCTGCGGACAGCGCGCCCTGCCTGTGCGCGAGGACGGAATTACGTGTTGGCAGTCGGCTGACGGGAGGAAGACCATCGTAGCCCCAGGTCAGCATTAGGGCCACCCTGTTGTTTGAGGCATGTTTCACGCTTGTTCCAGGCTTGTTTCACGCTTGTTTGACCCATGTTTGACCCATGTTTGAGCCATGTTTGACTCATGTTTGAGCCATGTTTCAGGCATGTTTGACGCTACGCAGTTCTCTCTCCCGGCCTGCCCCCGGGCCGGGAACCCAAGGCTCGCTCGCCCTGCCGTCCGTCTCTTTGCCGCGCGGTCCCCGGGCGGAGCATCCCGAAATATCGGGGCGCAAGATACAGAATACGGGAGGATTGTCAAGGGAAAAATTACCCTTTTTCAGGGTCGGGCGCCGGCGGGGGCGGGAGTCCGGGCGTTGTCGCCGGGCGAGGCGGGCAGGCCAGCGGGCGGGGGTTGCCCGCCGCCGCGGAAGCTGCGCCACAGGCTGAGGGGCAACAGGCCGAGGGCAATGATCAGAAGCTGGCTGCCGATGAAGATCATCAGCCATTTGAACGCGGCGTCCATGAAACCGTAGGAGTGCAGGCCGATGCCAAGCATGTTCACGCCAAACCACGAGAAGCTGGTGACGATGTTGCCGAAGACGGCGAGGTTCATGATGCCGCGGTCGCGCAGGAGGTCGCCCCAGCGGGCGTGGAGGATGATGGCGTTCCAGAGCACAATGAGGAGGGCGCCGTTCTCCTTGGGGTCCCAGCCCCAGAACCGGCCCCAGGACTGGTCGGCCCAAATGCCCCCCAGGACGGTGCCGACGAAGCTGAAGAGGGTGGCGAAGCAGACGATGCCATAGACCATGGTGGCCAGGGCCTGGCCCAGGGGGATTTGCGATTTTGGATTTGCGATTTTTGATTGAGGATTGGGGATTGGGGATTGGGAGAGGGCAGCGGGTTCATCCTCACGCTGGCCCTTCCCATAAACCCCGCGGTAGGGCGCGCAGTCCCCTGCGCGCCGTTCTGAAACCACAGCAGCACCTTCCACTGACGCGGCGCGCAGGGGACTGCGCGCCCTACCAGAAGCGCCGATGGTCTGGGACAGCAGCGGGGTGAAGACGCCGAGGAAGATGTAAAGGATCGCCAGCAGGCCAGCGGCGAAGGTCGCGGCATAGCCCAGGGTGACCACGACGACATGGGTGGCGAGCCAGAAATTGGTGTCGAGCACGGCGCGCAACATCTCCATGGTATCGCCGCCCAGGGCGAGGTTATGGGCAATCATCAACGTGACGAAGCCGGCGAAGGAGGCGACAACGCTGCCGATGCCGACCCGGTAAATCCTCTCCAACACCAGCCCCAGCACCATCGTGCCCCAGCCAATGAAGATGGCGGAGGAGTAAAGGTTGGTCACGGGCGGGCGGCCTTCGAGCGCCATGCGGAAGACCAGGCCGAAGGTGTGGACCAGCCCGGCCAGAAAGACCAGGTAGAACGCCGAACGGCGCAGGGATTCCGACAGGTTGGGCGCGAGGGTGAAGGTCAAGAGGGCGCCCCACGCCAGCACGAAGGCGCAGAGGTAGATGATCATGGCGTGGAGGAAGGGCTTCACGCTGTTGAAGTAGAACTCGGCCCGGCCCTTCCTCAACTCCCGCTCGAAGGCCGGCGCGAGCCATTGGCGGTAAGCGGCCACGGCGCGGTTGAAGGCTTCCGGTTTGTGCTGGCGGTAGGCGGCGGCCATCGCGGCGAAGTCGGTCACGGCGGGAGGGAAGTCTCCCGTGCGGCCCGATTCGAGCAGGCTGGCGCCCATAGTCTGCCAATGGTCGGGCGCCTGGCGCGGATTGAGCGGCGGGACGATCAGCGGATACCCGAACCGAGCCATTAACTGGAATTCCTGGAGCGGTTCGGCGATGCGGCGGAGGGCTTCCTTGTCGAAGGGCTGGCCGCTCTCGCTGGCCTGGGCGGCGAGCTGGGCGGGGCCAAGGTCCTTCTGGAAGTCGGCGAGTTCCCGGGCGAAGTCGTCCACGCCTTCGGGCTGGAGGGTGACTTTGAGCCGCTGGTAGAGGGAGAGGGCATTGGCCAGCTTGAGTACTTGCTTCTGGAAAGTAGTCTGGTCCTCGGACTTGACTTCGCCGGCCTTCCGGGCCTGCTCGTTGATTTCGGAGAGGAGGGGCTTCAGGTCGTTGAAGGTGTAATAGCGCAGTCCCTCCTTATTGATGCCTTTATCCTGGAGTTTGAGTTCGCCGAGCAGATCGGAGTGGTGGATGAGGAAATTGGTGCGGGTGTCGGCGGTTTCAGGCCGGGTCATCACTTCGAGCAGCCACTCGGTGGACTTGAGCTTCTTCGGGTGATGCCAGAACTTCCAGGACGGCACCATTTCGATCGGCAGGTCGCCGGTGCTGCGGATTTGGAGCAGGGAATTGCGCGCGACCGAGTCGAAGGGCTGGATGCGGCCATTGAGCAGGACGGGCAGCCGGCCAAATTCGCGGACGTGGTACTCGCCGTCTTTCCTGGGCAGCAGCACGGCGAGGATCTCGGCCCCGAAAAGGGCGACGAAGAACCAGGGGAGGAGTCTTAGGGGGAGCTTCACAGGTATGAGGAGGGGTGACTGGTAACTGGTGACTGGTGACTGGTGATTAGTGATTGGTGACTGATGACTGGTGATTGGTGACTGGTGAACAGCCTGGCGCCGGGTTTCGATTCACGCGGGCCTCCGTTTGAAGGTAAAGCCGAGCAGGTGGGTGGCGAACTGGACGACCAATCCCAGTCCTACGAGCACACATGAGAAATAGGGAGTGAGCCAACTGGGGTTATGGACGACTTGCAGGATGGTGCCGTGGTTATCGGGGTCGAAGCCTGACTGGTAGTAGGTCTCGCCCGCATAGCGCAACGGGTTGTTCATGTGGATGAGCACCTCGCGCTTCTCGCCCGTGTCGGGGCGCTGCAATAGAATGCGGCTGGAGAAGTTCCTGGGGATGTCCGTCCCCGGATACACATCATGCTGGAACTTGAGAAGCTGAATGGTGTAAGGCTTGTAATGCCGGAGCGGCCGCTGCACGAGTTGATACGTCCGGTGGTTCAAGGTGAAGCTCTGGGGCTGCTCAATAAACTCGGACACCAGCCAGGTGCCGAGCGAGCCTTGAGGCGTCACAATCTCCACTACGGCGCTGGGCACGTCGCGTCTGTCCATCTCGGTCACGCGGGGCAACTCCTTGACGGTTGCGCGGGGGCCGAGGCCTTGCGTCGCAGCCGGGGGTTCAGCCGCGTCGGCGGCGCGGTCTTGCACCTGGGAATTGGCGAAAAACTGCTTCACGCGGATTGTGAACGGCAAGTCAGCGGGGTGGATGCTCTTCTGGCTCGCCAGAATGCTCTGCGGGATGGCGACGACTCTGTCCGTATCGGGGTCGGTGGCGTCAATGACAGCCAACTCAGCCTCACGTTCGGTTTCGGAATAGTTCCTGGCCTCGCCTTCGCGGAGGTGGAGGGTGCTTTCGCGGGAGAGCAGGTCGGTGAGGAGTTGGCCGAGCAGCAGCAGGACCAGCCCGACATGCACCATCCAAAGGCCGGCCTTGCTGGGGGTGAAGGTAAAGCGCCGGAACTGCGACGCAACAAGGTTGATGAGCAGCACCCCGCCGATGAGGTAGCCGCCCGGGAAGACGGGGATTCTCCACCCGGCGCCTTTCGGCCCCCAGTAGATGAAGAAGCTGCGGAAGAATTCGTTTTGGGCCTTGTACAGGCCGAGGTCCACCTGGGCGAGGGTGCCGGCGAAGACCAACACCAGGCCCAACGCCAGGCACACGACGGTCAGGCGCAAGGACGTGAAGAAGTTGATCAGGCGGTCCAGAAGATGATCAAGGGGCATGTGAAGCGTCAATCGGGGGATGGGAAGGCGGGAGTTGCGCCTGCGCCGTTGCCGGCGGGAAGCTCACCGACCTCAGAAACTCGATAAAGGCCGGCTTCTGCTGCACCACGAGGTTGTCGTCCCCGGTCATCTTGAAAAACCAGGCCACGCCGTCGCGGCGCGTAATGGCGGCAAGAATGCGGGTTTTTTCACCCGAGCCGGGATTTGCGCCGGCCTGTTCATAGAGGCTGGCCGATTGGCCGGCGATCTCGACCGCCTGGGCGAGTTTGGCCAGTTCCTGCTCCGGCACGCTAGGCATACCGACCTGGCCGCGCCAGCGGTTGACGTTGTCCAGGTCGCTCCCGGCCAGACCGGGCAGCGGGATGACGCTCACCTCCGCCTGCTTGGCATCCTTGCCGGCAACGCGGAACGAGGCGGCCCGCATTTGACCCGGGGGGGCCTCCTGCCAATCCCCCGGCCGTTTATACTGAAGCCGGGGGGCGGACGCTGCCGAAGTGTCGGGATGTCCGGGCGGCAGGGTGGACGGTTGGGCCTGGGCCGGGGTTTGCTCCTTCGCCACCCGATACTCCTGGATTTGCCCACGGCCACAACCGGCCAGGGCGGCCAACAGAAAGAGAAGCGCCCATCGCGTGGAGGATGGGAGCCTTTGGCTGCAAGACGACAACTTCACTTTCTGTATTTACAAGTGTTTGGCAGGAAGCGCAAGGGCGCTGTCGCAAGTCCCGCGGGGTAGGCTGGGGCGGGGGGAAGCGATTTGCAAGGTACCGAGAGGCCCCTTTCCACCCAATTTGCTTGAACTTCAGTCTTGTTTTCCAGGGGCCAACGGGTTAATTATCAGGCTCACAGAAAAGCGAGTGAATCATGGACATGGCTCTTAAGCCAAATTCGGCTGTTGACCCGGGGCGAATGGTTCTGTGGGATAACGGCGGAACACCCGCCCCACGCTGCCATTTCTCCGGCGCGTCCCCGGCCTGTGCCAAGCCCCGGGGCGTTCGCCTCAAACCCTGACCGCAGAACAACGCATGAAGACCGTGACCATCTGGCAACGCCTCAACACCGCGTTCTGGCTGCTGATCGTGCTGCTGCTGGCCGGCGTCGGCCTGGCGCTTTGGGTGGCCGCCGCCCGCTCCGCCGCCGTCCACCGCAGCGACCAATTGTCCGCCGCCAAGGACCGCATTGCCTATGATGTGGTCCTCATCAGCGATACGGTTCGCGGCCTGTTGCTGGATCCCAAAAACGACTCCGAGAAACGGCGCAAGCACGAAGCGGAGGCGGACCTGGCTTCGCAACTGAATTTCATCCAACGCGAGTTTTCCAAGTATCCCGACCTGATGCACTCGGTGGGCAACCTGCGCGAATTCACGTCGCGAGTGCTTGATGACCTCCATCGCCAGGTGCTGGACACGGCGGAGAGCGACCCCGCCGGGGCGATCATGCTCTACAGCAAGGACTATCCCGAAATCCGCGAGAAGCGCAGCAAACTGATCAATGACCTGACGCTTGAGATTGCGCGGGTGCAAAACGCCGAGGCGATGCACGAGCAGACGCTGGCGCTGGTGGGCCTGACCCCGTTCGCCATCATCCTGCTGGCGATCCCGATCGTGGGCCGCGTCCATTCCTCCACCGTCACCCAGCCGCTGAATCGTTTGGTCGCTGCGCTGGAACGCATGCGCCAGGGTGACTTCACCGAGCGCCTGGCTTTGCAGCGGCGCGATGAATTCGGCATCCTGAGCAATGGCCTCGATCGTTTGGCGGATGACCTCTCCGAACTGGTCGGCCAAGTCCAGCGTTCGGGCATTCAAGTGAACACCACGGCGACGGAGATTTCCGCGACGGCCAGGGAACAACAGAGCACCGCGC
>Ga0187872_10003973_pt1 | contig 11431 bp, 7 predicted proteins | sample June2016WEW_16_4_FD_132973 | JGI IMG/M metagenome (GOLD analysis project Ga0187872, IMG submission 132973) | Peatland microbial communities from SPRUCE experiment site at the Marcell Experimental Forest, Minnesota, USA - June2016WEW_16_40 | ecosystem: Environmental > Terrestrial > Soil >...
ATGGAAAGCGTCATCCACGCGATTGGTGGTATCCGCAGTTCCCCAGAGAAACTGAGGGGCTGCATTCTGCAATCAGACCTCCCTCTTTATTTGCCTTAATCATTGCATTATTTAATGTGAGCCTAATAAGAAATCCGTGGAGACCAGTTGCCTCAGGTGACTGTCGAGGAACGTGAGCCACGTCTGGGAAGGGGGTTTTCGGTGATTCTCCATGTACTTGGCAACGGTGGCTTGAGATAATTGAATCCCAATCTTCAGGAGCTCGCCATGGATGCGCGGTGCTCCCCAGAGCGGATTCGCCAAGCTCATCTTCCGGACGAGGTCTCGAACTTCACGAGACACTTGAGGTCTACCCGGCCTACCCCGTTTACTCTTCCAAGTCCAATACAGCCGGAATCCCTTGCGGTGCCAAGCGATCACCGTTTCCGGCTTGACCATGGCGAGGGCAGAGCGCCAACCTGACCAAAAGTGCATAAGCCACGTCCAGAAGAGGCGGTCCGCTGTCCTCAGGTGAACACGCCCGCGCTGCGACCTCCGCAGCACATTGATTTGGTGGCGCAGAGCGAGGATCTCCAATTGCAAAGCGGCCCGCGTCCGGAAAGAGGAACAGAGGACGGTAAAGGCGGAAACCAGCAGACTGAACATAGGAATGAGAGCTTACCAGCGGAACCGCGCCAACATCAATTGATTCAACATGGACGAGATTCTTGGTAACTCCAGGGAGCGGGACGCTCCCGTTACAGCGGGCCAGACGCCGCTACACTATTCTCCCGCCGATTTTCAGGAAAGCCGGGAGCCTTCCGATTTTATGTCGCCCACTGGGCCTTGCCTTCCTCATGGTTTTCATCCTTGCAGTGCTGCTATTATCGACATTCGGGTTGCTGCCCGCCGGGAACTGGCTTGATTCATGGCTGGCGGCCCGCTCAATGGGGCTTGTATCCGGACTGAAGCTGTGGCAGGTGACACGCTGGATTACTTCCGTAATCCTGCCCGGGGTGAGCATCTCTATCCTCGATCCCGCCATGCCCGAACTGCACCGGCCCTGGCGCCGGACTCTGCCCGGGGTGGCGTTCATTGTTTTGGGATGGCTAGTGTCCGCTGCGGGCTTCAACCTTTATGCGGAGTACATGGGAATCAACCATGGATCTTAATCCGCCACCCTTCGCGGGCATCCCTCATCGGCGACGAAATGCCGTGCCCGGGGGCTTGATCTTTGCGTTTCTCGTGTCAATCTCATGTTCAACGGTAGCCCGGAGCGCACAACAGGGGCCGACGGAGCTCTATGAAGGCCTGAAGGTATCGACCGTCGATCTGGTTGCCCAACCTCTGATCAATGTGGAGGACCTTCGGCCCCTGGTGGCGCAAAAGCCTGACACACCTTACTCCACCTCCGAAATTCAGAAGACGGCAGTGGCGTTGCGAGGAACCAGAAAATTCACTAGGGTCGAGGTCGAAGTAAATCCCGAGGCCAATGGTTTGCGGGTGACCTTCATCCTGGAACCGGCGTTTTACGTCGGCATGATTTATTTTCCTGGCGCAACAAAGGTCTTCAGCTACCAGCGCTTACTGCAAGTGGTGAACTACCCCGCGCAAGAACCCTACGAGGCAACGCGCGCTCGCCGGGGGGAAACATTGCTGACGCGGTTTTTCACCCAACAAGGATATTTCGGCGTCCAAGTGAAGGTGGGGGAAAAGCTGGAACCTGCTCGCAAGCTCGCCGACATTGTCTACAACGTGACGCTGGGCCGACGGGCGAAATTTGGGAAGATAGAGATCAGTGGGCCGCCCCCAGCCGAGATCGCGCTGCTGAAGGGCGCACTGGGCTCGTTTCGCGCCCACCTGCACGGGTCGAATCTGAGGGAAGGGAAGCCGTATGATCCGGAGCGCCTTCAGGCCGCGACGCAATTCTTGCAGGACTTTCTGGGCCGACAGAACCACTTCGCGAATACGGTCCGCCTGGACGCGCCATCTTATGATCCCCAAACCAACAAGGCCGCGCTGCATTGGCAGGTCACCCTGGGACCGACGGTGCTGGTGCGTTTGAGCGGGGCGAAGCTTTCACGGCGGTCCCTGCGCTCGCTCATTCCCATCTACGAGGAGAATACCTTTGATCAGGACCTGGTGCAGGAAGGGCAGCGCAATCTTATTTCCTATTTTCAGGCCAAGGGTTATTTCGACGTCAAGATCAGCCAGCAGACGAGCCAGGAACCATCGCAGATTTCCCTCGTATACCAGGTGGATCTGGGGAGCCGGCACCGCATCACGAGCGTGAAAATTACCGGCAATCGCCACTTCGATCAAGGAATGCTGGCGGATCAAGTGGTGGTGCAAAGCGCCCAGTTCTTGTCCCACGGTAAGTTGAGCAACGACCTGGTGAACCGCAGCGTCGCCAACCTGACGGCATATTACCGTGCCGCCGGCTATGCCGACGTTCAGGTGCAATCTCATGTTATCGAACACGAACCGAAGGTCGAGGTGACTTTTCGAATCACCGAGGGTGAGCTCACCCGGGTGGAGACTTTGGACGTTCAAGGTAACAAAACCGAACCCCTCGCCAAGCTTGCTCCAAGAGGATTGAATTTGAAGGCCGGTCAGCCCTATTCGCAGTCGCGGCTCGATAAGGACCGGAGCGAAATTATTGCCAACTACCTGGAGCTGGGGTATCCGAACGCCACGTTCCGGTGGTCGGTCCGGCCGCTAGGTGCAGGTTCCCATCGCGTGGTCGTCACTTACCTGATCGACGAAGGTACGCATGAGAATATTTCCAGCGTGGTGTTCCTTGGCGATGCCCATACCAAGCTGAATTTTCTTCAACAAAATACCAGCGTAAAAGCGGGCGGGCCTTTGAACGAAGCCAAGCTGCTGGGGACTGAAAGCTCACTCTACAGTCTTGGAGTTTTTGATTGGGTTAGCGTCGCCCCGCGCCGCCCCATTACCGACCAACCCAGCGAAGAGGTGCAGGTTAAAGTGCACGAGGCGAAGCGAAATTCCCTGACTTATGGGTTCGGGCTGCTCTATACACCGGTGGCAGGCAGCCTTTCATCGGGCATCGTGGCTTTGCCAGGACTTCCGACCCTCGGCCTTCCCAGCTCGTTCAAGATTATCGAGAAGAATGTCTTCAGCCCGCTGGGTTCCATTGAATATAGCCGGCTCAATTTGCTCGGCAGAGCCGAGACCGCGTCGATCTCCACCTCACTTTCCGTCCTCGACCAGCGCGGTTCCTTCAGTTATGCCGATCCACAGTTCATCGGACTTAAATGGGCCTCACTCTTGAACGTATCCGCCGAGCGCTCGGCGCAAAATCCCCTCTTCACTGCACGGCTCGGTACGGCTTCCTTTCAAATGGAAAAGATCCTGGACGCCGCCAAGACCAAGCGCCTGCAATTCCGCTACACGTTCCAACGCACGACCCTCACCAACCTTTTGATCCAGAATTTCATCCCCCCTGAGGACGAGAACGTGAGGTCCTCCATGCTGTCGGCTTCCTTCATTCGCGATACGCGGGATAAACCGCTCGACGCGCATCGTGGTTTATTCCAAACTTTGGATTTCGGGGTGAGCCCGCAGTTCCTGGGATCCACTGACAACTTTGCCCGCTTCTTCGGGCAGACCGCTTACTACCGCCAGGTGAAACCCTGGATGGTCTGGGCCAATGACGTTCGCGTGGGACTTGTCGATTCGTTCGGCTCGAGTCATGTCCCCATCAGCGAGAAATTTTTTTCCGGCGGGGCCGACAGCCTGCGCGGCTTTCCGCTGAATGGCGCAGGGCCGCAAGAGGTGGCCACGCTCTGCACCGTGGTTAACAATCCGGCGTCATGCACGGCGCGAATCACGGCCCCTACCGGCGGGCATCAGCTCTTTATTCTGAACTCCGAGGGCCGGTTTCCCATTCCCATTAAATTCCCCTCGCCCATCAACAAGAATCTGGGCGGAGCGATTTTTTATGATGGCGGCAACGTGTATACCAACATCGGTTTCGGCCACTTCTTCAGTGGTTATAGCAACACCGTCGGTATTGGCTTGCGCTACCAAACGCCTGTCGGTCCGATTCGGATTGACGTGGGCCAAAACTTGAATCCGGTTCCCGGACTTAAGTCCACTCAACTGTTTATTACTTTGGGGCAATCGTTTTGAGGGTCGACTCTGGCGGAATCCTTTTGAGGGTTTTGAGCTTTTGCTGGATTTGAACATTTTGAAAGTGTGCGGCATTCCACTCGCGAGGCGAAATGATCAAGCGTAGATATGTTTTGCGCATTGCACTAATGTTGGGGCTGCTGCTTCTGGTTCTTGGCACTGCGGCCATCGTGGTGTTGCGCAGCCGCACGTTTCATCGCTATGTCCTCGCCCAGATGGTCGAGCGCGCGTCGCAGGCCACCGGCGCGCGGGTGGAGATTGGGGACTTCCAATTTCGCTGGTCAGGCTTGCAGGTCGATCTTTACCAGATTGTGCTTCATGGCTCCGAGGCCGTTTCGCGCCCGCCACTTTTGCGGGTTGATCATTTGATGGTCGAGTTGAAGATCATCTCGCTCTGGCGTCGCAAAATTGATGTGAACGAGATTGTGATTGACCATCCTTCCCTTCATTTTTCCGTGGACCAAAAGGGCCGCTCAAACTTGGCGCAACCTCCGCAGGGCGTTGGTGGGCGCGGCAGCACCAGTGTGTTTGATTTGGGGGTCGGGCATTTTGTCGTAGACCAGGGGGAACTGGAGTACAACGACCGCCGCATTCTTCTCGATGGCGAGGTGCATGACCTTCACGCTCGGGTTTCCTTCGCGTCTGCCAAAACCGAGTACGACGGCACGCTGGGGTACCGCGACGGACGTGTTCAGGTTGGAGGATTCAACCCCGTCGTGCACGGGTTGGAGGTTCGTTTCGGGGCGACGCCGTCGGGAGTGACTTTCGACTCGCTGGTGCTGAATGCTGGTGCGTCCACGGTTTCCGCTCAGGCACGCTTGCAAGGATACGACAATCCTGCGGTCGATGGGTCGTACCGGGCGGACGTTTCCACCCAGGAACTCGGCAAAATCCTGAAAGCCACGCCGTTTCCGGTTGGCCAGGTCAATGCGCAGGGGACCGTTCACTATCAGAACCGCGCGGATCACACGTTTCTCGATAACCTCTTGATTGCGGGCCAGTTCCGCAGTCAAGCCTTGGCGCTGAATATGCCGCAGGCGCACGCCAATGTTCGGGCGGTCAGCGGGGATTATCGCCTGAGCGGAGGGACGCTCGAAGCCCGCAATGTGCACGCCGACGTTCTGGGCGGCAAAGTGTCGGGCGAACTTACCCTAACCCACCTCTCAGAGCGGCCCGCGGCGAAGGTGACCGCTGCCGTCCACGACGTTTCCCTCGAGGCGATCAGCGCCGCCACGAACGCGAAACCCCTGGAGCGCGCCGCCATCAGTGGCAGCCTGAACGGGAAAATTGAGGGCACATGGGAGGGAAGCGGGCAAAACGTCCAACTCCACGCGGACGCCATGATCGCCGCCTCGGCCCCTGCTCGCCAAGGCGCCGAAGCGGGACAAAATGTCATTTCTTTGCAGGGCGACGTGCACTTGGCCTATGCCGCTCGAACAGCCACGATCGCCCTAAGCGGGTCACGGCTGACCACGTCCCACTCTTCCCTCACCCTAGACGGCAGCACTGGGAAGCAATCCAGTTTGAACATCCAAGCGCAGTCCGACGACCTGCGCGAGGTCGACCAAATCTTGCTCATCGCCCGGCACGCCATGGAGGGCAGCAGCCCGACCGCACCGGCGCCCATCGAATCCCTTGGCATCGCGGGCTCGGCTACCTTTATTGGGCAATTGCGGGGATCTCTAAGCTATCCACAATTCACCGGCCAGTTGACCAGTTCCAATCTCCAATACCACGGCACCACAATGAGCGAGGTCAAAGCCGCGGTGGCGCTCAGTCCGTCGGGCATCACCCTGAGCCAAGGTGAAATCCAAACCAGCGAGCGAGCCCAAGTTCAGTTTGACCTCGCTGCAGGGCTGACGAATTGGGCCTACGCGGCGCAGAACCCCGTGCGCCTTGAATTAACAGCCGCGAAGATTCCGGTGGCTACTATCGAGCGTGTGGCGAATCTGCGCTATCCGGTTAACGGCACACTCGCCGCGCATATATCTATGCACGGAACGCAATCCAACGCCATCGGTCAAGGTTCCGCGACCCTCACGGAGGCCACTGTCTGGGGCCAGCCGATCCAAAACCTGAGTGTCCAATTTCAAGGCTCCGGCGATACCATTCATTCCACCGTGCAATTGTCAGCGCCGGCGGGATCAGGCTCCGGCAAGCTCACGTATGACTTCAGCAATCAAGGTTACGATATTCAGTTCAACCTCTACAACCTACAGCTTCAGCGGCTGGAGGCAATCCATTATAAGAACATGCAGGTGAGCGGCGTCGCGACCGCATCTTTGCAGGGGAAGGGAACCGTAAAGGATCCCCAACTGACCGCGACTATTGAAGCGCCGAAGCTGGTGATTGGGCAGCAGACGCTCGATGGTTTGAAGGTCCACGCCGATTTGGCGCATCAGCAAGCAAGCTTCACACTGGATTCAGCCGCCGTGGGAGCTTCCATCCAAGCACGCGGAAGCGTCGCCCTCAATGCCGACTACTCCACCCAAGCCAGCATTGATGCGCGAAACATCCAGTTGGGCGCGTTGCTTGCGGCGTTTCTCCCGAAAATTCCATCGGAGGTGCGAGGCCAAGCCGAACTTCACGGCACGCTCCACGGACCTCTAAAGTTGCGGGATCAACTCGAGGCGGAGGTCGATATCCCGACGCTCAGCCTGACTTATCAGTCGCTACAGATTGGAAACGCAGCGCCGATTCGCGCCGTGTATCGCGGCGGCGTTATCTCGCTCGATCGGTGTGAGCTGAAGGGCACGGGCACCAATCTGCAAGTTCAAGCGGCGATCCCTCTCGAACAAGCGCAAAATTTGCAGGCGACTGCGACCGGTAATGTAGATCTTCATCTCATGCGGATGTTTTATCCCGACTGGGATAGCTCCGGCCAACTCCAGTTGGAAGTCAAAGCTGGAGGCACGTTTAAGCATCCGGACGTCAATGGTACGGTACACCTCGTCGACGCATCCTTTCAGGCCCCGGACACCCCATTGGGGGCGCAGAACGTGAATGCAGCGTTGGCGATTAAGAACGGCCGCATTGACATTCAGAACTTCACGGGTGAAACAGGAGGTGGGACCCTATCGGCACAGGGGTTTGCTACGTACCAGCCTGCCGTCCAATTCAATGCGACGCTCATCGCAAAAAATGTTCGGCTGCGCTACCCGGTAGGCACTCGAGCCATTCTGGACGCCAACCTGGTTCTGACGGGCTCTGGCGATGCGGCGCTTCTGAGCGGACGGGTGGTCGTCGAGCGCCTCTCGTTGACCAAGGAATTTGATCTCTCGACCTTCGCTGATCAATTCACCGGGAACTCTTCGCCGTCCGTCGGCACGAATTTCGCGCAAAACGTTAAACTCAACGTGTCGCTGACTTCTGCAACTGAAATGGCCTTAGCGAGCAGTAAATTGAGTGTCCAAGGTTCAGCCAATCTGATGGTGCGAGGAACCGCTGCTGAACCGGTACTTCTGGGCCGGACGGATATCACCGGCGGAGAGCTCTTCTTTAATGGAAATCGCTATAAAGTGGAGAGCGGTGTTATTCAGTTTGTGAATCCGGTCCGCACTGAGCCGATGGTCAACGTTCTCGTAACGACCACTGTAAACCAGTTCAATCTCAGCATGAATTTCACCGGGCCGATCGATCGATTGCGCACCACATACACTTCGGATCCGCCACTCGCGCCCATCGATATCATCAATCTTCTCGCCACGGGTCAGACGACGGAGGCCGCTTCCACGGGCAGCACCTCGCCCGAATCGGTCATCGCCGGGCAACTGACCAGCCAGTTCAGCAGTCGAGTGGAAAAACTTGCGGGCATTACCTCGCTGACGATCGATCCACAAGTCGGGGGGGCTCAAGGCAACGGCGGAGGGCGGCTGGCGGTGCAGCAACGCGTCACCAAGAATCTGTTCTTTACTTTTTCGACAGACCTCACGACGAGCACGGGGCAGATCGTTCAGATCGAGTACCAGGTGTCCCAGAGATTTGCCGTAAGCACCATACGGGACCAGAATGGCGGCTACACGGTGCAGATCAAAGTCCATAAGAGCTTTTGATTTACCAAAGAAAATCAGGCGGCCTCCACATCCACCCTTGGGCGGACAGGTGGGTGGGGGCGAATATAGACCGTTAGCAGCCGCCACGTCACTTCGATCAGCAAAATAGCCCGGCCGAAAGGAAGTAAGGTGATGAAGCAAAAAGCTTTGATCCTAATTGTCGATGAATTTAAGGATGACCGGGAGATGTACAGCCACTATCTTACTCGCAGCGGATTTCAGGTCAGTTTGGCGAGCGATGGGCAGGAGGCGTTGGACAGGGCCTTGCAACTTCTCCCCGATTTGATCCTTAGATTGCCAACATCACGTCAAGTAAATGGGGCTCGCAAAAAGCTGCGAGCCACTGAGAGCGCTGCCCTCAGACTCCCGGACAGGGTTCTCTTAATCCCTGCCGAGCGTGGAGGGCGCGGTACCTGAGTCCAACCCCGCTGTTTCCCCAGCTTCAGATTCCAATCCTCGCTCTGGGGCAAACCGTTCGTCCTGCAAATCGGCAAGCCGGCCCATCGTCCAACTGAGTTGTTCTCCCCTCCATCGGACAGGAGCCAGTCCCCACCCATGCCCGAATGATGGTGTCCGAATCAGTAAGCAAAGCGACGTCCAGGGCTGGAACCGCCGTGTACCTCAAACTGGCGTTTTGGCCGTTTCCATCGTTTCTGTCGTTTTGTAGAATCAATAAGTTACCTAAAATCAACGAGCACGTAGGGTTCGAATCACGCCCCCTCCGCCGGTCTATCTGCTCTGCTTGCATTTAGTTAGCGCGTTGAAATTCCTCATGCCCTCAGCCTGTAGGATCATTTCGGACCCGAGGTGGAAGTAAGCACGCAACCCACCCGCCGCTTTCCCTCGGGAAGCGGCAGCGAGTAAATGCGCTGAAAGGCCAATTGACCTCTGGGCAGGATGGGAACCTGGAGTAGAGCTTGGAAAACCTCAGGCAAATCTGTTTGGTCAATCAAAATACCGACCCCCACGCGGCTTGCGTCCAAAACCTTGACCGTGTAGCTTTTCCCCGCTACCCGGACAATGCCCAGTGCAGGTGTTCCCTCCAGCCGAATCCGTTTGAACCGCCGGCCATCGGGGACGTTTTCAGGAATTTGAACTTTTTTTCCAGCCTCTGCGGGAACTGTCGGAGCAGACGGGGAGGGTGGGCGATGAACTTCGCGGTGATCCTGTTCAACCTTGATCTGGCGAGCGGGTTCTTCGGTCTGCGGCGCAGTAACCTGGGGTGGGACCGTAAGACCTGCTGACCGATCGTGCGCCTTCTGTTTGTTTGTATAGAGGCTGCGGTCAGCAGCAGCCAACAAGCTGGTCACGTCATGTCCTTCCTCAGGAAAGATGGCAATTCCATAATCAACCCCGACCGGCGCGCCTGGGGCGAGGGAACGAGCGTACTCTTCGAATTTCCGCGCGATTCGTCCAGCCAGCACCTCCGAGCCGGGCCGGTCAGCTTGGGGGAGAAGGATCGCGAACTCGTCCCCCCCGATCCGACACGGAATGTCAGACCCGCGAAGGGTCTCGAGGCTTGCGCGGGCGAGGCTGCGCAAGATTTCGTCTCCAGCGGCATGTCCGTATATGTCGTTGACGCTCTTAAAATTGCGAAGATCAAACGAGAGCAGCGCAAACGGAGATCCATAGCGAGTGGAACGGTCGATTTCTTGACCTAGATACTCTTCAAACATGCGACGATTGTTCAGACCCGTGAGTGAATCCGTCGCCGCGTTGTAACGCAGTTTCTTGAGTTCCTCGTACTCCAAGAGAACGGGGTTCCGCAAGATACTGAGTTCCTCGAAATAATCCACCACTGCGGTCCTAAGCGTCACCGGACGGCCGAGTTTCTCAGCCCACTGACTTTGACGAGCCAGAATTCCTTCCCAATGGCTTATGCTCTCTTCCTCAGAAGCTCCTCGGCCGACAAGACTCTGAAGAAACTTCTGCAGGAACGCGCCCCGCGCGCCTACATCAAGTTGCTTTAAAGTGTCGGTAATAAGATCAAGCCAATACTCCGGCATTCCTTCTTCGCCCTTGGACATACTGCCTGACTATAAGGTGTACCCCATTGTCAAACCATTTTTTGTCTAAATCAAGCTAGTTTCGTCGCCGTTTTTGCCTTTGTTTTTGCCTTTTCTCCGCCCGCCGTGGCGGGTGCGCTTGTGCTTCTTTTTTCTTCGCTGTCTCCCCTTCGTTCGGCGCGCGCCGAACTCGCATCGCATCCTGCCCCAGCCCTTGTTTATTCCCCCTGATAGACCACCCCCGGGGTACGATATCCGAGCGATTGATGGAGCACCTGCGACCTTGCCACCGGCACCTTCTGGCAGGCGGCAAAACCAAAATGCAGTCAGAACTGGGCATCCTCTTGTTCCACGCAATCGCGGCAAGAAGGGGTCCAAGGAACGGCTCTAAGACGAGCCCTGCTGATGGGATTCCCGCAAGCCGCACAGAACCCATAATTCCCCTTCTTGAGACGGAGCAGTGCCCACTCGATAGCTTGGCGCAGACGGCTCCTGGCCTGACTCAGATGGGCGTCAATTGTCGCTTCGCTCTCTGCAAGTGCTTGGTCCATTACGTCCGCCCCTACAAGCCCTCCCGCTGGTCCTAAAACCAGCCTGCCGCCGTTGGCGGCGAGCAACTCCCGCTGCTTCGCAAGTAACGACCGCCTGTACCGATTCAGATAGATCGGGTTGTTCACGACATTACCTCCTGCTCCCCCCACGAGCGCGCCAGCCTGCTTCATATGCCAGATTCTCTCTTGCTGCCCCTGAGCGCGCAAGGGCAGACGCCAGTTCCACCGGGCCTCGCAGGGCGGAAACACTCCGCGCCCCCGACCCAAACCGTGGGGGCGTGGGGGCCATTTTAAATACAACTATTTCCTAAATATACACTAGCCTTTCTTCGTCCCATACGCGTGCGAACTATATGCGCCTACTCACCCGTCCGGCGTCAATTGCCCGTGTGGACTAATCCTTTTGGGTAATAGCGCGGCGCACGGACATGGCTTATGCTGTGGGCCATGGTCACGAGCTTCTGGCACCCTGACGGCACACCGATGTCGGCGCAATAGTTCATGGAGATGCTGTTCGGGAAGCTGCCGGAATTCTTTAGAGACGAAGCCGAACTGCGTGCCCTATGGAGCGCTCCCGATACCCGCTCGAAGCTTCTGCAAGGGCTGGCGGAGGCGGGCTTCGGCAGGGAGCAGATGGCCGAGATGCAGAAGATCATCGACGCCGAGAAGAGTGATCTTTTCGACGTCC
>Ga0187872_10003977_pt1 | contig 11421 bp, 3 predicted proteins | sample June2016WEW_16_4_FD_132973 | JGI IMG/M metagenome (GOLD analysis project Ga0187872, IMG submission 132973) | Peatland microbial communities from SPRUCE experiment site at the Marcell Experimental Forest, Minnesota, USA - June2016WEW_16_40 | ecosystem: Environmental > Terrestrial > Soil >...
GGGGTGCGTCAGGTGAAGGGCAAGCGCAGTGGCACCCCGGAAATTTTGTAGCAAAACCGTAGCAAAAACTGAGGGGGTATGCGTTTTCCTCAGGAAAACATGGAGCGAGCGAAGGGATTCGAAACCTGATCGGATTTCGTTCTCATCTTGCTAATTTGCTTGGTATCAGCGCGTTTTGTGACTTCTGTTTGACTGCAATCTCGCACCAAAGCGAACGAAAACGAATCGGGACTGGGTCAATTTGCAAACCTCCAGAGGGGAGTTCCCAGGTTAACTGATTTAATGGATAACACTATCCTAACTGACTTGCATTTCCACAGAATGATCACGGTGGTCGTCCAGCAAGGAGATGATATTACCAGCGAGCGGCTGGCCGTCGAGGAATAGTCGGCTGCCACCAGGAGGGGCGCCCGGGAGCCTGGTGATGCGAATGTGGTAAGGGGTTTGCCGATAGCGGTAGTGGAGGGTGAACGCGCTCCACGTCCCAGGAAGGCTGGGTGTCAGGCGCAGTTGATTGCCTTCCAGATTCACGCCGAGCAGGGTTTCGAGCAGGAGCCGATACATCCAACCGGCGGAACCGGTGTACCAAGTCCAACCGCCACGGCCAGTGTGGGGCGCGACGGCATAGACGTCGGCAGCCACGACGTAGGGTTCAACTTTGTAGGTTCGGATCTGGTCGGGAGTGGCACTATGGTGGACGGGATTGAGGAGGGCGAACAGGTCCCAGGCCCGGTCGGTATCGCCCATCAGCGCAAAGGCCATGGCGGACCAAATGGCGCCATGAGTGTATTGGCCGCCATTTTCGCGCACGCCGGGGAAATAGCCTTTGATGTAACCCGGATTGAGGGAGGACTGATCGAAAGGGGGATCGAATAGCTGGATCAGCCCGGCGTCGCGGCGGATGAGGCGTTCGTCCACGGCCTGCATGGCTTGGCGGGCGCGCTGGGGATTACCGGCGCCGCTGATGACCGACCAGCTTTGCGGCAGAGAATCGATCTGACATTCCGGATTGGTGCGAGAGCCAAGGGGTTCTCCGTTGTCGAAGTACGCGCGTCGATACCATTGGCCGTCCCAGGCTTGTTGTTCCAGGTTTTGTTCCAATTGATGGGCTTGGGCGAGGCAATGCTCGGCAAAGGCAGTGTCGTTGCGTCCGCGCGCCAATTCGGCAAATTGGGTCAGCACGTCGTAGAGGAAGAAAGCCAGCCAGACACTTTCGCCGCGCCCATCTTTGCCCACCAGATTCATCCCGTCGTTCCAGTCGCCGCCACCCATGAGCGGCAGGCCGTGTGGGCCGAGTTTGAGGGCGTGTTCGATGGCGCGGACGCAATGTTGATAGAGCGTGGCCGACGTTTCGGAGCGATCGGGCAAATCATAGTATGAATCCTCCTCCGGCTTGAGGGGACGGCCTTCGAGAAAGGGAATGGACTCGTCGAGCACGCCGGTGTCGGCCACGCACGCGACGTAGCGGCAGGTGGCGTAAGCCAGCCACAGATAGTCATCGGAGCAATGGGTGCGGACGCCGCGACCGGCGGGGGGGTGCCACCAATGCTGCACGTCGCCTTCACGGAATTGATGAGCGGCGGCGCGCAAGAGATGCTCGCGGGTGAGGGCCGGCTCGGCATGGACCAACGCCATCACATCCTGCAATTGGTCGCGGAAGCCGAAGGCTCCGCCGGATTGGTAGAATCCGGTGCGCGCCCACAGGCGGCCGCTCAAGGTCTGATACAACAGCCAGCCGTTGGCCAGCACATTAACGGAGGGATCGGGGGTTTCGACCCGCACTGCGCCGAGCGTCCGATTCCAATATTGCGAGACTCCTTCGAGGGCGCGACGGCTGGCCTCGGGGGGGCGGTAGCGGCGGATGAGGGTTTGCACTTCAGCGACGGTCCGCCCCACCCCGAGGCGGAAGCTGGTTTCCCGTTGCTGCCCGGCGGGCAAATCAAGAGTCACTTGCACCGCGCCGCAAGGGTCCAACCCCGCTCCTGTTTTTCCTGAGAGCCGCGTCCGCTTGAGGGCCGCCGGATTGGACAGACTCCCGTTCCGGCCGAGGAACTCCCTCCGATCCCCCGTTAAGGTTTGCCTGGGATCCCCCACGTCCACGAAGGCGATGCGTTCGGCGAACTCGGTATTGAAAGGATTGCGTGCCAGCAGGGCGCCGGTTTTGGGGTCCACCTCGGTCTGCACGTGCAGCAAGGTTTTGTGGCGCAATTCTCCCAGCACCCATTCCCAGTAGCCGGTGACGGACAGAAGACGTGGTCGTCCCGAGAGGTTGCGCAGCTTGAGGACCGCGAACTTCACAGGCGCGTCCATGGCCACATAAACGGTCAACTCGGAGGCGATGCCGTTCTCGGTGTGTTCGAACACGGAATAACCGAAGCCGTGACGGATGACGTAGGGGGTTGGGCCGCGCGCGGGCAGCGGGGTGGGGGACCAGAATTGACCGGTCTGCTCATCCCGGACGTAGAAAGCTTCACCGGTGGGGTCGGTGACGGGATCATTGTTCCAGGGCGTCAGGCGAAACTCGTGGCAGTTTTCTACCCAGGTGTAGGCGCTGCCGCTCTCCGAGACGACCGTGCCGAAATAGGGGTTGGCCAGCACGTTCACCCAGGGGGCGGGAGTGACCTGGTCCGCTGCCAACGTAATGATATATTCACGTCCGTCGGGGGCAAAACCGCCCAGTCCATTATAAAAGATCAATTCCGGCTGCGAGAGCGGCTTGGGCAAATCGCGTGCCGGGGAGCGGGCAGGCACGAGCAAAGGGATGATTGGCTCAGGCAGACCGGGTCGTTCCAGTTGTTCGGTCAACGTTCCGTTTTCATCCGCCAGGACCAGGCGCGCGACGGATTGGAGCAGCACCCGGTCTTCACTGGAGACCTGTTCCAGGCGCCGGACAAAGATGCCGCCCGGCTTGTCGAGCATTTGGACTTCGATGCCTGAGGCAATCAGACTGAAGATTTGGTCCTGTAAGGGCTGGCGATACACAGATACATCTTCGTTGAGAATCACCAGGTCAACCGGCAATCCTTTCATGCGCCAATAGGAGTGGGCCTGGAGGAGTTGCTGGACGAGATCGATTCTGGCGGGGTCGCTGATGCGGAGCAGGGCGATCGGAGCGTCACCGGAGATGCCATAGCCCCAAAGTCCGCTTTGGCCGCGCCGGTTATTGAGCAACACACTGGGAGCGGCACGCCGGGCCGGATTGGCGTAAATCAAGGGACCCGCCAGCCGGGCATAGACTTGGGCGTCGGCTTCGGAAGCATTGAGGTGGCGCAGGGTGACTTGGCTGTGGGTCCAGGCGAGGTCCAAGGCCCGGTCGGCCATGCGCGGGTTGTAGTATTTTTCCACGAGCGCCAGTGCCGCGTCCCGGCTTTTTGCCATGCCCATGACCAGATCGATGCGGGCGGTTTCGTGGGGCGCCAAGGTGACGGTGCGCCGCAACGAGGTGATGGGATCCAGAACCGAACCGGTGGTGTTGGACAGCGGGGAGATGCTCTGCAGAGCGGCGGGTTCGGCGAGGGTCCGGCCTCGCCCGATGAACCTGCCGCGGTCGGTTTCGCAAGAGACTTCGCCCTGCTGGCCGCCCTGACCCACCATGAAGTTCAAGAGCCAGGGCGGTTTTTCCCCTTCGGAGCGGGGGCGCCGGGTGCAAAGCACGGCTGGGCGCGGGCGCAAGAACTCGGTTTGCACGAACAGATTGCTGAAGGCGGGATGGGAAGCGTCCGCCGCGGGAAGCGCGAGCACGACTTCGGCATAAGTGGTCAATTCGATGACGCGCTGGGCGTGGGAATGGTTGGTGAGGGTCACGCGGCGCAACTCGACATCGTCTTCGGGCGAGACGCTGATCTCGGTGTGGCTTTCCAGGCCGGCATGGTACTGGCGAAACTCGGCACGGGCTTGAGTGAAGATGGCTTCGCAGCGTTTGGTGGCGCGCCGGCAAGGCTGATGGGCGGCGGACCAGAATTCCCCCGTGGCCAGATCGCGCAAGTAGATAAAAGTGCCCCAGCTATCGCGCGTGGCATCCTCGCGCCAGCGGGTGACGGCGAGTTCCCGCCAGCGGCTGTAGCCGCCGCCCGCGCTGCTGACCACGACATGATAGCGGCCGTTGGATAACAGATGGACTTCCGGCGCGTGCAGGTTGGGATTGGTGAAAACGCGCAGGAGGCCCTCGCCGTCATCAGCAAACTTCCGCGATTTAACCAATTCATACTCTTCGGAGAGCACCTTGGCCGTGGTTTGGGGCACGCGCTCTTGCAAGAGCAAGTCGGCAGCTCTGAAAGAGGGGCACGACAGGAAGCGCCGTTGCATGGGACGGTCCAGCACCCGGTAGGCCAGGGCGAGCAGGCTCATGCCTTGATGATGGGCCATGAACGAGCGGATGGTGACGCTGGACTGGCCATGAGGCAGACGGGAAGGGGTATAATCCACCGCCTCGTAAAACCCGTAAGCTCCTTGGCGTCCTTCGGCGGCGAGTTGTTCGAGGTTGTCGCAGGCTTCCCGAGGCGCAACCATCAGCGCCATCGCGGTGGCATAAGGAGCAATCACGAGGTCCTCCGCCAGGCCCCGCTTCAAACCGAGGCCCGGCACGCCAAAGGCGCGGTATTGGTAATTCAGATGGACGTCGGTCCGGTTGTAGCCTGATTCGGAAACACCCCAGGGAACGCCGCGCAATTGGCCGTATTTGATTTGCTGCCGGACGGCCCCTTTGCACGTCTGATCCAGCAAGGTGTTTTCATAATTCGGCATGACCAGCAGCGGCATTAAGTACTCGAACATTGACCCGCTCCAGGAAGCCAACACCAGGTCGCCGCGCAAAGCGACGAGCACACGGCCCAGCGAGAACCAGTGATCCTGCGAAACTTGTCCCAGGGCAATAACGAGATAACTGCACAAACGAGCCTCGGACGCCAGCAGATCATAAAAGCTGGCGTCAAGGCGGCTTTCGGTGACGTTGAAGCCAATGGAGAAGAGCTCGCGCGCGGGATCGAACAAAAAGCCGAAGTCCATCTCGGCCAGCTCGGCGCTTTGCCGAGCCAAGGTTTCCAGAACGAGGATGCGCTGGCCGGCGCGACGGCTGGCTTCCCGCAGGCAGCGCAACCATTGCGCCAGCGACGCTTCCTGCTCCGGCTTTCGGGCTGAGGCAGGTTCCAGGGAGAGGGCTTGCCGCGCCGCTTCGAGCAATGGGCAGAGCGATTGATCCAATTCTGACACCTGGCGCAAAGTGAGCGCCTGACCGAGTTGGGCGAGCTTCCCCGACATCTGCCCTGCCGAGTCGGGCGCCAAGGTCAGCCAGGGCGCCAGGAAAAGCAAATCTTCCAAATGGTCCCGGCAGTTTCGTTCCAGGGCCTGGGTCCACCATTTCAATTCCTCCCCGGCTCCGTCTCCGAGGGCAGCGGCAAGGGGGGTTGCCCGCTGGGTCACCCGTTGCAGCAAATCAAAGGCTGCGCGGAGGCTGGAGGGCGGTTGCGCCAGTTCCGCCTCAAGCTGCTCCAACTCAGAATTCCCGCCGGCCAGCTCGCGGAGAATTCCCACCGTGTCGCCCAGGCCGGCGAAAAGTTGAGGGGGGAGGATTGGCTGGGCCGTTAATTCCGCCAGGCCGGGGCTCAGGGTTAGCAGATGGGCCGCGAGGTTGCCGCTGTCCACACTGGAAACATACAGCGGCAGCAAGGGTTTGAGGGTTCGGGTATCATACCAATTGAAGAAATGGCCGCGGTGTCGTTCGAGGCGTTGCATGGCGCCCAGGGCATCGTGAGTGCGCCGCAGGAGCTGGCCAACGGACAGATAGCCGAAGTCGCACGCGGCCAGGTTGGCCAGCAGGGCCAATCCCATGTTGGTGGGCGAGGTGCGTGAAGCCAGCACTGGAACGGGCTCTTCCTGGAAATTATCCGGCGGCAGCCAGTGTTCTTGTGCCGCGACGAAGGTTTCAAAATAACGCCAGGTCTTACGCGCCGTTCGCCGCAGGAAGGCTGATTGCTTCGGTTTTAACTCCGGCACCGCCGATGGCTCGATGGGCTGGCTGATGCGCCAGGCGATCCAAGGAGAGGCCAGCCAGAGGCCCAGGATCGGCGCGGCCAACGGCCACTGCGAGGGCTGCAGCAAGGCCAGAAAAGACCCACCGGCCAGGGCGACGACCGGCGCGATCCACATGGTCGCATAAAATCCTGCGGGACCGCTGCGGGCGGCGCGTTCGGCCTCGCTGGCGGTTTGCCATTCCAAGAGCCGTTTGCGGGTAAAGACCAACCGCACCAGCGTGCGACCGATGGCATCGAGGCTGATAAAAGCGTCGTACGGCAGGAACACGAAGGTGAGCAGGGCTTGGCCGAGCTGCCGGCCGGCCGAGCCGACCAGCCCGCGCAGGTGCAATACAAACGACACTTCCCGCGGCTTGCGGAAAAGTTCGACGGCCGCCGACAACCACGCCGGCAGGGTGATGATCGTGAGGACCAACAGGGGGCCGGTGGCGCCGAGGCCGGGGAGCAGCATCCAGTTGCCCAAGAGCAGCAGCAGCAGGGCGGCGGGGACCAGGCTCCGCCGAAGATTGTCCAGGATCTTCCATTGCGACAGGCCGGAAAGGGGATTGGCGATGCGCCGGGCATCCGGTCCCGGGACGCGGGGCAACAGCCACTGGGCGATTTGCCAATCGCCGCGAATCCAACGGTGCCGCCGATTGATGTCGGTGTTGTAACGGGAAGGATATTCTTCGTACAACTCGACGTCGCTGACCAGCGCCGAGCGGGCATGGCAGGATTCGATCAAGTCGTGGCTGAGGACCGCGTTCTCCGGGAAGCGGCCGGCGACGGCTTGTTGAAAGGCGTCCACATCATAGATCCCCTTGCCAATAAATGACCCCTCCTGGAACACATCCTGATAGACGTCCGAAACCGCGCGCGTGTAAGGGTCAATCCCGACGTCGCCGGCAAACAGTTTGGCAAACCAGGAACGGGATGCGCTCGGCAGGCTCACGCCGACGCGCGGCTGCAAGATGCTGTAGCCTTCGGTCACCACGCCCTTGACCGGATCGAACTGCGGCCGGTTCAGCGGATGAGCGATCGTTCCCACGAGCTGGCGGGCGGCATCCCGAGAAAGCTGCGTGTCAGTGTCGAGGGTGATGACAAATTTGATGGCCGGCAGAATCGAGGTGTCGCCGACCAGCTCGGAAAAACAGTCTCTGGACCCGCCGCGGAGCAGGGCGTTGAACTCGGTCAGTTTGCCCCGCTTGCGCTCATAACCCATCCACAGGCCTTCGACTTGGTTCCAACGACGGGGCCGGTGGAACAGAAAAAAGATGTTGGGCCGGTCGGACTGGTATTTGGCATTGAGCATTTCTATCCCCGCGCGCGCGCGCGCAAGCAACAAGGTGTCTCCCGGTTGAATCTCCTCGGGCGCGTCCTGAAAATCGGTCAGCATAGCCAAATAAAGGTGCTTGTCCCGGTTCGCCAGATAATGAATCTCCAGATTTTCGACGAGCCGGGCGACCGCGCTGGAACTGGTCAACAGGGTCGGCACGACCACCATGGTCCGGCACTCGGGCGCGATGCCGGCGGAGTAATCCAAGCGCGGCAGCAGGCGGGGTTTGACCAAAAAGGTGGAGAGCCAATTCATCAACGCGACGGCGAGTTGACTGGAACAAAGGAGGAACACGAGTGTGAAGAAAGGCAGCTTCCAGCCCTGCACCTCGAGCGCCCGCGCTTGCTGGATTAACCCGAGAGTCCCCAACGCCGTGAGGGACAAAACTCCGCCCGCATAGAAGGCCAGAGGAAAGCGGTGGATGCCCCGTTCGATGGCTATTTGCCAGGGCTGGCGCATTTCTGCCGCGCGTTCCAGCGTCGCCAGCCCTTTGTCGATCAGGTAATAACCCACATGAGCGGTCCGGTCTTGAATTCCTTTTCCCCGGGCACTGCCTTCGGCCAGTTGGATGGCCTTTCGCGCCACCTCCGGCTCCAGGAGTTGGCTGTGGCGGGAAATGGCCTCGACCGAATGGCGGTAGCGATCGCGGGTGAAAAAATCCATTTTCCCGTAAACTCCGGCGGGGTCGAGGCGCAGCGTCTGCTCGACCTGGCTCATGGCCTCGACAAAGTCGCGCCAGTCCAAGGCGCCCAGAAAGCGCAGGCTGTTGATGGTGTGACTGACGGAGACCTGGTCGGCGGCCTGGTTCTGGCTATCAAGCTGGACCAGTTGCTCAATGGAGAGTCCCTGGTCCGTGAGCCGCTGCTCAAGCCAGGTCCGCGCCAGGCGCATCGCCGGGCTTTGGCGGGACAAGCGTTGAGTGAACTCCGCCACGAAGGCGCTGGACAAGGGCAGAGTGGACTGCGCCATGTCGGCCACCACGACGACGAGGTGAGCGGGATGCTTCTCCGCCATGTCCTGCAAGCGCTCGACCCACAGGTCAGCCAGGTCGCGATCGTGCCGGGCGATCATCAGGCGGGTAGTGACCCGGCGCAGGTTTTCAATCAAGGCCAGCCGGAGCATGATGGGAATGGCCCACAACTCGCCCAGTTTCAAGGCCGATACGGTTTGGTAAGCCGCGATGAAGGCGCGCAGCGATTCGGCATCCATCTGCGCATCCACATGCGAAATCAATTCGAGCACGAGGTCATAGACGCGCGGAAGCCCGGCGGAAGGACCCGACACGAGGCGGGGCAGTTCCCGGCTGTAACCCCGCGGCAAATGCCGGCGGGCCATCTGGATTTGTTCTTCGATCAGGTGGAAATTGTCGAGCAACCATTCGGCGGCATGGGTGACGCGCCGGGTTTGGTCCACGGCCTGAGTCGCGCGGTTGTAGGCTCTTAGTATCTGTTCATTTTCACTCAGCCGTGCGAGCAATCGGTTGGAGCCCCGCTGCCTAACGACCGGGTGGCTTTCAGCCAGGGCTTTGGCATGGTGGACCAGTTGTTCGACGCTGAACACCTCCGCGCGCAAGGGCGCTTCATTGGAGAAGGTGCGCACGTGCATCTGCTCAGTCACTCGGCTGAGCAAGGCTTCCAGATCGAGCCTTTTCCCGGACGCAGCGTTCACAATGAAATGGCTAGGTTGATGGGTGGCTTAGATGTGTTCCTCAACTCGTGCTCACCGTCTGCTCCCTCTGCTAAGGGGTCGGGCGGCGTCCACCGGCGAATAGTGCCGCCTTACTTTTTGCGAAATTTGGCGCTCCGTCATCTTGTCGGTCGTTTCGAAGCAGGTGATGCGCAGATCGAGTTTGTCCCGCTCGAGGCGCTTCCTCAACTCGCCCTTTGCCTCGCCGGGGCCAAAGAGCAGGATCGCCTTGGCCGGACGAATGCACGAAATGACTTCGTCGTAGTAATTCGCCAGATGGCCCGTGTATTCTCGTTCGCGAGAATCATCGGCCGGGACCATCTGTGCCTCAAACGGGTCTTGGGAGGGCGAGCGACCGGAGCGACGAAGTTGCTTTTCGACACAGGATTGTATCCGCCTCGTTTCCTGCCGTTTGCCTGAGACAAGCACGATCACGGCTTCTCGATGGTCAATCCACAAACCAGCTAATGTTTTCATCATGTTTCTCTAAATCAAGGTCCTACACGTGACACGGTTCGGTTTGCTTTCTTCTGATAAATCACTCGCCACACGGCGGAAGTGATAACCCATGATGGCCAGTTCCATGGCTTTGGAGAACTGCCGCGGGCGCCTGAGCAACGTGGTGACAAAGAGCAGCCAGCAGGCCACCGGTCAATTACGAAGGCGCTGGAAAATCGAACAGGCCGCCGAACAGGGGCATGTTTCCACAAGGCAACCAGGGAGTGCCCGTGCGTTTTGGTTGTCACCAGCGCCAAACTCCTGCATGTGGCAAAGCCCTTATTCCAATCCAATCTTTTTGCGTTTCCGGTAGAGCGTGGCTTGATCAATCCCCAGGACCTGGGCCGCTTCGGCCAGGTTGGAGGTTCGTTCCAGGACTTTGCGAAGGTGTGCTTCCTCCAATTGCTCCATGGAGACTAACGAACCGATCTCCAGCGAAGCGCCGTTGCCGTTGGCTCCGGAAGCAGTCTGGCCGCGCAGTTCCGCGGGGAGGTCTTCCAGGTTAATCTTGCTTCCTTTGGCCATGATGACCGCGCGTTCGATGGCGTTGCGCAACTCGCGGAGGTTTCCTGGCCACGAGTAGGCGCGGATAGCGGCAGAGGCCTCTTCGGAAAACCCATCGAGACGGCGCCCACAGAGAGCGGCAAAATGCTTGAAGTAATGGTCGGCAAAGCGAAGGAGGTCGTCCTGGCGCTGCCGCAACGGAGGCATTTCCGCCGTGATAACGTTGAGCCGAAAATAGAGGTCTTCGCGAAAGGCGCCCTCGGCGACGCGCTTTTTAAGATCGTGGCTGGTGGCGGCGATGACGCGCACCTCGGCGTGACGGATGACATTTTCGCCCACCCGCTCGTATTCGCGTTCCTGAAGCAGTCGAAGCAACTTGGGCTGGATTTCCATCGGCAGGTCGCCGATCTCGTCGAGGAAGAGGGTCCCGCCCGCGGCAGCTTCGACTTTGCCCCGACGGTCACGCACGGCGCCGGTGTACGCGCCTTTGACGTGGCCGAACAGTTCGCTTTCCAGCAGTTCCTTGGACAGACTCGGACAGGTGACGGTGATAAAAGGTCTATTCGCCAGATGGCTCTGCTGGTGAACGGCGCGGGCCACCACGCTCTTGCCGGTGCCGCTTTCGCCCAGGAGCAGAATCGAGGCGGGGGTTTTCGCCGCTCGCAGCAGGGTGTTCATCACCTCGGTCATGAGCGGCATGCTTGAGTCCAAAAGAATCTCAGGACTCTGAGCGTTGCTGTCCTTAACTTCCCGTTCGAGCCGCTCGATGTTCTGGTTGAGTTGGTGGAAGCGCTGCACGCGGGCGAGCACCAGGTGAAACTGTTCGCGGGTGAACGGCTTCTCCAGAAAGTCCACCGCCCCGCGCCGCATGGCCTCGACCGCGTTTTTCACGCTGCCCTGCGCGGTGAAAATGATCACCGGCAGGTTGGGCTGGAGCTTGTGAATCTGCTCCAGAATGTCGAGGCCTTTTTCCGGCCCAAGATTAAGATCCAGAAGAACCGAATCGAATTTCCCTTCCTTTAACTCCGTGAGGCCCAACTCTCCCGAGCAGGCGGTTTCCGCGTAATGGCCCTCGCTGTCGATGAGCAGGCACGTCGCGTCCCGGAACGTCTTGTCGTCGTCGATGACTAGGAAGTCCATATATCGTGATGGCAGGGCGCTTCTGTCCTCAGCGCGCCGGGCCGTGATTGGGTCCGTGCGGCGGCGCGCTGAGGACAGAAGGACCCTGCCACAGTTGACTGCAATCTATCCTGTTTGTTCATTAGTACGCCTTATCTTGGGGGGGGTGGAGGGGGCCGGTGGTGGGACCGTCGGATGCGGAGGACCGCCGCTCTCTGGGGGTCTGTGTCGCTACTGGTACGCCAGGGCTTGGGGCAAGCACGCTACGGA
>Ga0187872_10003980_pt1 | contig 11419 bp, 14 predicted proteins | sample June2016WEW_16_4_FD_132973 | JGI IMG/M metagenome (GOLD analysis project Ga0187872, IMG submission 132973) | Peatland microbial communities from SPRUCE experiment site at the Marcell Experimental Forest, Minnesota, USA - June2016WEW_16_40 | ecosystem: Environmental > Terrestrial > Soil >...
GATCTCGTGGTCGCGAACTACGTGCAGTGGAGCGAGCAGGGCGATCTCTATTGCACGCTCGACGGCGCGCACAAGTCGTACTGCACGCCCGAGTCGTACAAAGGCACGTCGTTGCGTCTGTGGCACAACCTGGGAGGCGGCAAGTTTGAAGACGCAACCCAGAAGGCCGGGCTGGGCGATCCCACTTCGAAGAGTCTGGGCATCGCGGTTCTCGACTACAACGGCGACGGCTGGCCCGACCTCGTGATCGCGAACGATACGCAGCCCAACAAGCTCTACCTCAACAAGAAAGATGGAACGTTCGAGGAGCGTGGTGTTGCCGCAGGTATCGGTTTCAGCGAGGACGGCATTGCGCGGGCGGGCATGGGCGTGGACGCGGCCGACTACGATCGCAGCGGTCACGCCAGCGTCATGATCAGCAACTTTGCCAACCAGATGGTCTCGCTCTATCACAACGAGGGCAACGGACTGTTCGTTGACGAAGCGCCGCAGTCGGAAATTGGCCGGGTCACACTGGTCACGCTGGGTTTCGGCTGTTTCTTTTTCGATTACGACAACGACGGCTGGCAGGATATTTTCGTCGCCGACGGTCACATCGAAGATCAGATCGAGCGCGTGCAGAAGCGCGTGAGTTACGCTGAGCCTTCGCATCTGTTCCGCAATCTTGGTGGCGGAAAGTTCACCGAAGTCACGGCGCAGATGGGCAATGTCTTCGCTGCGCCAAAAGTGGCGCGGGCCACGTCTTACGCTGACATCGACAACGACGGCTTCCTCGATGTTTTGCTAACCACGAACGCTGGGCCGGCTTACTTGTTCCACAACGAAGGCGGGACGAATCACAGTCTGCGCGTCAAACTGGTGGGCACGAAGTCGAACCGGGACGGCATTGGCGCGGTCATCCGCGTGAGCGCTGGAGGTGACAAACAGTGGAAGATGCTGCGCTCGGGTTCGAGTTACCTGGCGCAGAGCGAACTGGTGTTGACCTTCGGCCTGGGCGCGCTTACGAAAGCTGACAGCGTTGAAATTCAGTGGCCCAGCGGACAGGTGGACAAGCTCTCAAACCTCGACGCCGGACAGGCTGTCACGATCGAGGAAGGCAAGGGCGTCGTTGCGAATCGGCTCTACGGTAAAGCCCCGAAATAGCGGAAACTAAGAAGCACGAAGTTCTGCTATTCACTAGCGGAGAGCACCTCCTCTCCGTTTCGGGCTGAGCCAAGACTGCTGCACGAACCCCCGTTTGAATGCCGTTGGCAGTGTTCGGCAATCATCGGGGTGCCGCAGTGATAGACGAAGAGGCCCGGGGTTGTGGCCTGAAACGTGAACCTTTTCGACTGGCGGGGAATCGCTTGAGTAGATGCCGCGCCCCCACCAGGTGACTGCTGGCGTCGTTGCGAAGCGTCACCTCCACTGTGTCACCCTGTCGAACTCGAATCATTGGGCCGGGTACCTTCCCATTGAATGTCCAGTAGCGGTAGGTCGTGCCGGCAGATGGATAAAGTGTCCCCGCCACCTCCTCGGCCTCGAGCGTGACATGGACTACTGTTGGTTTTCGGTTTCCAACGGCGGGAGGAACATCGGTCGGATCACGAGCCACGTCGACCGGCTTTGCTGTACTGCACAGATGAACGAATCCAAAGCCGAACACATCGGCCGCTGCAAATAGTCCCAGGCAAATGCGGGGAGAGGCTTTTAACAACCGGCCACCGTGCGACCGCTTCTGGCGTGGAGAACGCGCTTCCATTTTCGACAGGTACGACCTAAGGGCGACGTGAAGTTGGCTTTTGTCGCCGCGAATGATCCAGCGAACCGGAATCTCCCGAGCGCGTCTCTGGTTCGCCGCCAGCCACCTTTCTAGCAGATCCTCGATTCGCACGAGCCTCAAGACACCTTTGTCTTCGAGAAAACCCTCTTCGGATAGCTGTCGAACAGAGCGGAACGCGCTCATCACCGAAACGCCGGCTGCGGCTGCCAGTTGCGAGGCATTTCCGTAGCGGCCACGCGGGGCGGAGAGCATGGATTCCGGAATCTCTTCGGAGAGGAGGATCTTCAGCATCCACTGGTTCAGGTCAGAAAAGAGATTTGCTGCCGAGGGACGTTTTGCCAGCAAGTCAATCCCTGGAGACTCAGACCGCTCGGCGTTCAGCGACTCCAAGCCGTGGCCGATAAAGCTCCGGAACCCGCCAGCATCGATGATTCCGACGCCCACATTCGGCGCATTCTGTAGCGCAAACCGTTTTACCTGTTCTGCCACAGAGTTCGAAATATGATCCGCGGCCAGAACTGCCACAGGAATAGCCTCTCCTGGAAATCGGCGCGCAGCCAACCTCAGAGGGAAGGAAAGACCGCGCGATCCCCCTCATTTCCCAGGCCATTCTTGAAGTGCCACTGAAGGAGAGTTTCATGAGCATCAATCCGATACCAGCAGGGTTTCACACCCTTGCGCCGAACATGATCGTGAAGAGCGTCGATGCAGCGGTATCGTTCTATAAGCGTGCGTTTGGCGCTGAAGAAATCATGCGTCTATCCATGCCCGATGGAAAAGTGGTGCACTGTGAATTGAAGTTTGGGGATTCCCGCTTAAATTTGGGCGAATCAATGGAAGGCTGGCCGGAACATACCTTACTTGCGCAGATATTTGTCGCAGACTCGGATGCGGTTTTCGCGCAGGCCGTGAAGGCAGGTGCCGAAGTGTTGAGTCCCATGACTGATATGTTTTTTGGCTCACGGGAAGGGCGCGTCCTCGATCCATTCGGCAGCACATGGATGATTTCGACGCACAAGGAAAACGTTTCGGTCGAAGAAAGGTCGAAGAAATGCAGCAGCGTCTCAATGCACTCGCCGCCTGAACGCCCAAGCTTCAATACTCGGATCAATCACGTGGAGAATGATGACGAAGAATGCTGGCGACTTGTGGAACCCGCCCAGATTCAGAATCGGCTATTCTTTGTAGACTAGCGCCTCTAATTCACCTAGTTGGTGGCGCAGGTTTTCGAGTGCAGTGCGGAATTCCTCCCGGTTCTCATTCAGGATGGTGTCCCGCAGCCAATCCACTGTTCTGTATATCTCCCCGACGCTCTGCTTGTAAGGCAACATCGCCTTCCGCTGTTTCTCGGTTAGAGGTACGCTGGTTCGCATTTACCTTCTCCATATTGGCAGCAGTGGGTCAAGACAGCCGCAGACTCTTCTGTGAGGCGCGAGCCGATCCTCGACTGATGCTAGGCACATTGACTAATTCAAGAATCCTGACGCCGGACAGTTCCACCCGATATTCCTTCGGCCTACCTGCGCCACGAACACGCTATTTTTCAATGTCAAAGTAAATTTTCGCTGTGGTGCGGTATTTGACTATCTTCTTGCCATCCAGTTCCATCTCTAATTCCGCGACCCGTGCCCACTTCATGCCCCGAACCGTCTTTGCGGCTTCTGCCACCGCATTTTCCGCCGCCTTTGCAAAGCTCTCTTTCGATGTTCCCACGACATCAATAACTTTTTGTGCCATTTCGGGTCTCCTTTGATTTTGTGTCTGCAATCTCGATTGTACTGTTGGCTTCAGACTGTTGTTGCCACACCCGGCAATGAGCCGTCCTTCGTAGCGGTTTCAAAAAGGCAACTGTAGGTCTGGCGCTGAAGGCGCGACCGTTCAAAATTGAGCAGTTTTTTAAATGACCTGAGGCTACCCTGTACCGATTGCAAAAGACCAAGGCGGTGCTGTATGAACCGAACGAACGACAGATGGCACATCGAGTCGGCAATTCTTGTCAACCTTTTAGCGATTCAGTTTGTTGGGTCTTGAGGGCCTAAGTTCAGTTCCTCACTCTCTTCTCTAGCGGCTTCCACTCTCGCCAAAACCTCATCACAGGTCACGCAGGTTCTTGTGTTGCCTTACTAAACGGAGCCCCGCAATGACGCGAATTTTGATTGCAGACGACAGTAGGCCTGTTCGATGCGGGCTGCGCACTTTGCTGGGACTGAATTCAGACCGGCAGGTCTGTGGCGAAGCTGTGGATGGTGCCGATGTCGTAGAAAAGGCGCAACAGCTTGCTCCCGACCTCATATTGATGGACTTCTCGATGCCGCAGATGGACGGTGTACAAGCAGCACAAGAAATCGCCAAATCTGGTACAGACATCCCGATCCTGCTTGTCACTCTGAACCTTTCATCTGAGATCATGGAATTGGCTCGTAACGCTGGTCTGCGCGGTGCGATGTCAAAGTCGGAAATCAGCAAGTTACCATATGCGATTAGGGCACTTCAGCGCGGTGAGACTTTTGGTTAAGACACTACCAGACTTTTTTCTATGCCAGCTAGACTTTTTTAGGTCGATTACGCGATTTTTCGAATAATTTGGCAGATTGACAGATCGCAGATGGAAACTGGGCAGGCTTCGGATTCCGGCGCAGAAGCTAGTCGTGGAGCACTACGTTGAGCAGCGAACTGTGGACTTCAAGCCCACCGTTGTAGCGAACGAAACCCAACTTCCGGAACGTGTTCATGAAGAAATTGACTCGCGAACGAGTTGTGCCCACCATCTCTGCCACAGTCTCCTGACTGATTTTGGGAATCGCAGCTTCGGGCTTCCCATCCTTGCCGAAGCGAGCAAGCAGGAGGAGAATGCGAGCCAGTCGCTTCTCGCTGGAATTGAAAAGCTGATCAACCAAATCCTCTTCGTATCGGATGTTCCGCGTCAGCAAATACGCCACGAACATATCGGAAAATGCCCGTTCCCGGTGGATCACTTCCATCATGGATTTCTTATCGATTCCCATCACCGTGCACTCAGTCATTGCGGTTGCGGAGCACATCCGGAGGGGCTGTCCTGTGAGGCAACCTTCTCCAAAGAAGTCGCCCTCGTTCAGAACTCCTATTGTTGCCTCTTTCCCGCTCTTCGACAGAACGGTGAGTTTTACCTTTCCTTTCTGTATATAAAAAACAGAATCGGCTGAGTCGCCTTGAGAAAAGACCTTTTGTTTTTGGGGAAGAGTTAACCTTTTTCGACCGCCGTTGATGGTCGAAAGGAAGATTTGGGGATTGAATCTGCTGCGTTTCTTGACCGCTGCCACGGATGTCATGACTGGGCCTCTCAATTTTGTGTTGTCTCAGGGACCCATTGTTGGGAGAGCGAGTATTTTACTTGAGGTCCGGCATGTCAACGTTGGCATTTGTTCGGTGTGTTACAAAAATGGAACAACCGAGTCTTGCGGAGTAGGCAAAACCCGCATGGCGTGGTCTTGCGGGGACGCCTTAAATCGAGTCGGGACTGCCCAGCATATGTCACCCGAAAGCAAACTGCCGAGGTTCCAGCAGCGGGCTGTCGTCGTCGCAAGAGTGTGGGCGGCCGTCGTGGAGGGAGGTTCAGTCAGAGATAAGGATGTCTTGGGGACGAAATCAGGAAGGGGCGATCTCTTCGAGTTCCCGGTTGCGGATCACAAGGGTCGTACCTTTCACCTGTAACACGTCTTTCTGCTTGATGTCGAAAAATAGGCGGCTTCCAACACCACTGCAACAAAAACGTCAAAGTAAATGATCGCTCTGCAACAGGCTCTCGCCACGAAAGAGATGGCGTAGCGGGTGCTTTGGGGGACATGCACCACTACGCCACCAAGGAGACGAACATCAGTTGGGTGGTAAACCCCATTACATCGGCAACCGACACGGGGCCGCGTTCCAGCACGGCTGTTCCGGTCGGCAAATGTGGAAGTAAGTTACAACGTTGCAAGGTGTGTGTCTGTTCAATTTTGAACAGGTGTTGAAATAGATGACGACACCGGGCGGTGGCCCGTTGGAGCCATTCCCCTGGTGAGGATCGGAGCATACGGTGGTTGTGAGCAGCTTTCGGGGGAGGGCTGATCAAGCGATGCGTCCCGTGACTCAACTGAGTCTGGGGCGCTTTCGTTTGCGGTCCGGGGAGAGGGAAATGAGTTTGTTTCGAGAAGGACCGAAAGACCAAAGCATTCAAACCGGACTCGCATCAGTTCTTGCACTGTTAGTTCTTGTGGCCACCGTAAACTTCTATAGATTTTTCCGCTATTTTCCAGCGTAAGTCTCCTGCACGTCCTACCTGCTAACTGACTGTCATTTCAAGTTGGCGGCCAGCCGCCAAGCCCTCTGGCAGCCGGAACCGTGCTGCTAACGCCGTGGCCCGAAGGGGTCTTTTCCGCAGCAGTCGCAACTTGTTGAGCCACGAACGACAAGATTGGCTGTCCGAGGATGGCCACGAGGGTAAAGGTTCGACCAGTCCTACGAGGTTTCCACGGGTCCACGCCGTCTGATCACTCGGTCGAACGCTTGGCTCATTTTTGATCTCGTTGCGTTAACCGTAGCTTTCGACAACTTCACGGTTCCTTCCCTAACAATCGAGCCAAGCAGCTTCGCAGCTTTCAGGGTGGCGGCTCTACGGAGTCCCGCTTTTTCAACCCGTACCGTGCAGCGACAGTATTCCTTGGTGATCATTCCAACGCGGAGCGTCAGGAAGGCGTTCGCCGAACCCGACAAGACGGAACTGGCGAGAAGATGCATTCCCGGAATCGCAGCAACAGTCGATCCGAAGATTGTCCCCACCAGCACATCGACATCAATATCCTCAATACCAGCAGCGATGAAGGCTGTCGAAGCCACGTTTGCGTATAGCTGCACAAAGTCTCGTAGCGACGGTCGTTGGTAGTACACGTGGGCAACTTGCCATATGAGCCGTGTTTGGGCCGCAAACACCACCAGAACGTCCAACCGACCGCTTTGCAAAACCGCTGTGCTGAGGAATACCGCTGATGCAGTGGAAGTGACTACGCCGTCCGCGTGTTTATCGAGTGTTTGAAGAGCGGTTTCGATGTCCGTTGTGGATTTCAGAACGTGTCCACGGAGGCGAGGATGGCGTGCCAGCCGTTTCTTGAAATCGAGAAGAAATCGGTCATAGGCCTCGCCCTCGGACGTTTCTGGTGGCAGCATCCGTTTAGGCAAACGGAACCAAAGCACGAACGGAGTCGTTAGCAGGATAGAGTAGGTGAAAATGAGAGCCCACATCACTCCGTTGCCGAAGACGACATTGACCGCTCGCGCCGACTGGACGATCTGCATCGTCTGGTTGAAGAGGAAGACGCTGAATACAACCACTATGAAGGCGGCGACGACTAGGACGATCTTCTTTGCTGTTTTGGGCATGACACCACTCGTTCCTAGTATCCACGATCTCAGTCCGGTGTGGTTGCGAATTGAATGTTCTCGGGCCTCCGGCCTCAGTGATGGATACGGCCAGATCACGATCAGCATCGTCGGCAGGAAGTTCGGATGGACGTTCTGATTGCTGAGCGAGGAGCATGGGCAGAATCCGGACGACATCACTATCCCAGTGCTGAGACAACGCTGAGAGATGTGGGCGTGTCGGTCTACTTCTTATTTATTCTGACGGAAACGGGTGGAAAGCAGATTTCGCAGCAAGGCATCCCATCTCGCTCGCCCGGTCGTAGGATATAAGTTGTTGGCAGACCCAGCAAACGGCCAAACCTGACCCACTGTCCGCGAGTAAGTCCCATCTTGCCCTCGACCGCATCGCGCAGCACCAACGCCGGGATCGACATTTCGTGGGCCAAACTGTGGTAAGGGAGTTTGAGATAGGCGATAGGCTCCTGCATCAGCCTACCCACATATTGGCCCAGAAACACTGTGGTCAGCGGCGAATCGGATGGCGGCAACGACGAAGAATGCGTCAAAGTTTGACCTTCCGTTTGTTGTCGGGGTTCTGAGTCAACGTGTTACTTGGAACCACGTTCTGCCTTTCGGAATTGGTCGGCAACGAATTCCGGGAGTATCTGTTCCAGCTTTTGGGAGAGCCACGTCTGTAGCTCGGACTTGTGCTCGTCAGAAATGGATTCGAAGCGAACTCCCAGATGCCCCGTTTTCGACCAGCAGATCGTCGATTCGGCCAACATTGGTGCTTCGTGATCGGGCAGAGTGAACTGGACCCGAACGTTTTCTCCGGGAACCAGCGGAACCTGCGCGCTCAACGCCATCCCCCCTCCGCTGATGTTTATGCTGTTGCAGCGAATTTCCTGTCTGCTTTGCCTCTGGATGATGACGGGCACAGAAACTGGGTAACGAAAGTAGCGTCTTCGCTCCCTTAAGATGAGTCCGAAAGCAGGCTTGAGCGTTTTGTGGATTGACTGCGCAGAAAGCGGTCTCTCGAAGACAAACTGTGATTTCTTGCGGAAAGCTGCTGTTCCCACTGCATCATTGTCGCCGATGCCAAAAGTCACCGCCGTCCGGTTCGAAGTGGAAAGATGTACTTCGTCCAAAATCAGTCCGGACTGTCCTCCCAGTTGGAGATCAACGATAACGGCATCGAACTTTCGGCGGTTCAATAGGCCGATGGCGGCGGGCACCTTCCGACAAATATCGGGGGTAATGGACAATTCTTGTAAGGCGTGACTGAACTGTTGAATTGCCACTGGATCAGCGGATACCAAAAGCGCAAGGCCGACTGCCATAATAAAATACCCTCCTGATTAGGTCGCACCTGTCATGATTGTGCCCCGGTTGCTTGTGCTCGGGCCTGCGGTTCGGGGCTGTCGCCGCGCAGCTTGCCAGCAACTTTGTCAACGGCCAAAGGTTTGCTGAAATAGTAGCCTTGAATCTCGTCACAATGATGTGCCCGCAAAAATGACATTTGCGCTTCGTCCTCGACCCCTTCAGCAAACTAAAAGAGAACCCGCGTGGCGGGCTTGGGCGGGTAGTCATGCCCAATCTCAGCCCTATGGGTTCGGCTTTCAACGCGAACTCCTAGTGAAGTTCTTTCGGCGGGTCAAGGTGTGGAAAGAAAACTTGTCTAAATCCAATGCGGGGGGACGAGCCCGAAGAAAGAGGTGCTGCTTTGACATAAACGATTCGTAAAAGGGGGAAGGCTTGGAGCATTATGGACATACCTCACCGTTCCGCAGTGTGATTTAGATCACACCTTCGTTACCAACGTAAGCTCGCATTGTTTCCGGTTCTTTAAGAAGCGATGCTTTCAGGTGTAATTGCTGCTGGCCAAATCAGATAGTAACTGTCGTTATCGTCCTTCGCACTTCTTTGCTCAACCCGGAGACCATCTCACTGCTCAAGCGTTTTTGAACAAGCATCGGGCGGAGCCCCGGTCTTTCCGGCATAACCCGATGACCGGGGCCGGATGCACGTCTCACAGGGTATACACGTGGACTACCGACCGACATGGCGAAACAGGGGGCGAAAGTCGGCATAAAAATGGGGCGCTGCACCAAGCCTTAAGGGCCACCGGGGGCGGGGGGCTCTGGGACCTTTGAAACCCAAGGCAGGAATGTCGGAATCCGCTGTTAGTGAAGGCACAACGCACTTTGCCGACAGAATTGGCTAGTCTTGACTCCTTACGTACTCGACTCCATATTCGGCTAAAGCGTTGTTGATCCTGCGGGATCGGACTATGCGCCCGGCCACGAAAATGTTCGCTGCACCCTCCGTGTACGGGACAGCAACCTGAATCCAGTTGTCCTCGCGGTAAGGCCGCGAACTACGGAAACACATTCCTCCGCGTGAGATGTTCATCACCTCAACGATGTCTGCGCTGGGGCCAACCGGACCAACGCAGGCAACGGTCTTCATGTTGATGCGCAGATGTTTTCTCTTTTCCGACTTCTTTCCAGACCCGAGGGATTCCTGCGCACTGGTCTTATCCGGAACCTGTTCCCACATCGTGTCGGCAGAGCATACTTGGCATTTGCGCGTAAGATGATGCGTGATTTGAAAAACGGAGAGGTCCACCTCGTTGAGGGCAGTCACTTCACAGTTTTGGCACGCAGCGCACTTGAGAAGTACGCGCACGGGGCTTTGTTCCAGTTCCTTTTGTTGAGGGAACCGAATACCCCAGAAGTTGTCGCCCTGTTCAAGCACTTCGACGCCATAAAGGTTGCCTTCGGAGCGAATGCCAGTCTGCCCCACTACGCGACCGACCGCTTCCTCGCCGCTGCCCATTCTTTGGAAGCGAATCTTCTGGCCGGGGGCCAGTGATCGCTTCAAAAGCAGACAGCACCCGCTACGGCTGACATTCACAGTCTGCACTACCTCGCTGAAGTGTTCACCCCTAACATCGGTTGATGAGATTTGTACGCTGATGGAGATGGAAATGCGGTCGCCCTTGCGAGGCGCTGAAACGGCTGCTTCTTGGACTGCCATGTCCTAAAGCGTAGGAGAACGGATCACGATTAGTCAGTGATGGCGTTCCACCCACGGTTACGCTGGTAACGTTTGGAGAGTTGCTTAGTTCAGACGGGCTGCTTCCTGCCAAGGAACACGGCGGGCCGACACGCTGAAGTCGGCGAGCGGCGGGTCGCCATTGACCTTGTTGAGCTACCCGCCTAACATGGCAGCCTATCCCCGATGATCGGACAAACCATCTCGTACTATCGCATCGTGGAAAGGCTTGGCGGCGGGGAAACCAATTTTTGACCGACTGGGCAGAAATCGTCTCCGAAGCCTAGAATGGCAGCGTTGACATTCTGCTTTCAAGCCCCGAAGCTTCGCGGTTTTAAGCTTTCCAAGGACTGCAACATTCCGACTACATTATCTGTGCTGCGTGTTATCTCCGTGCTTGTAGGGAGCTTGTGTCTCTTGCCCGTGACATTCGCGTCGTCAGCGCAGCTTGCTGGACGCTGGGAAGGCACGATGGCTCGGGAATCGACCTTCTGGCTTCTCGACCCGATGTTGATCCCAGACGAATCGGACTACATGGACATAGCGAAGGTGGAATTATCGCGGCGCTGGGCTTTCACAGACAGGAGGGCTGCCATGCGTGGGAATGTCAGTGCGCGGTGTCACAGGGTTGACGGACGGAGACTAAAGGCGGATTGCGGGAGCATCCCATTCATGGGGAAAATGAGCCTAGCAAATCTGGCAAAGCATCGCCCGCTTTCCCCGAATGGCATTCGGTGAACGCGGATGCGTTCGCAGGTTCTTCCGGTCCCACATAGATGGTTCGGGCGCGACCACCCACATGCGCGACAAAGCTGGCGGCTGGCTCGACCACTCCCGATGTACCGACAGCCATGAAGATCGTGCATTCGTCCAGTGCGCGGAAGATGCGATCCAACTCGAACGGCACTTCGCCGAACCAACAGATGTGTGGGCGAATCCTACCGCCGCATTCGCACCGGGGAAGCTCGACTGGAGGGTCGTAGGTGTTGGCGTCACGAAATGGCGGTCGGCTGCACCTATCGCAACGGCTCTTGAAGAGTTCGCCGTGCACATGGACGACGCGCTTCGACCCTGCCTGCTCGTGAAGATCGTCCACATTCTGGGTGCAGAGGAACAGACGATCCTCCAACTGCTGTTCAAGCTTAGCCAGCGCGAAGTGCGCCGGATTGGGCTTCGCCGATGCCGCGACACGCCGACGCATCGAGTAGAACTCCCAGACCAGCC
>Ga0187872_10003981_pt1 | contig 11419 bp, 10 predicted proteins | sample June2016WEW_16_4_FD_132973 | JGI IMG/M metagenome (GOLD analysis project Ga0187872, IMG submission 132973) | Peatland microbial communities from SPRUCE experiment site at the Marcell Experimental Forest, Minnesota, USA - June2016WEW_16_40 | ecosystem: Environmental > Terrestrial > Soil >...
ATACCCTAAGCCTACCAACGGCTCCTCCGCCGTGGCCTCTCCGAACGGCACGACCCACGCACCTCAGAATCCTCCACGCTGGCGATTAACTTCACCAGATTCCAAGTCACTCCGGACGCTTACCTCGCTGAAAACATGGCCGCTTGAAACTTGATCTGCTTACCAACAGTTTTCAGATCCAAGGACGCTAGAAGCTCGGCCATCCACTCCTCAAGTTCAGTAGGCATGTTTCCCTCGAGTTTAGCGACAAGCTGCGTGCTCACCTCTTCGTCCTTAGCAATCTGTTCAACCAATTCCCAATTGTATAGGTGCAAGCCGAGCTCAAAACATAGCTTTTCAGCGATGGACTCTGCTCCGCTTCCTGGCTCTCGAGTGATGGTAACGACAGGCTTGGGCCGGTACTGCGGATTTTTTTCGCGCAGGCGCAGGCGGGTGTGGCGTTGGCGGCTGTTTGGGAGCGTTTATGACCGTTAACGATATAGATTAATCAGGGCGGTACAGCATTTCGACCACAAACAGGCCGAGGAGCTTATTTCGAGGCAAGGAGGTAATCTTTCCACCAGAAAAGGGGCTCGATCAGTTGTGGGGCATTTCTGGGGGTTTTCCAGATTTGGTGGCGATTGTTGTATATTCTAAGGCTGGTTGTGGCGGGGCTTATTATATATCTGCGTGTCCCTTTGACTCAACCACGGCCCACGGGCAGTGTGTACTACGGTCTGTGTGCACGCCTCTACCACAACCTGTTGTGGTCGGTTGAGTAAAGGAGACACCCACAATTATATATTTGGCCGGGCGATGAGGGATGAATCAAGAGCGTGACCGGCAACATTCAAAACTCAGGCCAAACGTGATCTTGGCCCCTTTCTATAATTACCAGCGAATCAACGAGATTGCCCACCCGTTATTGTTAAAAATGGAAGAAGTCGATTATCCAGGGGTTCAGGGTTGGGCTTGCGGACTTGCGGGCGTGGGGCTTCATTTGGGGCGGTATCAGGAGAGCTGCCACCTGAGGTTTATGGCAGAACAGAAAAGAATCATCGGGGAATAGATGCTTCTGGTTGAGAATGGCACGTCGGTTGCTTTTTCGGTTTGCGACGAACATTCGCTTATTGAACCGCTCACATGATATGAGAGAACGAGAGAAGAACAGCAGATTTATAGAGGCGGTTCAAAAACAGACAGTCCGCCACGGTACTCTCTGTTGCTTCCCTAAGTTTTCGATCCCGCCCGTGCTGCTCATTCTTCGCGAGGTAAAGCTCTTGGAAATGTCAGAGCGATTCGACCAGCTTTCGGGCCTGCATCAAACTATCCCCCAACAGCAACGGGATTGATCCGGTTGGGGCTGCCGTGGCGAGCGCTGCCGCTTAATTGCCCATGTTTATCAATCTCTCGGGTCCTTTCCCAAGTCTGAAAATCCGCAAATTGCCAATCAACGACTATCGACGCCTGCAGTGAACCAATGCTCCGTTGTGTCCACCCTGAAAAACGGGATCATTTTTGACGGCCAGAAGTTTGCACCGCGGCATGCTGGGGGTGATGGCCTTTGACAGAAGCAGGAACCCTTCGCGCGTTTGTCCCGCGCTTAGTTGAAAAGCAGTTGGCGGATAGATTCATTACGCGGCTTTCTTCATAGGAGCAAGTTCGGATTGATGAGTTTGCAGCGCTTCGATGAGTTGACGCAGGTGATCGTAGCCGCGGACGCGATGAAAGCCCTTCTCGGCAAAGAGCAGTGCGGCGGCTCCCCACCGCAGCACCATCTTGGCTCCGCGCCAGCGTTTAACCCGACTCGTCCAAGCCTGGGTCCGCGCAAAGCAGCTTTCAATCAGGTTGGTCGAGCTGAACGTCCGCACCAGAAATTCGTGTAATCCCAGGCGCGTCACCGTCAGCGTCTCTTCCAAGCCCTCCTCCAGACTCCGCGCCGCGCCGGGGCTGATCGTGTCCAGCCACTTGACGCAGGAGCGCAATTCTCGCAAGGCCTCCTCCGGCGTGGCTTTGGCCCACGCACTCCGCAAACGCCAGGCCGCCTGGGTTCGCTTCTCCAGCGGCAAATGCTCCAGGACATTCCTGAGTTTGTGGACCCGGCAGCGCTGAATCAACGCCCGTTCGCCAAAGACTTCGCGCACTCCTTTGTAAAGCGCCTTGGCCCCGTCCAGCACGACCAGGATCGCCGCCTCCGTATTCAAACCCCGCTCGCGCAAATCGGTCAGGAGTTCCCGGACCAACGTGCTGTTCTCCGTGGCTCCCTGCCACAAGCCCAATACGTGCTTTTGGCCCTCTGGATCGACTCCCAAAGCGACAATGAGACATTCCTTGCGGAAGTATTGACCATCGATCAACAGCGCCACCAGATCGGCGGGCACCGGCCGTTGAACCAGCTTTTGTAACTCGGCCGCCGTGGCGGCTTTCCATTGCCGGCTCACACTGGACTTGTCGATGCCGTAGCCGGCCAGGCAGCCCCTTGTAATTCTTGTGGACCATCGCGGGTGAGTTTCCAGCTTGCTGCGCGGTCCGCCCCTCGTCCCCGTGCATGGCGTAGTGGGCGCTCACAAATGAATGGCGCAGCCCGTTGCGGCGGTGCTGAATCTTCAAGTCGCCACGCAGGCGCAGAAACGCCTCGTGGAAATGCTTGTAATCCAGCGCCCAGATTGCCCCCGTGCGCCCGCGATACGGCTCAAGCCACTGGCTGAGACTCGCGCACACTTCAACCAACCGGCGGCTGCGCGTTTTTGCTTTTAACGCGCCGACCTCGATATGACCGGGCACGCGGAAAATGTCCTGCCACGTCAAACGCAAGATTTCCTTTTCGCGCAGTCCGGCCAGCCCGGCCAAGGCAAGGACTGGTTGCAAGGGCGCCGGGGCGGCTTCCAGCAGGGCGCGCAATTCGCGGGCGGTGTAGCACTCGATTACTTCCACGTCGGCATTTTCATGCTTCGACTGGCTGGCCTCGGCCAGTCTGTGTAACGGCGGGAGAAAGTCTTGCTCGACTGCCCAGGCCATGAACATCTTGACCACCCCGCGCCGCTCATTCCGCGTTTTGGGCGCGGCCTTGGCAAACTTCGTCATGTAGGCGTCAAGGTGCTGTTTGGTCAGGTCGCACACGTCATGGCCGGGGAACGCCTCGGCAAATTCGCGCAACCAATACCCGGTATTCCGCCAGTGATCCTCGCTCAATTGCGGTCTACGGCCCTCGCCGGCAAGGGTTTTGCCCTTGCGAAAGGCGATAAACTGGTCTATCGCTTCATGCACCGAAATGCGTTTGACCGTTACAACTGATTCCAGAAAGCCGTCCACGGCTTCCGTCAGACTATGGCCCTTCAGTCTGGAGGCGGCTTCGGTGAATTGAACTGCTGCCCCGTGTAATGAAACCCGCTTTCCAGTGGACTGATAGAAGCCTTGCAGAACCTCCAGGGCGGCCAAGGCGTCGCGGACTTGCTTGGCGGTCAGCGCGGCAGCCTGTGACCCGCTGGCAAGCTCTTGCACCAGCTTATCGGCGGCGGCCTTCGCTTCCGAGTAGGTCGCAAAGCTCGTCATGCGCCACTTGCCGGCCACGTAACCGCAGACCCGATAGAACGGGTAATGCTTGCTCTTGCCGTAGATTTTGCACTCGGCCCGGCGGTAGCGGACTGTTTTCGGAAACCGCACGTTTCCCTTCTCGGATTCTGCCGCATTTTGCGCTGGAATTGTGTCTGTTTCGGCCAATACCTCATTTTGCTGAGGAAAGTTGGCTGCCCGACATGGATTTGAACCATGACAAACAGATCCAGAGTCTGCTGTGCTACCGTTACACCATCGGGCAAGCCGGCGCGGTCATAAACCTAGAGATTCCCCGCCCGGAGTCAAGCTGCTGATATGCCGCAGGAATACCGCCAGATTCTCAAGCACGCCGACCAGCCGGGCTACACGCCCGACCTCGACTGCTATCTGCACCACGGCGGGTATGAGGTGCTTAAATCGGCCCTGCGGCTGACACCCAAAACGCTCCCCAACGGCAAGACGCTCAGCGGCCCGGAGCAGCTTCGACAGGAAGTTATGGTTTCCGGCCTGCGTGGCCGTGGCGGCGCCGGCTTCTCCTGCGGTCTAAAGTGGTCGTTCGTTGACCGCAAGAGCGGCAAGCCGATTTACCTCATCTGCAATGCGGACGAGTCGGAGCCGGGCACCTTCAAGGACAAGCAGATTATTTACAAAGACCCGCACCAGATGATCGAGGGCATCATCGTTGCCAGCTACGCGAACGACGTGCATCTCGCCTACATCTACATTCGCGGCGAATTTGCCGAGGGCGCCAGAATCCTGAATCGCGCGCTCAAGGAAGCCCGGGCGAAGAACATTCTTGGCCGGAATATTCTTGGCTCCGGTTACGATCTCGAAATCCACGTTCACCGCGGCGCCGGCGCTTATATATGCGGCGAGGAAACCGGCCTCATCGAGTCTCTGGAAGGCAAGCGCGCCTATCCCCGGATCAAGCCGCCTTATTTCCCCGCGGTGCTCGGCCTCTACCTGTGCCCGACAATCGTCAACAACGTCGAGACGCTTTGCGCCGTCAAGCACATTGTCGCTCTGGGCGGCGCGCAATACGCAAAACTCGGCACGCCCAACAACACCGGCACCCGCATCGTCAGCCTCAGCGGCCAGGTCAGGAAACCCGGCTATTATGAAGTCGAGGTCGGCAAAGTCACCCTTGGCGAACTCATCCACGACCCCGCTTTCGGCGGCGGCTTGCGCGATGGACGAAAGCTGAAAGCAGTCATTCCGGGAGGGTCCTCGGCCAAGGTGTTCAAGGCCGGAGAGAGATTCAAGCTCAAGCGCCGGAGTCCCGACGGCAAGGAGACCGAGCAGGAGCTTGATATGCTCGATTTGCCCTATGACTTCGACTCGCTCATCGCCGCCGGCAGCATGTCCGGCTCCGGCGCGATCATTGTGCTGGACGATTCAGCGGACATTGTCGAAGCGCTCGCGAACATCGCGGAGTTTTACGCGCACGAAAGCTGTGGCCAATGCACGCCCTGCCGTGAGGGCTCGCTCTGGATGGCCAAAGCCCTGCACCGCCTCACGCACGGGGAAGGCCGCGCGAATGACGCCGATTACCTGGTCAGGATTGCCGACAACATCCCCGGCGGGCGCACCATTTGCGCGTTCGGCGAGGCCTGCGCTTGGCCGGTGCAGAGCTTCATCGGCAAGTTCAAAGATGAGTTCGTCGCCCGGGGCATGGCTGACGAGGAACGATGCGCCCGGCAGGGTGCTGGTCCCACGGCTGAAATGAAACTGGCGGCCAGTCCGCAAGCTTGAATCGAACGATGTCCACAGCCGCCACCACTGAAACCAGCCCCGCGCCGCCTCCGATTGATAAGATCAAGGTGAGGGTGAACGGCAAGGAAGTCGAAGCGCCCAAGACGATGCCGGACCCGGTCACCGGCAAGCCCTTGCCGACCACCATGATTCAAGCCTGTGCGATGGCGCAAGTGGATGTGCCGCATTATTGCTACCATCCCAAACTGCCGGTCGCGGGCAATTGCCGCATGTGCCTGGTCGAGTTTGGGACGCCCGCCATCGGCCCGGACCGCAAACCGATCCTGAACCCGGACGGGACGCCGCGGATCGCCAAAGCGCCGCGCCCGGCCATTGCCTGCGCCACGCCGATTTCCCCGGGCATGGAAATCTACACGGACACGGCCGCCGTGAAGCAGATGCGCGAGGGGGTGCTCGAATTCCTGCTCATCAATCACCCGCTCGACTGCCCGATCTGCGATCAGGCCGGCGAATGCAAGCTGCAGGAATACTCCGTGGAGTATGGCCAGTCGGCGAGCCGGTTTGTCGAACCAAAGGTGCATAAACCCAAGCGCATTGACCTCGGCCCGCGCATCGTGCTGGACGACGAGCGCTGTATTCTCTGCACGCGCTGCATCCGCTTCACGAGAGACGTCGCAGGCGATGATGCGCTCGGCATCGTGAATCGCGGCAGCTATAACACGCTCACCGCGTATCCCGGAAGAGTGTTCGACAACAACTACACCCTCAACACGGTGGACCTCTGCCCGGTGGGCGCGCTCACCTCGAAAGACTTCCGGTTCCAGATGCGCGTCTGGTTCCTCAAAGAGACCAAGAGCCTGTGCCCGAGCTGCGCCACGGGCTGTAACATCGTCATCGGGTCGCGGGAAGATAGGATCTATCGCTACGAACCCCGCGAGAATGACGCGGTCAATGCCTGTTGGATGTGCGATTATGGCCGGCTGAACTACACGTGGATCGGACGGAAGGACCGGCTCCTGAAAGTCCAAAGTCCAAAGCCTAAAGTCCAAAGTCAACCGGAACGATGGGCCGCGGCATTAGGAGAGATTTCAAAGAAGCTAAAGCAGGCGCCGGCGGGCTCGGTGGCTGTGATTGCCTCGGCGCGGCAGACGAACGAGGAACTTTACCTGCTGGCGACGCTGGCGAAGAAGCTGGGGGCGCTGACGGACTCGGTGCCCCGCAGGGGAGAGGGCGACCGGCTGTTGCTGAATGCAGACCGGAATCCAAACAGCACCGGCGCGCGTTTGACCGGCATCGCCGCCGAACCTATGGGCGCAAACCTGCCGCAGATCGCCGACGGCATTCGTAGCGGGCGCATCAAGACCCTGATTGTTTTCGGCGAAGACGTCAGCCGGCACGGCTTGAGCGCGGACCTGCTCGGCAAATTGGAGACGCTCATCGTGAGCGACATTTTGCCCAACGAGACGACCCGGCTCGCGCATTACCTCTTGCCCGGTTGCGCTCACGCCGAGAAACGCGGCACGTTCACCAACACCAAAGGGCGCGTCCAGAAGTTCATGAAGGCGGTCGAGCCTCCCGGCGATGCCCGGCCGGAATGGGAGTTCTTGCACGAACTCGTCTTCAACCTGACCGGCCAGGACGGCTTTGTGAGCATCGAAGGGCTGTTCAACCAGATGGCCGCCGGGATTCCCGCGTTCCACGGATTAACGTGGGCGGGTCTCGGTGATACGGGCGTGACGGTCAGGATTTAGGCGATGACTCAGGCGATCATAAATTGGTCTGGAACCTCAGCGGGGCAGTTCGTGCTGTTCAGCGCGGTGAAGATTCTCTGCGTCTTCTCCGTGCTCATGTTCATTGTCGCCTACGCGGTCTGGGTCGAGCGCAAAGTCTCGGCCGCCATCCAGGACCGCCACGGCCCCAATCGCGTCGGCCCGTTCGGCCTTCTGCAACCAGCCGCCGATGCCATCAAAGCATTCCTCAAAGAGGACTTTACGCCGGCCCACGTGCGCAAGGTGTATTACTGGCTCGCCCCGGCGATCGTGATGATTCCGAGTTTGCTGACTGTGGCCATCATTCCGTTTGGCTCGCGCCTCGGCAGCCAGAAGATGGTCATCGCGGACCTGAACGTGGGCGTCCTTTACACCTTTGGCATTGTGTCACTCGGCGTGTACGGGATCGTGCTCGCAGGTTACGCGGCCCGGTCGAAGTATCCGTTCATCGGCGGCATCCGCTCGAGTGCGCAGATGATCTCCTACGAAATCGCAATGGGCATGTCCGTTATCCCCCTGTTCCTCATTGCCGGCGGCCTGGACGTCCAGCAATTGAGCGCGGGATGGCAGAAACTGCTCGAAGGAACGAGCAGCTTAAACCTTAACCGCCTCCTCGCCTGGCAGGCCGGGCACGGCTGGCTCATCTTCTACGCGCCGTTCTCCTTCATCATTTTCCTCGCCGCCATGTTTGCCGAAACCAACCGCATGCCGTTCGATTTGCCCGAGTCGGAACAGGAACTCGCCGGGGGTTACAATGTCGAATACAGCTCAATGAAGTTCGCGTTGTTCTTCATGGGTGAATACGCCAGCATGACCGCCGCGGCGGCGCTGATGGTGACGCTGTTCCTCGGCGGTTGGACTCTGCCGGTCACCGGCTTGGATCAGCCCGCCCCGACGATTTGGATCGGCCTGCTTCAGATCGGCATCTTCCTGGCGAAGATGCTGTTCATTGTGTTCATGGTGATTTGGGTGCGGTGGATGTGGCCGCGCTTCCGCTATGATCAGTTAATGGATTTAGGCTGGCGGCGATTTATTCCGCTGGCACTGGCGAATATCGTCGTGACAGCCGTGGTGCTGTGGGCAAAGAGCTAAATGATTGTTAAGCGCCGACAACTGAATCTTTGGGAACGGCTTTACCTGCCGGCGATCATCGGCGGATTCAAGGTCACCCTGCGCCACTTCTTCAAGAGAAAGGTGACGATGCAGTATCCCGAAGAGAAGTGGGTGGTGCCCGAGGGCTATCGCGGCGCCCCTTATCTGGTAAAAGATCAGGATGGCCGCACCAAATGCGTTTCCTGCCAGTTGTGCGAATTTGTTTGCCCGCCCAAAGCCATACGCATCACGCCGCCCGGACCGGCGGGCGCCCCGGAAGCCGGCAACGTCGAGAAAGCGCCGCAGGAGTTCGAGATCAACATGCTCCGCTGCATCTTCTGCGGCTACTGTCAGGAAGTCTGCCCGGAGGAGGCCATTTTCCTGATGAAAGATTACTCGCTCACCGGCGCGACCCGCGCCGAGATGATCTACGACAAAGAAAAATTGCTCGCCCTTGGGGGCGTCCATCAGGACAAAATAGGAAAGTGGAAGAAGAAGGCTCAGGAAGCGCGTACTCAGGGCATGGAGCCATGAAAGAAATGTTAGCCGACTATGCGAACGCTCGCAGTATTGGTCCTGTTGCTCATTGGGGGTTGCGTCTATTATTTCACTCTACGACGACCTCATTTCAGCGGCGCTTCTCCAATCGCCGTCGATGTCCGTATCCCCGATGTCGCTACCACCAACATCTATCGCATGAGCATCACAAACCGATCTGCCTGCGAGGGACTCGTGAAAGAGCTTGCACAGGCTTCACCGACCTTTGGCGGTTCCATGGTGGTGGGAAAGCTTACTTTCCGATATGCCGACGGCAAAACCGACACGGTGTACATACTCCCTGGCCCCTATCAGCAGTACACCATTCTTCAGAGCGGGACGTTCACCGTCTCGACGAACAGCTTTTTCAGAGTGTTGGCCGATGGCGGAGTTGACCTTTCGAAGATTCCATAGAATATGACCAAGACGGCTAACAAATCGCTGCAGGCAACGCGGGATGGCCGTTCCAGTTCCGCTTCGCGGTTCACGTCATCAGCCCCGCGTGCCTGGACGTTGAACCACCGGAATGGCTTCGACAGATTAAATGGTTAAATGACTTACCGCACGGCAAACTAACAAATGCAGGACGTTCTATTTTACACTTTGGCGTTTCTGACCCTGGTATTTGGTTTTCTCGTCATCGCCAACCCGTTCAGCCGCAATCCGGTCACCAGCGCGATGTTTCTGGTGTTGACCATCGTCTCCCTGGCCGGCCTGTTCGTCCTCCTCCACGCTTTCTTCCTGGCCGCGGTGCAAGTGCTGGTTTATGCGGGCGCGGTGATGGTCCTCTTCCTGTTTGTCATCATGCTGCTGGATTTGAAAGCGGAAGAGCGGCGCAAGATTAAGACGTTTGGCGTTGTCGGGGGACTGATTTCGGTGGGGGCCATCCTCGCCATTTTCCTGAGCAGCCTGTTGCATGCCCCGCTGGGGGCCGCCGAATCGCCCGGACTCGAAGGCGGCACGGTCTCGCTCGGCAAATTATTGTTCACCCGGTATCTATTGCCATTCGAGATTGTCTCCGTGCTTTTGCTCGTCGCCGTCGTGGGCGTGGTTTTGCTCAGCAAGAAAGACCTGAGATGAGCGTTGGACTCGAACATTATTTAGTGGTCAGTGTGTTGTTGTTTTGCCTTGGCCTGATGGGGGTGATTGTGCGCCGCAACCTGCTGGTCATGTACATGTCGCTCGAGTTGATGCTCAACGCCGCCAACCTCGCGCTGGTCGCCTTTTCGCGCTTCACCGACAACCTCGATGGCCAGGTGTTCGTCTTCTTCACCATCACCGTCGCCGCCGCGGAGGTCTCCGTCGGCTTGGCGTTGATCGTGGCGCTCTACCGGAAGCACCGGACCGCGCACGTCGAGGACCTGACCACGATGAAACTCTAGCTGATGAACCCGGACGTGTTGCCCTGGACGATCCTGTTCCTCCCGCTGTTCGCGGCGGCGCTCATCACGCTGTTCACGCAGCACGACCGGAAACTCAGCGCGGGCCTTTCCATCGGCGCCGTGGTCGCCGGGTTCATTCTGAGCCTCATCTTCGTCAAGCTGAACGGCTGGGGACCCGCCCGGGAATCTTCCGTCACCTGGCTGGTTATTGGCGATTTACAAGTGGACTTCGGCTTGCGGTTCGACCCCCTGAGCCTGCTGATGCTGCTCCTCGTGACCGGCGTCGCCGGCGCGATTCACATTTACTCTTGGGGCTACCTGAGCGAAGACCGCGGCTTCCCGCGCTATTTCACCTGCTTGAGCCTGTTCACCTTCTCGATGCTCGGCATCGTGCTCGCCAACAACTTCCTGGAGCTTTTCATCTTCTGGGAGTTGGTCGGCGTGTCCAGCTACCTGCTCATCGGATTCTGGTTTGAACGGCCGGCGGCGGCGGACGCCGGCAAGAAAGCCTTCATCACCACTCGTCTGGGCGACTTCGGGTTTTTGCTCGGCATCCTGACGGTCTGGGCGGCCTTTGGTTCCCTGAAGTTCGACCTGATCGAGAAGGCCCTGGCAGCCAACCCGCAGGCCCTGGGCGCGCTGGCGACGACCGCCGGCTTGCTGATCTTTTGCGGCGCGATGGGCAAGAGCGCCCAATTCCCGCTGCATGTCTGGCTGCCCGACGCCATGGAAGGCCCCACGCCCGTCAGCGCCTTGATTCATGCCGCAACGATGGTGGCGGCGGGCGTGTACATGCTTTGCCGCGTATTCTTCCTGCTCGACATCCCCGGCTCCCATGCGTTGGAAGTCATCGCGTGGATTGGCGGATTCACTGCCTTGTTGTCCGCCGTCATCGCCATCCAGCAGAACGACATCAAGCGCATCCTCGCCTACTCGACGCTCTCGCAGCTCGGGTACATGGTGATGGCCGTTGGCCTCCACGGCCCGGCCCCGGCGATGTTCCATCTGACGACCCACGCGTTCTTCAAGGCGCTGTTGTTCCTCGGCGCCGGCTCTGTCATCATTGCGCTCCATCACGAACAGGACATCTGGAAAATGGGCGGTCTGCGCCGGAAGATGCCCGTCACCTTTTGGACTTTCATGGCGGGCACGCTGGCGCTCTGCGGCCTGCCGCCTTTCAGCGGCTTTTACAGCAAGGACAGCATCCTTGCGCAAGCCGCCGAACATAACCCGCCGCTATTTGTTTTGGGGGTCGCCGTGGCCGCGCTCACCACGTTCTACATGTTCCGGCTGGTCCTGGTCGCCTTTCTTGGCGCGCCGAAATCCGAAGCTGCCGGCCACGCGCACGAATCCCCGCCGGTCATGGCCTGGCCGCTGCGGCTGCTGGCCGTG
>Ga0187872_10003984_pt1 | contig 11416 bp, 9 predicted proteins | sample June2016WEW_16_4_FD_132973 | JGI IMG/M metagenome (GOLD analysis project Ga0187872, IMG submission 132973) | Peatland microbial communities from SPRUCE experiment site at the Marcell Experimental Forest, Minnesota, USA - June2016WEW_16_40 | ecosystem: Environmental > Terrestrial > Soil >...
AGGTCGAGGACAGGATGAGAGCGATCGCCGCCGAAGATTTGGCGCCCTGGTGCAAATTGGGAAATGTGGTGTTCCGGGCGATGGAGGTTGAGGATCGAGGAGCGTCGATACATGTCACCGCAAGGGTGAAAGATGACACTGTGGCGCGCGCACTCGAAGAGGCACGTGGCGACAGGTTCAATCGCGGAACCATGGCTCATTTCACGTGGTCTGGACGCAGCAAATATGTGAAGGTCGCAGGAGTTCATGCGAAGACCACCTCGGCGCGGTCCAAAATGTTTCGTCTGGAACTCGAAACCGAGGAGGCGCCGCAGGACCATTTCACTGAGGTGAGCATTGGCGGAAAGAGTCCCGCCGATTTAACGGAGAGTGCTTTGCGAAGTGTTCTGTTCGGTGAACGCAATCCCCTGGCCGGCCAGTACATGGGGTTCGCAACCGAGATCAATGATCCCCTGGCGCCGTTGCGGGAAAATCCGGTGTCAGAGGAAATCATCAGGCCGATTTCGGAGTTGCTGGTTACGGACCTTCTGGTCGGCACAGGGCGGGCTAGGAGCATTCGCGGATTCAGGCTCGGTATTGCAATCCGCGGCCACCGCAATCTGACTCTGTCCTGGGAACCACCAAACCGTTATTCGAATGAGCCCGTGACGGTTCGCAGTATCAAGGGCGAAGTAAAAATCTGAGGCAGCCACATGACCGTGGAACGCAGAATGATATTTGGCATTGATGACATACGTGCAGTGACGTTTCAATGTTCGTCCTGCAAAACTAGAATTACAATTCCCGCTGATTCATTGCGCGAAGTTCCCCGACAATGCACCTCCTGTGATGCCGTCTGTTGGAGAGGCGATGAAATTGCGACTCACGTGAGCACAAGCGGTCCGGCAGCGATGGCGTTCATTCAGGCAATCAGGACACTAGCAACAATGATGCATGAGAAAAAAGATGGGTTCCGGATTCTCTTAGAGATTGAGGAACCGAAGTCCGTCTGACAATGCACTGCGCCTCGATACTTCGGACCAGGCGCAAATCCGGCACACATCTGGCACACAGGAAATCAATACTCACCGGTATTCATCCGGGTGAAGGGGTTTAGCCGACTGATCGGCCGTCAGTCATCCAGTCGGGTTGATCCTTTTTCTCCGTTACACCACCAATGGGTTGCTTGGATATTGTCCGGGTGATCGTCACGCCATGTTCCTCCCATTCCTTTGGGATTCTTATGGTCGGGGACGACGTCGTTGTAGTCCGTAAACTCTTCATGGCAGATTGGGCATATCCCCTCCTGCTCGACAATCTTCTGGTTCAGGAGTTTTCGCATTTCTGCCGGCGACCTCAGTTCCCGATACCCCCTCGGGTGATGCGGATCTTCAATGCGCTGGACCCCGAGGCGCAAAATGCGCACCTTTCGGACTTGCTCTCGGCCACAGCACAAAACTGATCGGTGGATTGGGCAATATTCATTACGGCGGAGTTTCATAGGAACGCTCCGGGTGGATTTTCAGATATGTAAAGAGGGATACCGCTTCTCTCGTATTCAGCTCCTTCACGACGAAGGCTACGCGCTCATCACCGCGCAGAATGCAGCAGAAGCTGCGATGCGCGGCAGGCAGAGGGGCAGGGGCTAGACGTTTTGGTTCTGACCCTCCCGAGATATTTGCACGGACAGTCGAAAGCTGATTTGATAGGCAGTGAAGCAATCGTAGCCGGGAGCCAAATGGCCATAGAGCAGAATTTCAATGTTTCCTTCGTGGCAGGACTGGCACTGCGCGAGAAACAGATTCAACAGAATTATCGCCCTATAATTGCGGTCCACAAGTGGTTCGCGCGCCGGCCCGGAACACTTTTCCGCGCTCTGGTCTTGTCGGAATTCGGGAAGGGACCCGTCCAGGACATTTTCTTTCAGGGCAATGAATTTGCAGATAAGCGCATTGCTGACCCGTTCATGGGCGGCGGCACTCCGTTGATTGAAGCCAATCGGGTCGGATGTGACGTGGAAGGGTTTGATATCAACCCGATGGCCGCCTGGATTGTACGCGAAGAAATCGAGCACCTCGACTTAAAGGCTTATGCCCTGGCCGCGACCGGACTCTTAACCACGTTGCGCGAAAAGCTTCAGTCCTTGTACGTTACCGATTGCCCGCTGTACGGGGATCGAAAAGTACCCGTTAAATACTGGCTTTGGGTGAAGGAGATCGATTGCGAAGCGTGCGGCGAAGCGGTTCCCCTTTTCCCCGGATATTTGCTCGCCGAAGATGTTCGACACCCCAAGAACATGCTGGTATGCAGCGCATGCGGGCAACTCAACGAAGTAAAGAATCCGCTCGCGCCAGGCGCTTGCAAAGAGTGCTCGACGGCGCTGACGCTCAACGGAGCGGCAAGACGGGGCCGCTGTCCATGCCCGAAGTGCCAGCACGAGAACCCTTATCCCCGGCCCAAGGCCGGCCCCCCTCGCCACCGCCTCTTCGCGATTGAATACTACAATCCCAAACGCAAGGATGGGCACAAAGGCCGATTCTTCAAGAGGCCGGACCGCAAAGACTTTGAGCGATATCGTCAGGCGGAGCAATTGTGGTCGCAAATCGCGCCGCAATTTGTTCCCGACCAGAAAATTCTTCCCGGCGACGAGACGGACCGGCTGCATCGCTGGGGGTACGAGCGATACCGGGATCTTTTCAACACGCGTCAACTGCTGGGCCTCGAGCTGAGCGCCCAATATATCGCCACCGTCAAAGATCAACGTGTCCGCCATGCGCTCGCGACGAATTTATCCGACTTGCTGCGCTACCAGAACATGCTGTGCCGCTACGACACGATGGCTCTGAAATCGCTCGATATTTTTTCTATTCACGGCTTTCCTGTCGGCTTGGTGCAGTGCGAATCCAATTTTCTGGGTATACACAATGGAAACGGAGTAGGGGTCGGCTCGGGAGGCTGGAGCAACATCATCGACAAATACACGAAGGCCAAGCGCTATTGCGATGAACCCTTCGAGGTGCGCCGCGGCGACACCTCCAAGAAGCAGATCCCGATAGAAGGCGAGTGGATTGGCGAGCGCCTTAACGGCCACAGAACGCGAAGCGTCAATATCCGCTGCGCAAGCTCGACCACCAGCGCCTTGGCCGCAGCGAGCCTCGACGCGGTTTTCACCGATCCGCCGTATTTTGGGAATGTCCAGTACGGCGAACTGATGGACTTCTGCTATGTGTGGCTGCAGCGCCTGGTCGGCAAAGAGTCGGAAGGCTTCGACCGGGTTTCGACGCGCGCCGTGGAGGAGCTGACCGGGAATATGACGCAGGGCAGGGACCTGGAGCATTTCACGGAAGGGCTCTCGGCCGTTTACACGAACATGGCCAAGGCTCTCAAGCCCGGCTGCCCACTGGTATTTACTTACCACCACAACACGCTCGACGCCTACCGGGCCATTGGCGTTGCAATCCTTGATGCCAGTCTCGTTTGCTACGCGACGCTTCCCTGCCCAGCGGAAATGGGGGGCTCCATTCATATTCACGGCACGGGCTCTTCCATCGTGGACACCGTGTTCGTTTGCCGTGCAAGGGCGAAGCAAGTACCACGGAATTTGTTCCAGTCCACGGGTGAATTGATCTCCATCGTTCATGACGAGCTTGATCAGTTGCGCGCGGCCGGCATGAAACCCACGGCAGGAGATATTCGCTGCATTGCCTACGGGCACGCAGCACGCATGGCCATATGGAAGCTGCATCAGGAATGGCGGCCTAAGAACTCAACCAAGGAAAAGCTCACGCTCTTCGCCCAGACCGTGGCCGCCTTCGGTGACCTCGATTCCGTTATCCAGCGACTGCGCCCCACCCCAAGCAAAGCTCCGCCTGCCGTCCCTCCTGTGGCTCCTGTCCAAAAGAAGCAAAGGAGCCGCTATGCCGTCTCCCTTTGAGCTGTCATTCGAGGAGGTGCAGGCCAACATCGACGCTTGCGTCGATGAAGTGTTCGCCGCGCTGGAAACCGGCTTTCTCACGATGCCGAAAGGCCCTGGCTTCATCGAATACGAGACCTTCGAGCACGGTTACCAGGAGCTGAAACGAACCACGCGAGGATTCCGGGATCTAAGCTTGCCACCCGTTCTCCAAACCGTCCGTCAGACTCCAATCGCCCTGATCGTCCTCAGGGCCATGCTGGGATTTACGCCTTCGGAGTGGGCGGCCGTGACTTGTGCGCGAACCGATGTGGAGGTGACGCAGGGAGCGGCAAGAAGCATCGATCGCAAGATACGAATTTCTCCTGATACGCCGTTGCATCAAGGTGGAATCACCGGCGAGCGCGTGCAGGCCCTCGTTGCTACAGCCTGTCAGCTTCTAACGGAAGGTCCCGAAGTTGTAGAAGAGGGTTTAATCCACCGGCTGCAGAAGGCAGACACCAGCTCGGGGCTGGAGAGTGTCGGCCCATTGGCGGACATCGGTGTTCCGTATCCTATGCTGCTGTATGAACGTTTTCTCGGGCGGCCATTCGCCGGACATCGAGACTCGGTGAGCGATGTCATCGGTCAGACCGTGGAAATCGCGATTGAGGAAGTGCTACATGAGCACGGCATCAGTGCCCGCAAAACAAAGCGCGCCGAGCGCGTCAAGGGATTTGAGCAGACACCTGACTTCATCGTCCCGGATGAATTCAATCCTCAAATTGTGATCGAGGCAAAACTGGCGGAAGATGACGGCACCGCGCGCGACAAAGTAACGCGAGTTCAGCATCTTTACTCGATGAGCATGCAGGGCCGTACTCCTGAGCAGGGGCCTCGCTATGACGTGATCGCGTGCATCGCCGGCCGCGGCTTCAAACAGCGCCGGGAGGACATGAAGAAGTTGCTCATTGCCACGCGCGGAAAAGTGTTTACGCTTCAGACGATTCCCCAGATCGTGCAATATACCCGTCTTCGGGAATTTGCCACGAAGCAGGTGCAGCGACCCATTGTGATCGATTGATACGGCCGAGCCGCTGGAGTAACGATATGCCGAAGCCCGCCAGCCATGTACAGCCGATTCATTTTGAGGATTCTGACGGCTCCCAGTTTGAGCGCCTCGTTTTTGCCTACCACTGGCGAAGCGAGCCCTGGCTGTCACTGGAATGGTATGGACAGACGGGAAGAGACCTCGGGCGCGACATCTGGGGCGTGCGCGAGAATGAGACCAGGGCCGGCGAATCCGTCTGTATCCAGTGCGTCAACCGCAAGAGCCTGACGTTTGCCAAGGCGCAGAAGGATATTGCGAAGGTTCTGAAGGCACCTAACGGCACACCTCAGCGTTTTCGCGTCGTCGCGGCTTCCAACATCTCCGCCAAGATGCGGGACAGGGTCAAAGCGCACGTCAAGTTTCTTCGCGTAGACCAATGCGACATCTGGTCGGGTGCCGAATTCGAAGAATTCCTGCGGCATGGCGCCGAATCGCTGCTGAAGCGGTTCATCGACGGTCAAGCCTTCCCTGACGCTCCCGAAGACCTGAAAAAGCTCGCCGAATTTACTCAACCGCTCAATGACGATGAGGTTCTGGCTCGGTTCGCGAAGGTATTTGATCGCCCGGCTTCCGTCCTCGCTTTTCAGGATGTCGCGCGGGTGTGATGCCGCAAGGCTTTCCCACGCCGCTTCCAGCGACGCATCTTCATCGAAGTCTGCGTCGATAGTGGTAACCATCTTGCATTCCTCGCCAAGAACCGCTTTCATTCACTACCTCTCACGCGACCTGCGGGGAAGGAAATGTTCTAGGTTATCTGAATCGTACTCACTTTGGGGCTCGCACGAGATAAAATCTTGTGAGCAGCCACGCATGATAAGCGAGATCGTATCCAAGCTTAACGACCAATTGGCTTCGGGCATTCAGAAAGAGGCCGATGTGGTCTACATGCTGGCGGAGATCCGCAAGATTTTTGAGCAGACCGGCGCGGCGGCCACTTACCCTGTTCTCGACTTTTACGCGAACTGGACTGTCCACGCGATGTTGGACCACCATCCCTGGGCAAAGGCCGGGCTCACGACGATTGAGAACGCCGTCGACGGATTCCAGAACGGCTGCGGCCGGCCTGAAGAAGTCCTTACCGCTGTCACTGGTGTGCTTTCGTTTCAGAGACTCCATCGTGAATTGTTGGAGTGTGGCGCGCGGTACGGCATCGTTTTTGACAAACTGTCTTTCGATGAATGGCGGAAATTTGCGACGTTGCTACTCGATGTCCTGATCGGCTGCCCCCTCGTCGCAAAATCGACAGCCGCCGCAGTGCGAAGGCTCTCACTGTCGCGCGACTTCTCGTTTGTCCATCCGGGAGGGCAGACGCTTGCATTCTGGCAAATCGATTTGGCTGATGGGAAGTTCATTACTGGCCCGATCTTCTGAATAATCACTGTCAAAAGCTCTGCGTCCTCGACGACCGATCTGCCCAACGACATTGCACTTGCAAGTTGCACTTTCTTGCTTATACTTCGGCGCGTTCCAACACAACAGATGGAGGATTTTTATGGGACTGACCTGAAATCACGCACACAGTTGGCGCACAGCTACCTGGCCAGGGCTGATCTGTCGCTGCTCCAAAGAGCTGTGGGCTGATCGGCCGTCAGTCGGCAATTCTGCTCGATCCTTTTTCGTCATTGCACCAGAAATGTGTTGCTTGGATATTCTCCGGATGATCGTCTCTCCACGCTCCTCCCATTCCTTTGGGATTCTTATGGTCGGGGACGACGTCATTGTAGTCCGTAAACTCTTCATGGCAGATTGGGCATATCCCCTCCTGCTCGACAATTTTCTGATTCAGGAGTTTTCGCATTTCTGCTGGCGACCTGAGTTCCCGGTACACCCTCGGGTGATGTGGGTCTTCAATGCGCTGGACCCCGAGGCGCAAAATGCGCACTTTTCGGACTTGCTCTCGGCCACAGCACAAGACTGATCGGTGGATTGGACAGTATTCATTACGGCGGAGTTTCATAGGATTGCTCCGGGTGGGTTTCAGGGGCGAAAGGTGGATACGGCTTCTCTCGTAGTCAGTTTGGATCGGAAATCACGGAGGCCAGCCTTAGAGCTTCCTGTACGTGGCCTAGCCAAAGTCAAGACATTCTCGCCTCGGCCGGTATCCAAATAGATGAAAGAGGATGGGCTGGGCGTTTCAGGTCTCTTATGCACGCAGTCTGCCGTCGGATACCGAGATCCTCAAAAACACACGGCAGTCAGGGAAAGCCTCAGATACAGATGGAGACTGGACATAAGCCGAATTCTTTCGGACTGCTTCACGTAAGTTATAGATGTATCGAGACTTAATGTGCAATGCCTTGGTGGGCAAAGGGATACCCAATCCCATCATGTCTCGCTCGACCCACACAAACCGGCCGCTAAACGGCGGCTACGGAAATCACAGAAGTCTGATTCTAGACCCGCGTCCGTGCGAAGGCAGCCATAGACACTAAACGGACACTACGCCACCTCGGGACCCTTGTTCCAAATTCCGGAACTCGCTCAGAATTCCGATCCAGCCCGCAGCGTTTGTGGTATAGGGGATCTTTCCTTCCCCCCAGTGCAGCCGCTAGCGGCGCACCACACTTGACCGCCCCTGCGTAGCTGGTAGTTTGAGGTACGAAACTCATTCCTATGTATATTTCGAGAATTCGAATTGAGAACTTCCGGAATTTCCACAACTTCGACGTGCAGCTTGGCGAGAACGCAGTCATTGTCGGTGAAAACAAGATCGGCAAATCCAACCTATTACACGCGCTTCGATTGCTTCTCGATCCTTCGCTCCCCGACTCTGCTCGTCAGCTCCGTGATGAAGATTTCTGGGACGGACTACCAAGGCCACTGGGAAAGAGAGACGTTATCACGATCTCAATCGATCTTGCAGATTTCGAAAAAGACGATCGACTTTTGGCTGTTTTAGGAGAGTACCCAATCTCGACCGATCCGATGGTCTCGCGATTGACGTACGTTTTCGGCCCGCTTCGAGCTGCAGGCGAGGACATTACAGAGGCAGACTACGATTTTCTTATCTATGGTGGCGACCGCCCCGACAATAAAGTCGGTTTCGAACTACGTAGGCGTTTGCCCCTTGACCTGCTGCATGCATTGCGGGATGCCGAAGGAGATTTAGCAAATTGGCGGAAATCCCCACTTCGGCCTTTGCTGGACGAAGCCTCAGCTCATATCGATCGTAATACTTTGAAAACCATCGCCGATGAGATCTCGGAAGTCACGGATACGGTCTCCGACATTAACGAGATAGACGAATTGGCGGAGAGTATCACTGGACGATTGACTCAGATGGTGGGCACCGCTCACGCGCTGGAGATGACCCTTGGATTCTCTCCGACCAGTCCCGATCGCCTAATCCGCGCCTTGCGCCTGTTTATTGACGACGGAAGGCGGGGCATCGGCGAGGCCAGTGTCGGATCTGCCAATCTGCTGTACCTGACGCTGACTATGCTCGAGCTGGAACACCTTGTCGAACAGAGAACTCGGGACCACACCTTCCTTGCGATCGAGGAACCGGAAGCGCATCTTCACCCGCATGTTCAACGTCTCGTGTATCGTGATCTTCTACAGTCCCGCGTTCATCAGGACGTTAAAACAGGGGATGAAAAACACGGTGTTTCGAATTCGACTATATTCCTCACAACACATTCGCCACACATCGTTAGCGTGAGTCCGGTGCGTTCTCTAGTCTTGCTGCGGAAAGCGCGAAATGAACAGAGCACGATAGGTTCTTCTGCGGCGCGGATCGATCTTGAGGAAAGCGATATCGAGGATCTTGAACGATACCTGGACGTCACCCGCGGAGAGATGCTGTTCGCAAAGGGGGTGCTCTTGGTCGAAGGTGATGCCGAACTCTTTCTTGTTCCAGCATTAGCGAAGCTGAATGGTTTTGATCTGGATCAACTCGGAATTACTGTTTCCTCCGTTTCCGGCACGAATTTTGCACCGTACATAAAGTTGCTTGGGCCAGAAGGATTGAACGTGCCATTTGCAATTCTAACTGATCGAGATCCTCAAGTAGGCGGCAAGAATTTGGGGAACAGTCGTGCCGCACAGCTGCTAGAAGTGCTCAGCCCCAAACTGAAATACGCGGAAGCGGATATCATCGATGTAGCGGCCAAAAGGGGGATTTTCCTGAACGATTTTACCTTCGAAGTTGATTTGTTCAAGTGCGGCCGACATAAAAGCATGTGCAAAACGCTTCTTGACCTTTCTACGAATGGAGCGTGCCACGAGCGCGCGAAGAAGTGGATGGCCGATCCATCCAGCCTTGACTCTGTTCAGCTGCTAAGTGATATCAGCGACATCGGCAAGGGCCGCTTTGCTCAGCGGCTAGCATCGAACATCAGTGGTACTGCGTGCCCCATATATATCAAGCAGGCAGTCGAGTATGTCATCAAACGCTGCAGCTGAGCTAAGCCAGCCGTATCTGCTTGCAGCCGAGGATCTGCGGGACAATCCTGGGCAATGGCAGGCGTACGAATCTAGGGGAAACTGCGTCATCCTGGCAGGACCCGGGAGCGGCAAGACTAAAACGCTGACGATTAAACTTGCACGAATACTTGCAGAAGATGTTCTGCAGCCGCAAGGAGTCGCGTGCATAACGTATAACACCGAATGTGCCGGAGAGCTGAGGCGCAGGCTCGACCAGCTTGGTGTCCGAGAAAGCAAGGCCATCTTCATTGGCACGATTCACTCTTTTTGCCTCAAGCACGTGTTAATGCCTTATGCGCGGTTGGCAAAGTTGCCGCTGCCGGAGGAGATAGCCGTAGGTTCACAGAGTGAACAGGATAGGGCATTCCAAGATGCAGTTGCCGAGGTAATAGATCCCAATGCCCGTCCTGATTCGTGGCGGGTTGGCTTCGATCGCTATCGCCGCACGTACCTTGATCGCAGTGCAAGGGAGTGGCGGCACACAGACTCGGACACAGCAGCGCTCATCGAACAATACGAGGAACTGCTTCATGCTAAAGGCTTGATCGATTTTGATGACATGGTGCTCATGGGACTCCAGCTCATTAAGGGCTTTGCGTGGGTTCGCAATTCTCTGAGGGCGCGGTTCCCGGTTCTGGCAATAGACGAGTATCAAGATTTGGGCCTCCCGTTGCACGAGATCGTGCTCAGTCTTTGTTTCAAAGCCGGAATTCGCATACTAGCCGTCGGAGACCCGGACCAATCGATCTATGGCTTCACCGGTGCACAGCCTCAGCTTCTTAGCGCTCTTGCAGAGATGGAAGGTATGGAAAAAGTTCTACTCAGGTTCAATTACCGCAGCGGCAAGAATATTGTCGATGCCTCAGAAATCGCGTTGGGAGAAAAGCGCGATTACGAAGCGAAGGGAGGTTACGCCGGAGCAATAGATTTTCATGAATATCGAGCAGGAATCAAGCAACAGGCAAAGGAAATCTGCCGGTCCATAATTCCGGCCGCCTTAGGCCGTCGCGAAGGACGCGAGTTGGGCCAAGTGGCTGTCCTGTATCTCGACAGGAATGACGGCGAAATAATCGAGGAACAAGCGTCGGCTTCCGGAATGAAATTCATTCGCATCGATAAGGGAGCTCCTTACCGTAAGACGCCATTCATCCGTTGGCTTGAGGATTGTGCCGCATGGTGTGCAGGCGGATGGGCAGAAGGCATGCCGCGGCTGTCTGCCTTGATCCGGACCTGGCTCTACTTCAACACTCACGCCAAGACCGACCGCGACATCGATGACCTAAGAGTCAAGTTTGTACGCTTCCTTTTTGGTAATCGCCAACCGGAGATGCCCGCTTCAGAATGGCTGGCCACTTTTGAAAAAACGCTCTTGGACCAAACGCTTGCGAATGAGAAGACGCTGCGAGATGAGGCGGAAGAGTTCGGAAGATTAAAGAAGGCCCTTGGCAAAGGTGGCAAGCTTTCGCCGTTCACGGTGGCGCTTTTCGGTGGACAAGGTGGCGCTCCGGACCATCTGAATTTGATCACGTTGCACAGCGCAAAAGGAATGGAGTTTGACGTGGTAGTCATGATGGGAATGGATCAAGGAAGATTGCCATCCTGGGCGGCGAAGACGATCGAGAGCAAGCGCGAACCGCGTAGGCTCTTTTATGTGGGATTGACGCGAGCCCGCCATGAGGTACACATGACTTTTTCGGGCTTTACCGTAGACCGTTACGATCGGAAACACGAAGATGGTCCGTCAGAGTTCCTGATCGAGGTTTCAGAAAGAATGGCGAACAACTAAGGCCCCTGCAGGTCAACGGCTCGCAAGAGAGGCGCACCTCTCGCACATTGCCAGCGCGCCAACAGGGCGATTCATGTGTTGATTGGAGGATCTACGGCTGATCGGCCGTTAGACGATCTGAAGAAGTTCTCCGCTACAATGGCCAGTGACATCAATGACTTGCCGACAACCAGCCCGCACGGAAGCGACTTCAGGCACGCATCACAAATTCTTGCACTTGCAT
>Ga0187872_10003985_pt1 | contig 11414 bp, 18 predicted proteins | sample June2016WEW_16_4_FD_132973 | JGI IMG/M metagenome (GOLD analysis project Ga0187872, IMG submission 132973) | Peatland microbial communities from SPRUCE experiment site at the Marcell Experimental Forest, Minnesota, USA - June2016WEW_16_40 | ecosystem: Environmental > Terrestrial > Soil >...
GGGAGCTTACTACCAAGGTATCGAAAGAGCTTGGCACAGCTTCGAATTATCCTCAAGTTGTTTGATTTGTGTCAACCAACCGGATAAGCATGGTCCACAGAGAAAGGTTTCTAGTAGAAGCCTATTCAGTGATTCACTCTGAGACTAGGAGCCGGTGCTAGTATGAGCCAAAATGGGCCTAACACCCAAGAGATTCGCACTTTCATCAACATCTTCGGGAGGGCTGCTCACAAAGCAGGAATCCTGAGATCCACTCTTGATGAGTACTTGAAAGCAGTTCACGACGATCCGTCAAGCGACAGAGGAAACCAGTATAGGGCTGGGGTCATTTTTAAGAATCTCCTTCAACAAGCGGGGGAGGATTCTACACTTCCTGATTATGCGGTAATCAAGCCCCCTCGTAACAGAAGATCAACTTCTTCTAAAAATGATGCCCCTCCTAAAAATCCACCAACGACTCAGCAGGAAGAGGATACCCAATCACTGAAGATTCCAGATGACTTTGAGGTACCTCCTTCGGATGACTCTGAAGGAGTCTTGGCACAACACGAGCCAAAGGATCTAAAAGATCCGTTTTTTGGCACACTTGCTACGGGTATAAACGTAGAGGGATCCTTGTTTGACTACACTCCTGAGCCTCCTCATCCAGTTCAAGAAAAGTGCTCTGCACTTCTGGACGAATTTATAGCACAGAGTGGCGAGTACTTCATCCGAGTCTTCTGGATCGATACCGTTCGTTATGTGGCTGTAGGGTCAATTTTTGGGACTCTGAGCCAAGGCCCGAACAGTGGTAAAAGAGGAGGTCTTCATTACGTACTCGGCAACCTCCAGACTGTGCAAGATTCCAAAGAAAAGCACGCTTATCATGTAAATGGTGTCCCCCTTGAGGTCAAAAAAACTGATCCAAAGACGAACTTGTGTAAGTCCATCATGTGTCTCAAATACGAGGAAGGCTTGAAAATCCGTTACTGGACCCGAATTGGTGAAAAGGAAGTGCCTAACAGCAAGAAGGTGTTTGTGATCACCGACGGGGAGGTTAAGTTTCAAAAATAGACTTAACTCTTCGTGCGTATTAGGGGTCCCGAATCCGATCCCACACGGATCGGGGCCCCTTGGCGTTTGACTTTGGACGCCAGACGTGGCCCCCTATCCGCATTGAAAGCCATTGAATCCAAGGTACTCGCTCATACCGACCGTCGGCATCGGGCCAGTAAACGAAGTCAGGCTTCCCAACATCCTCCAGGCTCGTCTGGGGTGTGAGCACTTCGATAGGGTAGAAGAAAAGCCATCCTCCGAACGCTGTACGCAGAATCCACTCGTTCTCACTCTTGGTGAAGAACTTTCGAGCCGTAGTGTCCCCAAATTGCTGGACAAGCGCATCGAAGGCCAACCTCTCGGTCTTTTTGACCAAGGGGCCTACATTCTTGACATCACTCTCCTCGATGTCGACAAGAAAAATGACCCCGTGCTTCAGGCCATCGAGTACAGCGTCAATGAGGATCTGGTTAGAAGGCTCTAGATATTGTGAGACCATAGAGCCTAAGATACACCACTACCTTCCAAGTGGGTTCTTTCGGATCAAGTCGTAAATAGAAGTCCCTTTTGGCTTTGATTGCTGAAGCGCTCTGGCTTGTGCAAGAGCGCTGCGTACCGGAGGGGGTCTAGGAGCCTCAGGTTGACGAGGCCGCGGAGCATCAAGCTCTGCTCTCATCTGGTCAATAAAATCGGTTATAGGGGCAGGGGGAGGCCCTTGTTCCCGAAGCACTGGGAAACGTCCATTACGCACTCTGGAAGACTCGACCATAGGCCCTTGGCCGACGATTCCACGGTTAAACGGAATCCGTGGGGGAGGGGTGCCATCTACACGAAACCGGCCACTACTCGCCCCACCCCCTTGCCGCGAGGGAGCATCAACAACGAGGTCTCTGGTATCGAAGTCAAAGCCATCTGCTTCCGGAGAGACGAGCTGGTCATGGGTGAAGGGAACTCCAGACCCCTGCATCCACATGGCCGAGAGGTCTATAGCATCCATGGATCTAGCAACGCTGGCGGTCCTGGTGTTGTGATGAGTAGATTGGTCCCAAGATCCCGTCCAATCAACATCCCCTCCCAAGTCGATGTCATCCTCCGAAGCCGCGGGCTCGAAAGAAACATCGTCATTTTCGGGAGTGGTTTGGGCCTGACGGATCGGTGGATTGGTCCTTGGGAATCTAGCAAGTTGTTGAGCGTAGTGAAGCTCATTGCGTCCGGCCTCTGACATCAATAACGTCATGTCGAGAGACGGTTGTTGTGCCTGTTGAGTCTCACCAGCCATGAAGGATGATGCGAAATCTGCGGGGGCTTTTGAGTTGTTGTGTACGCGTTGTCTCGCAAGAAGAATGCGCAATTCACGGTCAGGACAATTGCACCCCCCGGAGACATTCTCTTCAGCGTACATTGGCTGATGGCAGGAACCACAGCGATCCACAAAACTCGGCATAGCTTCCCATCAGAGGATGGTGTATTAAAGGAATATAAGACCCTTCCTACAGGGTCTTGTAGGAAGCTCTATCAAGAGTTCTCAATAGGTTTCCCTAGGAATTTCCAGTTCTTGGCAAGTTGGACGAAAGCCCGGTGAGTTGTGGCATGATCAGTCTTGAGAGATAACGGGAATGTGACAACAACGCGATCGTTCCCGCTGTCCCCACCCCAAAGAATCAATTCGTGGGCTCCCCATTCGACTTCAGGGAACTGAACATCCACGGCGTTGTCCGAGTAGACTAGTGGATCGGAGCCGTAGCCGATCGTGACATGCGGACGAAAGGTTGGGTACGTATTCGGGAAGGGAATACCCGCTTCTTCCACGGCCTTGACAAGACTCGCTCGAAAGGTATGAAGATCGTTGGAAACCACGGGGCAAATGATCGGTACCCCATCGTCCCCAGGAGGAAAGGTTGTAACCCGGTTTACGGATAGGCTAAATGGGTTGGTCCTCGAAACGACGTTCAAGAGAACGGGGATTAGCCGTGCAATTTGTTGGATGGGAATAGCGTCCCCTAAGTACAGGACAGTCACGTGATATTTGCCGGGGGGCTCCCTTTCCCCGAAGTCCCCAAAATCAACCTCGCTGAGAATGAGAGAGGTTTGTGGAGGGACTGCGAATCCAACGAAGGCCATAGGTCACCTACCCTACACACCCGCAAAAATGGAATATACAGTCAAGCTGAGGATCTCCTAAATTTTAGGCTTAATCGTGGAAAAACTACACAAGCTCAGTCATCTACTCGCTGCCGCACGAGCCGTCAGTCCTGACTGCGAAGTAAGGTTCCGTGGGACGGGGAACGAAAACGAGTGGGTATGTATTGTTGGAGTTAGCGCCGCCACCATCTATGAGTCCAAACCTGGCACACTGGAGATTATCATGGATCTCGCCACGGACAAGCTAAAAAGCGTGTCTCAGAAGATGCTTTTTGCCCTGAAGAGCGAAAATCCAGAAGATTCCGAAAACTTTGTTGGTTAAAGTACTCGGGTTGGTGTAGTATTTAGAGATGCCCACTACCGACAACGAAGAACTAGGCCCCTTCTGGAGAATCATCCATCGCTTACAAGGCGTGGAGACGGAGCCTTCTCCTAAGGAACTCTTGGGGAAGACCTATCCCGGGGAGCTTGTCATCGGTACGAGTGCCAACCGGATACTAGCCCGCATCCAGCCTGATGGGAGCGTTATCTACGGAGAAGAATACACGCCCGACGAGGCTGCGGTAACCCTCTGGACCGCCATTGGAAGTCGTCGTCCTGGATTCGAGCGACGCATGCAGTACATGGAGTTGCTTGACTTGCACATCGCGCTCATTGCGGTAGCGGATCAAGCCTACGAAGCCGCTCAAGCCGCTTCACGATCCGCTCAAGCCGCTTTACGAGCAGCCGAACAAGCCAAAGTAGCGACGGAGGTGGAACGTGTTCGTGAGGAAACGGAACGCTTCCGGGAAGAAATGAGCCGACGTAACTTAGAGACGAGAGTTCACGGAATTATCGAGTTTTCTAGGGAATACGCCTCGATGCGTCCCGATCTTATCGCGCAAGCTCAACAATTCATTCCTGGGGCTGGAAGCGGCACAGAAGGGAATCCTATCCCTTCTAGACATTCGTCGGAACTCCCTCAAACATCTCATCAAGTCGAAAGCTAATCGGTTCGTCGAAGCTTTCGATAGGACTAAAGGTGACCCGTATCTTTCCGTCAAGCGGATCTCGACTGAGATCGTAGTTGGTTACGTTTCCCTTTCTTCGTTCGCTTTCGATAGCAAGAAGCGCTTGAAGTCCAGACGCCGAAGGAGAAGGATTTTCGCAAATTCGTTGAATCAACGAGGTCGGGAGCGCCTTAACAAATTCCTTCAGCTCTTTCTCTGTGAGGTCTTTACCTTCCATCACAACCGCGATAAGGTTTACCGTATTCCCTTCGTGAAGCTCCTCGTACCACGCTTCTAGGAAGCATCGTACTGAGGTCGTAGCGACTTCTGAGACAAGATTGGGATCAAGACCCTTGAAGTAACGCTTCAGCTCGACGTTCGCCTTTTCAGCAGCCCGGGTGATCGCGGAACGCAAATCCCATCCGCGAGTTTTGCTCGGTTTAGGCGTTGGAGCGGTGTGAAGGCGATTCCAAAAGAGCTTAAGATCAGGTTCCATCACAAAAGCCTTGAGCGCATCCAGCTCGGAATAACATCCTCACGAGAGAACCCAAAACACGTCCAAAAAGGAGGTTCTTCTGGCAACTGAAGAAGTCTTGGGTTGATGAACAAGACTCTAAAGTATTTTGCCATGATATTCGCCAAAGCGATACGACTCTCTTTGTCCCCCGGACGTTTCTTCATTAGGTGACGATACATAATCACGGAAAAATCCTTGAGCTGTGCGATCACCTTATTGAGGTAGTGCGGGGGAACGAAGATGACAACTTGGGAAGGGGTTTTTAGACCGCTTCGCATTGTTTTTTGAATCGAGAGAATCGTGACGGGCAAGAGGCGATCCTTGTTGAAGGTCTTGTCGGAGAAGCCAAGCTTGCCTGAGTCATAAAACGCAATGTCCGCCACATTGGGCTCTTGGCCCATGAACAAAGCATGCACTTCAGCGGGAGTCATACCTTATATATACACCGGATGGCGCCTCTCAGGGAAGCATTTGTTGAGGTTGTTCGAACCGTCCGACTTTTCGGACATTGCCCACTCTAGCCAAAGGCCACTTTGGAAGTCAAGAGATTTCATTCGAAAAAGTTCTTGACACAACCCATGGGCCTCTAGTAGAACACCAAGCCTTAGCCTCGAAATTCCAATACCACTATACGGAGATTAAGTTGGAAACATTGATCGCATGGCTGCTCACCTTCATGGTTGCAGTAGCCCCACCCACCCGAAAACACTGGTACTCCTACGCAAAGGAAACTCCTGAAGAAGCCTTGGTCCGTTATCAATCCATTGCCGAGGACATTGTTTCCGTTCTCTACAACCCGGACAACCTCCCTCTTTTCGTGGGATCCGAGGGAAGGGCTCGATCGGCGGCTGTCGTGCTGGGCGTGATGTTCTTCGAGGGGGGATTCCGTCGCGATGTCGATTTAGGTCTCGGCCCAATGAGCCGGGGGGATGGTGGACAAAGTTACTGTTTGATGCAAATTCGAGTAGGAAAAGGAAGAACGACTACCTGGAACAAGGCGCTCAACCGATTTGGTAGATGGAACGACTCGGAAACCGATTTGGTTCAAGGCTTCACGGGTCCCGAGATGGTTCAAGACCGTAAGAAGTGCATCGAGGCGGGGTACCGCATGATCCGATCTAGCTTCGCGGCTTGCCGATCTCTCCCCGTAGCTGACTGGTTGCGAGTTTATGCCTCTGGAACCTGTGAGGATGGGGATGGTGCTCATGCCAGTAGAGCACGAATGAATGTGGCGCTCAACTGGTTCAACGGACACAGACCGACGTTTACTGACTCTCAGATTCTGAGCAAGACGACACCGAAAATCGCTTCAAATTGATAGAGAGCTTATCTTTACTTCCTAGGGTAGAGGTAAGAATGCTCTCTCCATCAGAAATCGAAGACCTGATCTCTCGGTGTAAGTACGCACAGTTCCACGGATTTCCGATCGCTTTAGCCGAGCACTACGCCATGGAATTGGGCTACGCAGGAGAAGATCCTCCCGTCAAGGTCAAGAAATTCTCCCCAGCCCATCTGCTTCATTTGCTCAAAGAGAGCCGAAAGCCCAAGGCCTCTCTCCAAGCTCCGGAAACGCCCCCTCCCTCCGTAGTTGCCAAGGATTTTTCTTACAGGTCAGTTTCTTTCCCAATCCAAGAACCTGTTCCAGTAGATCCCATTCCTCAAGTTCCCGAACAGGCTCCTGTGGTCCCTCTTGTAAAAGAGAAGACTCCTAGGCAACCTTCAAAGCTCAAGGATCCTTCAGTCTCTAAAGAATCTTAGGTCGAGGTGTTTGGCAAGTCTGGTTTGACCAACTGCACACGGCAATTAGAGTCAAGAGTGATGACTCCTTCTTCGGCCAGGTGTAAGATGGCGGAACGAGCGTCTCCCGCAGCATAACCGGTCCGGTCGTTCTTCGAAACTTCCACAACGATAGCGGTAGCTTGATGCACCTGGCCGTCCGAAAGCGCGATGAGAACCTGATTCTTCATCTTTTCCCATTCGGCGCGCATTAGGAAGCCACCATCATCGGCAAACGTTCTTCGTAATCGTACTGGACGTAATCAACGTCGATTTCGGTACCCGCCAGCGTGATGGTTTTGTAAGCCTGCATCAAGCACCAGCCGCAGGAAGGCGGGATTACATCCGAAAGAGATCGCCAGTAGCGGTTGATATTGGGCAAGGCATACAGTTGATCTCCGGTCAACCCACACTCGGCGCCAACGTACAATCCGGTATTATACCCGGCGTTGTTGAGAACCGTGGCCCTTTCGATGACCCATGCGGACACCTCTTGAGCGTTCCCCGCTGTCCCCTCTAGATCAATCCAGGTAGTGACCCCTTGAGGAATGCCAGCAGCCTTAAGATTCCTCACATCAAGATTTCCGTCTGAAGTTCCCATTCCAGGGGTTGGAACCCACCCTACCGCCCGAGAGAATGTGACTGGCATGAATAGAAGCCCGGCTCCAAGAATGATCTGAAGCTCTTCGGCCGTTATGGATCCTAGATATCGGACCGCGAACGTCATTCCTACGGCCTTCAGAGCGGAAGCTCTCTCGGAGGTCATCGGAACAACCGTGTCAAAACCTACAGCGGGAAATGGAGCACCAACGATTTGCATACCCACTCCGATGATAAATAGTTCAATAGAGCAAGCCGGGAGGCTCCCCCTTACCACCGAGCAGGGCGTGCAGGTAACGTTGCAATTGAGCCTCACGTAGGATAGCTACTCGTAAGTCCCAGGAGTGAGGGTCCTTCCTCAACGCATGCTTGAGCGCCACGTAGGTCTCGTAAGAGGTTACGAGCTTCCCTTCTAGTGTCTCTCGAGAGTCCACATCAATAACACGAATTGTAGTAGTTTTGCCACATTTCTGCCCAGCCCTCTTCGTACTCCTCCCTACAACTAGGGCAGAAAGGATAACTTCGATTGGGGTCTGGGGGTCCTTCAAGGCCAAACCGTATATACTCCCAACACGATATTTTTCGGACGTAAGAGGGACCCTTCACCGTCCACGTGATTCCCTCTGTATCCCCACAGCGTTCACATACGGGGGCTACCTCTTCAGGGGGAAGAGGCTTGTGAAGGGGCGTCTTGTGCCAAGAGCACGCATACCAAAGAGACTCATGGGCCCCTTCGTGCAGCATCGACTTATTGATGAAAGCAACTGCCCAAGCTTGGCATCCTTCCTTGTTGCAAGTGATGCGACGATTCATGCCTCTTCTACAGGCGTTAGGTCCTGACCGATGATAGCCACAGGACGCACTCTGAACTCGCTAAGCACCGTAGCTCGAAAAATCATACCCCATCGAAGATTCACAAGATTGCCGTTATTGCACGAAAACTCGTGATCTTTAGGTAAATCCAGAAGCACGTTCGAAAGGGTATGGTTCAACGATCGGTAGATGTCGCCCTCGATATGTTCGGCCCAAGAAACCTCGTCACCAAAGTCAACCCGTACTTTTTTTCGTGACATAACCTTACCCCCAGTGTCCCTCCGGAGCATGTTCTTTGAATTTCTCCAGGTACTTCTGGTCGTCGTAGGAGATAGGTTTTTTGAAGTTACGGGAGAGGTAGTCAAGGAATGTCTTGCCTACCCGAAACTCTTTCATACCTACCCTAGACGTGCGATTTATAGCATCCGAGTAGATTCCCCGACCGTAGTGATCAGATAGCTCTTCTTCGACACGGCCTTGAGCCCACCGCTCAAAAAAGTTTGGGGAGTGGCGAAATGACAAGTCTCTTGGTCTCATGGATACGGGAAACCCAACATCCTGGCCTGGAACAAACGACAGTCTTGACGCCTTGCTTTCAAGAACAGCCGTCCCAGGAAGATAGACGATCCAGGTAGGACCCTCGTCCTCAAAATCCGCGAGCTTGACTTTCCAACGATCGTCGAGCGTTTTGATAACGCAATTCTCGAGAATAGGTTCGAAGGATTGCATGCGCGTCTCCTTCGAACCCCCTAGGATTTTAACTTTGATATAGGTGTAGTTGGCCACTAAGTATTACTACACCGGGGACTAACTACTTTTCGACTTCTTTTGCCAGGCGCGCCGTGAGGAGATCCATGAAGGCTGTTCTACCCTCTCCTCCGGACCCGACTTGAACATCCGGGGTAGGACGTTGCTTCGAGTAGGCATCGGACCACGCCTTGTGGATAGTGGAAAGGGTCTCCAACCGAAGCCGAATGTTCCCATCAGACTTGGCGAGTCGCTCCCTAGCATTCGCCTCAGCTTCAGATTCCGTCTTTTTCGTCTGAGCTGCTAGCTTGGCCGTCTCAAGCTCAAGGGCCGCGACTTCCTTGTCCTTGTTCGCTTGAAGCAGCGCGACATCCTTCTCCTTTTGAGCGGTTGTCATTTCCGTGGCTCGCACCACTTCTTGTGCCCACTTGGCTTTAGCAGCATCTGCCTTCCCCTGTTGTTCAACCGTCAGGGCATCCTGCTCCGCTTTTCGAGCGTTGACGATGGCTTGCTGGACGGCCATCAAAGCCTCTTGCTGCTTCTTGATTTGCTCTTCAATCTGAGTGTCATACTCGATACCGTTGATCGTGACGTTGTTTGCACCCATTCCAAACTTCTGGATGGGGCTCTCTTCCTCACGCTCAATCCCGTTGGGACCGGTGCCAATCTTGGGTTGAACGTAGTCAACCGTTTTCTTCTGACCCGTGATAGGATCTACGGTTTCTGTCTGCTTGTGCTCAGTTCTGTAGACGCCGTTCACGATCTGATCGGTGATGTACGTGATAAGGTCGTTGCGACGCTCGGCGTAGGATTCACGAGAACTCATGAGGGGGCCCGTCATGAAGACGGATTTGTTGACAACCTGACGAATCAATTCATGGTTGATGGCCGCCATGCTCCCATACGTCGAATGCAAGGCAATCATCTTTTGGGGATCCAACGGGAGCATATACCGGAGAGATCCTGAAATTTTCCCATGGCCTCCATCATTGAACCGAACCACGATGGATTCATCGGCGGTTTTTCCTTCGTCGGTCTTCGCAGAGAACCAATACTGAGCACTCTTCTTATACCGAGTAATGGTTCCGAAGTTTTGCCAGTGGACTCCGGGGCTCGACCAGATTTGCAAATTCCCGTTTACGAGATTTTGCTTTACCACGATCTCGTCGGCGCCAACCGTCGTGACCATGCTGGAGATGATCCAAATCCCGAAAAAAAGGGCTGCAACTCCAAGGGCCAGTCGGATGTAAAGACCGACATTACTTGACTCATCTCTGCTCATCTGATTTCCTCTTCTTCTCATCTTCCTCTTCATCGGAGGGATTGTACTGCGTATCGTAAAGCCTCTCCGTTTCCCGAATCAACTTAGCCGCCTCTACCTCCAATCTAGCTTGTTCCAGCCTCTCCCTGGCTTCGGCAAGCGGATTTCTCCTGTGAGGAATAGCCGCCCGCACCAGCATGTACAGAGGTCGAGCCACGTAAAGTATTCCAATTCCTCCCACAAGAAGGATCAGCAGGTCTTCAAACAGCACGCTCTAGTATACACCAACGTCGTGTTAAGACTTACTGGAACGAGTTGCCCTCTCTAAATGCTCGAACTCCTCATGGGAGATGGGGGTTGCGGTCATAAAAAACTTGACCAGCTCATAGATAACCCGTTCTCCTTTTGGGGTCACAAGCTTTGGGAAGTTCAGTTTCTTCCAGTAGGCAGGTAATCCTCCGAAGTCGTAATAAGTGGGCGCTCCCGTCGCGGTTTTCATCGCACTATGTCCTTGAGCTTTTTGCCAAGCCTTATCGTAGATGCTTCGCATTTGACGATTTGCTTCATCCACTATATGAAGCTCTTCGTCATTCATCGTAGTGCGCTTCTGTTCCTTAGCCTTCGCCTCAATCGATCGAACCCCTTCATAAATCTTGTGGGCTTCTTTCTTAGCTCGAATCATGGGCTTGATGTGGAGCTGAAGCTCGCCGATGTGTCCATTCGGATACTCGACATTCATCATGATGTCTCGGTACCCTGCTGGAGTAGGATTTTGGAACCGGTTCTTCGGCTTCCGAGCCAGCTTCAGACCACTCTTCTTGAGAGCTTCAAGGGCTTTTGGCAAGTCGTCTACGCTATCTACGGCGATAGAGGATCGAACGATATCCCCAAGTTTGGACCAATCCCCTCCGTAGTCCGAGTTCACTTTCTCCTTGGATCGTTCTTTTTTCTTAGGAGGCCCGATAAGAATAATTGGACCGTCCTCTTCAAAATCCGTCTTTTCCCCATGATCTCCTCGGATGACCTTAGCTCCTAAAGCTTTTCGAATGCCGTTCTCCGCAAGAAGCTTGACTTGCTGGTTGTGAGCTTCCATGGCATGATCGAACAATTTATCCGGGTCTGAAATAAGCTGGCTGTGAGCTACAGGAAGCTTATCCACTTCCTTAGGATCAAAAAGACGATTGATCATCGTCTCGGATTTTGATCCCCTCTCTTCCCCCTCAGGTTCTTCGTGTTTCTTGACCGTGTGGTTCTTTGGATCCGCCCCTGGATGTTCATGAAGATACTTTTTAAATGCTTCATCCGAAGGGAACTCCATTGCAACAGGAGCTTCTTTCGACGCAAGATACCGAAAGGCCACTCTCCGAACGAGCATTTCTTCTTGGTACTTAATCACAACACGCTTGGCCAAACGGTCCATTTTCCTAGGTCTCCCGGAGAAGGCATCGCAGGGTAGCGTTCCTATAAGTGCCTAATAAAGTCTCTTACCCAGGACTTCCTAGCCTCTCTCCCTTCTACGTTGAGGCGTCCGAAC
>Ga0187872_10003987_pt1 | contig 11411 bp, 12 predicted proteins | sample June2016WEW_16_4_FD_132973 | JGI IMG/M metagenome (GOLD analysis project Ga0187872, IMG submission 132973) | Peatland microbial communities from SPRUCE experiment site at the Marcell Experimental Forest, Minnesota, USA - June2016WEW_16_40 | ecosystem: Environmental > Terrestrial > Soil >...
TCACTGACGAGCGGGCGCCAGCTAATACCAAGTGTCCCCCTGCCTTACGCGGCGCGCGGGCCCAGCACAAAATGCAAGATCAACGAAATCACTGCGAATACCAGCAGCAGGTGAATCAACCCACTCGTTACGTGGAATACCGCGAAGCCACCCAGCCAGGCAATTAGCAGAACGACAAACAAGATTGTCCAGATGCTCATCCGTTTATCTCCTCTTTGAAATACGTTTCCGGTAAAGAAGATTGGAAACCGTCTGGGCGCGGAAAGGTTACGAACCGCACTGCCGACGCCGCCCTAGGCGGATAATGTTGAGGCTAAATCTCGTACCGCAGTGGTGTCATTACGGCGAACCTTGTACTTCATAGAAAACATCGGGGTACTTTCCGCTGCTGTAGCCAGCCAACAGACTCCCTCTTAAGACGCCCGCCGGGCCGCAAAATCGCGCTGAATCCTTGAGAATAATCTTGAGAGGGCCTCAGTGCGACGTCCACTTTCCCTATGCGAAGGAAAGACGAACCCAGATCCGGGCTCAACTACGACTCACGCCCGCCGTCCTTAGCTGAATCGGCCGCCAACCTCCTGAACTGTTTCACTCTCTAATTAACGCAACTGTCGAGACCGCAAAAGAAAGCCCCGGCCCCGACGAGCCTCCTAAACTTGAGCAGGCAGCGAATAGTGAGGGTCGCTAATCACTCCATTCAGGCATGCGACAGTCGCGAGGAAAGACGCCATGACAGACCACAACAGACTCACCACCGGCATTGCAGGGTTAGACGATATTTTGGAAGGCGGTTTGCCATCGGGACATCTTTACTTGATCGAGGGTGACCCCGGCACCGGCAAGACCACCCTGGCTTTGCAGTTCTTGCTCGCTGGTGCAAACCATGGGGAATCGGTCCTATATGTAACTCTCTCGGAATCCGCCAAAGAGTTGAAGGATGTCGCCGCTTCCCACGGATGGTCCCTGGATAACGTCCAGATTTTTGAATTATTACCGGATGAGGAAGCCTTGAGACCCGAGCGTCAATACACCGTTTTTCACCCCTCGGAAGTGGAACTGGGGGATACGACAAAAGCCATCGTCGCTAAGGTCGAAGAAGTGGATCCCAAAAGGGTTGTGATTGACTCGCTCTCAGAATTGCGAATGCTGGCTCAAGACCCGCTCCGCTACCGCCGCCAAATTCTCGCCTTTAAACAATATTTTTCTGGAAAGCAGCGCACTGTCCTGTTACTTGACGATCGCACAAACACCGATCGCGACCTCCAACTGCAGAGCATCGCCCACGGAGTCCTGTCCCTTGAAAATCTGCCTCGAGACTACGGAGTCAAGCGGCGGCGGCTTGAGGTGCTCAAATTGCGGGGATCGTCTTTCCGCGAAGGGTTCCATGATTACGGAATCAAGAAAGGAGGATTATCGATTTATCCTCGCCTCGTCGCCTCTGAACATAAAGCGAAATCCATGCGGGAACAGATCTCCAGCGGGATCAAACAGCTCGATGCCCTCGTTGGCGGCGGAATTGATCGCGGGACGAGTACGCTCGTGATGGGCCCTGCCGGGGCCGGCAAATCGACGATCGCAGCGAAATATGCGTTCGCGGCAATGGAAAGAGGCGAGGCAGCCGCCGTCTATTTATTCGATGAGGGCATCCAGTCTTACCTGTCCCGCCTGAAAAGCCTTGGCTTCGGCACAAAACCCTTCTTGGAAAATGGACGTCTTCTTCTCCATCAAATCGACGTTGCGGAACTCTCGCCCGGCGAGTTCTCCAATCGCGTGCACCGGGCGGTAGAAGTCGACGGCGCCAAAGTAATCATCATCGACAGCCTGAACGGCTTCATGAATGCCATGCCCGGTGAAAAATATCTGCCCATGCAACTGCATGAGCTTACGACCTTCCTCAATCAAAAAGGGATCGCAAGTTTTATGGTCCTGGCGCAGCACGGCCTCATTGGCCGCGAGATGCAGACCCCAGTGGATGTTAGCTATTTAGCGGATTCCGTTCTTTTACTTCGCTTCTTTGAAGCCAAAGGAGAAGTGAGGCAGGCAATCTCCATGATCAAGAAGCGCAGCGGACACCATGAACGATCCATTCGGGAACTTCGCCTGCATCGCGGGATCATCGTTGGCAATCCACTGCTTGACTTCAAAGGTGTGCTGAGCGGCGTCCCGGATGCTTTGGTTCAAAAACGGCGCAAAATCGATGTCAGAGATAATGACAATGGCCCCACCCAGTGACAAGGACTCGCGCGTGCTGATCCTTGCCCCTAGCGGCCGCGATGCCGATCTTATTTCCGCAGCCCTCGCCGAGGTGGGAGTATCCTGCCACGTTTGCACCACGGCAGCCTACGTGGTCGACGAATTGAATGTGGGCGCCGCCGCTGCGGTCATCAGCGAAGAGGCCCTCGGAGAAAGGGAAATACAGAACTTTGCTTCGGCGTTAGAGCACCAACCCCCCTGGTCCGACTTGCCCATTATTGTGATGACCGGAAGTGGAGAACCCAATCGTACCAGTAGACAACTCGCCCGCATGCGAACCCCCATGGGCAACGTCACCCTTCAGGAACGCCCTTTACGCGCCGTCACCTTGGTCAGTTCTGTTCAATCGGCACTCCGCGCCCGAGAAAAACAGTACGAAGTCCGCGATCATTTGCGCGAACTCCAGTCGCGGCAAGAGGCTTTGCGGCGCGCGGAAGAACAATTCCGTCAACTAGCCAATGCCATGCCTCAGTTGGCCTGGATCGCCGACGCCGCTGGCCACACTCTCTGGTTCAATGATGGCTGGTACCACTACACCGGCAAAACCTCGGAACAGTTGGCAGGTTCGGGATGGCAGTCTCTGCATGATCCTGACATTCTCCCCGAGGTTCTCTATCGGTGGCACGATTGCATTCGAAGAGGAGTGCCCTTCGAGATGGAGTTTCCGTTACTTGGCGCCGATGGCCGCTTTCGCTGGTTTCTCACTCGCGTCATCCCCATACGAGACCCGCACGGGAGAATCACCCGTTGGCTGGGCACTAATACCGACATCCATGCCCAACGCGAAGCGCGCGAAATCTTAAAATCGAACCAGGAAAGACTGGAATCGGAAGTGGCCAAGCGGACCGCCGCCCTTCGGCAACTGTCCGCCAAATTGATTCGCGCCCAGGATGAAGAGCGCCGCCGCCTAGCCCGCGAACTGCATGACAGCATGGGCCAATACCTCGCCGCCATGTCGATGAGTTTAGCGGCTCTCGTCGCTGACACTCCTTCCATCGACCAAAAGCGTTCGGACGATCTGCAAAATATCATCCAGCTTTGCCTGAGCGAAACTCGCACGCTCTCTCATCTCCTCCATCCTCCTCTTTTGGACGAGATCGGATTAAACTCCGCCATGAAATGGTTCGTGGAAGAATTCGGCAACCGCAGCGGAATCCGTGTCACGCTAAGCAGTGAATGCCAGCATCGCCTTCCCACACTCGTGGAAACTATGCTATTCCGAGTTGTCCAGGAGGCCCTCACGAACATCCATAAGCATTCGGGTAGCACAACCGCGGAAGTCTCCCTCCGCAGCAACCACGCAGATGTTGTACTCGAGGTGAACGATCATGGCCGGGGGATGCCCAACGAACTTATCGAACGCCTCGGAAACCGCGGCAGCATGGCGGGTGTAGGGTTGGCCGGCATGCGCGAGCGCGTCGGCGAAATTGGCGGGGACTTCCGCCTGCAATCCGGTCCACAAGGTACAAGTATCCGGGTCTCGATTCCAGTCAGACTCGCGGCCTAGCCCCGCCCACCTCGCTTCAGGCATAATTCCCCAAACGCGCGGGCCCGCATGTCAAATCCTCACCCACAGTTCCTACTCCGTTTGTTTCTTGATGCCCTCTCCAGTTTTCACATTGTCAGCCCCGTCCGAAACTAAAGATCGCTTGCCAATCTGTCGATGTGTTGGATGACACCACAAGTCGGAAGCAACCGGCCGCGGAATGCGTTCAACGAGAGAAAGCAATGCTGAAGAGATACTGGGTTCGGATCTGCTTGTTGGCGCTGGCTGTAACCCATATCGCGTTTCCTGTCGAAAGTCTCGCCCAGCAAGTGCGCTCCGAAGGCAAGCGCAAGATGGTAGTCGACCTCCGGCCCGTTTATCCGCCGCTGGCCCGCAAACTGAACATGAGCGGCATTGTGCGCCTGCGGGTCACGGTCTCTCCCGCCGGTTATCCGGTTCGCACGGAAGAACTCGGGGGCAGTCCTTTACTGATGAAGGCCGCTGCGGACGCTGTTTCCAGGGCCAAGTGGGAGCCCACTTCGCTGGAGACCAAGGAAATCGTCGAAATCAAATTTCAGACTGCCCAAAAGTGAGACCGTCATTCCGACGGATGCGGCCCGGTAAAGTCCGAGCAGCAGGGTTTCTGCACCGGCTTGAACTCCATCAGTTCCACCCGCGTCAGATCCGGATCGAAAACGTTGAGCTGCCACTTGCCATCCTTGCCCATCTGCGCTTTTTCGTCGCCATGCGGCTTCCAGCCATGCGATTCCAGAATCGCCTGCGCCTTTTTCATATCGGCGACGCCGAGAGAAGTGTGGTTCATCACTCCCGTCAGTCGCAGATCGGGATGCGCCGGCTGATTCAGCATGTACTCCAACCAGTCCGTGCCGTCGGGAACCTGCAGGGCCACCCAGTCGGTCTCGCCGTCTTTCATTCCCCCATGCCAGTAGGGACGAAAGCCGAGGATGTCGCGGTAGAAGTGGTCTTCTGCGTCGCGGTGATAAACCAAAAAGCCCGCGTGAATCATGTGGCGCGAAACCGCGGAAGCCGCCGGCGCGGCCTCGCCCTTGCCTCGCTCCACAAACTCCACGCGATGCCCTTCCGGATCTTCCACCACGAAAAAGAGACTCTGGTCCGACCGTTCCTGAACCTGCGGGACCTTAATCCCCTGTGTGGCTAAATATTGGCGAAGGGCCGCTACGTTGTCGGTGGTGTAAGCCACGTGATCCATGCGGTCGCTAGCCTTGGGATCGGGCGCAGCGCTGTAGCCGACCCACTGCCTACCCACCATGTACCGCACGGTGCCGCCAGGCTCGAGCGGTGCGGCGGAGGCCAAACCCAGAATGTCGCCGTACAGGTTTTTCACTCCGCCAGGCGCAGTGGTATAGAACGACACGTGGTCGATGCCGAGAATGTGCGGCCGTTGAGCAGGAGTTTGACCGTGGGCACCGATCGGCAGAAGCGCGACCACAAGCGCGAGGGCAAGTTTCTTCATGGCGTTCACGATTTTAGACCAATCGGCCCCTGGCAATTGCAGTTTCTCCGTTAGCGCACGGATGAAACCGTGCCCTTCCAGAACCGATCTCTGTGAGATCGACTGATGCTAGAGCCCGTCCAGAAACTGGCGCAGTAGTCTGGCGGCTTCTTCGGGTTGCTCCCAAGGCGAATAGTGCCCTGCCTTCGGAATCACTCGCATCTGGCTGCCAGCAATGTGCTGACGCATCAACTCCGCTTCGTTGACTCCAGTCATGACGTCTTCGTCGCCGGTCACCAGCAGTGTGGGAACATTGATGGTCTTCAAGGTTTCGATGGAGTCGGGACGTGCCGCCATGCCGCGCTGCACTTGTGCGACGTCTTCCGCTGACATCTTGCGCATCATGCGCAACGCACCGTCTACCAAGTCCGGACGCATCTCCCGCGTATTCCTCGCCATGACTTTAGGAATCATAGATTCGAAAAACGGTTCGGTACCGCGTTCGAGAACGTCATTTGCCGCCTGTAAGCGTCCTGCGCGCGCTTCCGGACCATCGGCCGGCGCTTTGGTGTTGCACAATCCGAGCGCAGCCACGCGGCCGCGATGTTTTCGCCAGAACTCGAACAGTGCGTATCCGCCGATCGAGACTCCCACCAGTGGAGCGCGACCGACCCCGGCGTTGTCCATCACGCGAGCGATGTCGGCGGCATGCTTCTCCATCGTCGCCGGACCTTCGCCGACACCAGAATCGCCGTGCCCACGCAGATCAGGCATCACAACGCGATACTTCGTGGCCAGAACCTCGGCCACCGGCAGCCAGAATTCATGGTTGGCAGGAAAAGGATGGAGCAGGACGACCGGAGGACCGCCGCCCAGCACCCAGCACACGATTTCGGCATCGTCGCTCTTGCTGCGTTGGGAGAGAATTCGCTCCATGCTGGCGATTAAACCACGACTGCGGCTTCCGGCGTCCAGCTCTTGGTCTGAGCTCTAAAAGTTACGGGTTCGTCACCTGTTGCGCAGCAACCGGGGCCGGAAGCAGCAGTGGTTCTTCCGGCATCACGATCCACGCGATGAGGTAGGCAAGGAAACCGAAACCGGTCATAAACGCCGTGATCAGCCATACGACCCGAACCAGCGTAACGTCGAGGTCGAAGTATTCGGAGAAACCGAGGCAAACGCCTGCGACCTTGCGTCCCAGTCGCGGCCGCACCAGCTTGGTCCTAGCCAGCGAGGCGCCGACGCGAACGCCGCAGTACGCGCAAACCGCAGCGTCATCCTGAATCACTTTTCCGCAGTAGTTGCAGTACATCGTTCCGCCCTCACTAGATATTACGTATTTCTAAGCGGAAAGTTCCCTTCACTCCCGGTACGCCTCTTTAATGTAGCGCCGCGCCTCGTCGGCAGGGCCCGTATTCGCATTACCGGCCAGGACCGTTTCATATTTCTTCATGGCCAGATCGCGTTTCTGCAGCAGGTCGTACATTTCTCCAGCAGCCAGGTTGGCCTTTTGCAAGACATCAGGATCAGGGTTAGGAGCTTCGTTTACCAGGTCATAAGCGGCGGCCGCGCCAGCAAGATTCTTCTCGGACCGTAACAACTCTCCTAAGCCCCATGCCGCCAGTTCGTAATGCAGGTTACCGTACTTCCCTTCCCGGCCGTTTTGCCACACTTTGCGATACACGGTCTCGGCCTCCTGCAGGCGGCCCGCCGCGCGCTGCAGGTTCGCCACTTCGGTGAGAAACAAGTGGTTCTTCGGATATTTGGCCGAAAGCTCGTTCATATAGCCGAGCGCCTCGTCATACTGGTGCTCGCGCCGCAGAAACAGGGTGAGCACAATTTTGGCGTCGACCGCGTTTTCCCCCTCGCTTTTGGCGACCTCGCGAAGATAGGCGAGACCTTTTTCGCTCGACCCACTCAACCCAGCCAGAGCCGCGGCCACCTTCACGCTCCAAGGCAAGTGACTGATCACGTAGTTATGGGTTCCCAAGACCAGCTTCGCATCCACGTAGTTGGGATCAAGTTCGAGCACGTGTTCATGGTCGTGGCGGGCTCCGACCGCGTTGCGCAGCGCCGAAAACCACGCCCGCTCTACCAGACCGGTGTAGACGGAGAACTGGGCTCGGGTAACCCCGCGACAATAGAGAGCGTCCACGGACTCCGGATTCGCCTTGAGTTGCTGCTCTTCCAGACTCTCTGCCCGCCGAACCAGTCCCTTGATGCGTTCCTTCACCGCTGGGGGAGTGGGGTGCGGGGTCCTGCCGATGAAGCTGTCATTGCTGTAGTCCCCGGTATTCATCGCTCCGGTGTCGTAGAGGTCGTGCATGAGCACCGCGGTAAGCAAATGATTCACCGCAAAGGGATCGTTGGGATGCTTCTCTACGATCTTCTCGAACTCCTGCGTCGCACGATCGTACTCCATGTTGTAGAAATGATCGAATGCGGCGTCGCTCTGGGGATCGTGCGGTGCGCCGCGGCGAGAATCCGAGGCGAGGGGCGACTGGCTCACAGCAGGAATACATGATGCGAACAGCAGGCAAAGAACGATCAATATCTCAGCGCCTTGTTCAAACTTCGTCGAGAGATTTTCGGTTTGCGCCGTCACGGTTCGATTGCAACCTAGTTTAAACGAACCGGCCAAGAGATGCTCCGGATGTTGCTGCGGCTGAGAAGCGAACCCTTGAACCAAGAACGTCATCTATGTGCCGTCAACGCCGCCTCGTGCCGCCGTCGCGCGCCCTTATAATCTGCGCAGCTGAACATTGATTCATGTCGCGAGAAGACTCGTAGGAGCTTCGTTCAGCGGTCTCGTTGGCGGTGTTCAAGGTTCCTGGGCTTTCGTAACCGGTGCATCTTTACTCACCGCCGCGCGTAATTCTTGCTTGCCTTGCTGCCGCACTAGCTTGTGAAAAGCTTGCAAGTATTTGTGACTGTGGCCTTTAGATTCAGGCAGGCTTTGGCGGTTGGAATGCCATTCACCCTAGAGCTATCGCTGTAGGTAGGGCGAAACATTATGTCGGAAGTCATTCAAGAAACCCGTAACGAGTTCTGGCGACCGCCCTCCCCGGTCCTTCCGGATGAGATCGTCATCCGGGAGACCCTCCCCACGATGGCCGAAGCCTGCTCGCGCTGCGGCACCGAATTTCTGCCAGGGGCCCGGTTTTGCCACTCCTGCGGCGGCCGCCGTCCAGTGGCGATCAGCGCTGCCGCCAAAGCGGACGCTGCTGCCTTGGCCGGACCTTGGGAACAAGCAACCGCCCGAGTCTATTCCCTTTATTCAGCGGTTGCGAGATTCTCCTGGAGCCAGATCAAATTCCCTTCCTGGCTTCGCTATCTTCACTTTCACGAGATCAAGAACTGGGTCGGCCTTTCGACGGCTTCCCTCATCGCATTCGTGATCGGGTTAGGCTGTGTCGCTGGAGCATTGCTGGTCGGACTGCTCACCGCTAGGACCTTTGTGGATTGGCAGGCCATTCAGTTCTACCGTGCGGAATGGCTGCTGGCGGCAACCGCCTCGTTTGTGGCGGGAATCCTCCTGAAGAAATCTTCCACTCGCGACCGCGACTAATCCCCCTAGCTTTCGTTTCCCGAACCCGCCGCACGCCTCTGCTGGCTCATCCGATAAAGATGGTGTACAGGCCCAGTTCCCCGGCCCAGGGGGTGCCCGTACGAGATTGCCGCGGTGACATAGGTCTTCGCCAGGAGGGCAGCTTCCGCCAACCCACGGTCGAGAGCCAGGTGGCATGCCATGGCTGTGGCGAAGGCGCACCCCGTGCCATGGGTTGAATTCGAACGTTGCCGCTCAGCCTTGAACACTTCCTGTTCGATCCCGCGCTTGGTTTTGAAACTCAGCAGATCAATCGCCTTCTCGAGGTGCCCTCCCGTGATAACCACGGCCGTCGCGCCCATCTCGTGCAATTTGGCGGAGGCGGCTTTCATGTCCTCCAAATCCTTGACCTGTACTCCGGTGAGGACCGCCGCTTCGTCGATATTGGGCGTCACCACGTCGGCCAGCGGAATCAGCCTCTCGACCAGCAATCTGGTCCCGCTAGCGTCGAGAAGGTCTGCGCCGGAAGAGGACTTAAGGATTGGGTCGAGCACGATATTGGGCAGCCTCGCCTTTGCTGGGGGGTTTGCGGAGCGGTTCCCGCCTTGGCCGGCTGGCTGGCCAGAAAGGAAGTCCGCGACCGCCTTGACCACCTTCCCCGATCCCAGCATTCCGATGTGTACCGCGGCAATGTCTAGGTCCGCTGCCAGTTCTTCCAGGCTCTCGGACAGAAGGGCCGGGTCGACCACCTCAACCCGCTTTACCCCACAGGTGGACTGCACCGTCAACGCGGTGATGCATGCCACCCCATAGCAGGCATGGGCGGCAATCGTCTTAATATCGGCGGTCACGCCGGCCCCCGAGGACGGATCGAACCCCGCGATGGTGAGTACGATAGGTGGTTTTTCGGGCATGGCCTTCGGTTCCACTGCGTCCGATAGTAACGCCGTTCAGGGCTCAGCATCTCACATCGGCCGGGGCTCGGAGTTACTTTGGGGGCTTACCTCCCGAAAAAATCTTCGATGGGGGATGCCAGAGCTATCCCCGCAAGTACATGATTCCACGTAGTTTGTCCTGGATGAAACCGTAACCCATTGATTCCATTGTTCTTGTAAATTCTACTCTGCTTTCCCTTATGTGCTATTTACTTTCTAGTAAATGCCTAAGCTAACTGAAATAAAGGACATTGCCAGCATCTGCCTACATTTGCAATACGTTACGTAAGACATCTATTACTAGGCCGTCATCGATCTACCCCCCAATTCGTATTGACAGGAGTTTGGCACGTCGCTAGCATCAACAAACTGCAGGTACGAAAGCCTTAAGGCCAAAAGCACTTTTGAGTATGCCAGGAGAACTGAATGCGACGATATTTAGCTCATGGACTGACGATTGCCTCTTTGATCGTCGGCCTGGGAGCGGCTCAGGGACCGAACATCTCGGAGGCGACAGCGGCTCCAGTTAGTTCAATCCAAACCAAACCCGAACTCCGCAAACAGGTCAAGACGAAACCGTATCAAATTGGGACAGCGTCCTGGTACGGCCAGATTTTCGACGGTAAACCAACCGCCAGCGGCGAGCCCTACGATATGTACGACATGACCGCCGCTCACCTGACGCTTCCTATGGGAAGCTATGTCCGGGTCACCAACCTGCGCAACGGCCGAGCCGTCGTGGTCCGGGTCAATGACCGCGGTCCCATCGTTCCGGGTCGCATTATTGATCTGTCGTACGGCGCCGCCCAAGCCCTGCAATTCAAACAGCGCGGTCTGCAACGCGTACGTCTGGACCTGGTCAACCCCCGCGACCTGAAGCCGGCTTACCAAACCGTCGCCTACAACCGTCCCCCACTGGCGAAACTCCCGTAAAGACTTTAAACTGTCTGGGATGCCCACAGCCTTGCCCAGCATCCCACACGGTGGATTAACCTACCGCGGCGATGATCTTCGCCACGGGGACCCGCGCCAGCGGCTCATCGTTGCCCTGGACGTTTCCACCGCCGCCGCTGCACAGAAAATTGTGGCGGCGGTCGGAGACTACGCGCTGACCTATAAAGTCGGCATGCAGCTCTATACCGCCGAAGGTCCACAAGTGGTGCGCGATCTTGTCGCATCCGGACGCCGGGTCTTTCTTGACCTCAAATATCACGACATCCCCAATACCGTGGGAGCCGCCGTGGCCGAAGCGGCAAAGCTTGGAGTCAGCATGCTGACCGTGCACTCGTCCGGTAGCGGCAAGATGCTGCGTGCAGCAGTCGAAGCAGCCAACGTGCGCCCCGAACTGATCGTACTCGCCGTCACCGTGCTCACCAGCATGGACGGAAACGACCTGGAAAAAATCGGGATTCGCGGCACGGTCGAGGACACCGTCGTCCGCCTGGCCACCATCGCACTGGCCAACGGATGTCAGGGCGTGGTTACCTCCGCCCGCGAAGCTTCCTCTTTGCGAGCCCAACTCGGGGACGCTTTCGCCATCGTGACTCCGGGGATACGCCCCGCCGGTAGCAGCCTCGGCGATCAAGCCCGTGTGGTCACTCCCGCCGAAGCCGTCGCCTCGGGCGCCAGCCACATCGTAGTCGGCCGTCCCATCACCGAAGCCGCCGATCCGGCGGCCGAAGCCAGAGCGATTCTGAGTCAGATCAGCGGATAGCA
>Ga0187872_10003989_pt1 | contig 11402 bp, 8 predicted proteins | sample June2016WEW_16_4_FD_132973 | JGI IMG/M metagenome (GOLD analysis project Ga0187872, IMG submission 132973) | Peatland microbial communities from SPRUCE experiment site at the Marcell Experimental Forest, Minnesota, USA - June2016WEW_16_40 | ecosystem: Environmental > Terrestrial > Soil >...
AGAACATGGCGCAGCTTGACGAACTTTACGGCAAGCCTCTCCGTCAATCGACGCTGGCCGGGTCGCAAGTGAAGCTGTTTTTGGCGATCGACGATTTGGAGACGGCGAATTATCTTTCAGAAATGCTCGGCGATACGACCGTCAAAGTGACGACGCCGATCAGGCGCGCCGGCGGTGGTATCTTTGCGCCGACTGGAGAGAACATCCACTATGAAGCGAAACCGCTGCGAAGCGCGCGAGAGCTTCGAGAAATGCCGGAGCGCGAGGCCATTTTGATCGTTCGCAGCGCTCGTCCGTTTCTGCTCCGCGTGTTTCGGCATTACGAAGACAGCCCGTTCAAAGAAATCTACGCCCGCTATGGCGAGATTCCCGTGACCGTCCCGGATTTGAAAAAATGGGAAGATCGCGACATGGGCGTGATCCTGCAAGGCTCGGAGAACTCGGATGCTCCGGCCAAGTCGGCCGAAGAGAGGGAAACGCGGTCACAGGCGGGCGAGACGTCGCTGCGGGCAGCTGTCGCGGCGAAGCAGATTGCGCCTGCGCGGGTCGAAGAGAGGAAGCCGTTCGCAACGCCCGTGCTTTCGAGTGTTGAAATTATGCAGCTTGACGATGGCAAAAACTTCAACGCGTTTTTGGAGGGCGAAAAACAGAAAACCAATGATCCGGCGACTCGGGCTAAGTTCGACAAGCTGATTGCTGAAATAGACGAAGTAGGAGGCACGATTGTTGGGCTCCCGGCGCCTATCCACGGGGAGTGAGGGAAAGACGCGCATAGGGTCGGTTGGAATTTTTCCTCAAAGCGCTCTTACCCCACGCCTCCTCATCATTGGATCTCGTCCAAAGGGCGGGTGTAGATGAACGCGCCGATCGGCTCAACGGCAGCTTGTGCCTCGACTCCGGAAATTGTGCGGCGCCCCACCGAGTGCGAAGAGCGCCACGACCCGACGTGCGACGCATGACCGTCCACCTTTCGCACCATAGTCCAACTTACAATCTCGGCAATTTTCTGCGCACGCTGGAGACGCCAGGGCCGATCAAGGATTGGTAGATGACGACGCTACGAGAGAAGCTGATCAAGATCGGCGCGATGGATCGTCAGTAACGCGCGCTATGTCGCGTTCCAGATTGCTGAAGGCGCGCTACCTACCGCATAATCTCTTCGCAGACATCCTGCACATGATAGCGAAATTTCGGCTGCGGCCGATTACATCGCGGCGTAGTGCGTTTGGTTGTCACGAGTCTGATCGAAAACGACGGAAAAGATATGTCTCGACCGGTGCAATCGCTATAATTTTAGGAATGCGACGCAACTTTAACCCGCCCTAGGCCCCATCCGCAAGGTGCGTCGCCGGGCCGGCTCGTCAAAACCGGTCTTGAGGGGCTATTTACAACCAACCGTGACGGTATCTAGAGAATACCTGCTAACTTGAAATCGCCAGCAGCGCTCCTTCGGCGTCTTCGAGTTCTTCTTTGCGGCGCAGATAGCCGTGCTTGAAAATCAGCCGCCGTGCCTCGGCGAGGTCGGCTTTGGCGAAGCCCCAGGGGTAGGCGGGCAGGGGAGGTGCGCCGGCGCTGAACAGGCGGGCGCGATGCAGATGAACGTCCGCCAAGACCAGCGGCATCGGCCCGCGTTCGGCGATTTCAAAAGCCTCGTCGAGGTCTTCTTGCGCGCCGGCAGACTCGCCGTCGAGCCGGCGCAGCCAGGCGCGGGTGAGGAGACCGCAGGAGATGAATTCATGCTCATTGGCGCGGCGCAGGCCGTCCATCGCGTCTTGGAGCGCTTGCCGGCACGCATCACTAGGTGGTGCGCACGTCAAAACTGCCGCATAAAGTGCGGCGCGGCCAAGCGTGAGATGGTCTAAGGACATGGTAAGGGGTGATAAATTGAACCCCACAGCCCACGAGAGCGCTCGCGCCGCGCGTTCGCAGACGGCGCGGCAGGAGTCGATGCGGGTATCCAGCGTCTCCGTCCCGTCATCGCGAGCGAAGGGAAGCGATTCAGAGTCACTGTGCGGCCCTGGGTTGCTCCCCGCTTCGCCTGCGGCTCGCAGTCGCGATGATGCCGGCCCGGGTGAGAGGAGCGTGAGCCGCCAAGCGGCGCGCTCCGCAGTGGCCAGCAGCAGGTCGCAATATCGGACGCCCGCTAGCGAGTAAAGCAGAGGGCAGTGAGGCTGGCACTCCACCTGCATCGCCTCGGCTTCCGCGAAACGCGCCGCCGCTTCGTTTCGAAGCCCTGCCTGATGCAAGACGTTGGCGTGGATCGAACGATTATCTATCGGCTCGAACCTGCTGCCGCTACGATCAGCATAAGTCGTGCAACGCTCGGCGTCCGCCAAAGCTCCGGCCACATCGCCCAGTATCAGTTCTATGTCGGTCAGGTTGCTAGCGATGATGGAGGCGCTAATCCAGACCTCCTCCTCGACGCGCATGTTCAGCCCGGTCCGCAGCGGTTCGAGGGCCTCCGCCACTCGGCCCAGCCCGCGCAGGCACATGGCGGCGTGGTTCAACAGCCAAGCTTGGTCGGCTGGCGTGAGCCTGTTCGAGACACGGCTCCAGGGCTTATCGAAAAAACAGGTGGCCGCGCTGAGGTCGGCCCCGTGGGCGCCGAGTTTTCTCGTGCTATAGTACCCGCTGTTTCCCGTTCCGCGTAGAATGCGGTCGCTGTAAACCTTGTCAAACGCCTCCTTCTGCAACCCCGCCTGACAGCCATGGGCCACGGCCTGATAGAGGGGCTGCAAATCGGCGAGCTTGGGATTTTTCTTGTCCTTCGTCGCCTTGCAAAGATATTCGAACAGCCGTTTATGCGCGCGTTCCCAAGCCGGATTGTTCTTGCGTAATTCCTTTGAAAAATACTCACGCAGCAGCGGATGTGCGTCGAGCGAGACCAACGCGCCGGATTTGTCGCGGCTCACGGTGAGCAGATTGGCGTGCTCCAGCCGCTGGAGGACGATGTTGCGTTGCGCCTCGGTCATCCTGACCAGCGGCTCGGTCAGCCCCTCGATCGCCGGCGCTTGCCACAAAGCGGCAAGACAGCCCGCATCGGCCGGCCGATCGAACAGCCCGAGCAAGCGCACCATGCCAAGCGCACGCACGCCTCTTTCGCCCCCGCTCTCGAACCAGTGCGCATAAGCGTCCATGGCGCGGAAGGCGTGGCCGCTCTGCTCTTCTTCATCGGCCTCCTCCAGCTTCACCAGATCGCGCTTGCGAATGTCGCCGCCGTAGGCATCGCGCAGATAGGAGCCAAGCAAATTGAGGGTCAGCGCATGGCCCTTCACATCCTCCACCAGTGTTTCATATTCTCCTTGCGTCCCCTTCACGCCGAGCGCGCGCAGCAGCGCCACGCCGGCGTCTTTCGAGAGGCGCCTGAGCGCGACCTCCGGCGCGGTGCCTTGCCAAAAGGCGCGTAAATCGGGGATCGAAAAACGCGTGGTGACGACACATAGCCCGCGATTGCTTTGCGCCAGCCCCTTGAGCAAGGCTTTGAGCCCCTCGTCCTTGAGTTCGCCGGGCATCGGCGACGGCGACGCATATTGCAACGGCTCCAGCCCGTCGAGAATGAGCAGCGCGCGCTTCTCGCCGACGAGCTGCGCCAGCCGCTTGCCCTTGTCGTATGCGCCCTGCGCGCTTTCCGCCATCGCCGGATCGCCGAAGAAGTCGAGCGCCGCTTTCACGAACAAATCGGAAGACGCCGCCATCTGCTCGCGTGTGCCCTGGCTGTAAAAGGACCACGCAAAAGCCGCTTCGCACCCCGGCCACTCCCGATGCGCGAGCTCCGCCGCCCAATGCGCGACGAGCGAGGTCTTGCCCTCGCCGCCAAGCGCGACAAAGGTCAGGACATGCGGACGTTTGGGTTCGCCTGATTGGGCTTGCGCCCAGGCGTCGTCGAGGACTTTAGTTTTGTCCGTGCGGCCGATGAGATTTTGAGGGACGGCGCTGATGATGCGGGAGATATCGGCGGGAACGATGATGGACTGCTTCAAAGGCGTCGTGAATACTTCGCCCGTGATGGCGCCTTCGTGGGTTTTTATCTCTTCTTTGTGGTCATGCGATCCGGGGGCGCGTGAGACGAAGTCTTTGACGAACAGATAAACCTCACTCTCACGATTGGTTGGCTTTGCAATCTCGATATGATTGGCTTGAATCGGTATGGCGGAGCCCAGTCCACCCGGATCTGCACTGTCGGGTTTAACGATCATCCCGAGGTTCTTGCGGAGAGACATTCCAAATTTCTTATATCGGACGATGAGAGGCTCACGCTCAGTCAAAATGAGGTGGTCGATCTTCAGGTCAGCCGCCAAGTCGCGATAACTATCATTGAGTTCGCGCAGATTTGGTTCGTTTCGAATGAGGGAAATCGCCGCCGCCGACGGGCGAACCAGCACACGCAATAAGTCGCCCCACTCTGCCAGGTCGGCGCCCGCGTGCGGCGTCGCGAGGAATGCGACCTTTCGTACCCGGTCGACAAAGCTTTTAGATTCGGCCCGGAGATTTCTTTCGCTCTGCGCTCTCCGCAACATCATTTTGATGATCAACCCGCCAAGGCTGTGTCCAACAAGAATGAGCTGTCCTTCTTTCAGCGGTGGTTCGATCAATAGTCTGTGGAGCAAATTTTTGGCGATGTCGGTAGGATGCATGGCCTCGGCGTCGGCGTCCGAAATCGGCGCATCATAGCCAACGGAGTAAACGGCTAATCCCTCAAAGTCTTCGGCAAGCCAAGTTGGCCAGACCACTCTCTTCGGCAGCGGCGTGGTCCATGTCTCAAGCGGATCACCGGTGAGACCGTGTACAAAAATGACGCTGGCGGCACGCGTTCCCCGCGCAGGCGCCAGCTGCTTCAACTCCGCCACCACGGCCTCCAAAACGTTCCAAGTCGGGACGGCTCCCAACGCAGTGGAGCGACGCTAGGCGGATAGCCTGCGAGTGGCAATAGTCATTCGCGAGATTGCGGGAACGGCCTCACACCACTAGCGCGGCCTTGTTCTTTGCGAACTTTTGCGGTCGTTCGGATCGAGATAGACCTTGCGCAGCCGGATCGACTTCGGCGGCACTTCGACGCGTTTGTCGTCCTCGATATAGGCCGGCGCCTTCTCCAGCGTTATCTTGATCGGCGGGGTCAGGCACATCGCCGCATCCTTGCCGGCGGTGCGGATCTTGCTGAGCTACGTGCCCTTCAACACGCTGATTTCGAGATCGTCGGCGCGCGTGACCGTAGCGCTGCGCGATCGGCTGTAACAGGGGGCGGAAGCGAACTGCGAATCGGGTAGTTCGCTCTCTCAGCCGTCGCGACACAAGAAGCCGAGACGAAACCATCGGGTCGAAATGTCTTGCCCACGGCGGCTTCGGTTCTTGGCTGTGTAAAAACTAAGCGGGGCTCGCGCCGCCGAAAATCATCGATGAATTTTCGAGGCCTCAGGCCGATCAGAAGGAGGAAAATCGCATGAGATGAGGCTGAGAACGGCCGTTTTCGACCGAAGCTGAGTTGGGCATGGAGTTTTCATACAGCCAGGGTCACAGACCGCCATCGGCGAAAGTTTTGGCACGTCGGCTGTCCCTTCAGGCGCGGCCATGGCGTCGAGCTATAGCGAGCGGTCGGCGACCGACATTCCGACCGGCCCGATGCATCCACTTGCAGATTCTCGGAGCCGTCAGAATTCTCGGATGGCGTCGCCGCAAGCGCCGGTGTTATCTCGCCAGAGGCCGTGATTCGTCGATGAGCAGCGAGTTGCGAAAACGCATCGAGGGGAATCATTGGAGACGAGCCTTTATGCGCCGGTGAAGCGCTTCCTCGAAGGATTGGGCTTCGAGGTCAAGGGCGAGGTGTGCGGCTGCGACATCGTGGCGGTGGATCGCGGCTCGCCGATCGCGCTGGTGATATGCGAATTGAAATTGAGCTTCACGCTTGATTTGGTCCTTCAGGCTGTGGATCGTTCGACAGCGTGCGACGAGGTTTGGCTCGCCGTTCGCGCCTCGCTCCGCGGTCGCGGCCGTGAATCCGATCCGCGGGTCAAACGGCTTTGCCGTCTGCTCGGCTTCGGCCTGCTCTGTGGGTTCAATTCCGGCAGGGTGGAAGTTTTTGTCGAGCCCGCGCCTTGGCGGCCCAGGCACAATGCGAAACGCCGTTCCAAGATTCTTGACGAGCATCGGCGGCGCAAGGGATATCCCACGACTGGCGGCGCCACGCGCCGACCGATCATGACCGCCTACCGTCAGCAGTCGCTGGAATGTGCGGCGGCGTTAGCGCGCGCGCCAGCGCGGCCTCGCGACCTAAAGGCCGCCATACCAGACGCGCCGAAAATTTTGCTCCACAACGTCTACGGTTGGTTCGTCAGGGTCGAGCGCGGCGTCTATTCGCTCTCCGAGGCGGGAAGGGCCGCGATTATTTTGTGGAAAGCGAATCTTCCCGAGCCGCCCGCAGATACTCCCGATGAGCCTCGAAAAATTTCTGTTTCGGCTTGAAAGAGGCGTGGACGCCGATCATTGGCTGGAGGCGATCTTGATCAAGTCGGGTGATTTGTTCGCGGAGGTGACGGCGGGTTCAGGCGACGAAAAGATTGCGGTCATCACCAAAACGGTGGGCGTAAAAATCGGTGCGAGGCCCCAACGCCGTTCGGCATATTGAAATGGCGATACGCTTCAATGCGGAAGGGTCGTCAAAACTGGCCGATTCACGACAGATTCTCGACCGCGATTGGATCGGCCAAAACCCGACAGGTGAGGGAAAAAGCATGAGCAATTCCATTGCCGCGTTGTTTCAGCGCCTGACGCAAGGCGTTTACGTGGTCGGCGTGGCCCATGGGGAGATGCGCAATGCTTTCACCGCCGCCTGGGTGATGCAGGTCTCTTTCGATCCCTTGCTGCTGGCCTTGAGCATCAACCCGCAACATTCGTCCTATGGCCTGCTAAAGCAAAGCGGTGTGTTCAGCGTCAACGTGCTGAGGGAGAGCCAGACGGAACTGGCCGCCCATTTCGGTCGACCCGCCCACGCCGACAAACTGGCCGCGACTGAATGGACGCCAGGCCGCGCTGATACGCCATTGCTGCGTGACGCCCTGGCTTGGTTCGAATGCGAAGTGGTGGGCGAACATCCGGCCGGCGACCACATTCTGGTGCTGGGAAAGGTCATTGATGGCAGACCGCTGGATTCCGAAGCTGAGCCCATGGCCTATCGTGAAACCGGCGCCATGGACGGCGCCGCAGCGCTGTTCCCCGAGGGTTTCGGCGATGCATGACACCGCAGCGGGGGAAATTCCAACTCCCAAGACGCGCTTCCGCCACGCGCCTGAACAACGCCGAGTGCGATGACGCTCACTGTTTTGCTGGCTGTGACCATCTGCGTGCATTCTTACCGCATTTTCTGACGATGCGTTTGGCGCTCAGTTTGGACTTCGGCCTCAACCTCCTTCAACACGCGCTCTTGCTCGATGCGGAGCTGTTCGAGGGTTGGGTCGTTGTTGACGAGATTTTGTGGAATCGTCTGCGCGGGATTGGCGGCGAGCTGGCGTGCGGCCTCGCGCGCCGCCGTCGCCTCGCGGTCGGTCTGCGCGGCGCTCCGCTCGGTGATCGCCGCAGCGCGCCGTTCCTCCGTCAGATCTTTGACGCTCGCCGGGTCGAGCCGTGTTTGAGCTTCGTCGCGCCGTTCGGCGGCGCGGACGGTTTCGGCCAGTCGCTCGGCACCCTGGGCTTCCGCCGTTTGCGTCTTGGCGAGGTCGCTTGCTTTGCCAAGGATAGCGGCGCTTCGCTCGCCCGCGAGTTGTTGCAAAGCTTGAGGCGAAACCTCAGTTTGGCCCGACTGAACCAGACGGGTGACGTCGGCGCGAACGGCGAGCGTGTTGAGGAATTTCGTCGAGAGGTCGTTGAAAGCCTCCCGCGCAGACGGGTCGATGCTCTGGTAGACGGTGTCGACGGTCTTATCTATTTGTCTGAGGCTACTGGATAATTGTTCTGATGTCGCGAGGGACGGCATTGTCGGCTCCATCTTTGGCGATGACGTGACTTGGAAACCAAGGCCCGCGCCAACTTGCGCGAGAACCGTGCGTGCTAAATTCTGGATCGCGACGGGATTGCATGGATCGCTTTTGACGATGTCGCGCCAAGAGTGCCGGGCCTCATTGACGATGGCAAGAGCCCGCTCTGTTTTTGGAATACGGACCGGATTCGTCCTCGCCGTCTCGATGCGACGCCGGGCGTTGTCGATGAGAGGTTGATTGGCCGGCTCGGCGGCATAGGCGCGGTCGCGAGCTTCTCGGCCGGGCCGTGGCCGGTCTGCCGCCTCGACGATGGCCTTGTCCTTGGGGCCATAGCTCTGGGAGGACGCGCGCTCAGCGGCGCTCGTCGCGACGATCTTGAGAGAATTCGCCTGGGCATGTTCGGCGAACACTTCCCGCCATACCCGAAAATCCTGCGGGCCGGGGGTGATCTTTTGAGCGTCGCCGTTGCGCACGGTCACGACGGCGTGGGCGTGAATATGTCCCGCCTCCGCCTTGTCGGTATGGACGCCGAACATGAATTTGTGATCGGCGAACTGCTCGTGAAGGAAGCCTCGCACGGAATTCGTGAAAGCCTCAACGTCGGTGCCCGCCTTGGCCGAGACGATCATGTGCATGGTGTCGCGCGGCGAAAAGGATCGAAGGTCTCGGCGCCAGGCGCGCGCCTCGGTCGCGATGGCGCTGGCGTCCTTGACCGCCGCGCCGGCGCCCGAGATCGCCGCGCCGCCCTCCGTCAATTGGGTGAGACGGTGAACGACGCTGGGTTGTCCATGGCCGGGGGCGCCAGGCTCGATGCCGAGCCGGTGTTGCCCAAGACCGGTCGCTTCCTCGATCCGCGCCTTCATCCGGGCCTCGGATTTTGGAGCGAATACTCGCTCCCGAAATCCTTCGTCGCCAGCGCCGATCCGGCGCTCGGTCACGCTGAATCTCTCGGTTCGCCGGGGCTCTCCGGCCGCGACCGGCTCGAACGAGCCGGCGAAGGCGACGACGGCGCGGGCCTCGATCGCGCCGCCATTTAGAGCGTCAATCCGGTAAGCGTGAGAATGACCCTCAAACGCCGCCGCGACGGCCTTTTCGAGAATGCCCCGGTCGGCGTCATTGTCTTTTAGACCGATGACCTGAAGTCGGACGGAACTGACATCCTGGCTCTCGGCGCGCTGCTCGAAGTCTGTCGCCCATACGGCGATTTCGGCGTTGATCGCCTCTCGGCCCTTGAGCTCGATCCCCTCATGGGTCTCTAACACCGCGTCCTCGCGGTCGACGTAGTTGGCGGTGGCGGACGCGCGGGCTGCGCCATGGGCGTAGGAGACGACTTTGACCACCGCGGGCTGATAGCCGTTCGCCAAGGCGGTGGCTCGATCTTTGGTCGAGGCTCCGCGACCGATCGCGACGCCGGCCTTTCCCCTCTCGGCAGGGGGCCTCCTCTGCCCCTTGCCGGACGCGTTCGGCAAAGTCCGGCGCTTTTCTTCGTCCTCCTGGCCTGTGATCGTCGTTCCCCTCAACACGCGATCAGCCGCCATGGCGCGGGGCAGGGGCGTCACAGGCGAAACTCGGGAATGTTCCTGCGCAATCTTCACTGAACGCGCGGCCGCCGCCCCGACATGGCCCGCCCATGCGTCCAGCAGCGCGCGGCTCCGCTCCTCACCCTTTCTCCTGACGGTCTCCTGCTCCTGCCCGATGCGCGAAAATTCCGCGACGAGAAAGGCGCGAACATTCGCCTCCATTAGGCCCGCTCCTTGTCGGCAAGCGCCTTCAGGCCCGCGCCTCGCCGCAGGCGGGAGCCATAGGCGACGATCATCGTTTGGATGGTGGCGTTCATTTGCGCGAGCGTCAGATAGACCGCGCGGAACAATTCTTCGCTGTCGGCGAGCTGCGGCGCATAGCCGAGATTTATGCCCTTCACGATCTGCGCGATGTTCCGGCCGATCGCGCGCAGCTCCTTGCCGATGGGCGCCAGTTTCTTCCCGTCCTCCAGTGAGAGCGCCGGCCCAATGTCGACCGATGCGCGAATGAGGCGGCGGACGAGCTCCGATTTTCCGATGCCGAAAGCGAGACAGGCCGCCTCGAGGTGAGCGATATCCTCTCGCGTCAGCAACACGACCAACTGCCGCTTTGCGCTTGTCGGGGCTCGCCTCTGCGCCACGTCGGGGCCTCTCGCTGAAACGGAAGGGGCAAAGGACAGTGCGGCGCTTACGGCAACGCCGAAGCGCCACATTCAGAGGCATACATAACAAACCAGTATCTTGTCAAACACCAAATTACTTACACTGTGCCTTTGCTTTTTTTGCCGATCTGCTCGGGTTCCTATTCGGGTTTTCGCTCGGGACGCTGCTCGGGTACTGGCGAGTTTCCATTCGGGTTTCGCGGGTTTCCCGAGTTACGCCCGAATGCGTGCCTCAAGGCAACCCTTATGCGAAGGCCAGAGGTCGTCATTTGTCATACCTTGAATCATTCACTATTTAGCGTATGATGCCGATCCGAATGCAGCCGGAGCTCAAAAGCCTGTGAAGCCGAGCGCGGAAGACGACGCAGCCGAGAAATGGAGAGCGTTTCAGGAGAGGGCGAAGGCAGCGCCGATCCGAGCTGGAAGCCGAGGGTCGGCCAGGTCCTATGTCGAGGCCAATGCCGATTGCATCGCCGAACTGAAATCCAAGGGCTATCGCTACATCGACGTAGCGGAAATCCTGAACGGCGTCGGAATAGCGATCACAGCGCAGACGCTGGAATACTATTACGGCGCGGCGCGGCGAAAGCGAGCAGCGCGGACGGCGAAGCCTGGTTCCAAGCCGAGCGCGAAGCCTAGCGCAAAGGCGGGCGAGGCCTTGCCAAAAGCAGTGTCGGAACCCGAGCGGCCGGTGAGCGACGAAGCGAGGGGTAACCCGAGTGCGGACGCCAACGCGGGCCGATCAAAAGTCGAACCGGCGCCGAGCGGTGAGGCGGCGTTAGGAGAGCGAACGCGCCCGCCGATCAGCCGTCAAGTGACGAGGCCCGCCGAGCAAACGTCGGGAAAGCTGGCTGACGCAATGAGATACATGGGCGAGGACGAAGCCTGATGGCGCGCCGGATACGATGGATCATGTGAATCTCAACTTCGGAACGGAGATCAAAATGACGGGTCGGGTAGCGCTGGTGGCGAATGAAAAAGGCGGGGTCGGTAAATCGGTGTTCACGCGAACGCTGATCGATTGGCTTCGTGTGAAAAATCATCGCGTCTCGGCTTACGACGCCGACGGGACGATTTGGGCGACGGTTCGGATTTTGGGTCTCAAAGACGACAAGGGCGCCCTCATTAGGGATCAAGACCCGGCTCTGGGGGTCAGGTGCTATAACGGTCGCGCCGACGGCGAAAGGAATATCTTGCTCGACGCGATAGAGTCGAACGACAGGCTTTATGTACATGACCTCGCTGGGGGGCTG
>Ga0187872_10003994_pt1 | contig 11391 bp, 10 predicted proteins | sample June2016WEW_16_4_FD_132973 | JGI IMG/M metagenome (GOLD analysis project Ga0187872, IMG submission 132973) | Peatland microbial communities from SPRUCE experiment site at the Marcell Experimental Forest, Minnesota, USA - June2016WEW_16_40 | ecosystem: Environmental > Terrestrial > Soil >...
ATCCTGGCGCGCGGCAACGCTGTGATCGATTGTCGTGGTCATGGGAGAAGTTCCTTCTCCGCCCTCTCAGCTCATTGATTCGTCAACGCGAACCGTCTCACTGGAGGTTGACACAGAGGGCTGTGAAACGAGCGTTCGGGCCTAGAACGAGATGTGCATCGTTAGCAACGACAATCGACGATTCGGCGTGGCAGAACAGGACGGCACTTGAGGCCGACTGCAAGGCCGCAACAAGGTCAGCAACATCTAAAGTCGACGCGGCCTCTTTGCTATTGAAGGCGAGGACTTGGGTGTCGCCCGCCCTCTTTATCGCGCCAATGACTGCAGCAGAGTCGCGGTCGAAGCACCTGTCGACTACAAGCAGAGAGTAGGGGTCGGTTGACCCGGTTGCTGGTGCCGTCAGGGATGGATTCGGATGAAGGCGAGCAACGTTGGCCGATGCTCCGATCGGTCTTCCATCTACGCTCGTGGCAAGTATCGGTAAGAGGCTGATCGGACCAACTCCCTGGATCCTCAGTTCAGCACCCCGTCGAATGGCGTCAGCCAATGAAGGCGCAAGTTGCTCGTTTAGGAGGTCGATAGCTTTGCTGATGGGCTTGGGGTCGCCCCTGTCCGCGGCCGTGGAGGCGAACAACCGCGTGACGACGTCAGGCGAGATTGCTAAGGAACTGATCTTCTGCTGGTCCGCTCCTTGCCAAACGATCCGGCCATCGCCGCCCCAGCTTGTTGCGATCCGTACGACGCTCCTGTTTGTGGACGATTTCGTTCCGAACAGCCACTTCTCGTAACACGCGAAACATTCATCCACCAAAGATGTCGTCCGGGGGTCTGATTCATCGATGCCCGTCGCAACGTCCCAAAGCGCGTCACTGAGCACCGACAGAAGACCAATCCTCTCGCGTGAGAAGACTGGCCCAAGGTCAATTTCATCAGCCAGAGAGCTCAGTTCGACGACCACCCCAAGGCGCTCCTCGGCGCTCTCGGAGTAGTTCAGGGCATCGAGCAAGGTCATGGGCAACCAGTCAGAGTCGGTCGGTACCAGCTTGCGACGTTCATTCAATGCCGTTCGGACCATGGCTCGATCACCTAATGCTTGGTAGGTGATCGACAGGGCCTGCCACACGGCCTGGCGGTCGCCTGCTGGACGCGAATCGAAGTCCGCCGCGCTTCGTACTGCATCGAGTTCGGCGAGCATGTGACGAAGCTGATGCGGAGCCAAATCCGCCTTCGCGCAAATCGTGGCGTTGACCTCGACACATAGTCGGCTAAGGCGCAAGGTCTCGAGGATGGAGGCAATGCCCTTGGGAAGGGGCACAACGATGGCCCGGAGGTCGTCCATCAGCTCAGATGCCAACTTCAACTGGGACTTTACGGTCTTCAGGACAGTCTCACGCCTCTCTCGCGACTTGGCAACGGAGAGTCGCCGACGATCTGGCCTATCTGTGGGCAATTGTCGAAAACCCCGAGCCAGCGCGAGCCAGTATGAAGCCAAGGTTGTGTGCTCGCTGATCGAGATCACCAATCTCAGCGCGTCGTCTGGAGAGAGAACGCTGTCGTGGCGCATTCTCGCGGCGCGCATGACGGACAGGACCGCCCGGTGGTGCCTCTCAAGGAGGGCTTCCACCGCGAGCAGCTGAGTATTCGGTCCCACGGCGCCGAGCGTCTCGCGGATGATGACGGACCGAACGGTTCTCAGGCCATCGGTCATCTCTTCCATCCTTCGTGCCTCCGGAAGGGGGCCTGGGTTTACGTGGAATAGTCACTGTTGCGTTGGCTCAAGCGATGTCATGTTCTACCCGTCTCCGCCCGCTTCCCTCCAAGTGGAAGTTAGGCGGGCTTCTGCGTCCGGTCGGGGGCTACGGTTGGCCACGTCAGGCACCCACGTTCGCCCACTTGGCGGCGAGGGGGGCTCGAAGCACTTGTGCCTCAGCGAAGTGGCCGATCCGAGCCTCGGCCATAATCGGGACCGGGACCGCCATCGACTGCCTCATCCAGGCGCTGGGACACCGCCCTGCGCAAGACTTCGATGATCACCCCGGGGGCAATCTCGATCCTCGCGTGATCGCCGACGAACCCATCGACCCGGCCGATGATGCCCGAGGTGAGAAGCACTTTGTCGCCGACCTCGATCTGCTTGCTGACCTGAAGCTGACGCTGTCGGCGCTGACGCTGAGGCCGGATCAGGAACATGTAGCCAACTGCGAATAGCAAAACGAAGAAGATCAACGTGGTAGAGCCGCTGGACTTCTTCGCGGCAGCCAGAACTGCGCCCGTTAAAGGCACCACAGTGTGGATGCTGGAAAAGGTGAGGACCTGGACAAGAAGCATGCGAGGCCTACCGATCAAGAAATGAACCAATTTATAATTTTACTCTTCCGATCCCGGTTCTTCCTGCAGGGACGAGGTGCTCGAAGCCCGGACGATGCCCCGGCCTGGGCGCCCTTCGCCAGTCCGTTAGCCAAACGCCACGCTCCTGAATCTCCGTGCGGCTCGCACTATGGCAGTCCGGGATCGTACCTCTATAGTTTGGCCGCCAATATCGCCTCTATAGCCCCTCCGCTCTCCGGAGGAGGTGGCCAACATCTGGATAGGGGTCAACCGGCGAAGCATCACGTCACAGGCGCTCCGAGCGAACTCAGACGCTCCACGGGGCGGTCCCCATAGGTTGATACGGGCGACAAATAGCGACTAGCCACTTACAAACGATGTCCGGCTTCTGGGCACAGGACCATGCTCTCGTCCTCCCTGCGCCACTCACCCGTTGTCAGAAACACAACGTTCTCCCTGTTGGCAGACCGATCTTCATGTCCGATCGCTCTCTAGCAGGTTCATTTCGTTGTTCAAACCCTTTGTTAAGCCTGACCCGCGCCCTGGGCCGGGAGCAGACGGAGCTACTGAAGGCCGAGTGGGGCACGCGGCGCGGAGGTCCAACTCATGACGATTCGGGTGCGGGGCTCGCGTCGACCAGCGCGGGTGCAAGGGCGTTGTTCTGTACCCTGGCGGGCCTCACCTACCGGCAGCTCTGTGGGCTCGTGCAACGGCCAAGCGAGACGGGTGCTGTCATCGCCCACATCGGGCGCTGTTGGAGTGGGGACAAGGCCAATTCCGGGACCGTCCACGACCCGGAGCTGTTCCGGCGGGAGATCCTGCCGAGGCTCGGGAGCGTGAAGCTCTCCGAGATCGCCGAGGCGGCAGGATGCTCAAAGGCGCCGGCGTCCGACATCAGGCGCGGGAAGTGGACGCCGCACGTTTCGACGTGGAAGGCGCTCGGTCGGTTCGTCAGCCTCGAAATTCTTGATTCAGCCAAGCCATCTGCCGATGGTTCTTGTATGGATGTCCACCGATGAGAGCGATCACATCGTGAGCTACTTCGAAGGCCGTCCCCTTTCCTGGCACCACCTGCTTGAGGTGCTACCCGACGGGATCGCCTACGTCGACGAGCACTGGGTGATCTGCCACGCGAACGAACGCCTCGAGGCCCTGTCTGGCTACGCGCGCGACGAGCTGGTCGGACAGGCCATCGAGATGCTCCTGCCGTCCCGGTACCGAGATGGCCACGTCACGCATCGCGGCAAATTCGCCTGGGACCCGATCGCGCGGGCAATGACGAGCGACTTGGGCCTCAAACTCTTGCGCCAGGACGGCAGTGAGATCGCGGTCAACGCCGCCCTCGCGCCGCTTGTACTTGACGGCAAGCCGTGGACCGTCGTGGCAATCCGCGACGACGGCGCCCAGAAAGCAGCAGACCACGTACGCAGCCAGGTCGAGCTGCACGCCGTCGCCGCCGAGCTTGCTGCCGCTGAGGCGCTCGCGAATAGCGAGCAGCGCTTCCGCCTCGCGTTCGAGAACAACATGGCCGGCATGATCTTCGTCGATCTCGAGGACAGGATCCTGGCAGTCAACGACTCCTTCTGCCAGATGATCGGACGCAGCAGGGAGGAGATCGTCGGCAAGGACTCGGCACTGTTCACCCATCCCGAGGACCGCGGCATCACCAAGGAGGCCCACCGCCGCCTGGCCTCCGGCGAGGCTGACCAGGTGAGCTACGTCAAGCGCTATCTGCACAAGGACGGGCGGGTGGTCGATGTCGAGGTGTTGAAGTCTCCTGCACGCGACGCCACGGGGTCGACGTTCTACTTTGTCGTCTCGGTCCGGGACGTCACCCAGGAACGAGCGCTCAGCGCCCAACTCTCCCACCAGGCATTGCACGATCGGCTCACGGGGCTCGCCAACCGGGTGCTCTTCGAGGACCGGCTCTCCCAGGCGTACGCTAGGGCCGCTCGCCAAGGCGAGTGGGGTGCTGTGTTGTTGCTGGACCTCGATGACTTCCAGGGGGTGAACGACACCTTCGGCCACATCGTCGGCGACCAGCTGCTGTTTGGGCTCGCACGCCGTTTCGAGCAGGTGACCCGCTCCTCGGACACGCTGTGTCGGTTGGGGGGCGACCAGTTCCTCTACTTGGCCGAGGGACTGACGTCCCCGGCTGAGGCCGAGGAGGTGGCCGAGCGCCTTCTCGGCGTGCTCGCCGAGCCGTTCTCCCTCGTTGGGGCGCACCTCGAACAGCACGCGAGCATCGGGGTCGTGGTCTTCGATGGGACGAGCAAGGACTGCACCGAGCTCATCCAGGATGCCGACGCCGCCCTGTACGAGGCCAAGCGCCAGGGCAAGGGCCGCCACGTCCTCTTCACGCCCACCATGCACCAGCAGGCGGTCAGCCGCTTCGCTCTCATCCAGGAACTCGGGCACTCTCTTCAGTCCGGTGAGATCTCGATGCAATACCAGCCCATCGTCGATCTCGCCACGCGCGAGGTGGTCGGCTTCGAGGCGCTGATGCGCTGGCAGCACCCCGAGCGGGGACAGGTGCCCCCCGACGTGTTCATCCCGCTTGCAGAGCGGAGCGATCTCATCTTCGAGCTCGGCTCCTTCGCACTGCACGAGGCCGTTACTGAGGCGAAATCTTGGGAACGAATAGGTTCTCAGGCAAGCCGGCCTTATGTCACGGTCAACCTCTCCGCGCGTCAGTTCCACGACCCGAACCTGCTGTCGATGATCGAGGGAGCGCTCACGGCCAGCGGACTTGCACCAGAGCGCCTCCTCCTCGAGATCACAGAGCGCGTGGCGCTCGCCGACGTCGTCGGGACGAGGAGCGTGATCGAGCACCTCGACCGCCTCGGGGTGGCCATCGCACTCGACGACTTCGGCACCGGGTACTCCTCGCTCTCGTACCTCGCGCTCTTGCGCCCGAAGATCATCAAGATCGACCGGTCCTTCGTCAGCCCATCGAAGGCGAGCATCCGAAATGACACGCTGCTCGAGGCGATCGTCTCGCTCGGGCAAAAGCTCAACATGACCGTGCTCGCCGAGGGGATCGAGACGCAAGGACAGCTCGAGCGCCTCCGTCACCTCGGCTGTGAGCTCGGCCAGGGCTTCCTGTTCTCACCTGCCGTACCGGCCGGCGAGGTGGCGGCCATGCTCGGCCGGGCGCCGGGTAACTGGGGGGCAGTCGCTGGCACTGTCGGCGCCCGCTGACCCTCCTCCGGTTCATAGTCGGGCGAGTACGAGATCGCCGAGGCGGCCGGGTGCTCGAAGGCGTCCGCGTCGGACATCAGGCGCGGGAAGTGGACGCCGAACGTTTCGACGTGGCGGGGACTCGCCGAGTTGGTCGCAGTAACCCAGCCGGCACGGTACGCTCGATGACCGAGAGGTCGCCCATGGCTGAGTGCCCAAGGCTCGTCGTCGTTCGTACGAACCCTTACCGGCGCCTCGCCGAGGCGGTGGTCCCGGTCGTTACCCCCCTGGGACAAGACGGTGGCCCAGGCCCAGGAGGCCTATGAAAAGGCGAAGAGAAGATGAGCACCGACCAGCCCACTGAGGCCAGGAATGCCTACCGCAAGACATTGGACCAGGCGAAAAAGGCCTACGACGAGGTGCTGGCCCCGGCCAAAAAGGCCTACGACGAGGCGCTGGACCTGGCCGAGAAGGCCTACGACGAGGCGAGGGCACCGGCCCAGAAGGCCTACGACGAGGTACTGGCCCCGGCCGAGAAGGCCTACGAACAGGCGCTGGCCCCGGCCAAGAAGGTCTACGACGAGGCGATGGCCCCGGCCCGCAAGGCCTACGACGAGGCGGTTGCGCCGGCCAGCAAGGCTTACAACGAGGCGATGGCCTCGGCCAGCAAGGCCTACGACGAGGCGATGGCCCCGGCCCAGAGGTCCTACGACGAGGCGGGGTCCGCGGCCGAGAAGACCTACGACGAGGCGATGGCCCCAGGCCTACAAGGCCTAGCGTGATCCCGTTCCGACCGTCTCGCCGCACCGAACCTCGCCATCCCACCTCGTCCTGACAGACCGCACCGACGGCGACCCCTCGGCGACCGATCCCAGCACTCCCGACCGGTCACGTCCTCACGATGCGTCCGCTCGCAGAATGGGAGCAGGCGAACCCGGGGACCGTGCACGACCCGGAATGGTTCCGCCGTGATGTGCTGCCCCGGCTGGAGCGCGTGAAGCTCTCCGACATCGTCGAGGCGGCCGGCCTGCTCGAAGGCGTCGCGTCGAACATCAGGCGTGGAAAGTGGACGCCGCATGTTTCGACGTGGCCGGCGCTGGTCGGGGTGCTCAGCGCCGCGGGAGGGCTCGTGGGCAACGTGGGGGATACCGTTTCTATCCTGTCGCTCGTGGCGCTCCCCGATCATTGTGATCGTCTGGCGCATCTTTCCCGAGACTCGAGGCATCGGTCTCATCCACTCGGGTACTCCCTGAAAGATGGCGTGCTGTGACGTCCTTCCTCAGAATCTCTGCGGACACCGAGCACCGTTTCAGAACAGCAGCCGCCGCTCAATGGGAAAAGAGGTGCCATCCGGCGTAGAGCCATACCGCGATAGCGACGGCACGAAGGACCGTACGGTGGAGGTAGCGAGCCACGAGATCTCTGGCGCTGGGCGCCGGCCCCTCGTCAGGTGGACCGGCGCTTCGAGTGTGCTGAGCGCGGCGATCGCAGCTGAGACCTGAACAGTTACGGATGGTGAAGCTCCAGCGGAAGATCTCCGGCACCTGGCGCAGTCTCGAGGGTGCCCGGCGACTACTGCACCGTCCGCAGCTACATCTCGACGATGCGAAAGAAGGGACAAGGACGTCCTTCGCGGGCTGCGGCTCCTCTTCGAAGAAGACGTCTGGCTCTCGGGAGTCGTCCCTCGGACCTGAGCGCTTCGCAGCTCGGTCGTCGCTCGTCGCCTCATGCAGCTGAGACCTGAATAGTTACGATAAGATAACGATAGATAATATGTGTGTTACTACCTATCGATCCGAGCAGGAGGCGGCGTGCTCGACAGCTCGGTAGCCACAATCCCAACGCATGCGGTCCGGCGGTTGCGCGACCAGCCCATTGTCGAGGCCGGTACGGTACTCGGCTACGGGCCGCTGTTCAACGCCGGTGTCCTACATCACGCCGGCCTCTACCACCTCTTCGTACGGGCCGTTCGGAATGGCTACCGCCCCGGTGACGGCACCGGCCCGCGTTTTCTCGACTACGTCTCCGACATCGTGGTCTTCACCTCTGCCGACGGTCACAGCTACGAGTACGGCTACGTCCTTGCCAGCGCAGGTGTCGGGGGCGCGCTGAGTTTTGAGGACCCGCGGGTGCAGTGGGTGGAGGACCGCGGCAGCCGGCAGCTGGTGATGACCTACACGCAGGTGCCCCCGCCTGGAGAGGGACCGTGGCGCATCGGCGCTCACCGCCTGCACTGGAACGGCCACAGGTTCGAGCTTGAAGAGGCGACCGGCCAGTTACTCGGGCCACCCGACGTAGCGAACAAGGACGCTGTGGTGTTCACCCTCTCCGATAAGCGCGTCGCGCTCATCCACCGCATCCACCCTGACATGCAACTCGCCGTGTTTGACGACCTCGAGCATCTGTGGCATGCGGACCCCGACTACTGGGACGCCTATATGGCCGACCTCGACGTGCACACGCTGATCCGACCAACACCAGGGGCGCTCGGCGTCGGTGCGGGCGCACCCCCTGTCCCGACGGAGGGGGGGTTCTTACTCTTCTTCCACGAACGGCGCGCCGACGGCTCGTACACGATCAACCTGGCGCTGTTGGACCAGACCACCGGTCGGCTGCACAGCCGCCTCCCCCAGCCAGTGCTCGAGCCGGAACTCGACTGGGAGCGCTGGGGCGACGTGGACAACGTCGTGTTCGTCCAGGGAGCACACTGCGACGGTGATGACGTGTACCTCACTTACGGTGCCGCCGATCGCTGTGTCGGCGTGGCCACCGCGCACGTTGGTCACCTGCTCGACGCCCTGCGCGCCGCCACCTGAAACCTCGCAACGCGAAGGGACTGTCGGAAATGACCGGGTGCGACCGCATCCGCCGACGGCGAGCGCGAGAGACGTGCGAAGTCTGACGAGCCGAATGACCGGGAGGCGTCGCTTTGCAGAACGGTGCCCGGTCATCCCCACCCCAATTCTTCAAGCCGCTTGTCATCGATGCCGAAGTGATGCCCGACCTCGTGGATCACCACCCAGCGCACCATCTCGACAACTTCCTGCGGCGTCTGGCACGCTCGGCAGATCGTGGCCATGAAGATCGTGATGCGATCCGGAGTGGTTGCCGAGTAGTGAGCCCCACGGCTCGTTAGCGGGACTCCCTGGTAGAGGCCGAGTAGTCGCCCGGGCGGGCTGTGATCGTCCACCATGACAGCGACGTTTTCCATTGCCGCACCAAGCTCGGCAGGTATCCCGTCGAGAGCATTGGCCACCAACTCTTCGAACTGTTCGACGGTGGTGACCATGCCCAAGATCATGCCAACACATCGACCATTTGCCGGCGCAGACGACGACCTTGGGATCGCCAGCTGGTGCGGTACTCAGTTGGAAGCGACCCCGCCGGCTCAACCGGTTCCGGTAACCGCCGTCGACGCCCTGCGTCTCGATCAGGAACCGAAGGCCGGTCCTGGCGAGGTCGCTCACCGCCTGCACGGGAAGGGGTTCTCGTGTGGCGACGACGAGGACTCGGGCCATGTCGCCGGTGCAGTAGCCGAGCCCTCGCCTGGGCTCGCCGTATCGGGCGTGCTCGAAGGTGCCCCGATCGTCCGTCATTCGGAAGAGGTGGTCGAACTTGGGCTCCACCGTGCTGGTCAAACCGATGCCGGGTATTTGCTGAGAAGACGATCCGCCAGAGCCACGTACGCTCCCGCGACCACCGACCAGCCCATGCTCGGCGCCAGTCGTGACGCTTCCGCCGCCATGCGGTCGGCGAGTCCCGGTTCAACGAGCACCCGGCGCAGGGCTAACACCAGAGCCGCCGGGTCGTCACGGTCGACGATCATGCCCGCCCCACTCGCCAACAACTCGACGGCGTGGGGAAAGGCCGTGGCAACCACCGGCCTGCCCGCCGCGATGGCCTCGACGAGCACGCCGGAGGTCACCTGGTCCGTAGAGTCGTAGGGCAGTACGACTACAGCGCACGACTGGATCAGTGCCGTGAGGGACGCCACATCCCGGTAGGTGGCGTCGAAGAAGACCGACGCTCCAACCCCGTTGCGTAAGGCCTGTTCGATACGGGCGTGACGGTAAGCCTCGCCGTTGGCGGCGAGCACCTTCGGATGAGTCTGGCCCGCAACGAGATAACGAGGTCGCGCCGGAAGGCGATGCAATGACCGCATCGCGTCGATCACCCGCTCGATGCCTTTGCCCGGTCCGATCAGGCCGCAGGTCAAGATCGTCGGCCGAGCCGCGGGCTCGTGCGGCGCACGACCCGGAGTCGCCGCACCGTGCGGGATCGTTGTGACGATTGCCGGGTCGACGTCGAACCGGTTGCATAGTCGCTCCCGGGCCGTGTCCGACATAACGACCACATGGTCCGCCATCGCAGCGACCGCTACGAGGGTGGACCGCTGATGCGGGGTGGGGTCCGTGAGAATCGTGTGGGCGATCACGACAGACGGGATCTGGAGGCCGGCAAGGACGTCCAGTACCTCGTCGCCGTCGGCGCCACCGTAGAGGCCGTACTCATGCTGCACGATCGCCAGGTCGCACCGGTTGAGAAGTTCCGAGCTGGCTGCCACGGACCGTGGGGAGCCATTCACGAGCTCTCCGACGACCCGCTTGGAGGAGGCGGGCGATCCGTCCGCCACCCGCACGATTTTCACCTCGGCGCCGTTTGCAATCAGGCCGTCGGCAAGAGCTGTGCTGAATGTCGCCATCCCGCATGCGGTCGGGGGGTAAGTGCTGAGTATCCCGAAAGACGGGATACGAGGGCGCCCGCCGCAAAACGGCCGTGGACCTAGGACGCGCACGGGACTCCTCGAGGTTGCTCGGTCGAGGCGTCGAACCTGCACGGAGCGATAGCGGGTGGTCCTGAGCGACCGTCCTGCCCAAGCGAAGCGACTCTCCCAAGGGGAACTACCAAGACAAGATTACCGCGGTGCTGCCGCGGCGCGGCGACGTGACAGGAATCGGGTCGGGTACGGCCGTCTCATCGCCCGACCCCTCCAAGCTGGCCCCCAGCCGGTCAACGGGCCCGGCTTCCCGAGGGCGACGGTGAGGCAGGGTGAGCTCGCCCCGTACTGCAGCGTCGAGCGGCGACTAGGTCGGCAACGTGGCGGCGGGAGAGGCTCGCCGGAGAGCCTGTGTCCGGAGGTAGCGCCCGGGTGACCCGTCGGCAGCGTGGCGGCGAGCTGGCGGGCCGCACGGTGTGCGCCCGTGTGCGCCCCGGCGTTTGTCCTACCGCCCAGCCCCTACGCAGCCACGTGGGCGAACGTGGCGGCGGGGCTGGCGGGGAAACTGCTCGGAAAGGCGTCGGCCCGCCACAAGCGACACGGTGAGCGCTCCCGCAGGTGACGACCGACCACAGCCGGGGGCGGGTGCTCCGATCCTCGGTCGGCTCGTGCGGGCGCTAAAGGACCTACGGGGCAGCGTGAAGATCCTGGTCGCAGAGTTGTCTGCGAGCCTCTGAGATCCTCGGCGAGGGTATAGGCACCTGGGCTATTCGAGCCAGGCGAGCGCGTGCACCCGCTTCAAGCGTGATCCGATAATTTTGCCGCTCCTATGCCCAGATCGCGCGAGATACTGAAGCGGGTGCACGGCTCTTTGCTTCCCTCGCAAGGCGACAGGGGTCGTGCACCCACTCAATTCATCGGGCTCTTCGGACGTCAGCTTGAGCACCGCGAGTGGTCACACGTCCTGGATGAAACATCTCAAGCGAAGTGGTCATAGGATCACTCTCTGCCGGGTGCCTGGGCTTGGCGGGCGAGATACGTAGGCCTAGTTGGGTGGTCGGAAAGTCCCTGTTCGCAGGGCTGAACGGTGCTCGCGATTTCATGCCGTATCGGGTTGACTTGGCGATGTGAGAGGAACGGCGCAGCAGCAGGGGTCTCTGTCGCAG
>Ga0187872_10003995_pt1 | contig 11390 bp, 5 predicted proteins | sample June2016WEW_16_4_FD_132973 | JGI IMG/M metagenome (GOLD analysis project Ga0187872, IMG submission 132973) | Peatland microbial communities from SPRUCE experiment site at the Marcell Experimental Forest, Minnesota, USA - June2016WEW_16_40 | ecosystem: Environmental > Terrestrial > Soil >...
AGCGCACGTACCAACGACACAATCTCAAGCCAAATGAACGTCCCAAGATCACAAAAAGCAATATCGTTTGCGCCGAGCCAATGCCAGGAGATCGGGCGTTGCTGGGAGATTTCGTGGCTGACCTTCAGCCTAAGGTGCTGGGGCAACTGGTTCAGGTCGTATTCGAGAAGATGAAGTTAGCAGGCGAAGCGGGGGCGCTGCTCAAAATCGAGCAAGAAATCGCCGGCACAGTAGCAGAAGCAAAGAGGCTTTGGCTGGCGAGCCCCAAGACCGAGCAGACCCGCCTCTTTGCTGAAGACGCGCGGCCAGAGCAAATTCAACTCAGTTTCGATCTCTCCGGGATCACCGACGATGCATTTTGGGAAAAAGCTGAAGGGTGCATATACGCAGAGCTGCAGGCGTATGCCAATGAAGCCAAAACAGGGAACGAGTATCAGAGACGTTCATTCGCGGAAGATGCCGCAAGAGGTTTTGCATTCATCGAGACATGCCGTAAACGCTTCGACGTAGTCCTGATGAATCCACCGTTCGGTAAGTGCTCGGACAACGACCGGCGCCATTTCGAGTCGACCTATTCTGCTTTCAAGGCCGATATCGGTATGGCATTCGTGGATAGATTTGGGCAGATGTTAGCTGACTACGGCTGCGTCGGTGCCTTAACGTCACGTACTTTCCTTGCCAGTGATTCATTCGAAGACTGGCGCAAGGCATGTGTCCTTGACGAGAAGCCGATCGCGGTGTTCTTAGATCTGGGATACGGGGTACTTGATGGAGCAATGGTTGAGGCGGCTGCGTGGGTGTCGGATGCTCGTGCACTTGACGATTCACCACGGCTTTTCATTCGGGCTCTAGAAAGCAGGGATAAAGAGGCGGCACTTCAAGATGTGTTCCATCAAGGAAAACAACGAAGAGATGTGATGTTTTTTGCCCACAGGTTGGAAGACTTCATAAACGTGCCTCTTGCCGTAATCTGCTACTGGCTTCCAGCATCGCTGCTGCACAGAGTGCAGAAGGTAGAACCTCTCGAACGCTCAGGTGCTGCGGCTAGGCACGGGCTTGTTACTACCGACGATTTCCGTTTCTTTCGCCTCACCTGGGAAGTAGTGCCGGAAAACCTGCTGAATTCGTCAGATAACCTGTGGAGGATCGTTGCGAAAGGTGGGGAGTATCAGCCTTACTGGGATGATCTGCACTTGTGTATCGATTGGACTCGAGATGGTAACCAGCTCAAGGCATATCTCGCCCAAAAGAGACTGGAGACGCAAGGGTCCGCCGATTGGACTCCTTGGCTGAACCACAGTGAGTATTATGGTATTGAAGGGCTTACCTATCCAGAGCGAACCACAAGTGATTTTTGCCCGCGAGTACTGCCTAGAGGTGTGATCTTTACGTCGACGGGACAAGCCATACAATTCACCGACGCGCGTTGTAATGTGCTTGCCTATTTATGCGGTTCTTTTACTAGGTTTTATAGACTGATAGTCGAGAGCTTCGTTGGTTCGGGTGACAATGCCTTTCCCGGCTCGGCGGCCAAACATTATCGCTCTGGATTGCTAAATCAACTGCCGCCTCCTTTGCTGAATTCAAATGAGGAGTTGGACCGCATTTTCGGAGAGGCCATCGTCTTCGCAAAATGGCTATTTGTAGGCGATGAAACTGCCCGGAATTTCAGCCCTGATAAAAAGGTGTCTTCGTTAGCGAGTATGCAGCAAAAGCGCGAGCACGAACTATTGGAATCTGCCACTCGGCAAATCGTTAACAACAGAGTGGTCGAAGATCTCGTCGCAGGCCACTTCGCGTTGACGGCAGCTGAGGCATCAGTCGTAGATGAAATTATCGGTCCCCACCCTGAGAGCTATCCTGACACCCGACCTAGCGAACTTGAAGGTGCCCCTGAGCTTTGGACCAAGAGCGTCAGTGATGTTGTTCAAGTGTGCATTGAGAAACATGGACCGCGTCGACAGTTGACCAAGAAGAGTTTTATTGCGGATCGTAAGTTGGAACTACTCTGTCATCTTTTCCAAGCTTCGCCCCGATCTGTAGTTGCTGCAATAAAGTCCAGCGGACGATTATCCGGCGATAGCCTCGTAGATGCCGCCTCAAGGGAGATTAGTTTTTGTTTTGGATGCGCTTTTGGTCGGTGGGACGTAGACTTCGCCACAGGAAAGAGACGACCGGGCGGGCAGCAGGATCCGTTCGCACCATTACCCACTTGCTCGCCGGGCATGCTCCAAAACGAAGCCGGACTCCCACTCACGCAGGCAGACGCGGGTCGACTCCGTGCGGCCGGGGCCTGGGATTATCCTCTCGAAGTGCCGTGGAACGGAATCTTGATAGACGACCCAGAAAACGCCAACGACATTGTGAACCGCGTACGAACCGTGCTGAACGCGATCTGGGCTGACCGGGCCGAGGCGATCGAGCACGAAGCCTGCGAATACCTAAAGGTAAGGGATTTACGCGAATATTTCCGGAAGCCATCTCTTTTCTTCGCCGATCACCATAAGCGCTATTCGAAGAGCCGACGCCAGGCACCGATATACTGGCCGCTTTCCACTCTTTCAGGTCGGTACACTTTGTGGTTGTATTATTCTCGGCTCACAGCGCAAACACTTCATCAGTGTATGGCGGATTTTCTCATGCCGAAACTTAAGAATGTTTCCGCCGAGATCCAGATGCTTCGGAGTTCGAACAGCTCACATTCTCGTCTCGGTGAACTCGACGAACTGCAAGATGAGCTCAAGGATATGCAGGTCGAGATCGAACGGATCATAAAACTTCCCTACGTTCCGAACTTAGACGACGGCGTGTTAGTTACGGCCTCTCCGCTTTGGAAGCTCTTCCGACATCCGAAGTGGCAAAAGGATTTGAAAAGCTGCTGGGAGGAGCTCCAGGCCGGCAACTACGATTGGGCACACCTGGCCTTCTCAATCTTTCCAGATCGCGTGAAGCAGAAATGCAAAAGCGATCGCTCACTTGCGATCGCGCACAACCTGGAGAACCTGTGCGAGCTAGATCAGCCGAAACCGAAGGCCAAGAAGGGACGCGCTAGGCAGGCATTTCTTGTCAGCGAGGATGCAACCTAAGTGACAATTCGGGACCACATCAAGAAAGAGGTGTTCGCGAAGCGCGCTGCCGAATCCGGCTGCCTGGTAATTTACGACCCATTGCGCAAATACCGTGAAATTGCCTCTGGTATGGCATCTGCTTCCTGCAAGGTAATTGATTCGAGCCGGTCCATAATCGAGCAGCGCGAGGCGGCCATCGGGGCTTTGCGCGAACTCGGTGATGGGAAGATCCACCAACTTGTGATCTGGATTCCAGCGCTCCCCCCCCAGTGCGACGAGGATCTTCAGCGTGACCCATTCAGCGTCTTCTCCCGGGTGGGTGGCCAATTTCCCGCTGGAGACGGCGATGATTACGCCTCGCTCTGTCGCAAGGCCAAACCCGATCATATTGTCGAGATCAACCGGCTGTTTGCAGAAGGGGATCCTAGCTTCGACACAATTGATGCACTGGACAAAGGTGGTTCTTGGCCGACACTCAAGACCATTCTGGGCGTCAGTTCGCCGAAGGAAATCCTCGTCGGCCTACTGTCCCCGAGCTCGTCGCAAGAAGCAGCTCTCAAAAAGGACAACGCCTGGGCGAGTGAAGCTCGCGAATGCATTTCTCGCAGTCTCGGGCAGAAGCTTAAAACAAAGGGACAGACGCGTCAATCAGTGGCAGACGAGCTCTGGCAGCTAGTCCTTTTCAGTGAGTTTGTGTTTGACGCAAACGGTGACCTGCCGGCGTCGCTTTCCACCGTTCCACGCGCTGAGTCCCACGCCCGGTCGCTCGTATTCGATGTTTGTGATGAGCTCCGCAAGCACCAGGACCATAAGGACAACTACCTCACGCATGCTTCCGAAGTTGAAAAAGCGCTGGCCCTGCCGGAGCGCTCACGCGAGATGCGCACCTTGGGACAGCGTGACACTTTTGCGTTCGAAGAAAGACACCACCTGCGGGAATTCGTCGAGATGCTACTTTCAGGGAAGCCGGACCAGGCAAGGGAAATATGGAAGAGCCGCCAGCAGTCGATTTGGCTTGCGAACGAGAGTCGCCTTGCAGAATGGACAGTTGCCGAACGAGCATTGGAACTGATGGAGGTCACATCCAACCGGTCGGAGCCAAGTTTCCAGAACCTTGAGGGGATTGTTCATGGCTATGCCTCTTCGTGGCGGGACATCGACCGGCGGTATCGAGAGATGGAGCAGTCTGTTGCCGAATGGCATGAAGAGCACGATGGACTCGAACGCCTGGTGGCAGGGGCGAGAGCGGCCTATCTGAAACTTGCTAGCACACTGCAGGCTGAGTTCGTTCGCCATGTTCAGGGCGAGGGATGGCCGGCAAGCGGCACACATCTACTGAGAAACGCACAGGTCTTCGACCGCGAGGTCAGCCCGGCGCTTGAGGCCGGGCAACGCGTCGCATACTTCCTGGTCGATTCCCTCCGCTACGAGCTCGCGGTAGAACTGGAAAAGCAGCTCTCAGACAAGCATGCCGTTCGACTCTCAACTGTCTGCGCCCAGCTGCCGACATATACAGAAGTTGGGATGGCGAGTCTGATGCCGGAAGCTGACACAGCGTTATCCCTGGCTGCCAAGGATGACACGTTGATAACAACCCTCGGCGGCGTGCCGGCAACAACGCCAGCCGGTCGGTTTGCGTATATGAAGAGTAAGAAGGGTGATTTCTGCGCCGACATTGAGCTTGATGACTTGGTACGGCAGAAGAAACCCAAGATCGACACTCGTCTGCTAGTTGTGCGGACCCGAGACATCGACACCATTGCGCACGATACGCCGCATCAGGTACTGCAGATCATCCCACACCTCGTTCGGCTGATTATAAGAGGTGTTGGCAAGGTTGAAGCCGCCGGATTTCAGAGAGCAGTCATAGCCACAGATCACGGATTTGTAATTCTTTACGAACAGGAAGCTGGAAACGTCGCGCCCAAACCGTTAGGCAACTGGCTGGTTGAGAAGTCCCGGTGCCTGCTCGGCCAGGGCTCTGCGGACAGCGCAAATCTGGTCTTCAGGCGTGAGCAGGTTGGAATACGCGGCGATTTTCGTGACTATGCGGTGCCGCGTACTCTTGTGCCCTACAGACGTGGCCATTTGTATTATCACGAAGGGCTTTCACTACAGGAATGTGTCCTTCCATGCTTGACTGTAGAACTTAAGCCCCAGGCGAAGAGACAGGCAGTGCCGAACATTAAGCTAAGCTACCGTCAGGGCAAGACCGACAGGATCACATCAAGGCGCCCTGTAATTGATTTGTCTTGGCCAGTGTTGAACATGTTCGACGAGGACTATGAAATCGAGATAGGGGTGGAAGCAGTTGATTCGAAGGGCAGAGTTGTTGGGTCAGTTGGCTCTGGTCAAACCGTGAATCCCGCAACACAGGGCGTGCGGATACAGCCGGGACAGGCTATATCGGTCGGCCTGCGAATGGATGACGACTTCTCCGGCACATTCACGGTCCGGGCCCTTGATCCGACCACTCAGGCAGTGATCGATGATTTGACTTTGAAAACGGCGTACCTCGAATGACAAACGACACGCTCGATAAAAAGCTGAACGATGTCTTTCCCGGGAAAGTCGTCAGGAAAGATTTGCTGCTTCAAGTGAAAAAGGGGACGAACGTGCCTTCGTTCGTTCTTGAGTTCCTTTTGGCTCGATACTGCGCCAGTGATGATCCCCGAGAAATCCAACAAGGCCTAGCTGCAGTCCTCGAGACTATCCAGAAAAACTATGTTCGTCCTGACGAGAGCAACAAAGCTCAAATGCTTGTGCAGCAGAGGGGCAAACACACGTTCATCGACAAGATCCACGTCCGCTATTACGAAAGGGAGAAGCGCCCGTGGGCTAGGATGGAGAATTTTAATTCGTCTCGGATCGCGATAAACGAACGGTTCTATAAAAGTGAAAACGATCGGATCTTTGAAGGAGGGATCTGGGCTGAATGTACAGTCGCACATAACGATGTCGAGGACGATGACTATGCTTTCTACATCGAAGACTTGAGGCCAATTCAGCTTTCGAAATTCGATTTTGGTGCATTTGTGGAGGGGCGAAAGCAGTTCACTCGAGATGAGTGGATTGATGTTCTGATTCGCTCCTTTGGCCTAGAACCAAGCTGGATGTCGAAACGACTGAAGTTCCACTATCTAGCTCGTCTTTTCCCGCTGGTGGAATCGAACTACAACTTCATCGAGCTGGGGCCTCGCGGCAACGGGAAGTCGTACACTTTTAGCGAATTCTCACCTTACGCAACGTTGCTAGGGGCACCGACGTCGGCGGCAACACTTTTTTGGAACGCTCAGCGTAAACAGGTGGGCGTCATCGGCTACTGGGACGTAGTTGCGTTCGATGAAGTAGGCGAAGGGGTGACCGTGCGTGATAAGGAGACTTTCCAGGTCATGAAACAATACATGGCGAACGGGAACTTCAATCGCGGCGGCTCGACGGTGACGGCAAACGCCAGCCTGGCTTTTGTGGGCAACGTGGATGATTCGGTAGAATCGATCGTGAATTCGTACGATCACGACCTATTCAAACCCCTCCATCCTGTGTTCGACCTCGCCATCTTGGATCGGTTCCACACGTACGTCCCGGGCTGGGAAATCCCGAAGAACCGTGATGAGAACCTGGCAAGGAATTACGGCCTCATAATCGAATATCTCGCTGAATCATTCCACTACCTCTCGCGCAATACGAATCGATTTGCCTTTGCGAAATCGGCATGCAAGTTAGGTACAGGTTACGACCAACGAGATCAAACTGCCGTTTTGAAGACGGTGTGTGCGTTTCTGAAGATGCTGCATCCTGGTACGGACCCAAGTCCCGAAGAGGTCGAAGAGTACTTGGAATACGCTATCGAGGGCCGCCGAAGAGTCAAAGAGCAGCTTAACAAGCGAAAGCCTGACGACGAGTTCGCAAGTATCAATCTATCGTTCGTAAACGGAGCCGGCGACGAGATCATAGTCTACTGCCCAGAATCAAAGGGGGCTGAGCCAACCCAGAGGCCGGTTCGAGCAGTGCTTCCCGGTCAGGCGAGTGCCGGGGTCATATCAGCTGCTCAGGTTGCAGCCCCACCACCGCCCGCACCCCTAGTGCCGCAGCCTCCTCAACCGGTGAATCAGTCACCGGCCAGAGAGCGGCACTATCGTATCCATTACGGTGCAACAGGATACTCGTACGAAACGATCTTTAAGGATTATCTGCCCGGATGCGAGGAAATCACGGTGGAGGATCCGTACATACGAGCCCACCACCAGATCGTCAACTTTCTTCGATTCTGCGAGACTGCGGTTAAGCTGGGCAAGCCGAAACGGATTCGTCTAATTACTAACTTCGATGACGACACTGAGAAACAAGAGGGTTTGACGAAGCTGTCCATCATTTCAGAGAGCTTGAAGCCGTACGAAGTTCAGCTCGAGGTTGAGGTCAATCCTCACTTGCACGACCGTGAAATCCGCTTGAGTAGCGGATGGACAGTCAAAATCGGAAGAGGATTTGACATTTATCAGCGTCCAGATGACTGGCTAAATATTGGTGCTAACGACCTCGATCTTCGCCCGTGCCTTGAAACGACTGTGGATGTATACCCGAGCTCGGCAAGGGTGTGATTGATATAAGGAGCCGGCGCAAGGTTGAGAAGACTCGAAGACTAGGGTTCCCTTGCCGCGATCAAGTCAGCTACCGCCCTCTTTGTTGCTTGCATTTGCCATCCGCAAATAGGTGCAGACAGGAAACGCTTCTTTCATCGCTGCCCACCATTCTATTATTGGGACTGCCCTTACACTCACCCGCTCTGCAATCCAGATGACGAGACACCTCGTTCTCTCGTTCTCTCTGGGAGCGAATAGCGCTTTAAGCGGCCACGGACCGATTCTCGCTGCTATACAGAGAAACAACGCAAACCTGAATGGCGGGCCTAGGTGACCCGCCTCAGACCTTATGCCGTGGCTTGGAGAGTTGGCGCACCGTTTCGCCCAGTAAGCGAAATCTTTGTTCCGCTGCGCTGATTTGACGCCGGCCATAAACCACAGTTTCCAGGTTGCTGCCGTCTAATTCCTGAAAACCCACGGCAATCTTGTCTGGTGGGCGGCCGTACATTGCGCCGATCGCTGCTTGGATCAGAGGCATCCTAAGCTGCCGCTGCCAATCTAGCGGTGGCTGACTAAGAAGCACCGCCCTGTATCCCGCAGCTGTAACATCGACACGCCCAACTTCTCCCCGCAATTCAAGGAAGCCCACGGGCAGTGTAATCTTGATTCGGGTGTCCGCCACCTTCAAACTCTCTGATTCTACCCAATGAATATAGGACTCCAAGCCATTCTCTATTTCGGTGACCCGCGCGGCATTCTTGAAGTTGTGCTTCTTGACCATCTTGTCGAGGTATTGCCTAGCTTCGGCTGCCGAGGTTTTGTGGTAATGGAAGATCGTGAGGCGAAGCGCACGCTCGTAACCCATTTTGTAGCCATGGGAGGACGCGGTTCGAACCGCTACATACCAGTTTGGGGGATTCCCGAGGCAAGTCTCTAACTCGGTGTGCGAAATTCTCATGTCAACACCGGAGCCAGGCCAGGATAACGGCCCAAAACGCATCTTGCTTCAGCGGCGGCTCTCTTGTACATCTTTATGACGTCAGGCCGAGCGATTTCCGAAGAGTACAGCTCTGGCCATTCTGTCATCATTTCAATCTCAGAGTATCTCTCAACTCGCAAAACAAACTCCCCAAAATCAGCAAGGTTTCGCCGCCCGTCGTCCGAATCTGGCAGCGCCGCAAACGGCTCCGTGAATAGGTTCCTTTCATACACTGTCGCATCAGGTCCATGCGATTCGATCGCAACTCGACGGATGATACAGGGAACGCAGATTCCACAATGTGTTGCGGCCCCCGTCATACGCGACGTCTTCCAGCAGCTAATCGTTGTTGCGATGGAGGCCGGGAGTTTGTCCCAAACAATCTTTGCAACCTCTGCCTTTGTCTTATGAACGTACGGATTTACGATGTGAATCGCTAGATCGAGTACTTCGCTGAAATATTTTTCCGCTTTCGCCAGCACCTCGGGATGCGCCGTGTGTGTCGAAAACGCGCCGATCCTTGCTTGGGTAAGCGGGAGGTGAATCGCCATTTGACCGTTCTCGGCAATGTAAATCAACTGCATGTGGGCTGCGCGCCTCGCACACAGTGCACCTAACGTTAGAAATAAAAACGATCTGGTCCGTTGGCTGCTCTCGGCATCGAAGGAGAGGTGCGCACCGGGAGGTTTGGAGACTGAGGAAACCAGAAACTTTCTGTGAGGCGGGTTGATTCCTATTGTTTTGAGCAGAGATACCAGTTCATCCTGGACGACGCTTGTTCGTTGATTCCGGGTCGTGTGACTAACGAGTTGCAGCGGAGTCTTGTCGCTACCGAACTCGATAGCTGCGGCGAAGGAATCCAGTCCCCCTGAAAAAAGTAAGGTGTTGCCTGAGGAAGGCTGCAAACCCTGACTGCCCTCAAGCTTGCCACTTTCTTGGCGAAAGGTGATACGCCAAGCATCATTAGACAGAGTACGGAGAAGGTCTTCCAGGATCGGGCTGACCGGTTGCAGGCGACCGATGTTCACGACTGGGATAGAAATCTCAATCCCTCTAACAACTTCTTCCCTCTCTCCCCGACGGACGCAACGGTCAACGGCGAAGATGGTTGCAGCTATAAGCAGTAAGTCTCTTTCCAGCGTCGTAATGCTACCGAACAAGGCCTTAAACTTACTCTCGCCGGTCTGGAGGTTTGCTCCGGGTTCCAGCACGACAGAGCACCCATTTGTGAGGTTCCCGCCTCGTCTGACGAATATTTGGGTCACTCGGAGGTACCCCCACTCTGGAGCGTCTTCAAAACGTTGGAGATGTAACCCCGCCACTCTCTAGGACCCAGTTTCGGCTGGCCGAGACTCTTAACCTGCTGTTTCGTGGCTTCACGCAGTGCGTGTTTCAGGCGTATCGCCTCGCTCGCGTCTGCGATCCGTCCTTTGGCACCCACATAACTCGGAAGGTCGCGGGACACATAATAGGACACTGCCTCTGCGAAGAGTTCTCCCACGAAGCTGGTTGCATCCCCCTTCTCCGCCGCGCAGCGGGCTAAAGCACGGCGACCCATGTCTATTGCTAGGCCAGCATTGCTCTCATACTTCGTCGCTTGTTGAAATCTCGCGAGCGCCTCTTGTACTGATAAACGTTGGGACATCCACCGGCATGCCTCTGCGAGCGATTGGTTAGAGAAATCTCGGAGCAGCTTTTCACCACGCTCTGCGGCGACGGCCCTCCAGATTTCGGTGCCCTGACGAGAAGCAGGCACGTCTGACGTACCAACGACCGCGAGGGCCATCTTCCAAGGTGGGGTCATCGGAGAGCGATCGTTACGTGACGTTCCCATTCAAAACTCCCTGGCTTCGCAACGTTCTGAAACAGCAGCATGAACTTCGCGGTCAATTTCACCACTCTCGACCAGACCACCGCTGAATAACATTTTCCATCTTACGGCGTTACGTACGTCAGGTCTTTTTCTGAGTTCATGAACCATATATGTCAAAGTACCAACGGTCATGAAACACAGTGGGATCCGCGTTTCGCCGAGGAACTCCCTAGCAATACCCGCAAGAACAGACGCCTCCTGTTGGAATTTCGACGTAACGACTAATGCTGCAATGACCTCACCTCCGCCCTTTTGCCTTTCCTCCTGTTTCTTTACATATTCCACTAAAGGACGCAGGGACGGCCAACTCGCGTCGAATTCGTTTGCTGTCGCCTTGGCATCAATGACGATGACGTTAAAGTCCGGGAGGGGTGCGACCATGTCGCTAACCTTTTTGCCACGCTTGTGTGCCCCGAGCCGGTTTACTCTTCGGCCGAAGCAGAACTCCAGTCCATCGGCAACCAGGTCCTCGAATAGCCGCCACGCTTCTCCCAAAATCCCTGCGGGCAATTCATTCTTCGACGCTGTTTCGAGATGCTGTCCAAATTCGTCGGTAAGCACACGCCAAGCGGGAACGGCTCCCCCCATCGCATCGAGGAACTCCTTCCAGCTTAACTGGCAATTGTTACCTGCCTGGGCCACAAGAACTGGGACGCGATTCTGATTTGCGGCAGTATGCTCGATATCAGCCACTTCTTCGGAACTGAAATCCGGCTGCGCCGTAATGGCAATCAAAAATTGGACTACCGCTCCCAAACGTGTAATCCGTTCACATTTGAATTCAATATGGTTGGGTTGGCGGTGTACACCAGAAATCACATAGCCTGCTGCCAGAAGCGTGCGGGTGGCAATACTGACAACTTCGCCTTGTGCGAATTCGGTGTCCA
>Ga0187872_10003996_pt1 | contig 11390 bp, 9 predicted proteins | sample June2016WEW_16_4_FD_132973 | JGI IMG/M metagenome (GOLD analysis project Ga0187872, IMG submission 132973) | Peatland microbial communities from SPRUCE experiment site at the Marcell Experimental Forest, Minnesota, USA - June2016WEW_16_40 | ecosystem: Environmental > Terrestrial > Soil >...
CGTTTGCCTGGCTGCTGGGTTTCTCAACAGGGCGTATCTAGTTTATAACACAGTAGTACTAACCGATATTGCCCAAGACAACACACCGTTCCAACCATTCTGCACAGATTTTGTACGGTGAAATCGGACATCCTGACCCATCTCTTCTCGCAACACTCGGCGACCGGGATATAATCTCTGCCGCAGCACCTTCGCGAAAGACGTTCTGATGCTTTCAGCAACAAATTTCTGGATGGGTTTTGCCGGGCTTATCTATCTTGTCGCCGGAGTTTTTATACTTCGAAAAGAGATCAGCGCGGCTCGCGGCTGGGACAAGCTCATCGCCTTGGGCTGTGTTTTCATCGCCGTTTCACTCGCTGTATTCGCGCCCGAGCATTTCCACGGCGGTCCGACCTATATCCAGAATATGGCCCCGTCCTGGATGCCGATCCACTGGTTCTGGCCGTATTTTGTCGGATGCGCGCTGCTCGCAGCAGCTACTAGTCTTACTGTGCGGAAGTTCGTACGCTTGTCGTCCACCCTGCTCGGATTGATGTTCTTTCTATTTGTCTGCATGATTTATATGCCGAATGTGCTCGCGCATTCCAAGGATCGATTCGCGTGGGTCTTCGCGCTACGAGATCTCTCTTTTGCCGCAGGGGCATGGGCTCTCGCCGGACTGCATAGTCGCGCCTCGTCGCCGCAACAATCGAAATGGATGATTTCATTTGGGCGCATCGTCGTAGCGGTTGCAGCGATCTTTTATGGCGTAGAACATTTTCTTCATCCACAGTTTGCGCCCGGCGTTCCTTTGGAACTGATTTCGCCATCATGGGTTCCATTCCCCAGCGTATGGGCATACCTGGCAGGAGCGGTCCTACTAGCCGCTGGAATCGGCTTGGCCCTGAACAAAAAATCTCGGATAGCCGCAGCCTCGATTGGCGCATTAATGACCGCCCTCACTCTATTCCAATATCTGCCTATTTTGATCCTCGCCCATGGCGGATCAACGCCGGAGATCAATGAAGCGTTAAATTATGTCGCGGACACATTGCTCTACGCCGGAGCAGCACTCGTCCTGGCATCGGCATTGCCGCGCGATCCTCATCGCGTGCAGAAAACGTAGCGTCCACGTCTCCAAGATCGCAACTAGCCCTTTTCCAGCGTGCGAGGCCAACCAATGGAGGCAGTAATGAACCCAAAACACATTCGCGCTTTGTCATTGATGTGCGGCTTAGTCGCTTAATAGCGGGAAGTTCTTCCAAGAGCCGTTCTCTGGGGGATCGCGGTTGGCAAGAAATGCTTGGATGCACCAAAATGCTACGCGTTGCCCAATCGATTTACCATTATGGGGCATCCTCGGTCCCAGTCGTTGACACTCTCCAAAGCCGGAAGTAGAGTGGCGTAGGTTCTGACAAGAAAAACAGCAACTGGGACAGGGGGCAGGGATGCGAGCGAAGCTATTGTGGGCGGGAGTATTCGTGTGTGTGGCCACAGCTCTTACGCTGGGGCAAGATCCCACCAAGGTTGAACCAAAGCACTATCGACTGGACTTTGAAAACGATCGAGTCCAGGTGGTTGCGGTCCACTACGGGCCGCACGAAAAGTCCGTGCTGCACGACCATCCCGGTGGTGTGGTGGTATTCCTCACGGAAGCTCACCTTCGCTTTACCGACGAGAACGGGAAGACGCGGGAAGTTTTCTCGAAGCCCGGCGAGGCGCGCTGGTATCCGCCATTCAAGCACAGGGTGGAAAATCTGGGTGATACCACCTATGACGCGGTGTACGTTGGAGTGAAAAGCAAAGTGACCGCGGGGACGAAGGGCTCTGCGGATTCCACGACGGCGATGGACGAGGAAACCAAGAAGATTGTCGCGCAATATCTGCTAGCTTCGGGAAAGCCGTGAGTGCGTTCGTGCATCGTGAGCCGTGGGCAGGATGGCACGGCTTCGGGGCTTGAGGGCGCATCGTTTGAGGCCCGGAAAATTCGATGAGCCCCCTTTCAGAGAAATCTCCTTTCCATCGCAAGGCCGCAATCCTGCTCGGCCTCGTAACATTTTTCTCATTCATTTACTTCTATGAAGGCGGGGGATGGAATCAGAACTCCCGCTTCGATTTGCTGCGCGCGATCGTCGAACGACATACCTTGCAAATCGATGCCTACCATGAGAACACGCAGGACAAGGCGCACTTCAAGGGACATTACTATTCCGATAAGGCGCCGGGATTGGTATTTCTCGCCGTGCCGTTTGCCCTGGCCGCCAGGCCCGCGCTGGGGATGGTGGGAGTGGATCCAGATTCAGCGCGCGGCGAGATTGCGCTGTCGTACCTCGTGAGCGCGGGTGCGGTCGCGTTGCCGGCCGCGCTGGCGGGAGTGTGCCTGTTTTTTCTCGGCTTGCGATTCGGGGGCGGTCCCAGCGGGGCTGCGTTTGGAACGCTGGTCATGTGTCTGGGCACTCCCATGTGGGCGTATGCAAGTTTGTTCTGGGCGCATGCGCTGGTGGGAGCCTGCCTGGTCTTCGCCTTTGCATCGGCGTTGCAGTTGCGCGAGAGTAAAAGCGCACGCGAGGATTTTTTCTGGGCACTGGCGGTGGGACTGGCCGCGGGTTGGGCAACCGTTACGGAATATCCTGCGGCTCCAGCCTCGGCGATGCTGGCGCTGTTGGCTCTGTCGCAGGCATGGTCGCGCGGGAATGCGACTCGCTGCCGAGTGGCGGCAGGCGTCGGCCTCGGGGCAGGGATTTGCGTGGTTGTACTGCTCGGCTATCTTCACGCGGTGTTTGGGACGTTTCGTCCAAGCTATTCCTACTACGATCCGAATTCGTTTTCGTTCATGCAGCGGCAAGGGTATTTGGGGCTGACTTACCCTCATCCGGATCGGCTGCTGAAAATTCTGTTCGGATGCTCACGCGGGCTACTGGTCGCGTCGCCGGTGGTAGTGGCCGCTCCTGTGGGCCTATGGTTGCTATGGAAAGAGAATGCTCATCGCGCTGCGGCCCTGGCGGCGATGGCGATCGCTTCGTATTACTTCTTGTTCAACGCTTCGTTCTACTGGTGGAAGGCAGGGCTGTCGTTCGGTCCGCGGTACGCTGGCGCGAGCCTTCCATTGCTATGCGTCGGGCTGGCTGTGGCATGGGGGCGCGCTACGGCGGTGTGGCGGCGAGTGCTGGTTGGGCTGGCTCTGTGCAGCGTGATGCTCGCGCTGATGGTGGTCTCGACGACTTCGCAATTGTCCATGCAGGACAGTTGTCCGATTGTGCACTCGGTCTGGCCCGCATTCTGGTCGGAGCAGGTGGCGCTGAACCGCGACTCGATGTTGACGGTGTCGGAAGCGGGATCGGGCGGTCGCTATGCGGCGTTCAACCTTGGTCAACTGCTCGGGCTGCCGGGACTCGCCAGTTTGATTCCGTTGCTGGCGATGTGGGGAATCGCGGCGTTGCTCTGGTGGCGAATGCTACGGGCAAGCAGTGGGGCGAAGTCCGTGTAAGATAATCTTTCAGGCGTTTATGGCGGAACTGCAAACCGTGGCAGCGGAGATCGGGTTGCTGCATAGGGCGTACGCGGCCTTCAACCGGCGTGAAATCGAGACCGTGCTCGCGCTGATGCGTTCTGACGTTGATTGGCCGAACGGGATGGAGGGCGGCCGCGTGCTGGGCACGGCAGCCGTGCGGGACTACTGGAGACGTCAGTTTGAGCTGCTGGATTCGCACGTGGAACCGAAGAATTTCACAACGGAAGCGGACGGAAGGATCGCGGTTGACGTGCATCAGGTGGTTCACGATAAAAGTGGAAAGCTCGTCGCGGATCAGATGGTGCAGCATGTGTACGAGATGCGCGACGGGCTGATTCGAAGCATGGAGATTCGGCTTAACTATTAGATTCGCTCTTAATTTATTTAGAGGGACATTATGGCGCACACTGTTTTTTGCGTGAAGTTCAAGAAAGAAATGCCGGGGCTGGATGAGCCTCCGTTCGACAACGACTTGGGGAAAAAAGTTTACGACAACGTTTCCCAGGAAGCGTGGAAGATGTGGATGGAGCATTGCAAGATGCTGCTCAATGAGTATCGGCTGAACCCGGCGCGGCGGGAGGATCAGGAAGTCATCGTCAAGCAGATGGAGCAATTTTTCTTCGGCGAAGGTTCGGCCAAGCCGAAGGAGTACGTGCCGCCAGCGCAGAAATGAACCCTCGGCGCGCGTGGCTGAGGCCTTGCACTTCAGGTCGGAGCGGACACTCGGCTGCTAAACATAGCTGGCAGACATGCTTCAAGTTCAAGATCAAAATCAAAGTCAACTGCGGCGGACAGAGCCTGCCCTGAGCCCCGCCGAAGGGAGTGTCCGCCCCACACGATCACTTCGCGTCGGTTACTTGCTCGCGCGCTTCGTTATAGGTGCCGAACTTCTTCGCGATCGGCTTGAGTGTCGGGTAAAACTGCACGAATGTATGTTCGACCGCGGCGTGCGCGTCGTGGCATGACCAGCATCCGTTGCCTTTGGGCATAGCCCCGGCCGTCTGGCCGTCGGCGTCGAAGCCATAGTAGGCCCACTTATCCGGATTGCGCGTCGAGTCCTTCACCTCGACGGCCAAGCCCATCAGATCGGTCTGATAGTGGCCCTTCTGGTTGATCGAACTTCGGCTCGCCGCATCCCGTTCATCGATTACGAACATGCTCTGCTCCGGCCACTTGCCGGAATTCAGAAACTCGTTGTAGGCCCAGCGCTGTACAAAAACGTTAGTAAACATCTCGTGGCTGCCGGGCCCGGGACTGTAATTCATGCCGTATCCGGCGGAGAGAAACATCCATTCGCGGTAGTCGGCAGGGCGCAGAAGCTGGCCTTTTTCGTCGTATTGCGGCTTGGGCGTTTTTTCGTCCGGACGTGGCCGCCAGAAGAGCAAAGCAAGCGATCGGAACCAGCACGGAAAGAAGAACGTTTTTCATCGGTGCCCCCATTGGGCTGGAAACAGACTAACCTTCCGCGACGCCCGCAGTCTTGAACAAATTAAACTTCATCCAATTAAAAATGCGTGGGTGACAATTTTCGCTCCGCCGCAGTCTGGCGAACCATGCCCGAGGCCGGCAGCCCCGGAAGCTTTCTGCGCGGAGGAGAATTCTATTCTCCCGTGCAGGCGCGCTTGCGCACGGACGACGTGCTTCTATCCGAACTGCGAGCGCCAATGCCTTTTGTGAGATTGGCGTTACTGCACGACCAGTTGGAATGTGGACGTGACAGTCGGGACCCCTGTGGAAGAGCCGCTCACCGTAATGGTGTAAGTACCCCTGGGTGTTCCCGGGGTCGAGATGTTGGTGCCGGAGTTGCTGGTGCCACCGCACGATCCCAGCCACAGCGTCGAGAATCCCAGGACCAGGATGAGCCCCAGGAATCGAATGCCGCGCAGCGATCGCCGCGATCCCGCCGTAATCACGATGCCCAACAACCCGGGTAGCAGCACCGCGTAAAAAATCCCCGTGCCGCGCTCGGAAGGTTGCAGGGAGGCAGTGGGGAGGCTGGTCGTGATGTGGAAGCTCACCGGCCCCGATGCATTGATCTGCGGGGGCGCGGTACAGCTCGACTCCGTCAGGGTCGCCGGCTCCGTACATAAAAAGGTGATCGTTCCGGTAAAGCCGGTGACGAGCGTTACATTGACCGTAGCGTCAACGCTCGACCCTTGCGCCACCTGGAAGCTTGCGACCGTCGGAACGAGTGTGAACGACGGCGTGGTGGTCGCAGCCCAGGCGGTGGCCAGCTTGTCCGCATCTACTGAGCCGAGACCGGTGACTTGGTCGTAGCCGGGACCTGCACTGAAACCAAACTGAAAAGGCGCGGTCGCTGGGCAATTCGGAGTTCCGCTCGTGCAGGGCACGATATTGTTGCCTGTGGTCACATCGTGGAAAGGCGACGAGGTGCTGGCAGCGAACGTGTACAGATTGGGATTGACGTTCCCTAATCCAGGATTGCCGAGCTGTTGGTTGATGAGAGACAGGATCGCCGAAAACGTTGGCGCAGCCACCGAGGTGCCACCGACGACTGTAAAAGTCCCACCGGTGCCGGTGCGGAAACCGGCTGTGCAACTAGGTTGGATCGAGCCGTTGGAGCCGTCCTCGGAGCAGAGCAGGTAACCGTCGTGATTGGGGGACGCAGCCACCGAAAGATCCGGGACGTCGCGTTGGCCGTCGGCAGGCACGCCAGTGCCCGTTTGCCACGTAGGCTTCGCGAAAAAGATGCTGGCACCCCCACCCGAGGCCGCGAAACCAGCGCCGCCGGCGATATCAGCAGCAGTGTCGTTCCAGGCATCTTCAGGTATGTAGGAAAGTGCCGACGAGATGGTGTCGGCGCTGTTGCTCGTGCCGGACCAATATGGAGTAGCGGCAGCATTGGTCGTCGTGCCCGATCCGGTCACCGTGCCAGCGGCATCGCCGGTGAACGTGTTGCCGCCCATGCCGGTCACTTCGGGAATGGCCGCGGGAACATCAACCGCTAGCCCTTGTGTGGCCGAGGTGCCGTTTGGGTCGGTGCTGTTTGGATCGCAATCCGCGGCACCGCCATCCCCGGACGCGGCCACGATGGTCTGGCCCTGGCTGTTAGCCTGTTGCGCCCATCCCTGAACTTGAAGAGCAAAAGCTTGGCCCACTCCCGTCTGACCTGTCGCTCCGCCTTCGCAATAGCCATAACTAGTGCTGATGAAAGGGGCGACCTTGTTTTGCACTGCGTAGTCGAGAGCATCCCAAACAGAATAGGTGCGGTTTCCCGCGCAGGTGTCACCGTTGGCAGTGATCAGGCCCGTGTACACGAAAATGATAGAGGCGTTCTTGGCCACGCCACCCGACCACTCAAGGTCCAGATCGGATTCGCCCTCATCGCCCGGACACCGGGTGGAGGTCGTGCCTGGGTACAACACCATTTGCGGAGTGCTCGCAGGTAGGCCCGCCGCACTGCGGAAATTGCTGAGATCGGTCGCGTTGACGCTGCTTTGTCCTGCGACCGCAATCTTCTGGCCGGTGCCATCGATGCCAGCGCTGTACAACGGCGCCACATCATAGATGGTGACGAAGTCGCCGGGCGTTACGTAATGATTGCCGCTGACGTAGGAAGTCAGATGCGGCCGAGCCAGGGCTCTCGGTTTGGGAGCGAAGTCGTGGAGGTGTCCGATGGCGAGAACCGATCCCGCAAGTGCGGCAGGCACCGAGGGGTTGGTGGCGTTGGCGAAATGGATCACGCCGTCGACCAAGTAATTGTGTATCTCGGTCTGGAACACTACCTCAATCTGCGATACGGTTCCCTCAAAGGAAATCTCATTGCGGCTGTTGGCCACCGAGCCCACGGCGAAACCCTGAGATTGTAGCCAGGCAACGACGCGTTGGATGTCGCTTCGGGTCATGCCGAAACGATCGGCAAACTGGGCTGGCGTGAGCCATTTGTGATAATTCGGAGACGAGCGATCCTGCTGCTGGGCGAGCAGGTTGTCGAGATCCTGCTGCTGCGCAGTGGAGGGATGAAATACCAGCGTGACCCCGTGGAGCAATTTGGTGGCGTCGGTGCGACCGAGATCGAACCTCGGCTGGGCAAGGCCATGAACGTTGCCCTTCACGGCTGCCATCTGGCTAGGGTTAATCTCTCCAGTGATGCGGTTCGGCACGGCCGCATAACTCATCGTGGAGAACAAGCTGGCCATCAAAAGTGCTGGGACGATCGACTTCACAATTCGCATGGAAGCTCCGGCGGAGATCGGCATACTGGTTATGTTTCAAGTTTATAACGGCTTGTCCCTATTCGATCAGACAGTTGTACAGAAGGTTGTATGGTCGACAAAAGATGACAAAGGTACGACGTTGAAAACCCGGCAGTTCGACGAAAGTTGCGCCAATTCCAGCGGTAAACTCGTGGAACTGGCGGTGAAATCAGTATCAGAAGCCTGAAAACCAGGGGGATCCTGCCCCGCTGCCGTATACTGCCGATGCATAGCCGCATGCCCCTGCCAGACGCCCCAAAATCCCGGCTCGCCTACATCGATTGGATGCGCGGGCTAGCCTGCCTGCTGATGTTCCAGACTCACTGCTACGATTCCTGGCTCAGCCCCCAGAGCCGCCAGAGCCGCTTTTTCATGTACTCGCAGCTGGGGGGAACATTCCCCGCGCCGCTGTTTCTGTTTCTCGCCGGAATCTCGTTCGCCCTGGTCACGGAAAAACTGCGCCAGAAAAATCTCCCGGCGGCGCAGATTGCCCGCACGACCATCCGCCGCGGCGCGGAAATTTTCGGCTTCGGCCTGCTTTTTCGCCTGCAGGAGTTCCTCGTGGCCTGGGGATGGGCGCCCAAGAGCGACCTGCTGCGAGTCGACATTCTCAACACCATCGGGCTTTCCATGATGCTGATGAGCATCGTCTGCTGGCTGGTTCTGGCCGTGAGACGCGGCCCGGGAACGCGCCTGGCTTTGGTGCTGACCGCCGCCGGCACCGCATTGCTCATATCCCTGATGAGCCCGCTCTTGTGGACCACCTGGCGTCCCGACTGGCTTCCGTGGCCGCTGGAATCCTACGTCAATGGCGTACACAATCTCGGAACTCCGCAAGCCGGTCTCTTTCCCGTTTTTCCGTGGACGGCTTTCGCCTTCGCCGGTCTGGCCGCGGGGTTCATCCTGCAAAGCTCGTGGGCCCGAGAGCAGGGGCCCAGAGCATTTTTCTCTCTTGGCTTAGCTGGCGGCGTGCTGATCGAATTCGCCCGGTGGCTCGACGCGCAACCGCGCCAACTCTACTCCACCTACGATTACTGGCATACCAGTCCCAGCTTCTTCCTGATCCGCGTGGGAATGTTGCTGGTGATTCTGACCGCGAGCTATGCCTGGTGCGGGTGGGGAGCAGGCCAGTGGGGATTCAGCCCACTCATCCTGCTCGGGCAGGCGTCGCTGCTCGTGTACTGGGTGCACATTGAATTCGTCTATGGGCGGGTCTCGATCCTGCCGAAGCACATGATGGGAATTGGCGGGGCTACTGTCGGACTGATGATCATTTCTCTAGCGATGCTGGCCCTGGCTTTTATCCGCATCAAGATGAAAGGCCGGGGTGCGGACCTCCTAGCGTGGCTTCGTCGCACTCCCGCGCGGACTTGAATGCCGGGAAGGCCTCGTTTCGCGAGAAACGCTTTCGCGCGGCGGGAAGGCCACCATCACCCCTGCCGGATCAATGCATTATGAAAGAGCGCCCTGCTTCCAAGGTTGAAGCTGGATGTAACTGCAGAGTGTGAGCGGTGGGAAAAGGAGGGGAGCAAGAGCGACAAGGTGGATGCACGCAAGCTGGCCGAGTTGCTGCGCACCGGAATGCTGCGACCGGTCTACCACGGAGAAAATGGACTACGAACGCTGCAGGAGTCCGACCCAAAGACGATCGGGCCGACTCTCCGCAAAGAAACCGACTGCGGCGTGGTTACCAAAGACAGCTTGGGTTTGCCCGGGTGGCCATCCGCGAACGACACTCCTGGGTAAAGCGCGATGGACGGATTGGGGGTAACGTAGTGCGCTAAGGCCCTCCGCAGAGCAGGGGCTGAGCAAACTCCTCCGAAAAAGGGCAGTGACTATGCAAAGTTCGTACTCCCCCACCAGCCTTCGGCGCAGCTCGAGAGTGCCGGTCAACGTTCCAATTCTGGTTACGAGCCTGGAGCCGGGCGCCCGGTTCTCCGAAGTGTGCGAGACCCTGGTGGTCAACGCGCATGGCTGCTCGATGCGGTCCCAGGTGAAGCTAGATGCGGGGGTGGTCGTGCACTTCCATAGTAAAGAAGGGCGCGAAACGACAGCCAAGGTGGTGTACTGCCAGCCGCTCGATTCGGAGCGGGAAGGCTGGAGGCTGGCGGCGCGACTCGATCGGCCGGAGAACTTTTGGGGTTTGAAGACGTTTCCGCAGGATTGGGCGGGACTGCCCGCGCCGGCGGAGCCGACCGGGGAAATACCTCCCGCAAAGGTGATGGCGAAGAATGTTCAGACCATCAGCCCGCCAGCGGAGAAGATTCCGTCATCTCTGAAGACGATGCTGGACAATCTCCATGAGCAAGTGGCTGACGAGCGCTTGCACGCCTTGGTGGCAGAGGCAGTGAAGCCGCTGCTCACCGAGGTGACAGAGTTACGCGAAAGATTGGCGCGCGCGGAGCAGCCCAGAGAGCGCAGCAAATTCGAGGTGTCGCTCTCGCATATTCCGCCCGAATTGCAGGATCAGGTGGAACTGCGGTTGCGAAAAGAGTTGGGGCCGCGTGTCCTAGATGAAGCTCGGTCGCAGTCGGCGCAGGTGCTGAAAGAGGCGAAGAGCGCGATCAAGCAGACAACGTCGGAGAGCCATGCGGAGTTCCGGGAGAAGGTGTCGGAGGACTTGCGGGTGGTGGAGGAACGGGTGCAAGCAGTCTCGGCCGACATGGTGGAGAATTTGCGGGACGACTCGCGCCGCCAAATGGGAGAATTTCACCAGCACGTGGTAGATGCGGGCAATCGTTTAAAGCGGCTCAATGAAGAGCTTCTCGAGATTCAGCAGCGCACGCTGGCGAACGAGCACAACGCGCGCCGGAGCGAACTGGAGCACTTGCAGGCCACGGTTGCGTCGGAGTCGTCGAGGGTGCAGGCGGAGATTGCCGATCTCGATGGCAGGATTGCCAAGCTGGATGAGTCGGTCCGCGGGCTGGAGTCGGGCCTGGATATAAGGCTTTCGAAGATGGCCAGCAATACAGTAAGCGGCGCGCGCACGCAACTAGAGAGCACCGTGGATGTGATTCTCGAGGAACTCGGAACGCGCAGCACCCAGAAGCTCGAGAACCAGGTGGAGCAAGCGTGCGCGAGGCTGGGATTTATCCAGAAGGAAATTGAGAACGCGGTCTCCGAGTCGATGCGGGTGCAGGCTGCGGGAACGCTGGAAGCTTTCGAGCAAAGCCTGGATGAACTGGCGCGGAAGTCGGTGGAACGTTGCCGGGACGCACTGGCCAGCGGGTTGAACTCGCTGGTGCGGAGCTTGGGGGACCAGTTCCGGCTGGAGCCAACGTCGAATCACGATGGGGAGTTCGGCGACCGGAGCAGCCGGTTGGACGGGCATCGACGCTAGTCGAAGTCGTCCGGAATTGATTTGAGCGATGCGTGGACTGTGCCAGCTTAACTGCTCTGTCGCGCAAGATAACACCCCATCTGGATGAACTGATTCGCCGCTAGACGGCTTCCTCGCGATTGGGGACAATCTCAATTTCCGCATGTTGAGCGCCCAATCGCGGATGGACAGCTTTGAGCCGCAGTTTGCCCGGTTTTTCCTGGGCTCGAATCCACACAGCCCCGGTCCCGCCGATCAGAGAAAAGGGATTGTCGCCTACGATCTGGGCGGGGCCTTCCAGCTCAAACCTGATTGAGTCGTTCGCAAATGGCCGAACCGCACCAAACTCGTCAGTGACGCGCAG
>Ga0187872_10004001_pt1 | contig 11380 bp, 8 predicted proteins | sample June2016WEW_16_4_FD_132973 | JGI IMG/M metagenome (GOLD analysis project Ga0187872, IMG submission 132973) | Peatland microbial communities from SPRUCE experiment site at the Marcell Experimental Forest, Minnesota, USA - June2016WEW_16_40 | ecosystem: Environmental > Terrestrial > Soil >...
ACACAGGCGCCCGCAGCTTCATGCCGCCCTCCGCGCTCTCGTGAGTCCACTCGCCGAACTTGATTTCGGCGACGAGTTCGGGACGCACGAACTGAACTTTTCGCAGTCCGCCGATCTCGCCGTAAAACGGATTCTGTTTCGTCTTGAGCGGCTGCAAGCGAGCAAAGATTTCTTTGAGCGTCTTCCGATCGAACCCAGTTCCAACCTGCCCAACGTGAATCAGCCGCCCCAGTTTGTCGTAGAGCCCAAGCACGAGCGCGCCAAAATACTCGCGGCTGCCCTCCGGATCGGTATAGCCTCCGATGACGCACTCCTGACGCTGCGTGATTTTGATCTTAAGCCAATTGCGCGAGCGCCTTTCTTCATAGGCGCTGCTGCGCTTCTTGGCGACGATGCCTTCCAGTCCGCGCTGCTTCGCGGCTTCGAAAAAAGCCAGACCTTTTTCCGCGTAGTGGTCGGAGAATTGAATGACTGGGCTAGCTTTGATCCGTTCTTGCAGCAACTGCTTGCGTTCTTCGAGCGCCACGCGGCGCAGATCGAGGCCATCGAGGTAGAGCAGATCGAATGCGTAGTAAATGACCGGCACACTTTCGCGCCGCTGCAGGCGGCGCTTGCCGGGATGGAATCCGGTACGCTGCTGCATCAGGCTGAACGAAGAGCGCCCCTCGTCATCGAGCGCGACAATCTCTCCGTCGAGGATGGCGCGCTCGGCTTCAATGAATTGCGGCAGGCTGCCGAGTTCGGGGAACTGTGCAGTGAGGTCATTCTGATTGCGCGACACAAGGCGCGCGCGGCCGTCTGCAATGAAGGCGACGGCGCGATAGCCGTCCCATTTAATTTCGAACAGCCAGTCAGGATCATCGAAGGCCTTTGCGGTGGGGGTCGCCAGCATCGGGTGGATAAGCGTGGGCATGGCCTTCTGCTCCGCGCCGGGAAGAGCCTTAACCGCAGAGAGCGCAGAGTTCGCGGAGGATCTCTTGTTTCTTGATTTGGACGCAACATCTTTCGATGCGGCACCCTTGGATGCGGCTTCGTTGGGCGAGGTCTTCGCGTGTGCACTTAGCGCGGCCTGCCTTGGTTTTTTACTTTTATTTTTCTCCGCGTTCTCAGCGTCCTCCGCGGTTAAAGCCTTTCGCTTCGAGTCGGCGCGCGCGAGTGCATCCGCCAGCCACGCCGCCTTCGCTTTCCCGCGCGATGCAGGACGGCTGCTCTTCCATTCCGTGGAGCCCTTATCGCCGGCGATCTGCGCCATGGTGCGACCGGTGAGGATAGAGGTGTCGTACTTGTCTTGATTAATGTTGAATCCCACGACCACGTAATCGTCTTTCTTCTTGATCAGCAGCCATTCGTTTCCTTTGCTTCCGGCTCGGCGAGCCTTGATGTGTACAAGCGCGAAATCGCCATTGAGCCGCTTGCCTTTCAGGCGAAACTTGAGGTCGCCGTTCGCCAGCATGGCCGCAGCTTCTTTTTCCGTGCCCGGAACATACTCGCCCTTGACGGGCACCGGTGACAGTGGCTCCCACGTGCCTTCGTCCCAAACCATCACGGTTCCAGCGCCGTAGTTTCCCTCAGGAATAGTGCCTTCAAAATCGAAGTACGAGACGGGATGATCCTCGACCTGCATGGCCAGGCGCTTGTCGGCGGGGTCGAGCGACGGGCCCTTGGGGACTGCCCACGACTTGAGCACGCCTTCCATCTCCAGTCGGAAATCGTAGTGCAGGCGCGTTGCGGCGTGGCGCTGGACGCAAAAGCGGTGCCGCGAGTGTTTTTCAAGCCTGGGCGGAGGCTCGGGCGTTTCCTCGAAGCGCCGTTTTCGTTTGTACTCGTCGAGCGACATGTTGCTTATTGTAATTCCGGTTCACGATCGGGATCTCACCACGGGCTCCCAGGACGGCACTCTTACGCAAGCGTGACGCGGCAGACTGTTAACTCATGACCATATACTGTTCCTGTATGAAGCCGCTCGCATGAAACGTGAATACCCGGAGTCGCCGCTGGTGGGCGTGGGCGCTGTGATTGTCGACGATCATAGCGACGATCGTCGCGTCCTGCTGATCCGCCGCGGACAGCCGCCGCTGCTGGGCGAGTGGTCGTTGCCGGGCGGCGTCCTCGAATGCGGTGAAACTCTGCGCGAAGCCGTGGTCCGCGAAGCCCGCGAAGAAACAGGATTGGTGGTCGAGGCAGGTGAGATGCTGGGCGTGTATGAACGACTGATCCGAGGCGACGAGGGACGGGTGCGGTATCACTATGTGCTGATTGATTTCCTCTGTCGTGCAGTCGGCGGCGATCTCAAAGCGGGGAGCGATGCGGCGGATGTTCGCTGGTTCACGCGTGACGAATTGCCCGCGCTCAACCTGGCGCATGATGCGAATGACGTCGTGCTTAAGGGATTGACGCGAACCATGGAGCGCCGGGCGTCCTCGCCCGGCCAGGGGGATGTCCGTTCCCACACGAGCAATTCTTAGTCGGCCATTTTGGCCACATGCACTCGGAAGCCCGTCTTGGGCAGCAGTGACGTTAACTCGAACACCTTGAAGCCGTCACCGGTGATTTCCGTCTGGCGATAGATGCCGGGCTCGGTGTCGGCCGTTTCGTGGCGGCCTTGCAGATTGTCGAGAAACTTCTGCGCGTCTTTGCTGCTGGTCTCTCCGCCTTTGGCGCGCGTTACCACCGCCTCGGTGGCATAGGAGCGGGCAAGTTTCGGCCAATACTTTTGCAGCAACTGGGTACTAGCGAAAATATCAGCCCAGATGATTTCTCCATTCACGGCAACCACGACGCCCACCGCATTCTTATCACGCAGTTGGCGGATGACGCTTTCGTAGTTGCGTTGCACCGGTTCGGCGACAGCATCCACCTGCTTTTGCACTTCCTTATTGTCCATAACACGCGCATAAGAGGTGGTCGCGTTGACTGCGGGAGCGGCGCCCGTAACCTCTACGCTCTCCGCCATGGCGCGCTGCGAACTGCGGACGCTGTCCCACACCTGCTGCTGATCCTTCGCGGCCATCGCCTTGCTGCGCACGACGGGAGCGGCGACAAGACCGCCAACGACGCCTCCGGCGCTGCCGAACTCGTATTTACCGTTCGCCGGCACCCAGCGTCCGGGCTCGACGCAGAAGACACTCAGGTCAACCGGATCGCTCTCAGCGGGCACGATGCGGTCTTTGCCGATGACGCGATCCTGCTTGCCGCCAGTCACTATCTCGCCGGCGAGGAGTAACAACGGTCGCTTCGAGTTATTAACCAGGACCAGCCGATTTACCTCGGCGTCGCGTATGGGATGGACGGTTGACGGGTCACCGGGACGGCGACGGATGAGGCCACGTGCCTGGCCAGCTTCAGTCACGACAACGTCGCCACTGCGCAGACCCTCATCGAGGGTGAGAAATTCTGCCGTGTCATACGACTTACTGGCTACAACGGGAAAGACCGTCAGATTACCGCTGCGAATCGGGCTGAGCAGCGAATAACCAGACGCTGGCGCTACTTCGCCCGCTTGCAATAGGCATGGAACCAAAACAGCCGCCACTACTATCAGAGCGATTCCGGCAACCACGATCATCAGCCGCATATTTCGCCTCCCAGCAGTAAAGACACCAGTGAAGACACTAATGCTCCCGCGTGCGCGCGATCCTCTGCGTGTGCCGTCCGCTCCGGCATGCCCTGGGCACACCGAAGTTAGAGCGTGCCGGGGGACTCGTTCGCGAGTCTTCCAGGAGTGTCTTTCTCTGCTCGCTGATCGAAGAACGCACGATTTATTCTTCCTTGCATCTAATAAATTGCTAGCATCATCTTGGACATGCCAATATCCGCTCAATCCGGCCACGGAGCAGACATCGCTGCGGCTCTTTATATACGCAGCGGGGCTGCGGCCTATGACGTGAGCGCCGAGCAGTTCGCGGCTATCCTCGATGAAATTCTGCGCAAGTATTTCGATTCGGCCCCCAATTCGGCCCATGCTTCGGTGGAACAGAAAGCGGACTTCTGCGCCGGCCTGCGCCTGGAAGAGTTGGCGCTGGCGCGCGCGTGTGCCGAGGGAAACGAGCGGGCGTGGCAGGACTTCATCAGCCGCTACCGGCATAAGCTGCACGGCATGGCGCTGCACATTACGCGCGACGGCGCACACGCGGCGGAGTTGGCCGATTCGCTGTTTGCGGATCTGTATGGCGTGAACGCGCGCGACGGAGTACGCCGCTCGAAGCTCGTGTTCTACACCGGCCGCGGTTCGCTCGAAGGCTGGCTGCGCACGGTGATGGCGCAAGAGTTCATCAATCGCTATCGCAAGCAGAAACGCATGGTCAGTTTGGAAGAGCAGACGGAAGAGGGTATGCAGTTTGCGGCGGCGGTTCCGGAGCCGGTATGCGCTTCAGACCGTACTTCGGATCGTACTTCGGACCAGCGTCTGGAAGCGGCCACCGATGAGGCGCTGGCGGAACTTTCGCCAGAGGACCGGTTTACGCTGGCGTCTTATTATCTGGATGGGCGGACGCTGGCCGAAATTGCGCGCACGCTGGGGCTGCACGAATCGAGCGTCAGCCGACGGCTCGATCGGCTCGCAACCGGTCTCCGGAAGCGCATTCTGGCGGGGCTGCGAATGCAGGGAATGAGCCACGCCCAGGCTGCGGAAGCGCTGGAAACCGACGTGCGGGACCTGCGGTTGAATTTGCGCTCGCGTTTGATGCAAGATTCCGGGGCGAAAACGTTCCCTGAGGGAAAGGTTCCGGCACAAGACGCAAGCAAAGGAAGCAACTGAACTGCCAGAAAAATGAGTGAAGTACCCAAAATCGTATATGACCGCCTGCGCGCTGCTCGGCCGGAGCAAGCTTTGCCGGAGGGAGCTGGGCCCTCGCGATGCCATCCGGATGCGGATCTGCTGACGGCTTTTGCCGAGCAGGCGCTTTCGGTGACCGAGCGCGACGGCGTGCTCGAGCACTTGGCGCTCTGCGGAGAGTGCCGCGAAGTGGCTCTGGCGATTCCGGCTGCGGACGTTGCGGCCACCAAAATTGCGGCCGAGACTGAAGCGGTTCGGGCAACGCCGAGTCCGGTGACGGCTCAGCGGAACTGGCTGACCGCATCCAAGCTTGCCTGGCCAAGTCTGCGCTGGGCCGCGCTGGCAGCGGGAGTTGCGGTAGTCGCCTCGGTGCTTCTGGTGCATCCGGGAAAGCTGAACCGGGCGATGCCGCCTTCCACAAACCGGCAGGTCGCGACTATTGCGCCGCCAGCTTCGGGCCCGCAGATCGCATCGTCGTCAATCGAATCGTCTTCAACGGACCAATCAGCAGCCTCGACCAAGATTGGCGAAGCACGACCAAAATCCGAATTGCGGTTGCCCAAGAAACTCAAGGCTGGACAGGTTATGACGCCGCCGCATCAAACTGATCTCGGAATACTGATTGCCGACAACAAGAAGGATTCAAGCCAGGCAGACAAGCTGTCGGCAGCACCATCGGCCGGAGCCGTGGCGTTCGATGCGCAAACCGGTCGAGGGGCGACTGAAACCATCGAGGTTTCTGGAGCAACCGTCGCAGTAGAGGTAGCGCCCTCCGCCGAACGCAGCCTGACGGCGCGGAACGAGACACCCGCGATTGAAAAGGCAAAGCCCGCGCTGCAAGGGATTGAAGCGAATGAGCAGCAAGAAACCGAGACAGCGGTGGCTTCCGGATCAGCCAGGTTACAGGCGAGGAATGTGATGTCTGCCGCTAAACTGGCGCTCCCTGCGAGCCAGACTTCGGCGCGCAATGTCAGCTGGACAATTACAGCGGGCGTCCTGCAACGCTCTCTGGACAGCGGCCAGAGCTGGCAAAACGCTTTGCGCGCGGATCATCCATTGCTGTGCTACGCAAGTCACGACGAGGATGTATGGACAGGCGGCCAGGCGGGCACGCTCTTCCACTCCGCTAACAGCGGAATAACTTGGGCGCAGGTGCGGCCTTCCATCAAAGCCCAGCAACTTATCTCCGACGTGACTCACATTGACATAACTCGCATCGATATGCGCAGCGATGTGCCTGGCCCGGCAGAGATTGTAGTTTCCACCAGTAACAACGAAATCTGGAGCAGCGCGGACGGCGGAAAGACCTGGGAGAAGAAGTGATCCAGTCGCTTCTGACGTTCGGCCTTGCGACTCTTCTCGCGGGCGGCAGTCTTGCGGAGCAGTCCCGCAGGACTCTTCATGGTTTTCTCGTTGTGCTTTCAGTCAGATAGCAGCTGCGAAGTGAGGTTATATCCCTGCATTACCCCGTGGTACTTATTTGCAAGTTTTACATTACGAAAGTGACATTTACAGTGGAGCCAAACGGAAATAACATGGGCGTGGTTTGGCAGTTCTGGGGGAGGGCTGCCGAAGACGCCCTGAGCTTAACGGCTTAGGGCGTTTTTTATTGTGCCCTCAACAATTCACCGGACAAATGAAACTTCACGGGTGGGCAGCGCTGGCGAAAGCTCTCAGCATTGACACCCTGCGTACAACTTCCGGCGCGATGCCGCCCAGTGGATATATGCGATCGGCCAGGCCGGCGGCAACGACATTTCCGGGCATGCCCCAAACCACCGAAGACGCTTCGTCCTGGACGAACACCTCCCCGCCCGCTTCCCGTATGACGGCCGCCCCACGAGTGCCGTCCGTCCCCATGCCGGTGAGCACCACCGCCAGCACGTTCGCACCGTAGGTTTGAGCCACCGAGCGGAACAACACATCCGCCGCGGGGCGGCAGGAATTTTCCTGAGGATCACGATTGAGGCCCAGCAGGAATTCATTCCCCTTGCGAGCCACCGTCATGTGATGGTCGCCGGGCGCTATCCAGACTTGGCCTCGCCGCAATTTCTGCCCTGCCTTGCCTTCCTGCACCTCGAGCCGGGCGAGCGTATTGAGACGGTTGGCGAGCAGGCGCGTAAACAAGGGTGGCATGTGCTGCACGATCAGGATGGGCACGGGAAAATCTGCGAGGAGTTGCGGGATCAGTGCAGCAAGCGCGTTCGGTCCTCCCGTCGACGTGCCAATGGCGACCACGTCGATCCGCGCCTGCGGGCGGGCCGAGACAAGGGTGGGCGTTGGCACAGGCCAGGGCTGCGGCACGCGCTCCGCGCACAAGGACTTGATCTTCCGAATCAGCTCCTCCCGCACCCGCTCGTAAGGGCGTTCCGAAAACTCGCAATGGGAGGGTTTGGTGACATAGTCGCTGGCGCCCCGGGCCAGTGCATCCAGGGTTGCGGCCGCACCATGCTCGGTAAGAGTACTGAACATAATTACCGGCAATTTTGGATAGAGTTTGCGAATCTCGACCAGGGTTTCCAGCCCATCCATTCCCGGCATTTCAATGTCGAGTGTGACCAGATCCGGCTTGACCTCTGAAATCCGGGCCAGCGCCTGACTGCCGTTTCCCGCCGTGCCGGCGACGACGATCTCCGGGTCGGATGCCAGCAACTCGCTGAGCGCCTTTCGAATGACCGCCGAATCATCGACGATCAATATGCGGACTGATCGCATGTCTCCTGTCCTGAAGCGCTGCTGGCTCTAAGGGCTTCCACAAATGTCGTGGGAATCATTCCTAGCGAATACCCTCTCCATCGGCGCGGTCCTCCTCTAGCTTGAGCTTCAGCTTGAGCACAGAGGTGCCGGCTGATCTGGATTTCGCTTGGTGCGGCTCAATAATTCTTAAGATGGAGCATTCGCCGGGCCCAAATGGGCGTACCCATCACCTTCGGCAGTCTCTGATGGATGGATCGGGCAGTCCTGCACTTGTGGTGCGCACTTCTTGTCTGATCTTCAGGGATGGGCAAAGAATCTATCGCCCCGACAGGGGACGGGATCTCTACTTTATTGCCGAGAGGATTCGGGGTCTTTTTCGGAATGACGGTGCCCAACGAATCAGGAGAGCGCGATTACCGGCGCAGAGCAAATACTTCCAATCTTCGGTGAATTCGTGGCGATTCGGCTGTCACACGGAGTAGGAGACATCGTCATCTGCCGCGCCTTGCGCCGTGCTTCCCGTCATGGAGGCGGCGTCGGCAGACTTGCTGCCACGCCGCATGGCGACGATGCCGGTGCGCACCATTTCCAATACACCATACGGACGCAGCACTTCGAGCAGTCCGTCGATCTTGTCTTCCGCGCCGGTGATTTCGATGGTCAACGATTCGGCAGAAACATCGACCACACGCGCGCGAAACACGCTGGCGAGTTCCAGCACGTGGGAACGCGCATCATGCGTGGCCGCCACCCGGATCAAGGCCAGGTCTCGGATGATGGCCGGTTGATTGGTGATGTTCTCGACCAGCAGCACATTCACCAGTTTGTATAGATTCGCTTCGATGCGGCGGGCCTGGTCGCGGTCGGCGTCGACGGTAATGGTCATGCGCGACACTTCTGGTTTCTCCGTCCGCCCCACCGTGAGCGAATCGATATTAAAGGCGCGGCGGCGAAACAGCGAAGCCACGCGGGTGAGCACACCCGGTTTATTTTCGACGTACACCATGAATGTATTCAGCATGTTTTTCTCATTCGTCTTTTATTATTCGTCGTCGGCAGTCTCGACAATTGGGCTGGGCCGCCGAATCATGTCGTGCAGCGCAGCGCCGGCCGCGACCATCGGATAGACGGTGTCTTCCTGTTCAACCTTAAAATTAATCAGCATCGGCCCCTCGTGCTGGCGCGCCGATTGGACGGCGGGCACAACCTCGGAGCGCTCCGAGACAGTCGCGCTCCGGATGCCATAAGCCTCGGCCAACTTTGCGAAATCCGGATTAAGCAAGGGCGTCGCTTGATAGTTGCGGTCGTAGAAAAATTCCTGCCACTGCCGCACCATGCCGAGATAGCCGTTGTTGATGATGGCGATATGAATCTTCAGATTCTCCTGCACCAGCGTCGCCAGTTCGCACATGGTCATCTGGAATCCGCCATCGCCCACCACCACCCAAACCTCGGCCTCGGGGCATGCGACCTTGGCGCCGATGGCGGCAGGCAGCGCAAATCCCATCGTACCCAATCCGCCAGAAGTGATCAGCGAGCGCGGATGCTCATGCTTGTAGTACTGCGCCTCCCACATCTGGTGCTGGCCAACGTCGGTTACGACGATGGTGTTGCCGTCGCGCGTCTGATGCCACAGATCGTTGATGACGTGGGCGGCATAGAGATGGCCGCTGTCCGGCAGGTTCTGGATGTCGCGCACGGCGGAAGCGCCCTTCAGTCGGTCGATTGAATCCAGCCAGTCACTACGATCAATGGATTCGATGTGCGGCAACAATTCCAGCAGAACTTCCCGCAAATCACCAACCAGCGGAACATCGACCTTGACGTTCTTGTTGATCTCCGCGGGATCGATCTCGATGTGAATCTTTTTTGCGTTGGGCGCGTAAGTTTTCAGGTTCCCGGTGACGCGGTCGTCGAAGCGCATGCCGAAGGCCAGCAGCAGGTCGGCTTCCTGAATCATGTGATTCACCCAGGCTTCTCCGTGCATGCCCATCATGCCGAGATTGAGCGGGTGCGACGCGGGGAACGCGCCCAGGCCGAGCAGCGTGAGTGCGACCGGGATGCCGGCGCGCTCGGCAAAATCGCGCACCTCGCGCATGGCTCCAGAAATAATGATGCCGTGGCCGGCAAGGATCACGGGCCGCTTGGAATTGTGGATTAACTCCAGCGCCTGCTCATACTCCTTCGGAGCGGGCGAAAGGTCAGGGCGGTAACCCGGCAATTGCGGTTTGGCCGCTTCCCAGTCGAACTCGCACGTACCCTGCTGCGCATCTTTGGTGATATCGACCAGCACCGGTCCGGGACGCCCGGACCGCGCCACATAGAAAGCTTCCCGGATGGTGCGCGCCACTTCGTTCGCGTGGGTCACCAAATAGTTGTGTTTGGTGATCGGCAGAGTCACGCCGGTGATGTCGGTCTCCTGAAACGCGTCTGACCCGATCAGCTTGCTGCCAACCTGGCCGGTGATGCAGACGATCGGCGAGGAATCGAGCATGGCGGTGGCGATTCCGGTGACCATGTTGGTCGCTCCCGGCCCCGAGGTTGCGACCGCAACGCCCACCTGTCCACTGGCGCGCGCGAAGCCGTCAGCCATGTGGGTTGCGCCTTGTTCGTGGCGCACCAGCACGTGATGGATCTTGCTGTGCTTCAGCGCGTCATAGGCGGGCAGAATGGCGCCGCCGGGATAGCCAAAGACGTGCTTCACGCCTTCCCGTTCCAGGCATTCCCAAAGAACACTGGCGCCGGTCATGGTCATTGCCTTGGTCTTGCTCATGGTTGGCGCGGTTTTCTGATCCGTCATGCGACCCCCTACGATGCTCCTATTGCGATGCCCCTGGAAAAACAAAACCCACCGTGCCAGCGTTTCTGGCGGGTGGGATTCGGGAGCACTTGCGATTTCTAATTTCTCAGCTCACTCTTTCCCCCACACTGAGACCGACGGCCATACTCGTACCCCAAGGATTCTAGAACTAATTCGCCGGAGACTCCGTCCATTCGTCAAGGCCGTACCAAAGAGTTCACGTGATAGTACCCGACCGACCGTCCGGTTGCAAGCGGAAAGTCGGAGTGGTGGTGGGTCAGTTTACGAGCGGGCCGTGATCCAGGCGCAATCTCGAGAGGCGCCCGCGCAGTAGGTGCTCGGACTGGCCCTACCTAACTTCTTTGGATTTGGAGTGATCGGCGCAAACATGGGATGTAAACTCTTTGTCGCGCTGCAACTCGAAGTTGCGCATCATTTCATCGAAAGATGCGCCGGTGGGCGGACTAGAAGGTTTGAACCGCCAGCCACATTCAGAGCAACCAAAACCCCGAAAACGCTGTTGTTCAATCCATACCAACTCCCGGCTCATGGCCGCCTCTGCTGCTGCGCCCCAACGAGTATCCGTTTGCTATCAAGGGACGAAACGTTCTGGTTTGCCATTAACGGTTCTTTTCGCAGCGGCGTACTGCCTGATTGCAGCGGAATATCATCACCCAGTCTGTTGTGGCGGAAGATGCATAAGGAAGACGCATAAAGGATAGGCGAAGTTTACCGGCGCCAATTTGGATGGTCTGTCGGGCACCCTACATCCATGGAAAAATTTTGTTCGTGCGATTTCGGGGATCTCGTTTGAAGTGAGCGGAGTCGCTTTAAGTGTTGGTCGCGTTCGTGGGTCGCGATGCTTGCGCGTAGCAGCGGCAAAGCCAATGTAGGATACCCTGCAGAAGCGTTGCATTTGCGCGAATACTGTATAGTTCTCCGGGCGGCGCGAATAAGCCGGGTTCCTGTTTCCCGTATCTGGGAGAGGTTTTCGGCTGTGACTCTAGTGTCTTAAGGATCGTTTGTGGAAAGCAAAGGGCTCCAAGTCGTGCAGTCTGGCGAGCGGACGAACACCGAAGGGAAACCAGTCAGCAACTTAATCCTTCTAT
>Ga0187872_10004002_pt1 | contig 11380 bp, 8 predicted proteins | sample June2016WEW_16_4_FD_132973 | JGI IMG/M metagenome (GOLD analysis project Ga0187872, IMG submission 132973) | Peatland microbial communities from SPRUCE experiment site at the Marcell Experimental Forest, Minnesota, USA - June2016WEW_16_40 | ecosystem: Environmental > Terrestrial > Soil >...
CGTGGTAGCTGCCGTCGATGACCATCGGCAGAGCCTCGGTGCGGTTATCGAGCCCGTGTTTGGTCTCGGTAATGAGAGTCCACGTCTGGCCACCGGTGATCGTCCAGCCACTGTCGAAAGCAGCCTGACCCCAGAACTGGCGCTGGCGGAGAACGTAGCTATTGCTTTCGGTGTAGTTTGACGTGATACCGGTGCCGAGGAAATCGGTCTCGTAGTAGCCGCCGATCTTCACGTTGCTCAGCTTGCCCTCGATGAGCATGGCGATGCGAGACTGGCGTCCGCTGGCATTGAACTCCGACATCTGGTTCTGCGAGCTGCCCGGAAAGGGAATCGAGTTGAAGGGCGTGGTGACATCCGCGCTGAGCGCCTTCTGACGCCATACGGTTGCGCCTTCCATGAAACCCATCGGCGTCAGCGTGATTCCTTTGATGTGGATCGCTACCGGCGGTTCGTTCCCATCCTGAGCGGCGTCTGCGTCTCCCGCACCAGACGCTACTGCAACTCCTGTCGCGGGGCCGATGGCAACCGCTGCCGTTGGGGCCGCGACCGGATTACTGCCCGCTCCGCTCGATGCACTGAGCTGCTCTTCGAGCGACTGCACCTTCTGCTGCTGTTCTTTGAGCTGATTCTTCAGTTGTTCGTTTTGCTCCTGGAACTGCTTCCCCTGCGCTGCGAGAAGGTCCCGAAGCTGTTGCAGCTCGTCTTCCATGCGCGCTTCGGCCGGACTCTCCGGCGCCGCAGGGTTCGGCGCAGCATTCGCGGCCGCTGGTGCTGCTGTGCCCGCTGCTGCATCTTTATCGTTGCCTGCCGCCATCGCTGCAGTTCCCGCGAGGAGGGCGAAGACCACCAGACATGTTGTCAGGACTCTCATCTTGTATCTCCTAAAAGAGTTTTGTGCCTCCAGGAATGAAAAGACATTCCCCATACGCTGGGCGATTCGGACGGACCGGTTGCAACGCCCAAGTGTTTCCGCTGTCGGATGCCCCGACGGCGAATCAGGTTGAAATCAATTGAGAGAAATCAGGAAACGGCCGACGGTCGTTTTAGCGGAAGGAAGTTCAAGTGAAGCCGGACCCGGAACGCCAATTGTGACGGGACGGTGACATTAGGGCGTATATTGATGCACAGGCCGCAATCGCTTGGCAAGAACTTACTGAATGCCGAGCAGCCGGCACGCGTTCTTGTAGTAGATCTTCTCGCGGTCTTCTTTCGAGATATCGAGCGCGTCGATCACGCGGAGCGTTTCGCGGATGTACATCGGCCCGCCTTCGGGATCGAACGGCGCATCCGAAGCAAAGAGCACGTGTTCGACACCGTAGAAGTTCAGCGCGCATTCGAGCGCGGCCTTCGACCCGAACGTCGCCGTATCGGCGTAGAACATCTTGAAATAGTCGAGCGGCCGCTTCTTGAGCTCCTTGAGCAGCGGCCGGTAGTCCGTGTCCGAAGTGCGCGCCCCGAGCTGATCCCAGCCGGCACCGACGCGCCCCTCGAAAAACGGGATCATCCCGCCCGCATGGTGGATGATGATCTTCAGGTTCGGCATCTCATCCAGCATCTTTGAGAAGACGATCCGTGCCTGCGCCGCACTCGATTCGTAGGGCCATCCGAACGTCCACCAGATTTCGTAGAGCGACTTATCCTCCGTCTGGTAGTCGGGAAAAGCCGCCGTGCGCGCCGGGTGAATCCAGATCGGTTTCCCCAGGCTTTCCATCGCTTTGAACACCGGGCGGAATTCGGGGGCATCGAGCGGCTTGCCGTTCACATTCGTATAAATCTGGATGCCGCACGCGCCCAATTCCTTGACGGCGCGCCGCGCTTCTTCGACGGCGCCTTCCGGATCGCGCATCGCGACCGAAGCGATGAAGCTCGGAAAGCGGGCGGGATATCTTTGGCAGAGCTCGGCCATGCCGTCGCTGCCGATGCGCGATAGTTCGCGCCATGCTTCGCGCGTCCCGACCGCGTCCGGCGGCGGAGATGCGAGCGAAAGGATCTGCTGATATTCGTCGAACATGTCCATTACGGCGAAGCGCCTGTCGAGGTTCGTCATCATGGGGACGGCTTCGCTGCGGCGATGCATGTCCTTCATCTGCCCCGTTTGCTTCAGGAGCACTTCGTGAAACCCTTTCGGCCAAATGTGGGTGAAGATATCGAGTTTTCTCATGTTGGCAGTCCCTCGCCTCTCAACTCAAAAGTGCGGGTGCCAATATATCCGCACGGGCGAACGATAAAAAGACGAATCTGTCGCGCAGATCGATTGGCGAAACGCATTGAATATTGCGTGCGACCGGGTGTATAGTCCCGCCTCCCCGCGGATGGAACGCCAGCAAGGAGAAGCCTAATGAAAACGCGGACAATCGCGATCAGCCTCGTCGCCCTGGCGGCCCTTTTGATGCCCGCTGTTTCGAATGCTCGCCAGGCTAATTACAGCGTCACAATCCCCAAGGTTCTTTCGTATCCGACAACAACTCTGACATTCTCATCCAACGCCGTGGTTCCGCGCTCTCTGTCCGTCACGCCCGGAGATGTTCGCGTTCAATTCGACAACCCAGACTGGTCGGCGACGGTGTCGGAAGCCCGCTGGAACACTGCGGGCGGTGGTACCTATTTCAAGTTTGCCTGCCAGGCAACTTCCGCAGCCTGCATGAAGGCAGCCGGTCCCTCGGGCACCTACACTTACGTTCTCCAGCCCGACGGCGCAGCCGCACCTTCCAAGAATGGGCAGTATGGGTTCACCTGGGACGTGAGGCCGCCAGGAGACACGGTGTATGACATCATCGCAATCACGCCGGAGCCCGGCACTCTCGGGCTTCTCGCTGTTGGTCTGCTGGGCCTGTTTTTCGTAGTGCGCAAGAAACCCGCTCGCATCTAGGCTAACGTAGCGAAATGTGGTGCTTGTCGGACTAGCAAGGTTGGGGTGTGCGTCGCGGCCTGACTGAAATGCCGCTACGCCGTGGCCTCGGGCTATTGCCAAGGGTCTGCAACATCGTTCCTGCCGATGTAGGCGCCGCTTAATTCGTCGTGTTTCCCGGCGGCCAGCTCGACGCATCGCTGCGCGCACCGCGCCAGAATCAACTCCCCACCGGGCTGGCCGCGCATCGAGCGCAACTTCTCCACCATATCCGGAATCCAGCGCTGCGCATCCGGCGAATCGATGGTTTTATCCGCCAGTTGCGTCGGCGTGGTGCCCGGGTCGACCGCGAACGCCGTAATCCCGTAGTCCTTCACTTCGGCGGCGACGAGTTGCGTCAGCCTCGCCTGCGCGGTCTTGCCCATGCAGTAGGCGGAAAGATTGGGCGACGTCATCTTCGCGCGCGGCGACGCGATCGTGATGATGCAGCCGCGGCGCCGCTCCTTCATTCCCGGCAGCACAGCGCTCATGAACAGAAATGGCGCACGAATGTGCACGGCCTGTGCCGCCCACCATTCGTCCGGGTCCATGACGCCGATGGGGCCAAAGGGGCCGGGTACGCCGGCATTGTTCACCATGATCGTGACCGGACCGAATTGCCGCTCGGTCTCCTGCACCACGCGCGCCACGTCCGCGCGGCTCGTCACATCGCCGGCGACCGCCAGCGCGCGGCCGCCCGCCGACTGAATTTGCGCCACCGTCTCGTCGAGCGCTGCCTTCGTGCGCGACGTAACCGTCACCGCCGCTCCCTCAGCGGCAAAACGCACTGCGATCGCGCGGCCGAATCCCCCGCCTCCGCCAGTCACAATCGCAACTTGCCCTTCGAGCGCTCCTGCCATTCGGATCTCCCGTTGGTATTGATGCTACGCGGGAGGCTTCGCCGCCGCGCGAAAAAAACGGTTCCCTCACTGCACGGCGGGCACAAAAGATTGCGCAGTTTTTCGCAACGGCGGCGCGGCGAAAAGCAGAAGCAGCGCGGCGACGAAGCTCAATCCCGAGACAAAGTAAAACGCCGGAGTGTAGCTGTTGTAGCGGTCAAAAACGTAGCCCGCGAGAAATGGCCCGGCGGCGCCGGCCGTTGTCCCCACCGCGATCACGACTGCCACAACCGGCGCGTACGCTCGCGCACCGTAGTAATTCGCCGGCAGGGCCATCATCGCCGAAAACGACGTTCCAAATCCCGCGCCCAAGCAAATCGCGTAGAGATAAAGTCCGGCCGCGCCGCTCGCATGCAGCGCCAGAATCATTCCGACGCCAAAAACCACCGAAGCCGCCGCCCACACGAACCGCGGCTCGATGCGATCCGCCACCGCCGCGAAAAACAAAGTCCCGCCCAGGCTCGATAGCAGCATCACCGAAACTGAAAACGCCGCCGCGGCCGGCGTGTAACCCAGATCGCGCAAATGCACCACTCCGTGCGCAAGGAAAAGCGGATACCCTGCGCTGAATCCAAGAATCGCGATCAGGAACAGCCAGATGGCCGGCGTGCGAAAAACCTCACCGAACGTCCAATCGTCCGTGGTCTTGTAGACCTCGCGCCCCGCGCTGCCGCCGCGGGCGGATGAAACCATCTCGTCGGCGCTCGATGCTCCGTCCGGCCGCTGGCCGAGGTCAGCGGGGCTTTCCTTGATGAAAAGGAAGGCCAGCAGCGACGCGAGAAGACTCAGCCCGGCGATCAGCAGCCATCCGGCTCGCCAGTTTCCGCCAAACGCCGCGATCACGCGATTTAGCACCGGCGCGGCGACGAAGCCTCCGAACGTGCCGCCCGTGTGAACCAGAGTGATTGCGCGCGCCTTTCCCTTCACAAACCATCGACCGATGCCCGCCTGCGCGCCGAGTATTCCTCCCGCGAGCGTGCCAAGACCAACGATGCCTCCGAAAACGAAATACACCTGTGAGACGGTGCGAACGGCAAAAGCCATCAGCAGCGCCCCCGCGAGCACCGTGGCGCATCCGGCCAGCATCGTGAAGCGCACGCCCTTCTTGTTGATGCAAATCGCCGCGAGAGGCGCGGGCAGCCCCACCATCCATTGAAACAATCCGTACGAGAGGCCCAGCGCCGCGCGATCCATGTGCAGATCGGCGGCCATGTACGCGTTGATGACGCTCGCGCCGTAGAGCGGAAACGCGAAGTTGGTGAAGAGGATGAGCCAAAAGACCGCAAGCAGTTTCCAGCCGTAGAATTCCGTCTGGCGCGCCATTTGGCTCCTTGTTCTATAGTCGAGATCGTGTGGTCGAATCGCCGGCCGCGTTCGAACTGCTACTGCAGCTCCTCCGCCGTCACCCAGTTGCCGTGCACCTGGTTGCGCAGGCGCAGCGGGAGCTTGATCGTGGCGATGGGCCCCTTGTCGATGTGCTCCGCTTCGAAAACCAGCATGTCCGAAAGCTGCGTCTCGTGCAGATCGGCCACCAGCGCAAGGTAACCCTCGTGGCCCGGCGTCTTCGAAGGAATGTGGACCTCTTCCTGAATCGTCACGGGCTTGTTCGAATGCCACGACTTGAGCTTGCCGCTCTTGACCTCCAGGCGGCTCAGCGTGTTGAAGCCGGCGCCCACGGGTCCCGCGATCAGCGGCGCGCCCGCCTCGGGATCGAAACGCTCGTAGTAGCCGATAGAATAGTCCCGCATGTGATCCTTGTTGGCGATGCGGGGAAAATCGCCCGAGGGCGCGAGATTGTACTCCTCGAACTTTTCTCCCGGCTTTGACATGTCGAACGTCCAGCGCACGACACGGCCGAAAGCCATGTCCTCTGGTGTCGGATGGATGTGCGACGCTTCTTGGATGAACGGAAACGGCGCATACTTGCCGATGCCGAAATCCAGGTGCACGAACTTCCCCTCCGTGTACGCGTTCATGAAGTGAAACGCGGAGCACGCAGGCCTGCGGAACCAGTGCATCTGGCCCACGTGCCCGTCGCGCGGCATGATTCCGACGAACGTATCCTTGTTCGGCTCGCAAACCCAGTGAACGCCGCCCGCCTTGATACGATCGAGATCGGCCGTCGTCGGGAAAACCGGGAAAATCACGTGCTCCTTCGTCACCGCGAAGTCGTGCATCAGTGAAACGTAGGGCACCTGAAACCACTCCTCGCTGACGAGCTGGCCTTCCTTGTCCGCCACGCAGTAGGAAACGTCGCGAGTCGCCAGCCCGCTCGCTTCGTAGCCGAAGAAACAGAGCTCGCCCGTATCCGGATCGAGCCGCGTGTGCGCCGTCATGGTCTGGCTCTTGAGTTTCCCTCTGTAGTTCCAGACTCCGATGGTTTCAAGCGTCTCCGGATGAACTTCCATGGCGAGGCCGTCTTCTTTCAGCGCGAGCAGCTTGCCGGCGTGGAAGATCGGCGTCGTGTTGTTCACGCAGCGGTTGATGCCGCGCACGCTCGGGTCGTCCGTGTAGGGATTCCGGTAGAGGCCGAAGAGTCCGCGCCGCGCCTTCCGGTCGGCTTTCAGCCGGTCGGTCATGATGTACTTCATCTTGAAATCCACGTGTCCGTTCTCGAACTTGAACGCGCTGATCATTCCATCGCCGCTCAGGTATGTGTCGTGGCCGAGCATCGGCGGATACTGCGGATCGGGAATCGTGCGATACCACGTGCCGTTGATCTCTTTCGGCAGATTTCCCTCGACGATCAGATCGTAAATGTCGCATTCCGTGCGCATGGGCGCGTTGAATCCGCAGAAGTCAAAACTCTTTGGGAAATGGGTCGTCATCGCAGCCTCGCTCCTTGTCCTGGCCCTGGGCCGTTCTCACTGTGGGGTCCAAATTTGAAGTTTGCGCTGCCCGCAGTACGGCAGTCCTATCACTCCCACGTCGAAGCTGTCAACGTGTCCTCGGCGGCTGCCGCGGGATCGTCGCCGAGCCGGGAGGCGGCGCGGGCTCCAACAGCAACTTTTCGAAATCGTCCTGCGGGATCAGAAAGCGTCCCGAAAGAGCGGCGTAGCGCCCCGACGCCAGTTGCACGCACATCTCTGCGCATCTCGCGAGACCCGGCGCCGGATCGCCCATCTTCTTGAGATCCTTCAGGTACTCGACCATCTGCGGAACCCAGCGCTGGGCCTCGGGCGAAGTGATCGTACTCTCGGTCATGTCCGTGTAGACTGTGCCCGGTTCGATCGAAAAAACGCTGACGCCGTGCTCTTTGGCCTCGGCCGCCGCATGCTCCGACAAGCGTATCTGGCTGCCCTTCGCCACGGCGTACGCCGTCAGCCTCGGCGCAAACCATTGCCCGCCGAGGGCGGAGACGTTGATCACGCACCCTTTGCGCCGCGCTACCATTCCCGGCATCATCGCGTGCATGAATAGAAGAGTGCCGCGGACGATTACCTTCTGCGCGTCCCACCAATCATCCGGATCCGTGACCCAGACAGGCCCAAAAGGCCCCGTCACTCCCGCGTTGTTCACGAGAACCGTTGTCGGGCCAAACTTCTTCTCCGCGGTTTCGACGACGCGCGCCACATCCTTGCGGTTCGTGACGTCGCCGGCCACCGCAAGCGCGCGCCCGCCCGCGGCTTCGATCTCCTTCACGGTCGCGTCGAGCTGATCCTTCGACCGCGCGGTCACGGTCACGGCCGCTCCCGCCGCAGCGAGCCCCAGCGCGATGGCCTTGCCGAACCCGCGCCCTCCGCCCGTAACGATTGCCGTCTCGCCCGCCAACTGACCCGCCATCCGATTCCTCTCGGTTGCTGCGGACAATCCTGCACCGTCGTTCTCAGTGCGCCGCGCCATCGCTTCGGCGGCGGACCAAGAATCTGTCTTCGCTCTGTTCTACGCTTCGCTGATGAACTTCGTGACCAGGCAGGCGTCGAGTCCTTCGATTCCTTCTTCCGAGCCGTGGCCGCTTTCCTTCACGCCGCCGAACGGCGACTCCGGCACGGAAATCGCGTACGTGTTCACTCCCACCATTCCTGCTTCGAGCCGCTCGCCCAGCAGCTTCGCCGTGTGCGCCGAATTCGTGAATCCAAACGCCGCGAGCCCGTACGGCAGCCGGTTCGCCTGCTCCATCACGGCGTCGAAATCCGCAAACCGGTTGATCACCGCGACCGGTCCGAATGGCTCCTCGTTCATGATCCGCGCCGTGTTCGGCACGTCGGAAAGCACCGTCGGCGCGTAGAAATATCCCGGGCTGCGCAGCCGCGCACCGCCCGCGCGCACGTTCGCGCCGCTCTCCCGCGCATCTTGAATGAACGCCTCGATCGCCGCCAGCCGCCGCGCGTGCACGAGCGGCCCCATCTTGTTCTTCTCGTCGAGCCCGTCGCCGACTGGCACCGACTTCGCGCGCTCCGCAAAGCCTTCGACGAACTTGTTGTAGATCTTGTCGTGCACGTAGTACCGCGTCGGCGAAACGCACACCTGCCCCGCATTTCGGTACTTCGCCACCACCGACGCGTCGAGCACTTTCTCCACGTCCACGTCGTCGAAGACGATCACCGGCGCGTGGCCGCCCAGCTCCATCGTCGTGCGCTTCATGCCCTCGGCGGCGAGCTTCATCAAATGCTTGCCCACCGGAATCGAGCCCGTGAACGAAATCGCACGGATGATCGGCGACGCGAGCAGGTGCGCCGACACGTCCGACGGCACGCCATACACGATCGCCAGCACGTTCGGCGGCAGCCCCGCATCGACCAGGCATCGCGCCACCGCCAGCCCCGACGCGGGCGTCTCTTCCGCCGGCTTCAGGATCACCGAGCAGCCCGCGCCAAGCGCTGCGCCGATCTTGCGCGCCGGATTGCCGAGCGGAAAATTCCACGGCGCAAACGCCGCCACGGGTCCCACCGGCTCTTTCACCACCGCGAGCCGCGTTCCCGGCGTGCGCTGCGGCAGGACGCGTCCGTAAGCGCGGCGCCCCTCCTCGGCGTACCACTCGAAAATATTCGCCGACATCATCACCTCGACCCGCGTCTCGTGGATTACTTTGCCGGACTCGGTCGTGGCGATGCGCGCGATTTCCTCTTTGCGCGAGCGCAGTAGGTCCGCCGCGCGCTTCAGGATTCGCCCGCGCTCGTCCGGAAAGATCGCGCGCCACGCCTTGAAACCTTCCTGCGCCGCCGCGAGCGCCCGGTCGAGGTCCGCCTTCGACGCATGCGGCACCTGCCCGATCGTTTCTTCCGTCGCCGGATTGATCACCGGCGAACTCTTCCGCCCCGCGGCCGATAGCCACTCGCCGCCGATAAAAAGGCTCAAGTCCGCGTATGTGGATGCCAGTTGTGTCGCCATTTGCGCGCTCCTGTGGGTAATTCGCGCATAATTTCACGTTCGCCGGATGTCCGTCAAGTCGCCCTTGCACGTCCACAAATGTCGCCAGTCGTGCACGCAGAGTTTTGGGGAAGTTGCGGTGGGAGTCTTTCTCGATGCGGGTGCGGCGCGGCTACTACGACGCCTTTTCTTGCGCGTACGCCACGTATTCCTCGTAAGGACCCTTGAAGTCCTCGACGCGTCCGCCCTGGAAATGCCAGATGCGCGTGGCGACTTCGTCGATCACGTCGTGGTCGTGCGTGACGAGCAGCACCGTGCCGTCGTATTTCTGTAGCGCGATGTTCAGCGCGTTGATGGATTCAAGGTCCAGATGGTTGGTCGGCTCGTCGAGCACAAGCACGTTCGGCTTTTGCAGCATCAGCCGGCAGAAGATCAACCGCGCGGACTCGCCGCCCGAAAGCGTGTGCGTCTGCTTCAGCGCGTCTTCGCCGCTGAAGAGCATCTGCCCGAGCAGCCCGCGCAGCTCCTCCTGCGTCGCCTGCAGCTTGAACTGGTGCAGCCACTCGATGGCCGTCGTGCCCTTGACGATCGATTCGGAATGGTCCTGCGCGAAGTAGCCCACCAGCGCGTTGTGGCCCCACACCACCGTGCCGCCGTCGATCGCGAACTGCTTGTCCGTGTCTTCGATGTAGCCCATGGCGTTGCGGATCAGCGACTTCAGCAGCGTGGTTTTGCCCGTACCGTTGCGCCCCATCAGCGCGATCTTTTCGCCGCGCGTCACACTCGCCGAGAACGGCTGAAACACCTTCACTCCGTCGTACGCCTTCACCACGCTCTTGATCTCGATGGGATGCCGCCCCGAGTGCTGGTCCATCTGAAAACGGATGTACGGCCGCGCGATGTTGGACCTCGCCAGCTCGGCGGTCTGTAGCCGCTCGACTTCCTTCTTGCGCGAGGTCGCCTGCGCCGAACGCGTGCCGGCCGAAAACCGCGCGATGAATTCGTTCAGTTGCGCGATCTTCTTTTCGCGCTGCGCGTTTTCCGATTCGATGCGCGAGCGGATCGCCGTCTTGGCGAGCACCATGTCGTCGTATCCGCCGTTGTACATGATCACCGTTTCGTAGTCGATGTCCGCGGTGTGCGTGCAGACGCTGTTCAGGAAGTGGCGGTCGTGCGAAATCACGATCAGGACGCCTTCGTATTCGCACAGATAATCCTGAAGCCAGTGGACCGAATCGAGGTCCAGGTAGTTCGTCGGCTCGTCGAGCAGCAGCGCTGGCGGGCTGCCGAAGAGCGCCTGCGCCAGCAGCACGCGCACCTTCTGCCCGCCTTGCAACTCTCCCATCTTGCGCTCGTGCAGCGGTTCCGCCACGTCCAACCCGTCGAGCAGTCTGGCCGCGTCGGCTTCCGCCGTGTAGCCGCCCTCCTCGCCGACGATCCCTTCGAGTTCGCCGAGGCGCATGCCGTCCGCGTCGGTCAGCGACTCGTGCGGCTTCGCGTAAAGCGCGTCGCGCTCGACGAGCGCCTTCCACAGCGGCGCATTGCCCATGATGACAGTATCGATCACGCGATACTCGTCGAACGCAAACTGGTCCTGGCGCAGAACGCCGAGCTTCTTCGGCCGCGTCACCGAGCCTTTCGTGGGCTCGATCTCGCCGGTCAGAATCTTCATGAGTGTCGACTTGCCCGCGCCATTCGGCCCCGTGATGGCGTAGCGCCGCCCTGCAAGGAACGTGCAGGTGACGTCCTCGAACAGTATTCTGGCGCCGAAGCGCATCGTGATGTTGTTAATGGAGAGCACGAACCCTCAATTGTAGCGTAGATTTGCCGCCCGCGCTGGCCGCCTCGCGCGGCCGTGGTGTGCCTTCTCTAACGAGACTGGCCGCGTCCGGCGCTACTGAAATCCCGCCAGGAACCCTCGCAGCGCCGCGACGCACTCCTCCGCCCGGTCGATATAGATCTCGTGCCCCGCGCCATCGATTTGCACGATTTCGGATTGCAGCAGGGCTGCGGCAATGCTCTCCTGCTCCTCGATCGAGGTCGCGGCACTTCGCGTCGGCGCTAGAATCAGGACCGGCACTTTCACCTCAGGCAGCAGCGGCATGATGTTTGTCGTCGAAATCACGGTGCTGTAGCCGACGAGCGAACGCGTGGCTGCTCTGCCGAATTGCCGGATCGCCCACTCGGTCTGCGCGGGATCGGTACTCGGGAACGTTCCGGGCCGCGACAGCAGCTCCCGCGCCCAGCCCTCCGAGCCCATTTCCTCGAGCGCGCTCTGCCACGA
>Ga0187872_10004004_pt1 | contig 11377 bp, 6 predicted proteins | sample June2016WEW_16_4_FD_132973 | JGI IMG/M metagenome (GOLD analysis project Ga0187872, IMG submission 132973) | Peatland microbial communities from SPRUCE experiment site at the Marcell Experimental Forest, Minnesota, USA - June2016WEW_16_40 | ecosystem: Environmental > Terrestrial > Soil >...
ATCGTCCAGCGGCCTTCGCCCGAATCCTGGACGAATACTTCATATTCGGAGAGCGTGGGATTTTCAGTCAGCGCCATTGCCGTCAGGTCGAGCAGCCAAGAACTGATCACGCTGCCGCGCCGCCACACTTCCGCAATGTCTGGCAGGTTCAGGTCGTAGCGTATGTCCTCGGGCAAATCTTTGCCGGTTGCGTTCTTGAAGATGTCGAAGCCCTCCGCGTAAGCCTGCATGATGCCGTACTCAATGCCGTTGTGCACCATCTTCACGAAGTGCCCCGACCCCGATGGACCGCAATGAATGTAACCATTTTCCGCCGTGCCACCGAGTTTTTCTCTTCCTGGAGTTCGAGGAATGTCGCCCTTGCCTGGAGCCAGTGTTTTGAAAATGGGATCGAGTCGCTGCACCGCTTCCTTCGGGCCGCCAATCATCATGCAGTAACCGCGCTCCAATCCCCACACGCCGCCGCTGGTTCCCACGTCGATGTAGTGAATGCCTTTGCCTTTCAGTTCATTCGCCCGCCGCACATCATCTTTGAAATACGAGTTGCCGCCGTCGATGATGGCGTCGCCCGCCTGCAGGTGCGCTGCGAGTTTTTGCACCGTCGTCTCAGTCGCACCTCCCGCCGGAACCATGATCCATATCGCGCGCGGAGGCGTCAGTTTGGCAATCAGATCCTCGAGTGACGCCGATCCCGTGGCGCCCTCACCCGCTAGTTTCTTTACCGAGTCGGCGCCCAAATCAGAGATGACCAGCTGATGCCCGCCGCGCATCAACCGCCGCGTCATATTTGCGCCCATCCGCCCCAAACCCACCATTCCCAATTGCATGTGTGTTGCTCCTAAAGTAGCGCCGGCGTCCCGCCGGCTGTCGCGAGGGCGTCCTCGCCCTCGCATTCGTTATCCACAAGAAAACTACAGAGCCTTCTGAACCGCCGCCTGCAAGCTTGCTAGCCCCGCCTTCAGATTGCTCCCCAGATGAACCCGCAGCGCCCGCCTCCCGCGGTCAGCCAACACCTGGAAATCTCCGCGGGCCTGCGCTGCCTTCACCACTCCAAACGTGTATTTCTGTCCCGGAACCGGCAGTTCCACGGAATCGTCGCAAGTCATTTGCAGAAACACTCCCGAGTTTGGACCACCCTTGTACGCCTGTCCCGTCGAGTGCAGAAAGCGCGGACCGAAACCCAAACAGGTCGCGACGCGCTTCTTGTTGCGCACCAAATGCCGCAAAGCCTGCAGGCTTTGTTCGTTCTCGGCAGTCATCTGGATGTAACCGAGCACCGCGAAGTAATCGCCTGCCTTGACGCGCGCCAAGTGAGCCTTGAGATATCCCACCACCGACTTGTCGCTACCCGCCGCCCTCGCCAGTTCAGCGGCATTTTTCTCGTCGGTGAACAATTTGATGCCCGCGTCCTCGACGACCGGCTTTTCCGCGGGCAGGGATCCCGTCTTCTCATACGCGGAGGTCAAGTCCCGAGTCGCGATCTTGCTGGCTTCTACATCGGGCTGGTTGAAGGCATTGATCCCGATGATCGAGCCCGCGACGGCAGTGGCGATCTCCCAGCGGAAGAATTCCGCGCCAAGATCGTAGGTATCGGACATCGCGATCCTCACCACCGGATGCCCGGCTTTCTCGATCGCCGCCACTTTCGCATCTTGATCCGCATCCCCAGCCGACTCCAGCCGAACATAGACGAACACGCGATCGCTGGCGTAGACCTCAGGTGTAGTCAGAGCTTCACGGTCGACCGGGATGATGCCTTTGCCGACTTTTCCGGTCGACTCAGCGAGCAGTTGTTCCAACCACGCTCCCAAGTCTGAAATGCCGGGCGACGTAATGATCGTAACTTTATCGCGCCCTGCGTTCGCGGCCGTTCCAAGAATAATGCCCAGCACGGCTCCGGAATTTTCTTCGACGGCGATGCCCGCACCGCAGGCCCGCACCATTTCCGCGGCCCGGGCCAGAAATTTCTTGGTGTCCAGCCCCATCACCGCGGCGGGGACCATGCCGAAGTTCGACAGCGCAGAATAACGTCCGCCAATCGAGGGACGTCCGAAGAAGACATGCAGAAAGCGATCCGCCTCCGCCACCTGTTGCATTTTCGATCCAGGATCGGTGATCGCCATGAAGTGACTGCCGACTTTCACTGCCCCCACAGCCTGCTTCGTGCGCTCGAAAAAATATTGTTTGAAGATGTTAGGTTCGAGCGTGCTGCCCGACTTGCTGGAAACGATAAACAGCGTCTTTGGAATATCGATCTGATGCTCGAACGCTTTCACCTGACCGGGATCGGTAGAATCGAGCACGTGCAAGGTAGGGAAGTGGGCGATCCGGCCAAAGGTCATGCGCAGGACTTCCGGACAAAGACTCGATCCGCCCATGCCCAGCAGCAACACGTGCTGGAAGCCGCGGTTCTGGACTTCCTTCGCAATCTTCTGCAGTTGATCCTGCTGAGCAATCTGCTCGTCGACGATATCAAGCCATCCCAGCCACTTGGCTTCGTCGCTCCCGGTCCAAAGCGTCGCATCGCGCTGCCACAAACGTTGTATGGTTCCATGCGACTGCCAATCGGCGATCGTCGCTTTCACGGTCGTGGCAAGCGATTCCGGCAGGGAAGTCTTCAGTCGGCTCACGGCTATCCTTTTTGCTGCGTGTTTTTCTTGACCGCAGCCAACAGCTTGTCAAACGCGTCGGCGAACAACTTGACGCCGTCCTCGGTCAGCTTATCGGTCACTTCCTTGATCGAAATGCCAGCGCGCGACAGATTGTCCATCACTTTGGCGGCTGTCGGAACATCTTCGGTAAGGCTGTTTCGCAGCCGACCGTGGTCGCGGAATGCGTCCACCGTCGCCGGGGGCATGGTATTGACCGTGTCGGGTCCAATTAATTCCTCGACGTAAATCACATCTCGATAGTTGGGATTCTTCGTACTCGTGCTGGCCCACAGCACGCGCTGGGTCTGCGCTCCCTGGGCCGCCAAAGCCTGCCAGCGCGGTCCGCTAAAAATACGCTGGTAGCGCTGATACGTGAGCTTGCCATTGGCGATCGCCACTTTGCCGAGCAGGCTCTTCAATAAGGCCTGCTGCTTCGCGTCCGAAGTTGTTTTGAGCTTTTCGTTCAGCAGGGAATCCACCAGAGTGTCAATGCGGCTGATAAAAAAGCTGGCCACGCTCGCCATCTTTTTCAGATTGCCACCGCGCGCAGCCAGGTCTTCGAGACCTGCGATATAGGCCTCGGCAACCTTCTCATACACATCTTGGGCAAACAACAAAGTAACGTTGATATTGATGCCTTCGCCGATCAATTGCCGGATCGCTGGAAGTCCCTGCGCCGTACCCGGAACTTTGATCATGACGTTTTCGCGCTTCACCGCTTTCCACAAGCGCCGCGCTTCGTCGATGGTTTCCTGCGTCTTAAGCGCCAGATATGGAGAAACCTCCAGGCTGACATATCCATCGCGAAATTTAGATTCCTCGTATACCGGACGCAGCGCATCTGCGGCATCCTGAATATCGCGAATGGCGATCTGCTCATAAAACCCGGTCGTATCGAGATCTTTCCGAGAGGTGAGCAAGCGCAAAATATCGTCGTACAGAGAACTGTCGGCAATCGCCTTCTCGAAGATGGAGGGATTCGAAGTCATTCCCCGCAGGCCGTCTTCGGTAATTAGCTGCACCAGCTTTCCGGTGGTAAACAAATCGCGCCGGATGTAATCGAGCCACATCGACTGACCGTAATTGAGCAACTGCTTCAGCGGATTTTTTGTCGCCTTCGAATTTTCCAGAACTCCAGTTGGCTGCATAATATTCTCCACAATCTTCGAATCTGATTTGTTCCCCAACCCACGTTTACTCGCCGGACATCGCCGCGCGGACTTCCTTCACGACCGTATCCACGGTGAACCCGAAATACTTCAGAAGGTCTTTCAATGGCGCCGAAGCCCCGAATCGATGCATGCCGACGTTGCGTCCCTTCAGGCCCGTGTAGCGCGCCCATCCGAAGGTGGACGCCATTTCCACGGAAACACGCGCGGTCACGTCGGACGGCAGAACGCTCTCTTTGTACGCCGCATCCTGCTGTTCAAAGATTTCCCACGAGGGCATGCTAACCACGCGTGCCTTGACGCCCTCTGCCTTCAGTTTTTCGTACGCATCCACGCAGAGCGACACTTCGCTGCCGGTGGCCATCAGGATCACGTCGGGTTTCACTCCGGGTGCATCTGCGAGTACATATGCCCCCTTGGCCACACCGGATGCCGCGGCATACTTCGAACGATCCAGAGTCGGCAGATTTTGTCGGGTCAAAACGAGCGCTACTGGTGAGCTCTGCAGGTGCGCAATGATTTTCCACGACTCCGTCACTTCATTCGCATCCCCCGGACGCAGCACGATCAAATTCGGCATGGCTCGCAACGACGCCAGTTGCTCGATCGGCTGATGCGTCGGTCCATCCTCGCCCACGCCAATGGAGTCGTGTGTGAAGATGAAAATCGACGGACACTGCATCAGCGCTGCCAACCGAATGCTGGCCCGCATGTAATCGCTGAAGTTAAAAAAGGTCGCGCCGAACGCCCGAATGCCCGACACGGTCAACCCATTTACACTCGCGCCCATCACGTGCTCGCGTACACCAAAGTGCAGGTTCCGTCCCGCCGGAGTGGCGGCCTGAAAATCTCCCGCACCTTCGAACTTCAGCGTGGTCTTGTTGGAAGTCGCCAGGTCGGCCGATCCGCCAATGAGCCACGGAATATTCTGCGCCACGACGTTCAGCACCTTGCCAGAGCTCTCGCGGGTTGCGATGCCCTTGGCATCGGCGGGAAACGTCGGCAGATTTTTGTCCCAGCCCGCGGGCAGTTCGTGATGCTGCATGTGATGCAGTTGCTCAGCCAGATCGGGGTACTTCAGAGAGTACTCGGCGAATAGGTCCGACCACTTTGCATGCAGATCGCGTCCGCGCCTTCCTATCCCTTCGCGGAAATGCTCCCGCACACCGTCCGGCACCAGAAACTTTGCATCTTCCGGCCAGCCGTAGAATTTCTTGACCAGCCGCACCTCTTCTTCGCCCAAAGGTTCGCCGTGAGCGGCATTGGTGTCCTGTTTGTGCGGTGAACCGTACCCAATATGGCTATCCACCATGATCAGGGTGGGCCGGTCTTCGGTCTTGTGGAAAGTATCAAACGCCCGCGCCAGCATCGTCAGATCGTTGGCATCGGCCACGCGCGTCACGTTCCATCCATATCCTACAAAGCGCGTTGCCACATCTTCGCTGAACGACCAATTGGCGGGGCCATCTAGCGTGATGTGATTGTGGTCGTAGATCCAACAAAGATTCGAGAGTTTCAAATGTCCGGCCAGGGATGCGGCTTCCCCGCCAATCCCCTCCATCAAGTCCCCATCCGAACACATGGCATAGACGTTGAAGTCGAAGATTTCGAAACCCGGACGGTTGAAGTTCGCCGCCTGCCATTTGCTCGCGATAGCCATCCCGACGCTGTTGCCTACGCCCTGTCCCAGGGGCCCGGTCGTGGTTTCAACTCCGGAAGTGACATGCGACTCGGGATGACCCGGCGTCAGGCTTCCCAACTGCCGGAAGCGCTTGACGTCCTCCATCGGCACCGCGAGTTCCTTCAAAACCTTGCCCTGCTTATCGACCCGCCGCACCTCGGCGAGGTGCAGCATGGCGTAAAGCAGCATAGATGCGTGGCCGTTGGAAAGCACGAAGCGGTCGCGATTCAGCCACGTGGGATCAGCGGGATCGTAGCGCAGGAACTCTTGCCACAGACAATAGGTCACCGGCGCCAGTCCCATGGGCGCGCCTGGATGCCCCGAGTTCGCCTGCTGCACCGCGTCAATCGCCAGAGTTCGAATCGTGTTAATGCAAAGCGTGTCCAGTTGCTGTCCCGTCGCTAAAACCTGTTCACTGGCTACCATGCGATTCCGCTCCTCCAATTGGAGTTTTCCCCGGGAGATCAGCCCACAACTAATTAGAGTTTCCGATCACGGAAAGGGTTCAATACGCAGAAAAAGTGTATCAATTTCTCGGAGGACATGGATTGGGCTACTGTGAAAAACTGGAGGACGTCAGGGAATTGCCTTACTTGAGGAGTCGGAGGTAGGTGCTTTCGCTTTGGGACACCCGGGTCGTCTCTTGCACGAACTTGACGAACTGGCGCAGACTTTCGCGTTCCGCCGGCGCCATCCCGTCGAAACGGACGCGAACTCCGTTGGCCGGGCCGTTACGAGTGACCACGCCGCTCAGGGCAAACCCTTTCACCCAGATCTTCCCGTTGGGCACCCACAGGCCGATGGCCACTTTCGCGCCAGGCTTGACCGGGTTCGCCGTTTCCACCAGGCATCCACCTACGCTGGTGTTGGAAAGATTGCCCCAGATTGGCGTCGGCGTCTCGTCGACACGAAGTTCGACTGCGACGAAGCACTTGATTCTCGGATTGCGACGGCGGTCGCTCCCGAAATTAGGGCTGAACAAATCGGGCGCAAAAGGTGGCGTATCGGAGGCAGGCGTCGGAACGGGCTGCGGCGCAGAAACCGATTTTGCGGCCGATTTCTCCGCCGGCGAAGTGCCAGCCTTTATCTGCCGCATAGCCGTAAGCAGCGCCTCTTCCCGTTTTCCCGCCGGCGCTTCGCGATACGTTTGCAATAATGTTCCTACGTGGCGGACTAGGTCCGGATCGGACAGTATTCGGGTCCAGTCAGTTCCTGTTGCTGAACTCATCAAGTAGACTCTTTCGTTCTTGTAGTCTGTGGCTCTCCACTAGCTTGAACCGACGGTCACCTTCATTCAAGATGACCTAAGTCACAGCATTAAGGTTTCCAGCGTGTCGAAGACTTCCAGGGTTCGTTCCCGTTCTTGGGGGCTTCGGTCGTTCACCTTGTATTAAGAGCTAGACTGCAAGGACGAAGACGGGCTTCCGGCCCATTCCGGCAGAATCGTTTGCATCTCAAAGTCCCGCAAACGAATCAAATCGGACGAGTTATGCTAGAGGCGAGAAAGGACGCACCGGTTGTTCCGTGGAGTGCCGAACGTTCCCACAATCAAGAATGCGTTGCTCATTGACAATCTCCCAAACGGCAATTCTCGCTATCTGTGTGCTGCTCCTCACCCCGAGCTTGCAGGCTCAGGCTTCGGGGCAAACTTCTTCGGCCCCGAATGTTACCCTCCCGGGCCAACAAAACCCGTTTCTAGGCAGCGCCCCCGAAGGCCAGCCCACTGCGGATGTCCTGCAAATTGACTTCAAGGACGCAATTGATCGGGGGCTGCGGAACAATCTCGGGTTGTTATTGGCTTCGGACCAGGCCGAGATGGCGCGCGGAGAAAAATGGAAGGAACTGAGCGAACTGCTTCCCAACCTGAGCGCGCATGTGTTCGAGAACGTAGAAACCGAGAGTCTCGCCGCGCTTGGGTTCAATAAGCTCCTGCCGTTCTTCGGAGCTCCAGGTGCTAACACGAGCGCTTTTCCGCGCGTAATACCGGCCTTTAACTACTTCGACGCGCGTGCGTCTCTGAGCCAGTCGCTTTTCAATTTCAGGAATCTCGAGAGAGAACGTTCGGCCTCCGAAAGCCTGAAGGCGGCGCAGTTCAGTTACAAGGACGCACGGGAGATGGTTGTTCTCGCGGTTGGCAATTCTTACCTGCAGGCCATTGCTGCCGGGGCTCGCGTGGAAACCACCGAAGCTCAGGTCAAGAGCGCTCAGGCCCTCTACGACAAAGCGGCCGACCAGCAAAAAGCCGGATTAACTCCGGCCATTGATGTGCTGCGCTCCCAAGTCGAACTTCAAACCCGCCAGCAGCAACTGATTGTTGCCCGCAACGATCTCGCCAAGCTGAAATTGAATGTGGCGCGGATCATCGGTCTGCCGCCGGGACAGGAGTTTGTTCTCACTGAAAAAGCGCCCTACCAGGCACTCGCCGCTCTCCCGCTCGACGCCTATCTCCAACGCGCCTACGCTTCGCGCGCCGACTATCAGGCGGCTTTGGCACAGGTGCGGTCCGCAGAACTCTCCCGCAGGGCCGCGGCGGCAGGGCGTTATCCCTCTGTCGACATCGATGCGAATCTCGGTGACATCGGCGTCAATCCGGCCCAATCGAATGGTACCTGGCAGGTGAATGGCGGTATTAACATTCCGATCTTCGCTGGCAATCGGGTTCACAGCGACGTACTCGAAGCGGACGCGCAATTGAGGCAAGCCCGTTCTCAACTTGGGGATCTCCGGGGCCGCATCGACTATGAGGTTCGCACTGCCCTGCTCGATTTGAACGCTGCCGCCGAGCAAGTGGAAGTCGCCCGCAGTTCCGTTGACTTGGCGGAACAGGCACTCGCACAATCCCAAGATCGATTCACTGCAGGGGTAGCGGACAACCTGGAAGTGGTGCAGGCGCAAGAGGCCGTGGCCAGCGCTCACGAGAGTTACATTCAGAGCCTTTACATCCATAACCTGTCGAAGGTGGAGCTGGCGCATGCTATCGGCGACGCGGAACAGGGCGTCAAACAATATTTGAAAGGCAATCGATAACCGTATGGAGCAAACGACACAGAGTCCCCCCACCAACGTCGAGAAAGCTGGGGCCGAGAAGCCGGCGAACAGCAGCACGAAGCCGTTGCCGGCAAGCGAGGAGGATTTTCACACCAGGCCATCCCGTACGCAGAGTTCCGGCATCCGCATCGCGGTCGTGATTGCCATCATTGTTCTACTGATCGCCGCTTTCTTCGCCTATCGCTATTTCACCAGCTATGAATCGACCGACGATGCCCAAGTCGACGGGCACGTCAATTCCATCAGCGGGCGCATCTCCGGCCATGTCATCAAACTCAACGTCCAGGACAATCAATACGTGCAAGCGGGAACGGTGCTGGTCGAGATCGATCCGGCGGACTATCAGGTCGCCTACGAGCGCGCCAAGGCTGATTTTGATGATGCTCAGGCAGCCGCTCTCGCGGCCGGGGTGAACGTTCCGATCACTTCCGTCAATACCAGCAGCCAGGTTTCAGCGACTGAAGCTGACGTGAATAGCGCTCGCGCGGGCATTCAGGTCGCCCGCCAACAGTTCGAAGCGGCCAAGGCCCAACTGCAAGAAGCCGAAGCTAATAATGTGAAGGCACAGAACGATCTCGGCCGCTACAAGCAGTTAGTCGACAAACAGGAAATTTCCCAACAGCAGTACGATCAGGCCACCGCCGCCGCCAAAGCAAGCGCCGCGGCCGTCGAAGCCGCGCGCGCCAGCGCCGACGCAGCGCAGCAGCAGGTCACGCAGGCTCAGGGCAGACTCGTCCAAGCCCAGGCCAACTCGCGCTACGCCAATACCGCGCCCAAGCAGATGCAGGTCACGCGCGCCAAGGCTGCGTCCGCTCTGGCGGAAGCGCAGCGCAAGAAAGCAGATCTCGATCAGGCCGCACTGAATCTGCAGTACACAAAAATCGTCGCCCCGGTGAACGGCATCGTCAGCGACCGAACTGTGGAAGTCGGGCAGAATGTCGCTCCCGGCCAGGAATTGATGAAGATCATCAATCTCGACGACATTTGGATCACCGCGAACTTCAAAGAAACGCAACTGCGGCAAATGAAGGTCGGCCAGCGCGTCACCATCGAAGTCGACGCCAATGGCAGAACGTATAACGGCAAGGTAGACAGCGTTGCCGGAGCCAGCGGCGCGCGCTTCAGCTTGCTGCCTCCAGAGAATGCCACCGGAAATTACGTGAAAGTTGTGCAGCGCATTCCTGTCAAGATCGTGCTGGACCCCGGCTCGAACAACGATCACCAACTGCGTCCCGGCGAGTCCGTAACGCCCAAGGTCTGGATTCGCTAATGGGCGCGGCCACCGCAACCATGGATCACGCCGGTGCATGGCGTCCCGCGGTCAATCCGTGGATCATCGCGCTGGCGGTCACGCTGGCGACGTTCATGGAGGTGCTCGACACTTCCATCGCCAACGTCGCCCTGCCCCACATTGCAGGAGGTCTTTCGGCCGGCCAGGACGAAAGCACCTGGGTCCTGACTTCCTATCTGGTTTCGAACGCAATCGTGCTTCCTCTGAGCGGCTGGCTATCGTCCATTGTCGGCCGTAAGAACTTTTACATGGGCTGCGTTGCCCTGTTTACTGTGAGTTCGTTTCTGTGCGGGCTCGCTCCGAACCTGACCACGCTGATCATCTGCCGGGTTCTGCAGGGCGCTGGCGGCGGCGGATTGCAACCCAGCGAGCAGGCCATCTTGGCCGATACCTTTCCTCCGGCCAAGCGTGGCATGGCATTCGCCGTATATGGCGTCGCCGTGGTCACTGCACCGGCGATCGGTCCCACGCTCGGTGGTTGGATCACCGACAATTTCACCTGGCGCTGGATTTTCTTTATCAACATCCCGGTCGGGATACTTTCCATCCTCCTAACGACGAGACTGATTCAGGATCCGCCCTACCTCAAGCGCCGCAAACTCAGCGAAACCAGGATTGACTATATCGGCCTCGGCTTCGTCGCTCTTGGGCTGGGAACGCTGCAGGTTGTGCTCGACAAAGGCCAGCGTGATGACTGGTTTGACTCCCACTTCATCCTGGTTCTTACGCTGATCTCCGTGGCCTCGCTGCTCTTCGTCATCATCTGGGAATGGAGGCACAAGGATCCCATCATCGACTTGCACTTGTTCCGCGACCGTACCTTCGGCATTTCGAACCTGCTCATGTTCATGCTGGGATTCGCCCTGCTCGGTAGCACCTTGCTTCTGCCCCTGTTCATGCAGACGATGCTCGGATACACGGCCCAGCAGTCCGGAATGGCGCTGATGCCCGGCGGATTTGCCATCATGCTGCTGTTACCCCTGGTCGGATTTCTCTTATCACGCTACACCCCACGCTGGCTGCTGCTCTTCGGTCTGGTCGTCCTTTCCGCATCGCTGTTTAACATGACCCGCTTTGACCTGCAAATCGACTTCCGTACTGCCGTTGTTGCCCGCATCTTCCAAGCCGTGGGCATGGCCTTCTTGTTCGTTCCCATCAACACGGCTGCCTATGCGTTCCTGCCGCGCGAGAAAAACAACGCTGCTTCCGGCCTGATGAATCTGGCGCGCAACATCGGCGGAAGTGTCGGAATCTCCGTGGTCACCACCATGCTGGACCGCCGCAGCCAGGTGCACATGACCGATTTATCGACCCACCTGAGCCAGTCCAACCCGGCACTGCAGTCGATGATCCAGGGAGCTTCGCGTGCCATGCAGGCCCGCGGTGCCAGCGCGGCAGGGGCTACTCGTCAGGCATATGCTCTGATTCAAGGGACGGTGGAACGCCAGGCCACGATGCTGGCTTATATTGATTGCTTCTGGTTTCTCGGAGTGGCCATTCTGGCGATGGTTCCCATGGTCTTCCTGATGAAAAAGGG
>Ga0187872_10004011_pt1 | contig 11358 bp, 8 predicted proteins | sample June2016WEW_16_4_FD_132973 | JGI IMG/M metagenome (GOLD analysis project Ga0187872, IMG submission 132973) | Peatland microbial communities from SPRUCE experiment site at the Marcell Experimental Forest, Minnesota, USA - June2016WEW_16_40 | ecosystem: Environmental > Terrestrial > Soil >...
AGGGATGCGGTGAAATCGTAACCATACGGAGTAGGCAGTATCTCCACAAGGGGAATGCCAGCGTTGCGAATACATTCTCGAAGTATGGATATGTGGATTTCGAGGGTAGGAATGTGAGCGTTGCACGGAGGCTGCCCCCTTGAAAGCAGAAATGCCACTTCTCCAAACAGATTGTAGCCGATACGGATAATCTGTTGGCTGCGATCTTTCAAATCAGCTCCGACGCACTCTCCGCTACTTTTCAATCGCAAAAACGCGTGTTCGCTAGGAGCCAAGGTAAACACTTGGCCGTAGACTGGAAGATCGAATCCATCCCCCTGCAGCCAGGTGCACTCATCAGCGCTTTCTTTTTCTAGTCGCGCGGTTGGACTATCATTATTGGCGAATTCCGACCCGTATATGACAATCAGCTTCGCGGCCGTATCGGCTGGGATATCCTGTGATGTACTCAGCGCAACATCGTAATGATGGCTTGGATCATACGGTTCCCAGGGAGTTTTAAAGAGCTCGAAAAATTCTCGGGCTGCTGCCTCTTCGTGTGATTTGTAGACGACTCCTATCATAATTATTGATGCGAGATGGATGAGCTATATGGAGGTTAGATCTCGCAGGCGCGAACTGAATGGTCGAGAACGAACAGGCTGAATTGACCAATTGGACGGATCGTGAAAGGTATAAGTCACTTCCAGATGCTGTTCAACAAAAACAGCCGGCGCAACTGTTGAGTTCTGAGATAACGGACGAACGCCGCATCATTGAGCTTCGGAATTCTCCTTGTGTATCCGGTGATGAACCCGTAGCCGTGCGCCACGCCGACGACGAGGTAAGGTCGTTGCAGAAGACGTTTGATGCATTTAGCCAGCATGAACAGAGGATGGTAACCGGCGACATAGTTTGCTCTTCCCAGTTTCACACCATCTCCCCACACGCCCTGAACTGCGCCGGTCGGCCTGTAATGTATCACCTTCAAATCCGAGAAACTTCTTGTGCGCCAGCCTAACCGGTTCGCCTGGACTTCATCGATGGTATCCCAGCCGGGAGCTTTCAACAGGCCTCCGATTGCGTCCCAACAACCGCGTCGATACAGCTTTATCGGTCCACGCACATGGAAAACAGGATGACGTTCCAGCTTCAACCCGGAATTGTGGGGACAATACATCATTCCTCCACACATTCCGAGTCTTGGATCCTCAGCGAAGCGCCTGAAACAAGTCTCGAAGTAATCCGGGTCTAAGCCTACATCCCCGTCCAACTTTACGATGAAGTCCCAGTCTGTCGATTGCAAGCATCGGTACCCATCATAGAATGCTTCAATGACACCCGTACCAGGTACGCGGCTTCCTCGATCAGCGCGATGGACAGCTTTAACCCATGGGTGCTCTTTCGCACAACTCTCAATGATCTCGCCCGTACTATCGCGAGATCCGTCATTTACGATGACCCACTCCGCAGGTCTTATGGTTTGTCCAATGACAGATTGAATTGTCAGCGGGAGGTATTGTTGCTCGTCGCGTACCGGAGAAATGATTACGTATCTGTGGCCCGGTTTGCAGATCATTTCCACCATACCCCTTGCGGTCGGCGCTTCGCTTGATGCTGAGGCCATGAAACCCTGAATGGAAGATGGACCTGGCTGACGCAAGTAGCGATGGTGTTCACCGCTCGAGAACCCGCCCCACCAGCGTCGTGCCCAGGTTCGGCTCTTCTCCACTTTCTACCAGACGTATCGGGTCGATGCGATACGTCCAACGAAGCAACGTTCTAAGGGATTCGACTTGCTGCTTGCGATTCTCGGTGAGCATAAGACAACACGTTAACGAATAACCCAGCCAGCGGAGAAAAGATGATGCCAGTGCGACTCGGCGCGCGCGCAAGAGACCAAGCTCCCCATCGTACTTGCAATAATACAAATAGCGCGTGATCTGGCTGTCGAGAATAAAGTTTATGGCCGGTAACCGTTTGTTGGTCGACTCACCCTTTAAATGGATTATCGAAAAGTCCGGCACGTAGAGAATTTGGTGCCCGGTCTCCCAGATTCTGCGACAAAGATCCATATCTTCGTAATAATAGAAAAACTGCGCGTCGAACCCACCAATATTTCTCAGCACTTCCGAGCGCGCCAAAATAAAGCATCCGGATAGCCAGTCAACCGGGCGCTCTGTCTCCCCTGTCCAGCCCGGATATACATCTGAGGTGAACCAGTTAGATAGATGACCTAGCGGCCTGAGATAAAGCGCGACAATCCATTCCCCTCGAATAGTGGTGAACGGACGACCAGATGTCTGATAGGAACCGTCCGCGTTGAGCACCTTACATCCAAAAGCAGCGGCCTCTGGATGCTGATCTGCAAACTTGACCATTCCATCCAATGTGCCCGGATTGATGATGGTGTCGGGATTAAGAATGAGAATGTAATCGCCATGACTTTCGCGAATACCGACATTGTTCCCTTTCGCGAATCTCAGATTTCGTCTATTTTCGATAACTCGAACTTTAGGGTAATTCCTGCGGATGAAATCAACAGATCCGTCGGTAGAGCCATTGTCAGAAACAATCACTTCGAACTCTATCGCGCGTGTCGTCGAATAAATAGACTTCAGACAATCGTCAATAACCTTCTTGTCGTTCCAGCACAGAATAATGATGGACAATTTCATAAATGATTTTCGGCCCCTCTCTTAAGGCGAATCACTTCCCGCTACAACTGTCGCCTGGACATCTTCCGTCGCCCAGCGTACGCCGTGAACCCGGCCGTTAGGCACAGATCCCTGAGTACAGCAAGCTGTGGCTGCAACGATCATGGCGAGCAGGGCAAACCAAGCGTGCTCGGTTTGATCAAAATAGCTGATTCCGAAAAACGCAACCGTGTGAGAGAAGAGCGCTGCCCCAAGTAGCCAGAAGTACCACTCTTTTTCGCGATCCCCGCGAACTGCCTTCCTCGCTCTCCCCAATTTCTTGAAGGCAAGCGTAATCACAATCACAAGACAGGCAAAAGGTATGATTCCCCCGAGTTCTCCTTCCGCAATGTATTGATTGCTCAAGTCCCACATCTCGAAACCCCAATTGGCGTTATCTTTAGTGCCGATGAGCCACCAATCACCAAAGTGGCGAACGAAGTTGTCCAGCAATTCTGCGCGGTGCTCACCAGCGGAGCCCCCGGCAAGATCAACATGCTCGAGAGCCCACCAGACAGGTGCGTGCATCACGATGTTGAGCAGTAAGACCGCGGCCACAAGGCCCCACCGGATGGTACGCATCCTGCTGCGCAGCGGCCACAGACAGATGCCCAAAATCCCTGCCAGAAAAGCAGAAACCGGCGTACTTGACGCAGAACAAAAGGTGATTGCGGTCGATGCGCCCATTCCCAACACTGCCAGGAACCTGTCTTTCTTGCTTCGCCATAGCCAAACAAAGAGAGGCAACAATGTTGCACCGAACGTGCCCGCAAGAATAGCGTGGTGAAACGGACCCTGCGCGCGAATCGACCCGTTGCGGATCTCCGGTACTATGGAGTGCCCTGCTATTAGCCCGTAAACATTCACGCTCGTGAACTTCTCGTAGAGCATGGTAGCGCTCAAGACGATCGCTACTCCGCAAAGAATCTTGATCGTCCTACGAACATCCAGGTCGTCGCCAATCAGAAGCCGCATCAGAAAAAAGCCACCTAGCGCATCCCAGAGAAACCCCACCTGATTCACAACCGCGCCCATTTCCATGTAAATGAGGACGAAAGCCACGGCCCGAACGATGGTCCGTACGGTAAAGACCTTGTCTATGCTCGTATAACCATGATTGAGAACGTTTCTCTGAGACCAGCGCGAACAGATGACCCGAATCAATCCCGCAAGAATCAGGATTCGGCTGACAAAAAGATGTACACCACCGAGCACGAGGGTCTCGCCAGCCGGGACCAGGAACACTCCAAACATCAGCGGCGCCATTACATACTTCCGCGGAACCAGAAAAATCACGACTAGCGAAACGAGCATGATAACCAGCACGCCTGTTCCCAATACGGTTTCTGCTGTTCCGCCTCCAAACGTATTGTTTCCGGGTGGCACGATTCATTCTCGAGCGAGTCTGGTTTATTGACCCCTTTATAACAAATTCCGTTCCGGTTGTCAGGGGCGCTCCAAGAGATAAATGTTCTCACTCCCGAGCCACAGATTCCGATTGTTTTCACAATCGCCGAATACTCTTCGGATTAGCCGATATAGCGTACTTTGAGAAAAGATCCGATGAGAACCCGGAAATCCGGAGCTGTAACAAAATCTCGCCTTAACCTCAAATCTCTGTTTCTCAGTCATTTTGAGTACATCCCGGCGGGTCAGAGGCGCCGCCATGTAAAGGGCAGGCCGTATAAGACGCAATCCTCGGTGGTAAAAATCGATAAATCGCCGTAAGAAATGGGACGAATCTGTGCATTGCAAAATCAATAAGCCACCAGGCTTGAGAAGGCTGGCAATCTTTGCAATCACATCCTCCGGGGAGACTACGTGTGCAAGAACGCCAATGCAAACGACCACGTCGCAGGATTCCGGGCGAATCGAGGTCTGCAGGAAATCACCGTTGATCAGATCAACATTCCCGCGTAATTCCTGAGGAACACGAGACTGGGCTACCGCCAACATGTTACTCGAGACGTCAAGCAATGTAAGATGGCGTTCAGCGGTCAGAAGCGGCAACGAGACGGATCCATCGCCGCAACCCACGTCGAGCACGCCAGTGAAATCGCGCTGCTTCAGAAATTGCGCAACCGTCTCTGCACGAATACGGATATCGTATCCACTTCGGTCCAAATAATTATGAGCCTGATCGAAAAAGTTCTCGACCCGCTTCACTCGCTCGACTTCGTAATTCTCGGTATGACCAATGGTGCTATTCATGTATGTCTCTTTTCATAATCAGCTCTTTGCGACTTTAGGGCGTAGCTCAGATGGCCGCAGTGATGGGTTGCGGGAACCAAGGCGACCTTCGAAATAGAGCCAGGCGGTATTTATCGATAAAATTGACCAGCTTGTCCAAATGTCCTGCAGCGTGTTGCCTCTGAATTGCTAGGAGCTGCCGTCGGGCCATGTTATGCCTTCGATACAGGTTCCTTCGGGCTTTGCCGTAAATTTCCGAGCCTTCAATTCGACTCAACATGCGTTCATAGATCCTCAGTTCGCATTGTTTCAGGACTACAGGATCTTTTGTCGCCTGCGCCGAGAAGCTACCGGCTGACGCCTCGCCATAAATGACCAGCGGTTCGCGAATCAGCGCCCACGGGCCCTCGAGCGATAGGCGCAGCGGAAGATCGTAATCCTCAAGATATTTCAAGTCTTCGGCAAAGCCGCCCACTCTCTCGAATGCCTGGCGCCGGATCGCGGCTGCTTGATTGAAGAGAAGGAATCGGGTTGTCAGTACATCCGTGACGTTCAGCCATAATCCGTGCTCACGATCCAAACGGATCAGCGAGTGGTCGAATGATGTGAATCCGTCGCCGGCACGCATGAGAACATTACACAGACAGCACGGGATGGATTTGTTTTTCTCCAGTAGTTCCACCTGGCGCTCGAGCTTTGCAGGTTTCCAGAGATCGTCCGAATCCTGAAATGCAATGATTTCCCCGGCGGCGGCTTTAGCACCCCGGTTGCGTGCAATGGCTGGACCCGAATTAGTTTGTGTGAGCACGCGAATCCGACCGCCGTACTGATGGAGCCTCGACTGCGTGTCATCGGTCGAGCCATCGTCTACTATGATGACCTCGAGATTCCGGTATGTCTGCTGGAATAGGTTGTCTATTGTACGGCAAATTATTCCCGCCCTGTTATAGGTAGGTACGATTACGCTCACTAGGGGCTCTTTACTCACTAGATTCTCCTGCTGAGGACGACCGATTTTAAAAGTGCGGCAACGGAACGCATGCGGCGAGGGCTGAGATCACAAGAAAGGAGGCAAAACTCAACAATTCGAAGCGCGCAGCGCGCGGCTGGTACCGAAGGACACCCGGAATCAGAAACACGTACGGAACGACACTGGATAAAGCGAGCATCGCAAGTGCCAGATGAATTCCGAATTTCGTAAAGGCGACCCACAGGCCGATCGTCATCAGAATGAAGCGCATTATATTGTATGTAGCAGCGTATTTCGTGTTTCCGTGGGCAAAGAGCAAGCTCGTTGTCGGTGCCACGAACACCTGTTGTGCAGCTCGGAAGCCTAGCCACTGCAGCATCCAGCCGGTCATTTCGTATTTGGGGGGTAGCAGAATCGAGACTATCATGGGCCCACACACGATGAATAACACTGTCAAAGCGATGCTGATGAGGAGAAATACTGTCCGTGCCTTAACGAAGTGCCTAGAAGCAATCTCTGGCGATTCCCGTGCGCTTCGAGAAATTATAGGATAAAAAACCTGACCCACAACTTGGTTGAGAGCTTGAGCAGGCGCGGAAGCCATTGTCAATGCGAGCGAGAAACAACCGAGTTCCGCGATAGTAATGCATTTCCCAACGATCAATCGCTCCGCCTCGCCAGACATGAAATACGTGGCTGAGCTAAGAAAGATTCCGGCGCCAAACGCCAGAATCTCCTTCGCGGCGACTCGATCCCACTGGAGGCAAAAGTTTCCCTCACCTATTAAATGACTTCCCGAAGTGTAAATGATCGAGCTGGCGACCCGACCGATGACCAAAGCCCACGCAGTAGGAGAGACGTATACCCATATTAGGGATACCACAAGGCCGACTACTTCTCCTGTAATCGTCAGCAATGTCAACTCGCGGATTCTCACATGGCGCGTTAGTGTCCAAATGGATCCGCTCGCGAAGCCCCGAATCAGGATCGACAGGGCAGCCACAATCGCCAGGAACTCGACTTGTGGCATGTGATAGAAAATCGCAAACGGATGCGCCAATAGGGCGGCGATTACGAAAAGGATCGATCCTCGCACTGCCTGAATGATGAAGGCGGTATTGACAAAAGCAGGATCATCGCCCCGTGGATGTTGAATCACATCCATTCCGATTCCCAAGTCTGACAGCAACTCAAGCCCGGAGAGGAAGACGATCGCCAAAGCGACTGCGCCGAATGCGGTCGGTGCCAACACATGTGCTAAGGCGATCTGAGCTGCAAATCGTAACAGCTGGCTGCCGCCATAGCCGACTAGGGTCCAACTACTCCCGCGAACCGCCAGGCGAACCGGGCTGGACATCGAAGTGCTCCCCATCCCGGGTAACAGGCGCAGAACGTCGACAGCCCTACGGAGGAGCCAGGAGGATTCTGGTTCCAGCGCGACAGCTGGTTCCAGCGTGACAGTCTCTTCACTTCTCCCGGAGAGTAGTACGTTCAATTCATGCCTCGGCACAGGTCAATCAGAAACAATTTTTCAAGTGATTGGAGAAAAAGGGCGGTGAGAGCCTATTCGTGGAAAAGTGGGTAATGTCTTAAATACTGTGTTGCTGAGGCTCGGGATGATTGGTTGATTGTGCTCCGGGCTTGCCATTCCGGCCTCGGGAACAATAGCGTCTACGCGTAGCGCTTCGGGCCGTTGCACGAGACCAAGCCCTGTACTAAAATCGCGCGATGCACCTACGCAGACTCCTTTCAGGAATTGAAAGAACCCGCTGGTACCATCCCATTCATGACGCCTATCTGCGCACTGTGAAACGGCGATATTGGAATGATCATGTTCTGGGCTTGCGCCGCTTTTATCGGCAATTCGTCTCGCCCGGTTCGCTGGTCTTTGACGTGGGAGCTAACATCGGAGAATATTCGCGAGCCTTTCTCGATCTCGGCGCGCGAGTGGTCGCCGTGGAACCGACTCCGGAACTCGCCGCAAGCCTTAAAAACATTCGCGGACTGGTTGTTGAGAATTGCGCCGTGGCCGATAAGCCGGGAACAATGCAATTCTTCGTGAGCTCCGCGAGTCACATGAACAGCTTGGTTCCGAATTGGACGGCGCTGGCAGCAGATCATCCGGTCCAAACCTCCAGCATTGAAGTTGAAGGCACGACTCTTGATCGCTTGATTGAGAAACATGGAATGCCCGACTTCATCAAGATCGACGTAGAGGGCTATGAACTCCCGGTCCTCAGTGGGCTTTCGTCCTATCCCCGCTGGCTGAGTTTTGAATTTCATTCCGAAGCGAGCGAGCAAGCGATTGCCTGTATCAGTCGTTTTCGGAACTCGAAGTTCAGTTATTTTCTGGGCGAAGAACCGCAGACTCTTGGCGAACCCGTTTCCCCGGAAGCGATGATCAAGATCATTTCGCACCTTCCGCCAAAGCAATTTGGTGACATCTTTGTGACCCATCGATAGCGCCTTCATTGGTGATGCACATCCACTGCAATCTCTGCCACTACCCTAGTTTCGCACCCGTTGCAGCACTACAGTTTTTCAGACACTACCTCAAGGTGGATGCGTCTGCAGAGGACAGACGCATCCCTAAGCATTCGACGGTTCGGCTTAAACACTTGCTAATTACTGCACTACAGCAGTGAGTCCACTGGGAGGATTCGGTGCGGAACCTCCACTCGCGAATTGATACGTTCCGATGTCCCATGAGCCAGACGACGGGCGATTGGAAGTCGATGGGTCCGGCCAAGTCGTCTCCGGGACCGGATAGAGGTTATAGCTCGTGCCCTCATTTGCTGCTGCTCCCCTGGCTGGCGAGCCAGATTGCAGCGTGAAATCACTGGCAGAGTAATTGTTAAACAGAGGATCGGAGCCGCAGATTTCACCTTGAAAACCAGAACATGAGGGAATATTGGGGCCGTACCACAAATTTCCGCCACGTGAAGCGAAAGTTTCTCCGCCAGTCAACGCACTTCCGGCGTCAGTGTTGTAGGTGATGTTATTGGACAGGTACATCGATCCCGATCCGGACAGGTTCCAGAGGTTATTGCAAGCTCCGGAATTCTCGACGACGGTATTGTTATAAAGGTGCGCCGTCATCCCGCTGCCGTTGCTGTCAAAAACGATTCCGTTGCCACTGGAACCACTGGAGACACATTGGAACAGGTTGGAATAGACATCCCAGTAGCCGGTACCGATGTTTTCCATCATCATGAGTGATTGATTGTTGACTTTAGCTGGCGAGGATTGCTGAACGAACTTGTTGTAACGAATCGTCCAATTATAAGGAGAATTCGCAGCCGAACCAGACGCCGCCCAGACCTGCATCAGGTCATCGTGGCACCCGCCACAGCTCTCATCGCCAGCCCCGATGTTCATCGCAATGTAGTTGCCTTGTACCATTACGTTGTATGATCCCTCTGTATCAAAAACATCGGTATCAAATCCATCCCCACCGCTAGGAGTGCTGATCCTTAGATAATTGTTTTGCACAGTCATGTCGTGCGTGCCGTGCCCAAAGAAGATTACCTGGGACGACGACTGTATATCTATGTGATTGTTTTGAATAGTTCCGAAAGCCGCCCCGTTCGACGTTTGTATGACGGCCTGCGTCCCACTATTCGTCGCATAGCTCGTGGACCATGTGCAGTTTTGGATTGTCCAATACTGACTTGCCACATCGATGTATGCGTTTACTGTAGCGCCCGTGCCGTCGAGGACAACCGGGTTGCCATTTGCACCGTTTCCTTGAAACGTAAGGTTTGTGCTAATAGTTCCGCATAGATTCACAGTAACCCCAGGCCCAATCTGGCCCGCGCCCGAACCCCAATTCGCCGAACTATTGAAGAACGTGGCGGGGTGGGCATCGGCGCAGTCTGCGCCCGTGTTTGCGCCCTGAGCGCTTTGGGCTAAGTAAATATCACTTGCAGAAGCCATGCTTGTGACAACGGTTAAAAGCACCAAAACCAGCAATATGCGAGAGATTGCGAAAGGACTTGCATAGAAGAGCTCTTGAGATCTGGACACCGTTTCCTCCATTAAATCGTGGGCTGGGTTCGCTTACAGCCGAACCGCACTGGTAATGCTGCCAGTAGGGGAGTATGCGCACGGTCTACTGGACGACTCTACCTCCTTATCGTTATACCCACAGGCATCGGTCCACGCTAGGTCCAGAAAGTACATGTCCAGAAAGTACATGCCCTGTTTCTTAACTGCAGATTCCAAACCCTTTATGCGTAAAGATTCTTCCGTCGGTTCCGAAGCGGGGACGGCCGCTCGTGATCAGGCTGGAATTCCTCTGACCGGTGCCGTCGCGGAAACCTCGTATGGGCTTCTCTGAGCGCCTGCATCGGAAGGCATGGAAGTCGGTCGGCCAATGCTGACGTAACGAAATCCCCGGGAAGTAACTTCTTCGGGATTGAACATGTTTCGTCCGTCGATCAACAGCGGCCGCTCCACAAGCGAGCTGAGACGATCCCAATCAACAGCTCGGAATTCGTCCCATTCGGTCACGATCAGGATCGCCTCGGCATCCACCGCTGCTTGATAGGGGTCACAGCAATACCTGACTTCCGGCAGCACCTCACTGGCATTAGACGAAGCCTCTGGATCGTAGACGCTCAAGATGGCCCCTTCTTCCGTTAATGCCTTCAACAATGGAATCGAGGGAGCGAAGCGAATATCGTCCGTATTCGGCTTAAATGCGAGGCCCCAAACGGCGATTTTCTTTCCGCCGAGCACCCAGAGCTCACGCCGAACTTTTTCGATGAACAATTCCACTCTTTTTTGATTGATGAGTTCGGCTTGCCTCAACAATGAAAAATCGCAGCCCAGCTTTTCCGCAATCCTGATGAATGCTTGCAGGTCCTTCGGAAAGCAGAACCCGCCAAATCCAATACCTGGTTTCAGGAAGGCAGATCCGATCCGCGGATCCAAACCCATACCCTCCGCTACTTTGGTCACATCCGCCCCCGCCACCTCGCACAGATTGGCAACCATGTTGATGAACGAAATCTTCATGGCGAGAAACGAATTGGATGCGTGTTTGATGAGCTCTGCCGAATTTGTGTCGGTTACGAGAAAGCAAGGCATTTCTCGTTTCGGACAGGCGGGGTGGATGGGACAAGTAAAGGTCTGATTTATGACCGGCTCGTAAATCTCCTTCATCAGCCTTTCAGCTTGAGACGAAGTGACCCCTACGACAATCCGGTCCGGATGAAGAAAATCATGCACAGCCGAGCCTTCCCTCAGAAACTCCGGATTGGACACTACGTCGTACTTTAGTTCCCCAGTCCGTTGAGCCGACAGGTATTTCTGGAGTTGGGAACCAGTTTGTACAGGCACAGTACTTTTCTCGATCACCAGTCGATACCCTGATGCTCGCCTCGCGATCATCCGAGCGACGGCCTCAATCGCCGACAGGTCCGCGTCGCCATTCGGTAGCGGGGGAGTCCCCACGCAGATAAAAATGGCTTCGCTTCTATCGATGGCATCTTCCGTCGAACCAAACGCCAAGCGACCCGA
>Ga0187872_10004013_pt1 | contig 11355 bp, 9 predicted proteins | sample June2016WEW_16_4_FD_132973 | JGI IMG/M metagenome (GOLD analysis project Ga0187872, IMG submission 132973) | Peatland microbial communities from SPRUCE experiment site at the Marcell Experimental Forest, Minnesota, USA - June2016WEW_16_40 | ecosystem: Environmental > Terrestrial > Soil >...
GGACCATGGAGTTCCTAGCCGCGAAGCGGCGGCAGAGTGCAGCCCATGGCGTAAGCCATGGGTCAAAGTGGGAAATGACCAAGCCCCGAAGGGGCGGAAGACCAGTTCTCACGCACACTCTTTAGCCCCTGAGGGCTCGGCACTCGGCGCGTCGCAATGGTCTGTGTGAAACAAGTTCTATGCCAGACGTAGTCCTTCCGACCCACCTTCGGCGCCCATGTAAAGGGATGTAAAGCCCCAAAAATTCTCTCTTCCTCCCGCTACTTATTCCCGTGGTTCGGGTTGAAACTAGCGGCAACTCAATCGTGCTAACCTGAGTGCGGAAGACCCAATTCTGCGCCAAGACCTTTTGTCAGGGGGAAGTTATGTCGTTCCGTCGCGTGCTTTTGCCCATCGTTGCTGTTTCCTGTCTTGCCCTTCTGGTTGGCTGCGGAAGCAGCACTCATAGCGCGGTACCGCCTCCATCAGGCGGCTTCAGCAACACCGACTTCAATGGTACTTACACGTTTTCCATTCTCGGCTCAGATGCCAATGGCACTTTGGCCATGGCCGGCTCGATGGTAGCCTGCGGCTGCACCGGGGGCACGATCTCCTCAGGCAACGTAGATCTCATTGATCCCTCCGGCGCCGCTACTAATTCGACGATCAGTGCCGGCACCTACGAAATCACCCAGGATGGGCGCGGCAAAGCCAGCCTTACCATCACCACCGCCAGCGGGGCCGTGCCGGTCGTTCTCGATTTCGTCCTGACCTCAAGTTCCCATGGATTAATCATCCGCTTCGACGACAGCGGAACCGGCAGCGGCACGATTGACCTGCAACCGACCCCGGTCACGCAAAGCTCGCTGGCCAATGCCTATGCTTTCAGCGTGTCCGGCTCTGACCTGACGAACAACCCACTGGCCGCTGAAGGCGCGTTCACCCTCAACTCCTCGGGAGGCATAGCCTCCAGCCCGGCCGGAATTGAAGACGTCAATTACGACACCGCTGTTTCGACCGGATTAGCCCTGACTGGCGGGATAACGGTGGGCACAGGGACTGCTCCTGGAACCGCCGTCCTCAGCGCGACGGGCTACCCTCTGACGTTCGATGTGTATGCCATTGACAGCACCCACCTGAAGCTGATCGAGAGCGATGGGCAGGCGATTCTGATCGGCGATGTTTTCACTCAGCCGACCGACGCGATACCCTCCGGCAATCTCGTTTTCACGGTAGCAGGGCTTGACTACACTCAATCCCCTGCGGTTCCCTTCGCTGCGGGGGGAATCGTATCTTCGGATGGCGCCAGCCGGCTTCCCACCGGTGCTGAAGACATCAACGAGGGCGGTACCGTCGACGGCGGCACCAGTCCCGCCACCCCGCTGAGCTTTAGCGGCACCTTCGTTGCCAGCCCTAGTGGAAGCGGGCGATTTGTGTTCGATCTCTCGGGGTTCGCGGGCGGCGAATTATTCGCGGCCTATCCCTCCAGCGGAGGGATCCTGCTGATGCAGATCGACACAGGATTGGTGAAAGGCATCACCGGCGGTGTCGCCATGGCGCAAACCGGAACGTCCATTGACGCATCGCAAGGCTATGGATTGAACCTCACCGGCGCCGATCTCACCAACAGCGTCGAGTTGGACGCAATCGCGGAATTCCAGACTACGAGCAGCACTTTCACCAGCGGTCTGATCGACGTGAATGATGGCGGCCCGGCAAATCCGGCCAACTTCGCCGGCAGCTACAGTCAGGCCAACGGCGTTGGTTCAGCTACCAGCCTGACTAATGGCCTGCAGGCCATGTTCTTCTACGTCGTAGATAACCAGACCGCGGTTTTTATTTCTACCGATCCCTCTGGCGATCAGGTCAGCCTGGGGGCGTTCCAGGAGCAAAGTACTCCTAGCGCCTCGAAGGTAGCCGTTGCTGAGCGGCACCTTGCGATGGTGCGCTCAGTGCTGCGGGCGCACTCGGCCCGGAAGGGCCGTCCGACACAGATCGGCCACTGATCGGAACCGGGAAAGATCGCAACCGGGAAAGAGAAAAGACGAACGGGCGCGGCTCCGAAAGCCGCGCCCTTTTTTCTTCGCTGCATTCTCCAACCGGCGCTAGTTCTCAGCCACCTCAATTTTCGCCGCCGCTACGCTGGACCTCCTCGTCCGCGTTGCCATCCACGCCACCACCCGATACCCCAGCAGTACTCCCAGCACGGAAGCGTACTCCAGTGGCTTCTTTAAATCCGCCTTCACCAGCCAGATGTAATGAATCACGCCGGCCGCGGCGCTCAAATAAATCAGCCGGTGCAGAGTCTGCCAGCGCTTGCCGCCCAGGTTGCGGATCGCCCACCGGGTCGACGTCAGGGCCAGCGGAATCATCAGGGCAAATCCGGTCATGCCCGCCGTGATGAACCTGCGTTTGGCAATGTCGGCCAGCATTTCATGCAGGTCGAAAAATTTGTCCAGCCAGACGTAGGTCATCAGGTGCAGCGTGCCATAGAAAAATGCGAACAGTCCGAGCATGCGCCGATATCCGATCAGCCAGTATTGCCGCGTCAGCTTTCGCAGCGGCGAGATCGCCAACGTGATCAGCAGGAATCTCAGCGTCCAGTCGCCGGTCGCGTGGGTGATGAATTCAATCGGATTGCCGCCCAGACCGGCGTGAAATCCGCGCCAGACCAGCCTTCCCAACGGGATCAGGCAGGCGAGAAAGATGACGGGTTTGAGATAGCGAGGCATAAAGAAACGGGCGTCAGCCCTCGGACCTCAGCCCTCAGGCCGACCCTCGCGGGGGCTCACATGCCGACGTCTGAGGTCTGAGGTCTGAGGTCCGACGTCCGGGCTAGAAGTTCTTTTTCAAATCCATCCCGCTGTATAGACTCGCCACCTGATCATATCCGTTGAACATCAGCGTGGGACGCTTGAAGAACTCACCCAGCCTGCGTTCCTTGGCTTGGCTCCAGCGGGGATGGTCCACATTCGGGTTCACGTTGGAATAGAAACCGTACTCCTGCGGGGCAGAGACGTTCCAGGTATTCAGCGGCTGCTTCTCGGTGAAGCGGATGCGCACGATCGCCTTCGCGCTCTTGAATCCATACTTCCACGGCAGCACGATGCGCAGCGGCGCTCCATCCTGATTCGGCAGTTCCTCGCCATACATGCCAAAACAGAGCAGGGCCAGCGGATGCATGGCCTCGTCCATCCGCAAGCCTTCCACGTAGGGCCAATCCAGCACCTGCCGCCGCTGCCCCGGCATCTGGCCGGGATCAAAGATGGTCGTGAACTCCACGAACGTCGCCTTGCTCGTGGGATTCACGCGCTTGATCAATTCGCTCAGCGAGAACCCGATCCACGGCACCACGATCGACCAGCCTTCGACACAGCGATGGCGGTAGGTGCGCTCCTCCGGCGGTGCCATCTTGATGATGGTGTCCACGTCGAGTTCCTGCTTCTTGTCCACCAGCCCGTCAATTTTCACCTTCCAGGGCCGGGTGCGGAAATTTACCGCCAGCTTCGCCGGCTCGTCTTTTTCCGTCGAAAATTCATAGTAGTTGTTGTAATTGGTGACGTCTTTGTAGGGAGTGATCGTTTCCGTGGTGCTGAACGGGCTTTTCTTTACGCCATCAATCTTGGTTCCGGCCAGCACACGCGTCGAAGGGGAAACGATCTCGCGCACACCGGCTCCGCCCGCCGCTGCCGCGCCTGCCATCGCCATTCCGGCGAGAAATTTGCGGCGGTTCAGGTACAGACTCTTGGGAGTGATCTCCGACGAACGGATATCCTCCGCTTTCTTGATCAGCATCTGGAACCCCAGTTTCCTAATATACGTGTTTCCGCCCCACGCGGCTCACGTCCCGTTCCATTCCCTATCCCTTAAGACGCAGCCCGGCGAAAAAAGTTGCAAAGGTTGCGGATTTCCACGCCCGGGATGCTGCCACTTCTGAAGTCTGAGTTCTGAGGTACGAGGTCTGAAGTCTGAAGTCTGAAGTCTGAAGTCTGAAGTCCGAGGTCTGAAGTCCGAGGTCCGAGGTCCGAGGTCCGAACTATCCCAGCACTTCTCGCACCTTGCGCGACAGATGCTGCAGCGTAAACGGTTTCTGCAGGAAGGCGGTGCCGCTCTCGGCTGCTCCTTCGCTGACCACCGTATCCTCGGTGTAGCCGGAGAGATACAGCACCTTGATTTTGGGATGAGTCTCGGTCAGTCGCTGGACCATCTCGCGTCCGCCCATGCCGGGCATGACAACGTCGGTGATGACCAGGTCGATGTTGCCTTCATGCTTTGCCGTCACTGTCAACCCGGCTTCGCCGTTCTCTGCTTCCACCACGCGGTAACCTTTGCCAATGAGCGTGTCTCGTACCAGTTCCCGGACCGACTGCTCGTCTTCCACCAGCAACACGGTCTCGCTGCCACCGGCGGCAGCGTGCAGCGCCGGCGCGGCATGGCTCTGCGCCACTTCTTCCACTCGCGGCAAGTAGATCTGGAATGTGCTGCCCCGTCCCACTTCACTCTGCACCAGCACATATCCCCCACTTTGCTTCACAATGCCATACACGGTTGAGAGTCCCAGGCCGGTGCCCTTGCCCAGTTCCTTGGTGGTGAAGAAGGGTTCGAAGATGCGCGACTGCGTCTCTTTGTCCATGCCCATGCCCGTGTCGCTCACCGAGAGCAGCACGTAGTTGCCGGGAGGGATGAACGTCGGCCCCCGCCGGTGTCCCTCATCCGTGCGAATATTCTGAGTCTGGAGGGTGAGCTTTCCGCCATTGGGCATGGCGTCCTTGGCGTTTACCACCAGGTTCATCAGCACCTGTTCCAGTTGCCCGGCGTCGGCGCGAGTGTGTCCGGCCTCGGGAGTAAGCCAGGTAATGAGCTCGATGTTTTCGCCGATCAGAGGCCGCAGCAGCCGCTCCATGTCCTCGACGATGGTGTTGACGTCCACCACCTTGAGCTCCAGCATCTGTTTGCGGCTGAACGCCAGCAACTGCCGCGTCAGAGTCGTAGCCCGGTCCGCTGCCTGCTGGATGGCCCGTCCCTTCTCGTGCAGGGGATGGTCCATATCCAGCTTCCCCAGAATCACTTCGGTGTAGCCGCTGATGACCATGAGCAGATTGTTGAAGTCGTGGGCCACTCCCCCGGCCAGCCGTCCTACGGCTTCCATCTTCTGCGCCTGGCGGAACTGGTCCTCCAGCAGACGGCGATCGGTTACGTCCTCGGCAATTGCTTCCAGCACGTCGGCCGGCTCATCCGAACTGCTGACCGCCCGTCCGCTGATCCGCACCGTGATCGGGCTGCCGTCTTTGCGTTTCCACTTCACTTCCATGCCATCCAGCCGACCCGCGCGCCGGAATTCCTCAATCAGCCGTGCCTGCTCTTCGGCCTGGGCGAACACCTGCGTCTCGGGATCGAGCAGCAGCACTTCCTCAGCCGAACTGTAGCCCAGCATCGTGATGAGCGCAGGATTGACGTCCAGAAACCTTCCCTCCAGGCTGGAACGGTAGATTCCATACACCGAGCTCTGCACTAACGAGCGATAGCGGGCCTCGGACTGCCGCAGTGCCTGCTCATTGCGCTTGATTTCCACCGCGCTGGCCAGTTGCCGCGCCACGAACGTCAGGATTTCTTTGTCGCGTTCGCCATAGCGGATGTTCTCGGAATACGTCTGCACCACCAGCGCGCCGAAGGTGTGATCGCCCACCTTCAGCGGAACGCCCATCCAATCCAGAGACCGCGAACCGTTCCGTGCCACCTCGCCGCGTTCCTCCATGGCCTGCAGCACTTCGGGTGTAGCCAGCAGGGGTTCTCCGGTTCGTATCAGATAGTCGGTCAGGCCTCGTCCTATCTTCTGCGGACCCGGGGCCGAATCTTGTTCATCCACAAAATACGGGTAGTACACCAGATCGGTGTCGCGATCGTAGAGGGCGATACAGAGATTGTGCGCGTACATCAGCTCATTCACTATGCCGTGCACGGCCGCGAAGAACTGCTGCAGATCATGCACGCTGGTACTTTTCTCCGCCACGCGGTAGAGGGCCGAACTGAGCGTCTCCACTCGCTTGCGGTCGGAAATGTCGTGGTAGCGGGCGTAATAGCAGGTCGGCTTGCCTTCCACGGTTAGAGGAGCGCAGGTTACGGAAACCTCGAGCAAGCTTCCATCTTTTTTCCTGCGCTGCGTTTCAATCGTGATGGGGTTGCCGCGGGCGACCTCGTCGCTCACCCAGCGCGTCTCGGGCAGCCGCTCCTCAGGAACAACCAGGCTTCCCAGTTGCTGTCCCAACACCTCGCCCGCCTGGTACCCAAACATTTGCCCGAACGTTCGGTTAACCCACAGAATGCGGTGTTCGCCGTCCGCAACGCAAAGCCCGTCGGGCGACATTCGGAACATCTCATCCAGACATTGCAGCCGGGTTTCAGGAACCTCGAAAGGACTCGAGAACGGTGCACCCAGCGGCGGGATGGGGCAAGAATGCGCCGGGCAGGAACTTCCGCTCGGCGGGGAAGCGCTTTCCGGCTGAATAAACGTCGGCGGGGCTCCGCTCTCGAGCGCCTCTTTCAGCCGCTGCGCGCGCGCCAGTTCCGCTTCGTCTGGTCGGTTGACACGTTTACTCATACCGCGTCGTTTTCCGCAGAATCTTCCCCTTGGCATGGTAAAGCGCCCAGTACTCGCTCCAAAGTTACCCCGGTAATCCCACAGCGGCATGTCCCGAACCTGCCTTACCTTCAAGGCCCCTTCGTAACTTGGAAGGCAGGCCGCTGAGTCTTTATGCTCGACCCTGACGCAGCAGGATCGCCTTCCGCCCGAGGGACGCTTTTTCAGGAGGACCATGTCTCCGCTTGTAGAACGGCCGCGCACCGCCTCGACCGATCAGCACTGGAGCATGCTCCTGTTCGAAAGCTTGTCGGCCGGAGCGATGGCGATCGGGGTCGGCCTTGCTGCCGTTCTACTGGCCGTGTCAATTTACGCGGTCCTGGTTTGGCCCCTCGCCTCTACGGACCTCCCCAATGTGAGCGCGGAACAATTTGATTCGTGGGCCCACACCGTTTTGTGGTCGGTCTTTGCTGGAGGATCGCTGGCCGGATACTGGTGCTTCAGCGGAGCCGCTTTCAGGGATCGGCGCAAGCGCACACCGAATCCCCCTCCGCGCGCCGCTAGAACCCGGCGGTAGGGTCATACCGCACTCTACAGATTCCAAGCCCACTCGAAGATAACAACGGGAAGGCCGTGCCTCTTACAGCATTTCCCGAGTTGCTGTAGAGTGCAACCGCGAACGGGAAGGGCACGGCTTCAGCCGTGCCGCTAGCGCCACGAGAGAGTCGCGGCTTTAGCCGCTGAGGGCAGGCACTCCACCATCAGGAGAACTGCTCTAGCCGCGAAGCGGCGCAAGAATGCAGCGACCGCGTAAGCTGTGGGCGCCGTGCGGGATCGGTCCGCAACCCGCTCCTTCCCGGAAAGTTGCGCTCCAGCCGCCATCTCAGCGCGACTATTTTTTCTTCTCCGCATGCATCTGCCGCGCACCCTGCCTCATCGAAAGAATTAACCGAATGGTTAATTCGTAAAGTTTCGTCAATGAGGAGACGGAGGTGACCTATGACTTTCGCAAAAGCAACCACCAAGACCCTGGTAAAACTGGCAGGTTCTCTGCTGGCGGTAGGACTGGTGAGCGTGACGCTCCTGGCCCAAACCCCGGCGGCGGCTCGCTACGATAATCAGATTCAGACTGCCGTGGCCCACAAGCTGGCGGCCAAGAGTCAGTTCAGCGACGTTAAAGCCGGCGTGGAAGACGGCATCGTGACCCTCACCGGCACGGTGGACCTCTACCAGCGCAAAATCGACGCCGCAAAACTGGCGCGCAAGACCTCGGACGTGCAGGGTGTGCGCAACCTGATCACCGTGGCCGGTCCCAGCGTGCCCGATGCGCAGCTCGAGCAGAAACTGGCCGAGAAGCTGCGCTACGTCCGCGTGGGCTTTGACAGCACGTTCGATTATTTTGCCCTCGGGGTGAAGGACGGCGTGGTGACGGTTGAAGGTCAGGACCGCACCGGCGTGGGCCGCGACGAGGCCCTGGCCGACATCGCCAACATGCCCGGCGTGAAAGACGTAATCGCCAGCATCTCGGTCGAGCCGGTCTCGATCTTCGATGACGGCTTGCGTCTGCGCGCGGCGCGCTTGATCTACGGCGATTCCATCTTGAGCAAGTACGCGGCCGACCCGGCTCGCCCGATTCGCATCATCGTGGCCAACGGGCACGTAACGCTCTACGGTTCGGTGGATAGCACGATGGACAAGCAAGTCGCAGGGATGAGAGCCAACCAGCTCCCCGGCGCTTTCAGCGTAGAGAACAATCTGCAGGTCGAAGCAAAATCGAACCAGCAGGGCCTGTGAGTTTGAGTTGATGTATCGGTGAGTTGGCGGGGCGCAAGCCCCGCCTTTTCTTAGTCAGCAGAAACAGCTGTGTGGGGACAGCCGCCCTCGGCTGTCCGGTCGAGCGAAGCTCGACAGCGCGGTCTCTAAACCCTGCGGATCTCTGTGTCCCCCGTGGTGAGAAGCTCCCCAGCCGGCGCAATCTTCCATCACTAGCCTCTTTTCCTCCCTCCATTTAGAATCCTCTGTCCAATACATTCCCCCCGGCCCGACAGGAGGAGCTCTCACCGTGATCCCGCGCTACACCCGCCCCGAGATGGCCCGCATCTGGAGCGACGAAAACCGCTTCCGCACCTGGCTCGCCGTCGAAGTCGCCGCCACTGAAACTCTCGCCGAAGCTGGCCTCGTCCCCAAAGACGCCGCCAAGGCCATCCGCGAGCGCGCCGATTTCCGCGTCGAGCGCATCCACGAAATCGAAGCCGAAGTCCGCCACGACGTCATCGCCTTCACCACCGCCGTCGCCGAAATCGTCGGCCCGCACGCCCGCTGGTTCCACTACGGCCTCACCTCCAACGACGTGGTTGACACCGCGCAGGCCCTGCTCATCCGCCAGGCCTCCGAAGTCATCGCGCAAGATCTCCAGCGCCTCGCCGAAGCCCTCGAGCGCCGCGCCTGGGAGTTCAAAGACACTCCCATGGTCGGACGCACCCACGGCATCCACGCCGAGCCCATCACCTTCGGCTTCAAGCTCGCCAACTGGTATTCCGAAACCGAGCGCAACATCGCGCGCTTTCTCGCCGCCGCCGAGGACATGCGCGTCGGCAAGTTTTCCGGCGCGGTTGGAGTCTTTGCCCACCTCACTCCCGACCTCGAAGAGAAAATCTGCGCCCGCCTGGGATTGGAAGCTGCTGCGGTCTCGTCGCAAGTGATCCAGCGCGACCGCCACGCGGCCTATCTCGCCACGCTCGCCGTGATCGCCTCCACGCTCGACAAGATTGCGACCGAAATCCGCCACCTGCAGCGCACCGAAGTCCGCGAAGCCGAGGAGTTCTTCAGCGAAAAGCAAAAAGGATCGTCGGCCATGCCGCACAAGCGCAATCCCGTGACCTGCGAGCAGATCAGCGGACTGGCCCGCGTGGTGCGCTCGAACGCGCAGGCCGGATTCGAAAACGTGGCGCTGTGGCACGAGCGCGACATCTCGCATTCGTCGGTCGAGCGCGTCATCCTGCCCGACTCCACCACACTCGCCGACTACATGCTCTCGAAGACCGCCAACCTGATCGACACCATGTTCGTCTATCCCGACCGCATGCGCGCCAATCTCGAATCCACCCGCGGCCTGATCTTCAGCGGACAGCTTCTGCTCGACCTGGTCGAGCACGGCGTCAGCCGCGAGGACGCCTACCGCCTCGTGCAATCCCACGCCATGCGCGCCTGGAAGGAAGGCCTCGATTTTCACCAGCTCGTTCTTGCCGATAAAGAGATCACCAGCCGCGTCCCCCGCAAGCAGATCGAATACGCCTTCGACTTGCCGCGCCAGCTCAAGAACGTAGACAAGATTTTCGCGCGGGTGTTTGGGGAGAAGGAGAGAGCGGCCAAGAAGTCGAGCAAGAGGAAGAGATGATCGTCGCCCCGATATCCGTATCGAATTTTTTTGATATCGCTCGGTTAAAATCTTTGGTTTCTTTTGGTTGCGGACTCCTAGTCGGTGCGGATATGTACAAAATCTTGAGCGGCAAGAACTTACAGGCAAAATATTGCGGGATAAGGAGTTATCTGCGGACCCGCGAGCTCCAGTTGCCGGGCGCGTGCCTCGCGTCGCTTCCTGACGTGTCGCAAGCATGATCGCAGTTTTCCAGTTCTGAAATCCTGAGTAAAGTTCATCCGTCACAATGGGCTGTGGAAAACTTCGGCCATGTTGAAACGCTGATGCTGAATCGCGTAAGAGCGCCACGGGCCCTCCCAGCGCCGTGGAAGAGCGGGCCTTCAGGCCCGCGTTAAGGCGCTCTCGAAACAACAGGGCTTTAGCCCCTGCGGCACCGGGTCCATCCGCAACGTGCCTGCAGCCGACGAATACGGATACTCCTCTGGGCGCCCCGCCAAGCGCGCTCGCACCGGATTCATCCGGATGTACTCACGATGCTGCTCGTAATCCTCCCAATCCCTGATGCGATGATTCGTGAAGCTCGGCTGCCAGACGGAGCCGCGATCTTTCAGGCGATACGAGAATCCTCCTTTGATGAACTGCATGGCATGCTCCAGGGAGATTTCTTCCGCCGGAGTGAGCAGCGCATGGATGTGGTCGGGCATAACGACGAATTCGTGGAGCAGGAATTTTCGTCCGTCGCGGTAGTGCGCGAGGGTGTCAAGCAGGAGTCGAGCGGTTGTTTCCCGGCGAAAGATTGGACGGCGTTGGATGGTGATGGTGGTGATGAAGAAGACGCGGTCGGAGTCCATTTCGCGATGGTCATGGGGATGGCAGTGTGTTGTCTGTGAGAGATGTCACAATTTGCGGCGGGGAATTCCAAAACGGTACACGGGGCCTGAAGGCCGGCTCCTCTTCTCCGCTCGCAACGCGGCCCTGGAAGGGCCGCTCTTCCACGGTATTATTGGCGGCATTGCTTGTCCCGAAGAGATTGCCGGGGTTGCGGGTGGAACAGCGGCGCTTCAGCGCCGCGTCAGAGCGCCCCTCTAGGGAATAAGGGCTTTAGCCCGGGTGGACGTGGCCGGCCATCGAAAAACGACCACCAGCCCTAAAGGGCATCGATCTCGTGCCCGTTGACGCGGCCCTTAAGGGCCGCTCTTCCACGGGAGCATCGGCGGTTGATCGGGGAACAAGGAACCCCTTTTCCCTCCTGCCGAAAATGTCGAGCATGGCCTCGCTGCGCCGCAGGTGGTGACGTGGAAGAGCGGCGCTTCAGCGCCGCGTTAGAGCGCCCCTCTAGGGAATAAGGGCTTTAGCCCGGGTGGACGTGGCCGGCTATCGAAAAACGACCACCAGCCCTAAAGGGCATCGATCTCGTGCC
>Ga0187872_10004020_pt1 | contig 11343 bp, 8 predicted proteins | sample June2016WEW_16_4_FD_132973 | JGI IMG/M metagenome (GOLD analysis project Ga0187872, IMG submission 132973) | Peatland microbial communities from SPRUCE experiment site at the Marcell Experimental Forest, Minnesota, USA - June2016WEW_16_40 | ecosystem: Environmental > Terrestrial > Soil >...
CCGGCAACCAGAGCGAGAGCGTGACCGGCAATGTCTCCTTAGCGGTAACAGGGAACCAAGATGTAACCAACATGGCCTATGCGATGAAAAGCAATACCACGATCCATCTCAACGCAGGCATGAGCGCAGTGATTGAGGCTGGAATGGAGCTTACATTGAAAGCCGGCGCCAACTTCATCGATATCGGCCCAGCCGGGATCTTCATCTCGGGGACGCCGATGGTGTTCATCAACAGCGGCGGCGCTGCCGGAAGCGCTCCGGACGCGAGTCCGCAATCGCCTGCATCACCCACCGACCCGAAGGATCCCGATACTGCCGATGACGGAACCAAAGGAACGAAGCTAAGTTAATCATCCTCGGTCGGACTCTGGAATTACGGCACCATTACCGTGAGTTCGCCCGGCATGACAAAGCTGATGACGCCGGCCCACATGCACATGTTCGTCGAAGTATTGTCGAGAGTCGGCATGTTGCCGAGCATCACGGTCGGAGCTCCGGGAACCCACGGCGCAACCGTGGCGGGAATGCAAGGCATCGGGGTGAGGACGCCCATCGCGGCCGCGGTAGCGGCGGCAACCATCGGATTTGCCGGCGACATGCACATGCCGAACGGCATGATATTCACCAGTGGAATGTAGTCCATGATGTTGGCGTCCGGAACTTCGTCGGTCATGACTCGGTTCGTGGGCAGAACCACGAGCGAACTCGGCGCCATCCCCATGGTGCACATCATGGTCGCTCCCATGCAAACTTGCATCGGCATATGAGAACCCCCAGCCAGTTGGCTGCAGGGCATTCTAGCAAAGCCAAAAGCGAATGCAACTGCGCGGCTCGTTGGAAGGTTACTTCTGCTTTTCGCTGATCCACAAATCCACACCGCGGTGACTCTCTCAACGACCCTCAGCAGGCTATTAAGTAGGAACCCCTAACGTTAACCCAGGAAAGACCTTAGTAACCTTGCTGTTAGCCCCGGCATCTAAGACTATTGATGAAGAGATACACAGAAGGGGCATCTTCTTAAGGGGTGGTGGTATGGCTAAAACAAAATTGACTTCGGGCATGTGGCGGATCGATCCGCAGAAGTGGTCGCGGGTGATTGATCGCTGTGGCCAGCCGGTGGCGTCCGTGGAAGCGGATGCGGATTCCAATGCAAATGCCAGCCTGATTGCCGCTGCACCGGACATGTTCGAGTTGTTGGAGACGCTTGAGAACGATGCCTCCATCCCCGAAGAGGTGCACGAAGAAATTCAGCTAGTTCTTCGCCGTGCCCGCGGAGATTTCGGTTTTGCAGTTTTTTCCCGGAACATATCCCGCCACCTGCGTTCCAGAACACAGGATTGGTTGAAGTTTATGGAAGGCCTGTGGAAGTCTAACGGCGGCACGGAATAATACCCGTCCAGCCCGACCCAGCCACTCCCGATCATTATCCGGTGCGCGAAACCAATTCTCTGTTCCCCTGTCGCCATTTCCCGCCCTGATTTGGCCTTTGCTTCCTGGCTCAGGAATTGTTATTGTGGGCAGCCGTGTCGAAAGCGGCCTGAGATGCGTTCTTGGGCCAGTGTCGGCGGGCCGCGCCACGATCCTATGAAGCAGCTAAAGCCAGTCCTTTGGACCAAGGGTACGTTCCTCACCCCTCAGCATCTGCAGGTGCAGGATCGCTTCATCGAGGACGCGCTCAATTTCTGTCTGCAGGCGCTCAAGTTTTGTCCATGGGGCTTCCGCGAACTGGCGCTCAATGCGGAACTGCTGGCCGAGGGGCAGTTTGCGGTTACGCGCGCCGCCGGCATCTTTCCCGATGGACTGCTGTTCGAGATTCCAGAAGCCGATCCCCCACCGCCGTCCAAATCGCTTGAGGAATTCTTTGAGCCCGGCGCCAAGAGTCTGGACATTTACCTGGCGATTCCCGACTATCGACAACGCGGCCTGAATGTCTCCACCGGCAAAGACGGAGGCACTCGCTATCTGGCGGAAGTGACCGCTTTTCGCGACGAGAATACGGGTGCCAGCGAAAAGCCCATCCAGGTCGCGCGAAAAAATATGCGCCTGCTGGCGGACTCGGAAAACCGCGAAGGTTCTTCCGTGTTGCGGATCGCCAACGTGGAACGAACCCCGGCGGGCACGTTTCAGCTGAATCCCCGGTTCATTCCACCGCTCATCGAAATCGGCGCGAGCGAGTACCTGGTGGGATTGCTGCGTGGTTTAGTCGAGCTGCTCTCCGCCCGCAGTACGCAGCTTTCCGCCGGCCGGCGTCAGAAGAATCAGAGCCTGGCGGATTTCACTGCCTCTGATATTGCTAACTTCTGGCTGCTATATACGGTGAACTCCAATTTTCCAGTATTTTCCCATCTCTACGAAAGCAAGATGGGCCATCCCGAGGAGCTGTACTCCGCAATGGTTGGGCTCGCGGGATCGCTCACCACGTTTTCTCAAAAAATGCGTCCACGCGATCTGCCGCTCTACGTGCATGATTCGCTAGGGCCGATTTTTTCCGAACTAGATGACAAGCTGCGTTCGCTGCTGGAAACCGTCGTACCCACCAACCTGGTGTCGCTGCCGTTGAAGTTGGTGCAAAATTCCATTTATGCCACCGCCATCGACCACGACAAGTATCTTCAGAACACGCGCATGTACCTGGCGGTGAGCGCGGAAACCAGCGAAGAGACCATCATTCAGAAAGTGCCGCAGCTGGTGAAGGTCTGTTCCGCGACACACATAGATCATCTGGTGCGGCAGGCTTTACCCGGAATTCAGCTCCGGCATCTGACGAGTCCACCGAGTGCGATCCCAGTAAAATTGAAATATCAGTATTTCGCTCTGAACCAGTCCGGGCCGGCATGGGAAGCCGTGAACCGCGCCCGCAACTTCGCGGCTTACGTTCCCGGAGAGCTCGCGAATCCCACGCTTGAACTGCTAATCCTTCTGCCGCAATCGAACTGAAAATTCCAATCCGAGTCGCAAATCCTCGCGAACGCTCCACTCAGTGCTTTAGCGCAAAGTAAAGCACCAGCAAAACTGCGATAAAGAAAAGCACTGTTAAGGTCAGGATAAGCGGCCAGTAGGAAACGGGCGGCTCCGGAATCACCACTTTGTCCAGCTTTGGCGCTTTGGGCGGAGGCGGGATGGCAACCTTAGGCATCGCTGGAGCGGGCGGCATAGGCGGCGGAGCTATCGCGGGAATGGACGGCAGGGAAGCCGCTGGAAACGTGGGCGGCGAATTTGGCGAACCTTCCTTGTGTGCGCCTGCCGGGCCCCCCGGTCGTCTCAGGGAAATTACTTGCGTGTACGGGCTCGGCCCGCTTGGGGGCGCCGGTTGGCTGGGAACAACTTCTTTGACTGGGCGATTGAAAGCGTGCGTGGCGCCCTCGGAAGGAGAAACAGACGATGGCACCACGGGATGCATCTCTATCGCTGGATTCGGAAGTGGAGGAGCGGTAAAAATCGGTGGTGTCGGAAGCGGAACAATCGGCGGCGTTGGGGTGACATGCGACGCGGGTTGTGGTGGGACGAACGGTTCCGGTGGAGGCGAGGCAAAGGCCGCGGAGTCATCCGTGACCGGTGGCTGCAATCCACCCGAGGGCGGCGCTCCAGCCGTGCCGGATGTTCGCGACACAATATTGGGGTTGCTGAACCATCCTGTGAATCCTGAGCCCGCAGGTTCATTACCTGCCACGCCCGCTGCCGGTGAGGGCTCTTCTGCGAGTGGCGAATTAAACATAGCTGTAAATTCTCCAACGCTTTTTCGCGGAGGCTCTATTTGTTGCGGCGATGTGGCTGGAACTTCCGACGGCCCTTCTACGCGGAACGGTCCCTGAAAAAAACTCGTAAACTCGCCTGGTTTTGGCCCGTCCTTGATCGGTGGCGAATTTGTTTCGGAAGGAAAGTTCCGAGGCGCGAAGGCGGAGCTGAATGAGTCTGGCGAGCTGCTGACATTCGGATCAGTTTTCGCAGGAACTGTAACGCGTGGAGGAACGGCATCCCAGTCAGGAGCGGGACGAACTGCGGAGCGGTCTCCTGCGGACTTCGCGGTTGGTAGAGGCTGCGAAGCATGTTCTGTTTCTTTCGGTGGAACGTTCGGGGTGTCCGGTTTCGCGTTCGGGCTAGACTCCTGGAATAATGGAGTCACCGCACCGGGGCCTCGCGGACCTTCCCTGGATGTCAGGTTTGCGGTCGGAGCCTCGCTCTCTGCAGTGGGCTTGGCGAGAGGCGCTGGAATCTCTTGGGTAGCGCGTCCTAGAGCCCTGTACAGCTGTATCCAATTGGTCAGAGCGGCGTCGTCTGGCATTTTAGTGACGAGATAGGCATAAAGCGTCCCACTGTAGCGGCCCGTCTCCAGCACAAGGCCAGCCGGTTCTGGGGCGATACGGCGAAACGCCTCCAGAACCCATTGCACCGTAGGTTGATTCGGCTTTTGTGCTTCGCCTTCCAGAATATGCACCAGCACACGCTCACCCCTGACTTTGTCGTTGGCGACAAAGGTCTCCACCCCACCAGTGGTGAGCGATTCCAGTAGCTCGTATTTTTCCCCGAATTTCATCTGCGTTTTTCGATTCTCCTTAGAATCGAGCGACAAGCGCTTTCTCGAACCCGCCCGCCTGACCGTGTGTCAGACCTTCTTGGAAAACCGCCTAGGGCAGCGCCTTCCAGAGAATCCGCTCGCCTTGAGGCAGGATTATACCGCGCCGTCTCAGGGCAACGGGGAAGAATGCAGGACCGGGATTCTTCTTGACTTGAACGGTTGCGGGTATCAGAATTGCGGTCGCTTCCCAGTTCGTCGGTGAACATTGGCCCGTGTGGTTACGCGAAGTCCGAATAGCGTGTGGCAAGCGACATCCTATGGGTTTTCGTCGGCTAACTGGTGATTGCGGAAATCCGAACGCGTCCGCAGGGTCAAAAGTGTCGTCGCGCCACCGAGATCATGTATCCGGGCTATCTCGAGTTTGCAGTGGCCTGAAACGTTTCCGATGTCAAAGTCACAAACTAAAAAGGATTTAAGCGCCAGGAGTTCGCAATGAGTATGGTCTCGAAGAGTGAAGCGATTCTGCAGAAATCGGTTGTGCTGCTGCTGTTGCTGGCCGGCTCGGTTGGAGTGGCCGCAGCTCAGAAAAAAGAACCCGAGCCCAAACCAAGTGCGCCTCACGTCGCGCCGCACGTCAACGCTCCGGCTTCGCGACCTTCGACCAATCGGCCCTCGACGGCAACGCACTCGTCCACGATGGGTACGAGGACCGGGACTACAACCGGGGCAAGGCCCGGCACAACTCTCGGGAAGACGGGGGCTGGAACCTCCGGCAGAACGGGAACTGGAATGGCGGGTAAGAACGGCAGCGGGACTGTGGGCAGGAATGCAACCGGCTCGATGGGGAAGACTGGTGCGGTCTCAGGTATGAATAGGACGGGCGGGGCCAACATGGGAAAGGGTGGAAACGCTGGTATGGCAAGGACCATGAACCGGCCTGCTCCAGGAAGACAAGTGTCACTCCGGGGTGGCGGCACAGCCAACATCCGACCGAACGGACAGATCCGCTCCATTAATCGGAATGGCATGCGCATCGATCACGGCCTCAACGGAAGTCGCAGGATCGAGAGCACACACAACGGCGCACGTATCGTAACCACTGGCAGGAACTCCGGCTACGTGCAGCGCGCATATGTCACGCGCGGTGGCCGCACCTATGTGTCGCGGACGGTCGTCGTCAATCACGTTGCGTACACCAGGGTGTACCGCTCGTATTCCTACCACGGCCACTACTATTACGGCTACCATCCGGCATATTACTACGGACCCGCGTATTACGGCTGGGCATACAATCCCTGGCCAGCACCCGTCTACTACGGATGGGGCTGGGGTGGCGCGCCCTGGTACGGATATTACGGTGGGTACTTTGCGCCATATCCTACCTATCCTTCGGCTGCATTCTGGCTCACGGACTACCTGATTGCCGCGAACTTGCAAGCGGCATATCAGGCTCAGGCGGCTGCCAACCCCGCCGCCGCGAACGCTGCCGCTGCGAACAATGCTCCGGCCGAGCAACCGCAGCCCAGCGGGGGCAACGATGCGCAGGCAGCCAATACTGGAGCTGTAACTCTCACTCCCGAGGTTAAAGAGGCGATTGCGGCGGAAGTGAAGGCGCAACTCGCCGCCGAACAGGCGGCAGCGAAACCGGCCCCGGCCGCCTCGGATGCGCAGCAGGCGTCCGCTACTACAGATGAAGTGCCGGCCGCTCTTGATCCTGCCAAACGCACGTTCGTCGTGTCATCCGATCTTGCCGTGACCGGCGACGGCCAGGAATGCCAGTTAACCGCGGGAGACGTGATTACGCGAATTACCGACACTCCCGATGACGACAACAAGGTGACCGTGAGTGTTTCCGCCGGCAAAAAGACGGACTGCGCGCCGGGCAAACAAGTGGCTGTCGGGGTCGACGATCTGCAAGAAATGCACAACCACTTTCAGGAGCAGCTCGACAATGGCATGAAGGATCTGGCCGCCAAACAGGGGACGAGCGGTCTACCGAAAGCTCCCGACACGACTACCGTCGCGTCGGATGTTCCGCCCCCGCCCCCGGACGCGAGCGCGGAGAAGGCCCTACAGGATCAGCAGGCAGCCGCCGACCAAACGGAGGCTCAAGTCGTGAAGGAGGCGTTCAGCCAGGGCTCGTGACGTTATACAGAGCCTAAAAGGGAGAGCGACTCCATGGCCCACTTTTTCAAAACTCCGAGCGGAGAGCACATATCGAAACAGAATGTGGACCTTTCGGTCGGGGGCGTGCTTGCGCTCGGACTCTGGGGCTGCTGTGAAAAGCCCGGTGTCTATCTCGATATTCAGGTTTCAAACCCATCGGTCGCCTGTTTTTATGACACCCTTAATTGTCGCCGTGATTTCGTCACGCAGGAATTCAAGCTCTGCGGGCAAACCATCGGCAAGATCCGCGTCAACGCGGTAGCAGGATCGGGCACGATTTGGGACTGGTTCGATGTCACGGTTCAAGTCGCTCCACCCCCGCCTGCAGTGAGCCCTTTCGAAACGCTTGCAGGTTACGTCAAGAGCGGCCGCCTTACGTTCAATCAAGTCAGGGATAAGTCCGTGTTTGAAGCCGTTCAGGACGGCACTCCCTTTGAGGGCAAGACTGTGCGCATTTCCGACGAGCTCATTGAATTTTTGAATGATCTGGCGGCCGATGCCAGGGTCAACGTCATGAGCATGTATCGCTACAACCAATCCATGCATGGAGATGTGATGCCGGACGGCACTGTGGTTTGCCGCGCCGTCGACATCGCTGCCTACGGCGGTTCGCTCATCAATCTTGAAGCGGGCTTCCCGCCCGAAACTGTCATTCACACTGTCGCGAAAATTATCGACCACCTGCCGGCAACTACCTGCCAAATCGGATTTCCCAGGCCCCGCAGGACCTTCAACAATGATTCCACGGATTTCATTCCAGAGCTGGACGTCTTTTTTCCCGTGCCCGACGAGGCTACTGCCAGGCTCTGCCTGGCGGGCAAAATTGGCCGAGATCGCAGCCAACTGAAAGAGCCTGCCAGAACCCACATCATGGCCGCCTTAGCGCGCGCTGAAAGTGGCGGTACGAAGTTCAAAGCGATGTATCCGGACGGCAAGGACCATTGCTGCATTTTTGCTTTGCCATAGCGCTCGCTTCTTTAGCCGCCCTTCTCAGAGCAAGGCTCAGGAGAAACGGACAATCGTTGTGATGTGCCCCAGTTGCGATGATCTTAGTTCGGTTTACCGGCGCTTTCTAAGCAGTTCCTCTTCAGTCTTCTGGGCTCGCTGTGCCCGGTCCAGCAGTTCTTGAGCGCCTTTGTTGTTGGGATCCGCTGCGGCTTTTCGGAAGCAATCGATGGCAGCCGAATAATTCCCGTCATCCAGAAATGCTGTGCCTTTGTGAATGAGGGACTCACCCGATTCGCCGAGTGCGCCAGCCGGAACCGCCGGCGGAACGGGCGCTGGAATCACGCTGATTCGATTGGTCACGCTGGTGACACCCGGAACGGAAGCAGCCAGAGTTCCCGCTGCAGTGAAATCCTCTGCGCTCGGCACATTCCCGTCAAGTACCACCTCCCGTGTGTCGGAGACAAACACTCGGAGTGCGGCTTTGCCGAGAGTTGGCGATGGCGCAGCATTCAGCTTCTCCGTGACTGCGCTTTCGATTCTCCATCGCCGAAGCGACTGATACTTCAGATATCCCACGCCTGCTACCAACACGGCCGCAAAACCCAGAACCAGGAGGATCAGGAGATGCTTCAACCGGAAGGTTCGCGGCTGAAGAAACAAATGCTGCGCGGCGCTCTTTGCGAGCACGGAGTCTGCGGGCGGAGCAGTGCTTACGCTACTTGCCAACGAAGGTTGGGCCGCAACCGGCACAGCCAACGGCCCGGCGGCCGACGGTGGTGGACTCATCAGGTTCGCTGCCACAGACGGCCCGGTTTTGGTAGGAAGCGGCGAAGCCTGCGAGCTACGGATCATAGATGTGGCACCTACATTCGCGACCTGATCGTTCAACCTCTGGTCGTCCGGCGCCGGCTCACCGGCCACCTGATCCAGTGCAGCAATAAATTCTTCAGCGGTCTGAAATCGTTGCTCGCGCGATTTGTCGATCGCCTTCAGAATCACTCGCGACAGTGCCTCCGGAATGTGTAACTCCGGAACCAGTTCGTGCGGAGGCCGCACATTCCCTTCCACGTGCTGCATCATCAGGGAATACAGCGTGTCCCCTTCAAATGGCAGCTTCGCCGTCACCATCTGATACAGCACAACTCCCAGCGAATAAAGATCGGTGCGGCCGTCAATCTCCTCACCCGCCTTTTTCCCCATGAACTGCTCTGGGGACATGTAAAGCGGCGTGCCCACCACCATGCCCGTCATCGTCATGCCCGGACTCGCGTCTCCGACGGCGTCGCGAAGTTTCGCAATCCCGAAATCCAGAACCTTGGCGATTTCCTGACCCTGCTCATCGGTCGTGAGGAGGATGTTGCCGGGCTTAATATCCCGGTGCACAACCCCCAGTTTGTGTGCAACCCCGAGCGCCCGCGCCACCTGCGTCGCAATCCGAGTCGCCCGCGGCACGCGGAATGGTCCTTCCTGCTGAAGAATCTCCCCGATATTCTTGCCCTCCACCAGTTCCATCACAATGAAGGGACGGCCGTCATCGGTGTAGTCGAAGTCGTCCACTCTAACGGCATTCGGATGCCGCAGTTTCCGGGTCACCACGGCTTCTTTCTGAAAGCGCTGCAGGAAGTTCGCATCCCCGGAGATGACGTCGCTGACAATCTTGATGGCGCATATCTCGTTGAAGGTGAGGTGCCGGACTCGGTAGACAACGCCCATCCCACCGACTCCAATGCGATCAAGGATTTCGTACTTATTGCGAATAATCATCCCGGGTTGAAGTTCGTGAGCGCTTTGCAGAGCGGTCTGATCCGCGGGACAGACGTTATAGTCGGTGGGATACGTTTTGTGGCAGACAGAACAGTATTTCATTGCATCATGCCCATCGGCCAGAAAACGGGAAATCCAGGCTGGCCGGTAGAGAACTGCATAGCAGGGAATGCTGAGGCAGAAACGTTCAACTGTCAAGGTCCATCGCCAATGAGGTTCTTTCAAGGAACTGCGACTTAGGGACGCTCTACTATCGTGAAGGATTGCTTCCGGCCGCAATTGACTTCGGCCATGAGCATCCTTAAAATCGGCGGCCAGTGATGATCCTGTCAAGCTAGGGCAGGGTGATTTCTCTTTTATGACTTCCCGAATCCGATTGATCTGGCTGGTCGTATTTTGCGCGACCACGGTAGCGTACGTTCTCGCTCAAGATCAGAATCCCGACGCCATCCGACACAAGGCCGAAGCAGGAGATCCTATTGCGCAATTCGATTTGGCTAAGCTGTACATCGACGGGAAGCTACTGAAAAAGGATCCAGGACAGGCGATTGAATGGTTGCGGAAATCCGCAGGTCAGGGCTATGTCGGGGCAGAGTTCGCCTTGGGAATCATGTATGAAACCGGGGTTGTTGGACTCCAGAAAGATCCGCATGAGGCGGCGAAATGGTTTCTAAAAGCTGCGAAGCAGCAAAATAGGGCTGCCCAAGATAAGCTGTCGGCGATGTTGACCCAGGGATTGATATCGGCGGAGGAAGCAAACTGGCGCGCCGCCCAGCCAACCGTGTCTCAAACATCGCCCCAAACAGTTCCGCCCACGCTGCCCAGCCCGCCGAAGGGCGCAAAAGGAAAGGCCGCGCCGTTCTCTCTCGGCGATGTCGAAACCGGACTTGCCGGCGGCATTACCAGCAAGCGAATGGCGACGCTTGTTCAGAAATTCGGCGTGGACTTCAAGTTGAGTTCTATCACACGAAAACGCCTGGCCGACGAAGGCGCGGACGATAATCTGCTGGCAACTATCTCAGCCTCGAAGCGATCGCTCTGATCGTAACGTTCGCCTATAGAACTTCGTAAGATTTGCTCAATCCGCCGGAATCGCGGGCCGTGCGATATATTCCCAGCGTGATCAAGACTAACCTGCGATGGCTCGTCCTGGTGTTCAGCGTGGCGTGCGTGGCCAATCCGGCGCGTGCGGACTCCTACAAATACTTTCGCATCGGTAACAAAAATGACGTCCAGACCAAGCCCGTGGCGGGTATTGCCATGATGGGCGGAGGCAGCGATCTCGACGAGGCATTCGCCTGGCTGTGCAACAAAGGAAACGGCGGGGATTTTCTGATTCTGCGCGCGACCGGTGATGACGATTACAACGCGTACGTGAACAACTTGTGCAAGGCGAACTCGGTGGCGACGTTGATTATTCCCAATCGCGAGGCAGCGCAGGATCCAGCGGTGGCCGAGATCATACGGAAGGCGGAAGTAATTTTCATCGCCGGAGGAGATCAAGCGAATTACATTCGCGGATGGACGGGAACGCCCGTGCAGAGTGCCATTAACGAAAACATCAGGGCGGGCAAGCCGATCGGTGGTACCAGTGCAGGATTGGCGGTCGAAGGCGAATTCGTCTACAGCGCCATGGGAGACAAGCCGGACGACAAAAATCTGTCGTCGGCGGATGTGCTGCTGAATCCCTATTTCGAGCGGGTCACGCTGGTGCGGGATTTTTTGAAAATTCCGCATCTGGAGAATTTGCTGACGGATTCCCACTTCGCCAAGCGCGACCGCCTGGGACGGTCGCTGGGGTTTCTCGCGCGCATGATGAAAGATGGATGGAGCCAGTCTCCGCGGGAAGTCGCGATCGACGAAAAATCTGCAGTGCTGGTGGAGGCGGATGGCAAAGCGACGGTCCTGGGTACCGGAAAGGGCGCGTATTTTCTCCGTCCAACGCGGTC
>Ga0187872_10004023_pt1 | contig 11335 bp, 1 predicted proteins | sample June2016WEW_16_4_FD_132973 | JGI IMG/M metagenome (GOLD analysis project Ga0187872, IMG submission 132973) | Peatland microbial communities from SPRUCE experiment site at the Marcell Experimental Forest, Minnesota, USA - June2016WEW_16_40 | ecosystem: Environmental > Terrestrial > Soil >...
ACAGCGGGCGACGGTATGCAAGGTATTAAGACCATCATCGGAGCGGCGTCATGCCGCAGAGAGACTTCTCAACGCAAAACCTGTCATTTTTGCCGCTCGCACGAAGGGGCGCAAGGGTGTTTTCTGCCCTTGCGCCCATAGTCGTGTCGGGTTCGACGCAACCGGCAACGGTTCTGAGGCCCGCTCGCCGGAGCCGTGGTCTGGGCAATCCACGAGGCTGGGGGAAGTACTTATGCTAAGTCGTCAGTGGGCAAGTCGAGGCTCGGGAGGTGGCCGGGATTAGCCTCCACGGTTTTTTGACCGCGCATTGGGACCATGAACCCCCAAGCAAAGACGGACCCCTCACCCCGACCCTCTCCCCTTCGGAAGGGGAGAGGGGGAATCGTGGGCAGCTCCCTGTCGAGTCAAGGTTCATGGAAAGGGAGGGCGCTTCTTGCCGGTACCACCGGACCGCGAACCGTCCCGGTTCGCAGCGGCCAGATATGCGGAAGGACGACCGAAGCGATTGAGCGCTCTGGTTGCGCTCGGCCGTGCTGCGAACCGGGACGGTTCGCGGTCCGTTCCTTCGTGTGTCCCGTGGTTTTGGTGGTACCGGCAAGATACGCCCGATTAGGGATGTTTATTCCAAGGGGTAGATTCAGAGCCGCTGGGGCCGGCGTCGGGCGGCGAGCAGCAACGCGCCGAGGCTCAGGAGCAGGCAGGAGCATGGTTCGGGGACGGGGCTGCTGCGCTGGTATTGGAAATTCGGGCCGACATAAATGGAGCCGGCAGTTCCAACCTGTAACACCGGAGAGACGAAACCGGAGGTTGAAGAGGCGATTCCGTCCAACTGAATGTCCGGGGAGTTAGACACTGAGCCGCCGATTGCCGGGTCAGCGATATCAAGGCTAAGGCCGCCGCTATTGAAAACGCCGATTTGATAGATCAGAGTCGGGGTAAGAGCGACCGGCGTGATGGATACATAGCGAGACTGGTCGAATTCGGTGCTGGAGGTGGTGACCGAGTTGGACGCGAGCAGAGAGCCGTCCGGACCCCACAACCCAACCTGGATGTTGGTTACGCCATTGACGAAGGCCGCGTCGAAGCAACCGAGGCTAGTGATAGTGACGCTGAACGCCGTGTTGGTAGGCTGGAAAGTCCAGCCGGCGGTGCCGTTAACAAATTGGCCCGTGTTGGCGCTGTAGCCCAGGATGGCCTCCGAAGTCCCCTGAGCCAAGGCGGTGCAGGCGGCCGCGAGCACCGTTAATGAAAGCAGAAATTTCATGGTTTCTCTCGGTTGTTATTGACCAGCGCGGAGTCTGATGTTTCGAGGACGCGATTACAAGTGAAAACTTCTACTTGAACAGGCGGTAGTAATTCTGGACGGGGCCGATGGTGTCGTAGGCGACGAAGTCGTTACCCACCACGGAAACCGGGAGGCCGGGAATGGCCCAAGGTCCAGACCACAGGCCCAGCTTGGACTGCAAGGTGAAGCCCGGATAAGCGGTGGACCAGGAAAGGCGCACCTGGTTGGGGGGCCAGAACTGGATGTTGAGCGTGGGCAGGAACGACAACACCTGGACGATCCGGTAGGGGCCGTTACCGCTGGGCACCGGGAGAGTGGTAAAGGGGGTGGTGGCGATCACAAAGCCGACATCGCTCCAGGCGATCGGCTCCGCGAGGCTGGTGGTGTATTGCACCAAATAGCGCTCGCCCACGACGGAGGGCCAACTGAGCAACAGGCCCTGTGGCGGGTTTAGCGGCGTGAGCGTAAACTGGAAAGGTTGGGCGCTGACGAGAAGCCCGCCCCTGTCGGGCAGGACGGCCCGGATAGTGTAGGCCACGTTCACCTGCTCGTTGTTGTAAACGCCTAGAAACCATTCGCCGCGCAGGTCGGCCACTTGGGAGTTGGCGGGTCCGGGGGTGGTCCGAAGCACAATCTGCTGCGGGGTGGCGCCGGTGAAGGAGCTGGTGTCGAAGTAAGGCGCCATGGTTGGGGGCCCATCCTGCTGGAGCAGCAGGTCGGCGTCGCCGGACAAGTTGTAAAGCTCGAAGAGAATACCCGGCACGGCATTGGTGACGATGACGTAGAAGAACAACTGCTGCGGCGGTCCCGGCGGAGCGGCGAAGGGGCTGTTGGTGGCGGAAACGACAAAGGGGATGCCGTTGGTGAGCAGGATGAGGGTCGGATAGGCGGTGCTCAGGCAGGCCTGGAGGGCAAAGGCGACGTTGGTGGCGGTGGTGTTGAAGACGCCGACGTACCAGCGGTTGGTCTGGATGGGGAAGGGCGTGGTATTGGTGACCAGCATGACGATTTCATTATTGGTGCGAGGCGGCTGGCTGACGTAGTCGTAGTGGTTGAGGTCCGGGAGCGGCAGGTGCTCGCTCAGGACGAGGGTCAGGTTGCTTTGAGCGCCCGAGAGCCAGAAAGAGACGGACTGGGCGGGGGAACCGACCGGCTGGCCGTTGGTGGGGACATCGAACTGGAAGTAGCGCGGGATGCCCGCCGCCCCGACGGCATTGGTGGTCATCTGGCAGTTGGCGAGGGTGGTGATGTCAAACCAGACCCCGAGAGCAAAGGTGACGCCCACCGGGTTGGGGTTGGTGACGGCGAGATAGTAGGGCTGGCCAATGACCAGCGGAGGCGTGCCGTTGGTGGACAGAGTCGTGACGCCGACGGGCACCAGCGGGCCGATGAGCGCGGGGTTCGCGAGCGTGGGGTAATTGGTCTGGTTGAAGAGGACGCTAATGGGCAGAGGATTGGTCGTTTGCACCTGGTCGGCGAATTCGAGGATGTTGGTCGCCAGGGTGGCCCACTGCGGCACCGGGACGACGAAGTACTGAATGCCATAGGCGGGGAGCGAGTTCGTGTAGGGGATGCCGTGGCTGAGGGTAATGACCGGCGGCGGATTGCTCGGGGCGAGGCTGAAGTTAAGCTGCCATTGGACCAACTGGGCGATGTTGGTGGACGCTGCCGGGCCCGCGCGATCGTCCATGATTTCGAGCGTCCAGACCCCGTAAGCATCCTTGCCATAGAGGTCGGAGAGCGGCACCTCCGGCAGATAGTAAAGGTCGGACGCGACCTCGGTCAGGGTGATGCCGTCCACAAGCGTGCCGGGCAGGAGACTTTGGAGCGTGACGAGCGCGTTGGTATCCAGGGCGGTGAACGTTACGGTATAAGTGCTCCACTGGGAATTATCTCCATAGGCGACGCCCAGTTGCACGCCATCCACGGAGACGCTCAGTTCAGCCAGGCTCTGGGCGGGGGGCATGGAGGGGTCGGCCTTGCCGGCGGTGCCGGCGGCGGCAATGGCGGCGATTTCGGGATCGGTGAGGGCGCGGGCGTAAAGCGTCAGTTCGTCCATGAAACCGCGGAAGGGCTGGGTCCAGTCGTAACCGCAGCGCTCGCCGATGGTGTCGCCGGGGTTGAGGGCGGGGTCGAGGTCCTGGCAGGGCGAGAGGGTGGTGTAGTTGGTAGCGATACAATCGCCGTTGAGGTAGAGGCGCAGGGCGTTGGTGGTGATGGTGACGAGATTGGTGCCGTTGGCGACCACGGTAATGTTGGTGAACGGTTTGTCGAAGACGGCGGCGATGTGCCACCAGCCGCCATTGGAACCGCCGCCGTTCTGGATGGGAGCGTTGGTGGTGAACACGTCGGCGCCGAGGGTGCCGGTATGAGCATCGGCGATGTGGAAATGGAGGTCGTAGGTGGTCAGATTAGTGGTTGGTTCCAAGGCGAGCCAGTAGGGGTCGCCCAGGCCGCGGCAGTCGAGCGGCTCGGGGTAACCGCGGAAGAAGAGCAGTTCGGTGCCGCAGTAAGTCAGGTTGGTAATGAAGATCGGCTTGAACCATCCTTCGATGGTGAAGGCGTTGGTGAATTGGAGTTGGGGCGGGTCGGCCAGTTCGATCTGGCTGGAGGGATCGTCGGTGTCCTCGGGCCAGATGTCGGGGTCCTGCGCCGGCGGGGGTTCGGTCTGACCATTGAAGTAGAAGCCGGCGGGGCCGACGAAGACCTGGTTAATGTCACCGACAAAGGCGGCGGTGGTGTTGGTGGCGCCATTGAAGAAGGCGCCGTTGTTGCCGCTGATGAGGTCCTGGGCGCGCTGGCTGAGGGGGTCAACGCTGCCGTTCCACCAGCCGACGGCGCAGGGGCCGCGGAGGTTGCAGGTGAACTGGTAGCGGAGGCCCGGGCTGGTGGGCAGGAGGCACTGGACGGCGCCGGTGGCCATAGCCAGCCAGTTGGTCATGACCAGGTCCAGAAGGGCGTTGCTGACGACGGTGACCGGTCCATTGGCGACGGTCCAGTTGCGAGGCCCGAGGGCGGGGCTGTTCGTGCCGCCGAGGATGGTGGCGCCCGCCTGGTAAACGCCGGCGGTGGCGTTGACGAAGTCGTTGGAGAAGATGAGGACCGGCGGGAAATTCGAGGGGGTGAAGGGGGTGGGGGCAAACTTGATGGGGAGAGTGGCGAGGTTGGTATCCTCGGTGAAGTACAACAGGCCATTGACGGTCTGGGGGACCAGCTCGGACAGGACGAAGTCATCTACCACGACATTGAGGTTGTTCGGGGCGTTGGAATCAGCGGGGTTGTACGGGTTGAGTCCGCGGACGATAACAGGAGTCGGGTTGGTGTAAGTGGAGAAGAGGAGGGTGTTGGTTTCCCAGTACGGGCCGTTGTTGGTCCAGGCGAGGCCATTGGTGAAGGTATAGATTTGCGGTCCGGTGGTCGTGAGGAGAGTGACCTCGGTGGCGACGGGGCAAACCAGGACGTTGGTGCCGTATTTGCCGCGGCTGCCGGCGTTGAAGATGGCGTTGACCTCGCAGGGGGAGAGGGCGCGATCATAGACGCTGAATTCATCCAGGCCGCCGGCAAAGCTGACGGTATTTCCGAGGGTATCCGGATGGTAGCCCAAGAAGAAGTCACCGGAGGTGCGCGGGAGGAAATTGGTGAGCGAGACAACCTGGGCGGCGCCGAGCTGGCCATTGGTGTAGAGCCGGGCGGTGAGGGTGGCGGCATCGTAAGTGAACGCCACGTGCTGCCAACCGCCATTGGTTATGGCATTAGTGCTGAGCGTGATGATGTGGATGTCCGAGTTGGTATCCCAGAGATTGACCCAGAGCGAGCCAGGGATGGCATTGCTGCCCGGCAGGCCCGAGAACCAGAATTGCACGCCCTGTTGCATGCCATTGGTGGCGCTCGCGTCATACCATTCGACTAGCGGGGCGGAGGGGACCGCACTCTTTATCCTGGTGCTGGCGATAAAGGTTGGGACGTTCAAGCCGCTGCTGGCAAAGAGGGAGCCGACGCCACCTGGCGTGAAAACCTCGACGGTATTGTTGTGATTGTTTACCACATAGAGGTTGCCCGCACCGTCGAAGGCCACGCCCTCCGGGCCGTTCATGCCAGTGCTGGCGAAGATTGAGCCGACGCCGGCCGGCGTGAATTCCCCGATCGTATTGTCGTCGCCATTTCCGACATAGAGGTTGCCTGCGGCGTCAAAGGCCAAGCCTCCCGGTGCGTTGCCGGGGATGGCGAAAAGGGAACCGACGCCGCTGGGCGTGTACTTCGTGATTTGCGAGCCTGGGCCCGAGAAGGCACCAGTGGTCGCAAAAAGGTTGCCTGCGGTGTCAAAGGCTAGGCCAGATGGGACGCGCACGGTGGCGAAAAGGGAACCAACGCCGCCCGGCGTGAACTTCATGATTGTGTTCCCGGAGATATTTGCCACATAGAGGTTGCCCGCGCTGTCAAAGGCCAGGCCTTGCGGGCCATCCAAACCGGTGTTGGCAAAAAGGGAACCGACGCCGCCCGGTGTAAACTTCATGATGGTGTTATTGCCGCGGTTTGCCACGTAAAGATTGCCTGCGCCATCAAGGGCCAGGCCTTCCGGAAAACTCAGGCCGGTATTGGCAAAGACGGAGCTGACCCCAGCCTTGAACTTCTCGATCGTATTGTCGCCGCTGTTTGACACATAAATTGTGTCTGCGGCGGGATTTGTGGCCTGCATCGTTGGGTTGATCCAGCCTTCGATGCTGAAGCCGCGGCCGAGGCCGAGATCGAGTTCGGGGCAGCGGGGCACAATCATCCGCGTGGCGAGGCCGTCGCCGTAGAAGGCCTGGTTGACTTTGCCCGCCAGCCCGCTGGTCAGTTGGGCAAAGTCCACCGCCACGTCCACCGGGCCCGGCCCGGCGGTCCCCATGAATTGGGAAAGACCGATCTTGTAGCCCGAAGGGAAATCCGCAGCGGTGTGGAGGAAGGAGAGCCCGGTCAGTTCCAGCCCATTGTCGTTGAACACCGCGGCGCGCACGCCCTGGTCGGGGACGGCGGAGAGGACGAGGCGATACCAGGTGTTGGTCTGAAAGTTGAACGGCAGGGTGTTGTAAGAGCCGTCAATACTGCTGCCCGCGAACAGCACAGGGTTGGTGCCATAGTCGCCGCCGAAAGGCGAGAGCACGTCGAACCGGTTGGAGTTGGCCGCATCCAGAATCCAGATTTCGATGAACCCGTCAATACTGATGCCGGGTCCCTGGTTGAGGGTGTTAAAGCGCACTTCGTAACTAAAGCTCTGCCCGTTAAACGTGGCGGCCGAACTCCAGCCGCGCCGCTCGAGCGGGTTGAGGGTGTTGGAGAGCCGCAAGATGGTGTTGGTGCCAAGCAGGCCGAAGGTGTAGTTGGGGGCGCCCGTATAGGTTTCGACGGGCAGCGCGCTGCCGCCGCTGCCGGCGTTCGGCAAAGCAGGCTGCCACATCGCGTTTAACCCGGGGCCGGCGAAGTCGTCGAAGAAGGCGTTGGTTTGGCCAGTGGAGAACGCGACGTCGCCGAGGAGGAGGCCATCGAAGCCGCCAAAGATGTCGGAGCCGTCCACGTCCAGCGGCCACCAGGTGACCATGCCTTCGAGCCAGGGAAGGTGATTGACTTTGAAGGAGAGGGTATAGGGGATGGAGTTGGTGGGCGGGAGCGAGTTGGTGGTGGGGAGCGTATTGGTCACCGCGCCATCCAGCAGGGCCAGAATATGGTTGCTCAAGCAGAGGCAGGTGTAGTCGTCCATGACATCAACGAAGTTGCTGAGGACGTTCCAGCCCTGGAAGGCGGCGCCGGGGGCGTAGAGGCCGACCGGGGCGAGGTCGAAGTTGTTGGTGTAGAAGGGCACCATGAGGTAATTGGTGCTGAGGTCGAACGTGCCCAGGCCATTGATGGAGCCCGCGCCGCGGTTCTCGAACAGCAGGACGCGCGTGCCGTTGGGACTGATGAGGGTGATGGCCAAATCGGAGATGCGCGGGTCCTGAATGAGCAGGCCGACATTCAGCGAGGCGATGAGGCCGTGAGAATCGTTGGTCAGGTAGATATCGGTCACGGCGTCGTCGAGGATCGGCACCGGCACGAGGGTGTTGGTGGTCAGCACCGGTATGATGGTGCTCTGGGAGAAGCCGAAGATGGCGCGGATATTAAGGGTGATGGGCGTTGGGGTGAGATTGCAAGTGCGGACCATGTAGGTGCCGGTTTGCAGCGGCGGGAGATCGGTCTGGCCAACCGTCACCGAACCGCCGAGCGCATTGGTCACCTGGATGCTCTTGCAGGCTCCGCCGTTCGGGGCGCAGAGCGCGATGGAAAAGTCAACGGGGCCAGTGGCGGAAACGACGGCCTCCTCGATGGTCAAGCTGATCGCATTCCGCGGCACGACAATGAAATCATCGCGGCAAGAGTTTCCCTGGATGGTGACGATGATCCCGTTGCCGAGCAGGCTCGGCTGGCGTTCGAGGAAAACCCCCAGCATGACATTGGTTCCGATGTGATTGAGGGCATTGTCCTCCATGGTAAGCAGCCACTGGCCTTTGCCGTCCAGCCCGCCGAAGCTGTTCAAACTGCCAGGCCCATCCGTAGGCCTCACGACGGGGTTGATCAGAGAAGGGTCGATACCCACGTTGTGTTCGCTGCTGTCGTCGTAAATGTAACTGGTCCAGGTCTCACAGCCGCCGGTCTGATCGATGACGCAGGTGTGGTTATTAAGAACGGCAGAAATCGTGCCGTGACTCAGGTTGCCGATCAAATCGCTCATGAGTTCGTGGTTGATAACATTAGTAACAATCACCCGGCGCACCAGGATGCCGTCAATATTGAGGGCGACGATGTTGGCGACCCCGGGAAACTGCGGGGACCCATCCGGGATCGGCTGGTACATCGGGATACCGACCATGTGGACGCCATTGGAGTCGTTCTGGCTGAAGGGCAACAGGCTGAACACGCCCAGGAAGGCATACTGGGCGGCTTGCTGGTCTTCGGACTGCACCCCGATGTAATAGACCCCGGGGGTGGCATTGGAATAGACAATGGTTTCCGTTCCGCCGCGGAGAAGGGATTTGTCGGCCGCCGCCACCACGGCGAGGTCCAGGTTGGTCAGGGCGAAGTTATTGGCAATACTCGGTGGCGCAACAAACAGGTCAATGTCGGCTTCCGGGCGCGTCGCCAGGTCCGCGCTGGACTCGAATACGCCCATGCGCGGGACGGCGAGGTTCATGGGCAGGAAGGTCAGGAAGGCGGCGTTGGTGAAGGCCGTGTTATTGGTGATGGCGTAGAAATGCCATTGGTTGGTGACGCCGAGGGTGAGGACGGCGTCGGCGTCGTTGGTGATGGTGATGGTGTTGGTGCCGAGCAATTGCGGGCTGGCGCCAACCCGCTGATCGTAAAGAATGCCGCCGACGTAGTCGGGGGAACTGACAAAGCTGTTGGTGACGATGGTCACCAGCGGCTGCATCGTGGAGACGATCGGGGCGTTGGTCGTGAAGAAAAGGGCGTTGGTGACGAGGCCATCGCCGCTGGAGATGACGAGCGCGTAATCCTGGCAGACGTTGTTGGTCTGAGCGGTGACAGCGTTGACGTTCACGCGGCTGCCTACCACGGTGATGGAATAGTTGGTGCTGAGGGCAGAGCCGATGCCGAGGGCGGGGGAGAGGAAGACGTTTTCGACGTTGTTCACGGTGTCAACGTTGGGAGGGGTGTTGGTGTTCCACGGCAGGTTGAAATCATTGCCGGAGGTGATGTCGTTGCCGAAATAGACGAGGTTCGTGTAGTCGAGGTTAGTGACGATCAGGTCCAAATCGTTGACCAGCTTGACGCTGGCGACCGGATTGCCGGGCGGGTCGGTCCAGACGAGGGTGACGCGCAAGGGCTGGCTCTGGGCGTCCGAGGAGAGGGAAACTTTATAGGTGCGGCTTTGGCCGGTGGCCAGCGCGTTGGCCGGGTCTTGATCCAGCATGGCCATCGAGTTGGTGGCGGCGCTGAGGTTGGTCAAGGAGCCGGGCAAAGTGGTCGGCAGATTGATGACGCCCCAGCCCTGGCGGTTGAGGGTCGCGGTGGTGTCAAAGTCGTAGAGGTTGCCCACGGAGCGGGCGCCGTTAATCAACAGGGCCTTCATGAGGGCGGGGCTGTTGGTGAGGCCGAGTCGCTGTTGGAAGAACTCCTGCATCAAGGCCAGGGTGCCGGAGACATCGGCGGCGGCCATGCTGGTGCCCGATTCGTAGCGATAGAACCCCCCGAGTGAGTCGTTCATCCCCTCCAGCACCGGGAGGTAGTTGCCCAGGGCGTTGGTCACCACGATGTCGGTCACGAGGTCGCAGACGACCGGCTGCGCGGTCCGGTTGCTGATACCATAATACCAAAAAGCCCCGACGGGGCTCAAGGCGGCGTCCGGCGGCAGGGAGACGGAGTTGGTGCCGAGGGGCTGGTCGGCGCTGGTCGGGTAGCCCGTCTCCTCGACGTAGATGAGCAGGTCCGGGAACGGGACCGGCGAATTGGTATTGGGCACCACGCTCAGGTTGAGCTGGACGGCGTTGGCGGGAACGAAGATCGAATTCAGGTACATGAGGTTGGTGAGAATCACCACGGGACTGTAAACGGTGTAAATTTGGCTGGTGGGATTGTAATAGGCGTTGGTGTCCCACTGCCCCGAGCGCGTCGAGATGACAAAAGTGCCCGGGGCGACGAGGTCGGGCTTAAAGCGGCCGGAAGTGCCTTCAATGCCGACGCCGACCGGCCCGCGGCTGGAGAAGGAGGCGACCTGGTTGCTGGAATCGGTCATGGCCAGCCACGGCTGGTTCGTGACGCCCGAGGCGTTGACCACTTTGTTGGTAATGTTGCGGAGCTGCTCAATGGCCCCGACAGTGATGACGTTCTTGGCGGTGGCCGGCGACAGGATGGTGTCCGCATTTCCGCCGGTCCCGTCGTCGCTGCCGCCGCCGTTGTCGCCGGCCGAAAAGACCAACAAAAGCGGCTGAGAGCCTGGGACGTTCGGGAGGGCGTCGCGGACGGCGGCATCGTAGCTGGCGGCATGAAGATCGTAGGAGCTGGCGTCAGCGCCGACATAGTTCCAACTGTTGTTGGAGATGAAGGCATTGGTCTGGGCGGCAGTTTCTTGCAGGTAACCGTCGGAGGGCCAGTACTCAGCGGACCCGACCGAAAGCGGCCAAGGCCCGGGCAGGAGCCCGACGGGCAGGGCGAAGAGGCTGGCGTTGGGGGCCATGCCGCGGAATTGGGTGCCGATGCCGACATAGGGGCCGTTCGGGCCTGAGGCATTGGTGACGGTGGAGGATTGGCCGCCGCTGCTGGCGATAATGCCGGCGACATGGGTGCCGTGGCCGTTGGGGTCCACCAAGGCGTTGGTGGAACCGGCAGAGACGCGCGGCGTCAAATCCGGATGGGTGGCATCCACGCCCGAGTCGTTGATGTTGACCAGCACGTTGGAGCCGCTCAACCCGAGGTAGTTGTTGGTGGCGAGCACGGCGGGCGCGACGCCGATCCGCACCCGGCTGAAATCATTGGCCAAGGCCCGCGTGAGCGCCCATTCCACTTCCTGCACGCCGGGCAATCCGGCCAAGTCGGGCAAACCGTCGGCGGGCGGGACCACTTTGAGCACCGGCCCGAAGGGGGAACGCTCTTCGTCTCCGAGGACGGTGGCGCCGAGTTCCTGCAAAGCCGCGCGGGTCGTGTCGCGCGCATCCGCAAAGAGCAAGACGTTGAGCACGGCGTTGTCCGGCAGGGGCTCTTGGGCGACCGCCAGCTTCAGCAGCGATGGCTTGAGCTTGTAATAGGGTTCGTAGGGCAGCACGGCCAGCGTCTGCGGGGCAGCCTGCAACTGCCGGGCGACCACCGCCGAGGCGCGGACGAGATAGGCGTTGTTCGGAATGTAGGAAACGATGCTGGCCCCGGCGGCTTGCAGCAGGGACCGAAAGGCGTTGTCAATCGGCCCGCGCGCCTGGACGAGGTAGCTGCCGGGGTCGCCCTGGGCGCGCAGATGGTCGGGGATCGGCGGGGCGGGTTGGGCGGTGTCGAGCAGGGCGTTTTCGAGCAGGAGGGCGTGATCACTGC